>PVBE011272496.1_pt1 | contig 36672 bp, 31 predicted proteins | sample 1631181 | NCBI WGS metagenome assembly PVBE01 (sample SAMN08397723, study PRJNA350692) | Marine metagenome, whole genome shotgun sequencing project. | isolation source: water | place: Pacific Ocean | collected 2012-04
AGGCGGATCCCCTCGCCCAAACAGAAGAGGGGGAGCGGGGGCGGCCGGCCGGGCGTTCCCCCCGTCCCCCTCCAAGGACAGGCAACAATTCTTGTCCGGGTCCGCGCTTACATCCTGTCCAATGCCCGAAGCAGCTTGTCGGGGGTGATGGGCAGGTCCATGATCCGCGCGCCAACGGCGTCGTAGACGGCATTGGCGATGGCCGAGGCCGTCGGGGCCAGCACGGCCTCGCCGATGCCCTTCGCGCCGTAGGGCCCGGCCGGGTCCGGCTTTTCGATGAACCGGTGCTCGATGGTGGGGATGTCCAGGCTGTTGGGGATCAGGTAGTCAACCAGATCCGCGTTTTTGAGAACGCCCCCGTCGTACACCATCTCTTCGAGCAGGGCGTAGCCGATCCCCTGGGTCACTCCGCCGTCGACCTGTCCTCCCAGGCCCCCGGGATGCATGATCTGTCCGATGTCGTGTGAGCAGATCATCCGGAGGATCTCGATCTCTCCGGTGTCTTCGTCCACCTCCACCTCGGCGATGTGGGTCACAAAGGCGTGGGTGGGGAAGCCGTGGACCGCGGAGCCTTCGATGTTCTCCAACGCCGGGGTCGGGGGGCTGGGGCTGTAGGCGCCCTTGCCGATGATGGGGCCTTTCAGGTGAATGTTGGCCGCTTTGGACACATCGGCGTAGCTCAGTCCGCGATCCGGCGCCGAGGCGATGAAGGCCCGCTCGTCGCCTGTGTCCAAGTCCTCCACGTCGGCCTCGAGCATCTCGGCCGCGCGGGCGAGCAACTCGTTGCGCGCGTCCTCCGAGGCCAGGCGCACGGCGTGGCCCACGTTGAACGTGATTCGGCTCGCCGCCGTGATGTTCTCATACGGCGTGCCGTCGGTGTCGGCGGTGACCATTCGGACCTTCTCGTACGGGACACCGAGGGTCTCCGCGGCGACCTGGGCTGCGATGGTGTACTCGCCGGGGCCGATCTCGATCACCCCGCTCACGACCTGGGCCGTCCCGTCGGGCATCACCTTCACGATCGCCGAGGACCCCATGCCGCCCGACGGATGGGAGCCGCACGCGATCCCGATCCCCCGCTTTTTCCCGTTGGCCGGCGTGCCGGCCGCCTTTCCCCAATCGACGGCCTCGGCGGCGCTTTCCAGGGTTTCCCGAAGGTTGACTTCCGGGTACCGTTGGCCGTTGACCATGGGGTCGCCGTCGCCCATGCCGTTTTTGTATCTCAGCTCGAGGGGGTCGATGCCCAAGGTCCGGGAAAGGATGTCCATCTGGGACTCGACGGCCCAGTTCGCCTGGGGGTTGCCATATCCGCGAAACGCCCCGCTGATTGTCTTGTTGGTGTAGGCCAGGCGGCCCTCGATGTTGACGTTCGGCGTCTTGTAGGGCCCCCGGGCGTGGAAGCAGCCCATCGCCAGAATGGAAGGCCCGTGGTCGGCGTAGGCTCCCGTATCCATCAGCATCCGGAAGTCCCAGGCCGTCAGGGTCCCGTCCTTCTTCGCGCCGGTTTTGATGTCGACGATGGAGGGATGACGCTGGTAGGTCGTCTCCATGTCCTCTTCCCGGCTGAGGGTGATGCGGACCGGCTTGCGCGTCTTGTAGGCCATCGCGGCGGCGTAATGATCGATCCTCGGCTTCTTTCCGCCGAAGCCGCCCCCGACCGTCGAGCCGATGACCCGGATCCGGCTCAGCGGCATGTCGAGCAGCTTGCCGATGACCTCCTGGACCTTGAAGACGGACTGGGTGGTCAGCCAGACGGTCATGTTTCCCGAGGCGTCGTATTCCGCCAGGGCCGAGTGGGTTTCGAGGTAGGCCGGGTGATGCGGGTGTGTCGTGAAGCGGTTTTCGATGACTTCATCCGCTTCTTTGAATCCGACGTCCAGGTCCCCGTGGTGGAACCGCGTTTTGCAGGCCTGGTTGCCCTGCCGGTCTCTGACATCGAATATGGCCTTGGTCTTTTCGAAATCCTCGTGGATGACCGGCGCGTCCGGGCGAAGGGCCCCTTCGGGATCGAAGACGGCCGGCAGCTCTTCGTATTCCACCCGGATCAATTCCAGGGCCTCTCGGGCGACATCGTCGTCGATGGCCGCCACGGCGGCCACCTCGTCGCCGGTGTACCGGACTTTGTCCCGGACGAAGAGGGTCTCATCGAAGATCCACTGGCCGAAATGGACGTTGGGAAAGTCATTCCCCGTCACGACCAGTTTCACCCCCTTGATCTTTTCGGCCTGGGAGGTGTCGATGTTCAGGATTCGCGCGTGGGGGTGGGGGCTTCTGAGAATCCGGCCCGTCAGGCAGCCGGGAGCGGCCCGGTCGTCGGCGTACTTGGAATCGCCGGTGACCTTCGGCTTGCTGTCGATTCGAGGCACGTTTTTGCCCAATACCGCGTATTCACTCATTTTGTTTGCTCCAAAGGAATATGGGAAAACGTAATCCATATTATAGCCGCCAATGGGGCGGAGGGCCACCTCCGGATGATCCCCGGGCGGGGGGAGGAGGTCCGGCGGGACGATGGGTGTGGATTTCTGCTAAAATACCATGTGGTGTTCGCCGAAATTCCGGCCTGGGGCCGGACGCCGCGTCGGGTTTTCCGAGCCCCGGAATTTCCTCCTGGGAAAAAGGGATGGAGGCGTCCGTGAATGCCGAGGGAGAAAAGCGTGCGATGAAAACAGCCATGAAGATCGTCGTCGGGACCGTTGTCCTGGCCGTCGCGCTTTCACTGCTCCCGGGCCTTGGGGACGCGCGAAAATTGAAAAAGGTCGGTCTGATCGTTCCGGGGCCGATCGGCGACAATGGTTGGAGCGCAGCCGGATACCAGGCGCTCCGGAATGCGGCCAAGAAATACGGATTTCAGGCCAGCCATCAGGAGAACGTGAAACCGCCCAAGGCCGAAGCGGCCCTGCGGAAATTCGCCGAGGCGGGGTATGACCTGGTCTACGCCCATATGTTCGTTTACTCGGAGGCCGCGGCCCGGGTGGCGAAGGCCTTTCCCAAGACAAAATTCGTGGTCATCCATGGGACCGTCCGGAACAAAACCAATCTCATCTCCTATCAAACGATGACCCAGGGCGGCGGATTCATGGCCGGCGCGCTGGCGGCGCTGGTTTCCAAGACAGGAAAGATCGGCGCCCTCGGGGGACGGCCGATCCCGCCCATCGCGGACGCCATCGCCGGGTACGTGGCCGGGGCCAAGCTCGTGCGGCCGGATGTCAAAGTCGTGGTCGAGTACACCGGCGACTTCAACAACACCACCCTTGCCCGGGAGAAGGCCCTGGCCATGATCAGCCAAGGCGTGGACGTCCTCGTTCAGGAGGCCCCGCCCGCGGGCGTGGCCGCCCTCAAGGCCGCCCAGGAGAAAGGGGTGCTCGCCATCGGCTTCATCCGGGACCAGCACGCCATCGCCCCCAAGGCGGTTCTTTCGAGCGTCAAGATCGACTTCAACCAGGTCTACGACAAGATTGCGGCCATGGCGAACGGCGGAAAATGGAAAGGCGGTTTTCTCCGGATGGGATTCTCACAGAACGCCGTTGGACTGGCGCCTTATCACGGCCTGGCCGATCGTGTGACGCCGAAGATGCAGGCCAGACTGGACAAGGTTCGGGCGGACCTGATCTCCGGCAAGATCAAGGCCCCCGTCGCCAAGCGGCGGAAGAGGAAAGTAAGTTTTCCTCTCTGCCGCGAAGGCATTCCGGGAAATGCGGCCTAATCCCCCAGGTCCACCCCGACGTCCTCCCCGTTCACCTTGTACGTGCCCTTCACCGGGACGGCCGTGTGGACCATGTTCTCGGCGAAGCAGCCCCGTTTCGCGTTCCGGATGAGCTTGAGCAGATCCTCTTGCGCTTCGTCCGACTCCAGCTCGAAGTGCGTGCGCACCTCGCTGAATCCGCTATAGACCGTCCCCTTGAGGACGGAGCCCCCCAGGAAGATGTCCGACTCGACGCGCACCTTCACCGACCTGACTTCGAGCTTCATCATGGAAGCGTACCGCTTCACCTGGGTGAGCAGTCACTGGCCGATTCCGGCGGTGAGGTAGGTCAGGGGCTGGGGATGGTTGTTGTCCCCGCCGAGGCGGGGCGGCTCGTCGGAGTGCCAGGTGAAATCTCCCCGGGTGGCCCGATGGAGCTGCTTGCCCTCGTTCTCGCACTCGACGACAATCGTGTTTCGCATGGCCTCTTTCGGCAGCTCCTCGCCGAAGGTGCTTTGTGGGATGTCCGGTGGCATGGCGGATTTTCCTCTCTGAAGGATGGTGGGTATTGACCGGCGTTACCCGGTGGATGGCGTGTTCTGCTTAGGATTGCATTTTCCCTCTTTCATGCGCAACGGTTTTGGGTGTTGGGCGGCGATTCTCTTGCGGGCCGCGCGGTCCGGCGTGATTGACAGCCCGCCGATCACTGGATACCATCCCTGCGGCGGCGTTGCCTCGGGCCTCGGCGGTCGATGGGGCGGGAGCGCGGGCTTCCCTTGAGCCGAAACGTGGAGGTGTAACGATGAGCGAGTGGGTGGATCTTTCATTGACGCTGGGCGGACCGCGGATGTCCGTGGTTCCCGGCCATCCCGAGGTGACGTTCGAGCCCCTCAACACCCACAAAGATCACTTCCGCTCGAATACGTATATGAAGATGAGCATCCACTGCGGCACCCACGTGGACTGCCCCCGGCACTTCGTGGACGGAGGGACGACCATCGATGAGATGCCGATCGAGCGCTACATGGGCCCGGGCGTCCTGGCGGATCTGCGGGGCAAGATGGGCGAGAACGAGCCCGTGACGCTGGAGATCCTGGCGCCGTTCGGCTGGACGCCGGAGCGGATCAAAGACAAGATCGTCGTCCTCTACTCCGGCTGGGTGGAGCAGGAGTTCGGGACGGAGCGGTCCTACGTGGACAACCCCTACATGTCGGTCGAGGCGGCCGAATACCTCGTGGGGGCCGAGGTCCGCGCCATCGCCGTGGACTTCACCGTCGACAAGCTTCCCCCGGGCCAGCCGCCCCGGGACGGCGATTGCCCCATCCACCGCATCGTCCTTCCGAAGATGATCCCCCTCATCGAGAACCTCATTAATCTGGACAAGCTGGTCGGGAAGGAATTCGAGCTCTACGCCCTGCCGCTCAAGATCCACCAGGGAGATGGCGCCGCGACGCGCGCGGTCGCCAGGATCCTGGGAGACGCGAAAGCGTAACGGGCGATGCGGGCGCCCGCGTTCCGCCGCATGGGTCCGGGGTTCGGATGCCCCCCGGGACCCTGATGGCCGGAGCGCTCCTCAGGCGCAGGCTCGCGTACCCGCACGCCGCGATCCGCGCGCTCAGTGCAGCCGCCCCGTGAACCGATGCCAGGCGTGGAGAAGGAGGTCCCGGTTGTTCTTTCTCCAGCACCGGAGGGTGTGAAAGCCTTCGTGCTGAATGCAGATGTTGCACGACGTGCACGCCACCGCACCCCTCCTTCCCCGCTCGATCTGCCGGACGAGGTCGGGCTCCCGGATGAGCGGCCGGGCGAGGGAGATGAAGTCCGCGACGCCTTCGGCGACGATGGACTCCATCCTCTCCACCGTTCGCAGTCCCCCCACGAGGATGATCGGGCAGTGGACGGCCTCCCGGAGGCGGCGGGCCTCTTCCAGGAAGAGGACCTCCGGCTTCGGAGCCGCGAAGACGCGGTGGAGCAGCTTGTCTTCCAGGGCGCGCCTTCGGCTGAGGCCCACGTATTGGGCGGCGCTCTCCATCCTGCGGGAAGTCAGGCCCGCCGTGACCTCGATGGCGTCCACGCCCAGCGCTTCGAGCCGGGCGGCGGTTTCCAGGCCCTCTTCCAGCGTTAGGCCCCCGGGAACGAAGTCCCGCATCCCCAGTTTCACCGTCAAGGGGAACCCGTCGCCCACGGCCTTGCGCATCGCCCGGACCACCTCCAGCAATAGACGCTGGCGGTTCTCGAGCGAGCCGCCCCATCTGTCTTCTCTGCGGTTGGAGTAGGGGGACGAAAACTGGGTGAGCAGGTAACCGTGACCGGCGTGCAGGTGGACGCCGTCGAAACCCGCCTCCCGGACCCGCCCGGCCGCTTGGCCGAAGGCGTCGATGATGACGGCGATTTCCTCTTCGGTCGCTTCCTTGGGAGTCCGTCCATGCTGCGCGTTGGGGATGATGGAAGGCGCGACCGGGTCGACCGCGGGGTCCCGGCTCTGGCTCCCCGCGTGGTTCAATTGGGCGAAGAACCGGGAGCCCTCGGCCCGGACCTCAGCCGTGAAGCTTTTGAACGGCTCGGTGTGCTCGTCCCGGGAAAGGCCGGTCATGTCCGGTGTGTAGCGGCCCCGCGGATGAACGTAAATATGACCCGTGAACTGGAGACCCACCCCGGCCCGGGCCAATGTGAGGTGAAGGTCCCGGTAGGCTGGCGTGATGAAGCCGTCGGTGTCGGCCATGCACTCGGAGGTGGCGGAGCGAATGAAGCGGTTTCGGGTCTCTACACGGGCGATCCTACCCGGCCGGAACAAAGCTTGTTGAGGGGCGTCGGCCATGGCGGGGGTCTCCTATTCGCGGGAATCTCCCGCTTTTGAAAAGGCGTTGATTTTCCTCAGCGGTCGGATGGGAGGGTACCCGCCGGATGAAATCAAGTCAACCGTTGGTGTCCTGGCCGGGCCTGCGTTCTCTTGACACCCTAGCGGATTTTTTATTTAATGGGGTGTTTCCAGACGGATTCCTTGCCGAATGAACGGGCGTTGGCCGCTTGGCCGAAGAAAACCGCTCATCGCAAACCGCTCGCCGATGGGGTGTAGAGGCGGACCGGTGGGGGGGTGTGGATTATCACGTTTTCAGGAATGGAGGACAGAAATGAAGTCCATCAAGTTTTTGTGGATCGGGTTACTCGCAATCTCCTTCGCCATGGTTCTGCCGATTTCGGCAGACGCTAAGAGTAGAGACGTTGTTTTCTGCTTCGCCTGGGTTGCCTATGGAAAGCACGTCGGATTCTACGCTGGACAGGAAAAGGGCTTCTATAAGAAAGAAGGCCTCAACGTCAAATTCATCCGCGGCGTGAGCGGCATGGACAACGCCAAGCGGACCTCGACGGGCACCTGCACGGTGGCGTCGGGTGGGGTGGACACGCTAGTCATCGCCCGATCCGAGGGTTTCAAGGTGCGTGCCATCGGCGTCTGGCACACCAAGAGCATGCACGTCATCTACGCCCGTAAGGACCGGGGGATTAATTCCGTCAAGGACCTGGAGGGCAAGAGTATTGCGACCGTTGCCAAGGAAGACGGCCAGGTCCTCTTTCCGCCCTTCGCAAAAGCAGCCGGGATCGACGCCTCCAAGGTGAAATTCGTGGAAACGAACTGGGCTTCGAAGATCCCAAGCGTTATGTCGGGAACCGTCGACGCTCTGCTAACTTACGTCACGGTCGGGCCCAATGTTCGCAAGGTCGCCAAGAAAAACAACGTGGCAATCTCCGAGTTCATTTATGCCGATCATGGCCTGGATATGTACTCCAACGGATTTCTTGCGACTGAAAAAATGATTAAGACGGATCAGAGTTTCCTCCGGCGGTTCATGCGCGCTTCGCTAAGGGGACTGGCTTACGGGGTGGAGCACCCCAAGGAGGGCGCGGCCATTTTCAGCAAGCGCAAGCCCGAGATTAACCCAGCACTGGCCAGGGAACACTGGCGGATCGCGGTGAATCACTTGATCACGCCGGACACTGAGATGAACGGTTTGGGGCACATCGGGTACGCGAAAATGAAGTTCACCCGGGATGTTGTCGCGGAGGCCCGGAACATAAAGAAGGTTGAGCCGGTCCGGAACTACTACACCAACAAGTTCCTGACGCGCATCTTCCCGAAGCGGCCATAATGTAAGGTCCGGACTTTTCTGGAAGATGTGGATTCCGGTGAAGGGACGCGTGCCGTACGCGCGTGTGTGAATCTGGAAGGGAGAGGACGCTTCGAGGTCCCTGCAATGGGGGATCTGTTAGAGTTCTCTCCCTTTCAGGTATTCACCGATAGGGGAAAGGTTCAATGGCAGACGCTTCAAGGGCGGATGACCTCTCGGTCGTCGGGCAAAGCCCGCCCAAAGTGGATGGAAAAATTCTCCTCACGGGAGAGGCCCGGTATTCTTTCGACGTCCAGCTTCCCCGGATGCTTCACGGGAAGGTTCTGAGGAGTCCTCATCCGCACGCCCGCATCCTGAAGATCGACACCTCGAGGGCCGAGCGGCTGCCGGGGGTCAAGGCCGTGATCACGGCCGAGGACACCCCGAAAATCCCTTATCACTTCCTCGGCCCCCCTCACGAAGACAAGTATCCCCTCGCCATCGACAGGGTCCGCTTCGTCGGGGACGAGGTGGCCGCGGTCGCGGCGGTGGATGAAGACACGGCGGAAGAGGCGCTCTCCCTCATCGAGGTCGAGTATGAACCTTTGCCCGCCGTCTTCGACCCCGCGGAGGCCGTCCAGCCGGGCGCCCCGCTCATTCACGACGGGAAAGAAAAGAACATCGCCGCCCACGTCGTCCGGGATTCCGGCGACTGGGAGGAGACCCTGCGGACGGCGCCCGTCGTCGTGGAGGGCCGGTTCACCACCCAGCCGGTGGCCCAGACCCCCCTGGAGACGCACGGGTGCGTGGCCCAGTATGACGCCTCGGGCCGCTATACGTTCTGGGCCTCTACGCAGGCCAGCGACCTCCTGCGGCGTGAGCTGGCGAACGCCCTCGGCGTCCCGCTCGGCCGGGTCCGGATCGTCGAGATCTTCATCGGCGGCGGATTCGGCGGCAAGTCGAAAGTGGGCGCCAGCGAGGCCCTGGCGGGCTTGCTCGCCAAGAAGAGCGGCCGGCCGGTTCGGCTCTTTCTCACCCGGCAGGAGGAGTTCACGACCTCCGGCCACCGGAGCGCGCTGAGCATCCGCATGTGGACCGCGGCCAAAAAGGACGGGACCCTTGTGGCCCGCCGGGCGGAGTCCTACGTCGACAACGGGGCCTATAACAATGTCACCCCCGCCACAGCGGGCGTCGGCGGAAGCATCTGCGTCTCTCTCTACCGGGTCCCGGCCGTCCGGTACGACGGCTATGTCGTCTACACGAACAAAAGCTGGGCGAACGCCTTCCGGGGATTCGGCGGGCCCCAGCTCGTCTTCGCCGTCGAGACCCAGATGGACCAGCTCGCCGAAGAGGTCGGGATGGACCCCCTCGCGCTTCGCGTAAAGAACTCCAACCAGCCGGGCGATGTGACGCCGGTCGGTTGGAAGATCGGTACGTGCGGGTTGCAGGAGTGCATCGAGAAGGCGGCGGCCGAGATCGACCTGGGATGGAAGAAAACGAAGCGCCCCGAGACCGGCCCCGTCAAGCGCGGGAGGGGCCTGGCGGCGATGATCTATACGGTGGGGGCCCGCGCCTATTGGGACGCCGACTGCGCCGGGGCTTTTCTGAAGATTCACGACGACGGCTCCGCCAGCGTCATCACCGGAACGGTGGATTGCGGCCAGGGGGCGAGGACCGTCCTGACGCAGATCGCGGCCGAGACCCTCGGGATGAACCTCGACGACGTTCGGATCTACACCATGGACACCGAGGGCGCCCCCATGGACAGCCGCGGGGCCAGCGCGTCGAGCGTGACGTTCATCTCGGGCAACGCCGTCTACTACGCGGCCCGCCAGGCGCGGGAGAGACTCCTCAAAGTCGCGGCGGAGAAGCTCGAGGCCGACCCGAAAGACCTGGACATCCGGGAAAGCCGGGTCTTCGTGCGTTCTACACCCGAGCGGTCCATGACGCTGGGGGAAGTCGCGGAGACGTCCACGTACCGGCAGGGAGGCGAGGCCATCCTGGAGTCGGCCCACTATGACACGCCCACCGAGTTCATCGATCACATGACGGGCGCCGGAAACATCTCGCCCTGCTACGTGTTCGCGGCGCATGCCGCCGAGGTGGAGGTGGATACGGAGACCGGCCGGGTGAGGGTCGTGCGCGTCGCGGCCGCCCACGACGTGGGCCGGGCCATCAACCCCATGCTCCTGGAGGCTCAGATTCACGGCGGCCTCTCCCAGGGCCTCGGTTACGCCATCTCCGAGAACCTGTCGTCCGAAGGCGGACAGTTCGTGAACGGCAACCTGGCGGATTACAAAATTCTCACCTCCAAGGACATGCCGGAGATCGTCCCCATCATCGTGGAGACGAGCGAGCCGGAGGGTCCCTACAACGCGAAGGGAATCGGGGAGCCCGTCCTCGTCCCGACCGCGCCGGCCGTCGCCAATGCGGTCTACGACGCCGTCGGGGTGCGGATCCACGACCTGCCGATCACGCCCGCCCGGGTCTTCGAAGCCCTCAAGCGGGCGAAAGAGAACACGTCATGAAGCCCTTCGGGGTCGTCGCGCCCGATACGGTCGAGGAGGCCGTCGAGGCTCTGGGGCGCTACGGCGAATCCGCCCGGGTCATCGCCGGCGGGACGGCCCTGGCCTTGCTGATGCGTCAGGGCCTCTACCGGCCCAAGGCCCTCATAAACCTGAACGGGGTTCAGGGGCTTCACGGGATTCGGGGCGAGGCGGACGGCGGGGTCTTCATCGGTCCGTTGACCCCGCACCGGGAGATCGAGCGGGACCCGCTCCTGGCCGAGCGGTTCCCCGCGCTGGCCGGGATGGCCCGCCATGTGGCCAATCCCCAGGTGAGGAACGTGGGGACGATCGGCGGCAACCTCTGCCATGCCGACCCCGCTTCGGACCCGCCCACGGCCCTCATCGCGGCGGGTGCGGAGGTCGCCGTCCTGGGTCCGGCGGGCGCGCGCGACCTTGCGGTCGAGGACTTGTCCCGGGGATATTACGAGACATGCCTCGGCCCGGACGAGGTGTTGACGGGGATCCGGCTCCCCGCTCCCGAGCCGCGCTCGGGGATGGCGTACTTGCGGTACACGACGACGACCGAGGAAGACCGGCCCTTTGTTTGTGTGGGCGTCCGGTTGAAGGTGGGCGACGGTGGGAGGCGGTGCGAAGACGCGCGGGTCGCCGTCGGCGCGGCGGGGCCGGCGCCCGTACGGGCGATCGGCGCCGAGGAGGCGCTCCGGGGCGAGGACCTCTCCGGGGAGCTTTTGGCCGCCGCCGCCGAGCGCGCGGTCGAGGGGATCGACCCCATCGATGACGTCCGGGGGCCGGCGTCCTACCGGCTCGAGATGGTCAAGGTGTTCTTCCGCCGGGCCGCAAGCGCGGCCTGGACATCGGCGAGGGAGGCGTAGTGGAGGGAAAAGTCGATCACACGATCCGGCTGACGGTCAACGGCGAGGCCGTCGAGGAGACGGTCAAGTCCTCCGATCTGCTGGTCGAGGTCATCCGGCGCCGTTTGGAGCTGACCGGAACCAAGCGGGGCTGCGAGAGCGGCGTCTGCGGGGCCTGCACGGTCGTTTGCGACGGCGCCGCCGTCAAGTCCTGTCTGCGGTTCGCGTTTCTGGCGGGCGGGGCGGAGATCCTAACCGTGGAGGGGCTGGCCGAGGGAGAGGATCTTCACCCGATCCAGCAAGCGTTTTTGGAGAAGACGGGCATGCAGTGCGGCTTCTGCACGCCCGGCATGCTGATGACCGCCGTGGCCTTCTTGGCCGAGAACCCCGACCCCACGGAGGAGGAGATCCGCGACGCCCTCGTGGGGAACCTCTGCCGCTGCACCGGCTACGTCAACATCATCGCCTCGGTTCGTCGTGCGGCCGCCGAGGCGCTTTGGGCGGGGGGATGATCGGGTCCGGCCCCATTTCCCCAATCCACAGATTACGCAGATAATTCCTATTTTTCAAATCTCACTACCACGGAGTTCGTAGATCCAACAAATACTTCTTGTTCTTTCAAATCTGTGCAATCTGTGGATGCATTGGCCTCTCATCACTTGCCGGGCTTCTTGGCCTTGACCTTGAGCTTTCGCCCGAACGGATGGACTTCCCCGGGGCCGTGTCCGACGGGGAACTTCTTCTTGGCCAGCCTCTTCCGGAGCGCCCGGGTCGCCTTGACATCCACTTCGTATTCCAGCGCCTCGGGATCCCCCACCTTGATCGCCACGCCGTAGATCTTTCGCGCGACCTCCAGGGAGATGAGCTCGTTCATCACGTCGTCCAGGACGAGCCGGGGGTCCCGCTTTCTCGGGTCGCCGTAGCCCCCGCCGCCGTTGCTCCGAAAGTTGATCACATCGCCGAGGCCGACCGGGACGCTCGTGGCGTGCATCCCCAGGTGGCGCTCCCGCTTGGTTCCCTCGTTGAGTTTCAGACCGTTGGGCCCGCCGTTCATTCCGCCGGACAGGCCGTAAGGGGTGACCTCTTCCCGGTCTCCATGGATGGTGATGACCCCGTCTCCCCACAGCCGGTAGTGCCGCTGAAATCCGAAGCCGCCCCGGAACTTGCCGTGGCCGCAGGAGTTGGGGAGGACTTCGGCCTTCAGATAGGTGTAGGGATACCAGCGCTCCAGGACTTCGACCGGCTGGTTGCAGGCCCCGCCGGCGAACATCATCATCATATAGCTGGGCCCGTCCCGGTCGACGCGCGCGCCCTGGCCCCCCTCCATCCAGTTGTAGGAGACGAACTGGTTCCCCGACCTCGGGTGCTTGCCGCCGCAGACGCAGTTCTCCAGGTTCACCGTTCCGGCGTGGATCTGCGTCGGGTCCACCTGGGCCAAGGGCTGCGCCCAGCAGGCCATGACCGCGGCGTCCACCTTTTCATACGTCCCCGCGCAATACCCGGCCATGGGCGACGGAGGCAGGATGTGGACGGTGCTCCCCGGTATGCTCAGCAGCTCGATGGACCGGGTGATGCCGTTGTTGAGCGGGGTGAGATGGGGAAAGCAATGCAGCGTGCCGTCGAACGCCGCCGAGATCAGCCCCGGATGCGTCAGGCCCGTGGGTCCCTTGGGCGCCGGATCGCTCTGGCGGAAGTCGAGGGAGGCCTGGTCCCCCCGGATGGTGAGGACGCAGTGGATCTTGACCCTGGGGTGGTCGGGATGCCCCTCGTCCATGTCGGAGTAGTCCGTGAATTCATACGTCCCGTCGGGCAGGCGGGAGACCTCGTGGCGGAGGAGCCGCTCGCCGTGGTTCATGGATTCCTCGAACGCCCGCGTGACGGTCTTGGCGCCGTACTTCTCCGCGTACTCCTGGATCCGCATTTCCATGACCTTCACGGCCTGGTACTGGGCCGCGAGGTCGCCCATGCGGTCGTGCGGGACGCGCACGTTCCACCGGATCAGGTCGAAGCTCGACTTGACGGGCCGGTCCTGGTCGTAGAGCTTCATGGTCGGCACCAGGAGCCCTTCGGCGTGCACCTCGCGGGCGTTGGGGTTGAACGTCCCGGGAACGGGCCCGCCCACGTCCGTCCAGTGGCAGTTGGCGATGGTGAAGGCGATGTGCTCGCCCTGATGGAAGACCGGGCGCACGAGGCGGACGTCCTGGGTGTGGGTCCCGCCCCGGTAGGGGTTGTTGAACATGTAGACGTCCCCCGGCCGGAAATCCTCTTCCGCGTCCTCGATGACGCTCTGAACCGTCCCTTCGAAAGTCCCGAAGTGAGGGGTGTGGTCCCGGGTTCCGTGGGCGACGAGCCGGCCGTCGGCCGCCAACATGGAGACCGAGAAATCACGGCCCTCGGTGATGGCCGGGGCGTAGGCGATGCGCTCGATCATCGCGCTGCCCTGGGTGCAGAGGTCGCGAAACGCGCTACGAAGCACCTCGAAGGTGATGGGGTCCATATCCGGGAGGGGTGTTTTCTTTTTCGACTTGGCCATGCGGCGGGGCTCCTCCAGCGTCATGTCACTTGCGTGACGGATCGGGTCAGCGCCCGTTGGGCGTGATGATCAGGTTCAGGTAGCTGTCCACCGTAGCGGCGGCGCCGGGCGGCAGGACCGTTGTCGAGTCGGGCTGCTCGATGATGGCCGGCCCGCTGAGGCGGTTCCCGACGCCCAACCCTTCCCGGTCATAGATCTTCGTCCGCGTAAACCCGGCGGCTTCACGGAAATAGACCTGCCGGGTCCCCTTCAAGGCGTCTTTCAGGCTTCCTTTCTTCCGGGACTTCCGCAGCATCCCTTTCGGGACGACGCCGACGGCCGAAAGGCGCGCGTTGCTGATCTCGACCTCGGCGTACTCGTCGGGGATCCGGTAGCCGAACTCTCTCTCATACGCCGTGACAAATCCGTTCACGATGTCGTCCAGCGTCCCTTTCGTGATCCGGCCCGGCGGCACGGGGATCGTCATGTACTTGGACTGGGGGAAATACTTCACGTCGGCGAGCCGGTGGAGCTCGACCCGCTCGAGCGGAATGTTTTCGCCCTTGAGGGTCCGCCGCGCCTCCGCCTCCAGGTCGCGGTACACCCGGGCCAGCTCGGCGTGGGAGAGCTGGTCCGACTTCTTCAGGATGGGCCGGATGAAGTCGTGGCGGACGTCCACGCGAAGCGCGCCGAAGGCCGAGGTGACCCCCGGATAGCGCGGGACGATGACCTTGGGGATCTTGAGCTCGGCGGCCAAGGATGCCGCGTGCATCGGTCCCGCCCCGCCGAACGCGACGAAGGCGAAGTCCCGGGGGTCGTACCCCCGGACCACGCTGATCAGCTTGACGGCGTTGATCATGTTGGCGTCGGCGAGCCGGAGGATTCCGTCGGCGGCCTCCTCGGCCGACATGCCCAGCGGACGGGCGATCTTGTTCTCGACCGCCTGTCGGGCCCGGACCGGATCCAGGGACATGGCGCCGCCCAGGAACTGATTTGGGTCGATGACGCCGTGGACGACCTGGGCGTCCGTGTTGGTGGGTTGATCGCCCCCCCGGCCGTAGCAGGCCGGACCCGGAAAGGCGCCGGCGCTCTGCGGGCCGTTCTTGAGGGATCCGCCCTCGTCGATCCAGGCGATGCTGCCGCCGCCCGTTCCGATGGTGGTGATGTCCACGCACGGGAAGCGGATGGGGATCGTGAATTCGACCTTGAAACCCGGTTGGAACAGCGGCTGTCCCTTCCAGACCAGGGACAGGTCCGCGCTCGTCCCGCCCATGTCGAACGTGATGAGGTTGTCTTGTCCAACGAGCGAGCCGATGTACGCCCCGCCGACCACGCCGCCGGAGGGGCCGGACAGGCAGGTCCGGGCGGGGATGGTCCGGGCGAGTTGGGTGCTCATGACCCCGCCCCCCGAATGAATGATCAGGACGTCGCCGCCGAACCCCCACGCCCGGGTCCTGGATTCCAGCTCGGTCAGATACCCGTCGAGGATGGGCAGGAGGTACGCGTTGACGGTGGTGGTGCTGGTCCGCTCGAACTCGCGGATTTCGGGGAACACTTCCGAGGAGGTGCAAATGAAGGCCCCGGGAAGGAGCTTGGAGAGAACGGCCTTCGTCCGCTCCTCGTGATCCGGATTCATGAAGGCGTTGATGAAACAGACCGCCACGCTCTCGATCCCGCGCTTTTTGAAGACCCGGGCGATGCGCTTGAGCTCGCTTTCCTTCAGGGGCGTGAGGACTTCCCCTTCGAAACTGATCCGCTCGGGCAGGGTCTGCCGGTTGTACCGGGGGACCAGGGGCGGGGCGGGGTCCCAGGTCAGGTCGAACACGTCGGGGCGCTCGCCCCGGGCGCCTTCCAGGACGTCCCGGAAGCCTTCGGTGGTCACCAGGCCCGTCTTGGCGCCCTTGCGCTCGAGGATGGCGTTCGTGGCGATGGTCGATCCGTGGCGGAAGGTGGTCATGTCCTTCGGGTTCAGGCCGGTCTTCTTCAGGACCTCCATCACGCCCTCGATGAACGTGGGGGGCGTGGAGGGCATCTTGTGGTTGGTGACCTGACCGGTTTCCTCGTTGAGACACACCAAGTCCGTGAACGTTCCGCCGATGTCGATTCCCACGCTGTAACGGGCCATTGTTTCTCCTTGGGCGTCGGACCGCCCGGTGACCCCGCCGCGGCCGCGGGAGCTGGCCATCGTGCGGCCCGCCCGGGACGGGCCGGGTCATTCGGGGTTCATTCTCAATGGACTGGAGTCGAACGAAGCGAAAGGTCCGCTTCTATCGAGGGCGGTATTTTTACATTCCGGCGCTCGCGAAGTCAATAAATTCGGATGACCCGATGAAGGCCGGCTTGCTCTTTCCCGCCGGTGGAAAGTCCCGAGGGGTGGTGGGTCGGCTGATCCTCAGTGCACGAGAAATCCCCCGTCCGCGACGAGGTTGTGGCCGGTGACGTAGCTGGAGGCGTCGCTCGCGAGAAAGAGAATGGCTTCGGCGATCTCTTCCGGCCTGCCGAGGCGGCCCATCGGGACGTCGGCCAAGCGGGTTTCCAGCATGGCGGGGTTCGCGTGGTAGGTGCCCGCCAGGCCCTCCGTGTCGGTGGGGCCGGGGGCGACGGAGTTGACCCGGATGTTCTTCTCGGCCAGCTCGAACGCCAGCGCCCGGGTCATGTTCACAACCGCTCCTTTGGCGAGGCAATAGGCCGAGAGCTTGGCGGCGCCCACGAAACCGAGCTGGGAGGAGATGTAGATCACCGCGCCGCCGCCGCGCGCCTCCATGTGGGGGACGGCCTTCTGCGTCAGGAAGTAGTAGGACGTGACGTTGACCTCGAGGGCGCGGCGGAACTCCTCGATCTCCACCTCCAGGAACGGCCTGGTCAGCCGCTGGATGTGGGGAACGACGAGGACGTCAATCCCCCCGAAACGCTCGACCGTCCGGGACACGAAGGCGTCCATGGCGGCGGGGTCGGACGCGTCGTGGACCGCGGCGATCACGTCCGCGCCCAGGCCGCGGCATTCCTCCTCCACGCCCGACAGGGCCTCCCCGTCGAGGTCGATGAGCGTCAGGCCCGCCCCCGCCCGGGCGAAGCGGACGGCCGCCCCCTTCCCGATCCCCATCGCGGCGCCCGTGATGACGGCGGTTTTCCCTTTCAGGCTCATCGATCTCTCCTTTTCTCAATCGATCTCAGATGATTCCGATGTCCCATTGGGTGTCATTGTCAGCGGGTTGGCAATCTGAACATCGTGTGCCACTGGCAGCTTGCCTGCCAGTGCCGCCTTTTCTGGTTTAGCGATACAATTGGAGGCACTAGCGGACGAGCCGCCAGTGGCGCCCCTTCTTAAGAAGTCGGGTGCGCGGAGAACGGGCGATCATGCCTCACTCGCCCGTTCGTCCCCTGTCTCATTGGACTTCCTGCCAGATTCGCTCAACGTCCTCCCGGTCCACCGGGCGGGGATTCGTCCGGCGCTGGAAGCTGTTGAGGATGGTCTCCAGGATGTTCTCGGGCAGGACCGCCGAGCGCTCGATCTCCGAGAGCCTGCGCGGCGCCCCGGCTTGATCCGCCAAGCGCGCGATGGCGTCCGCCAGGGCCTCGGCCGTCATCTTTTGAGGCCGGTCCCCTTCAGACCAAAGGGCGGGGGCCAGCACCTCCGCCAGAAGCGCGTAATCCTTCTCGACCGCCGACGCGTTGAACCGGATCACGTGGGGCATGAACATGGCGCACGCCGCGCCATGGGGGATCTGTGTCATGGCCCCGAACGGGTGGGCCAGGGCATGGACGAGACCGAGGCCGGCGTTCGACATGGACATCCCCGCCATGCAGCTGGCAAAGATCATGGTTTCCGACGCGCCGGGATCGCTCCGATCCTTCAGGTATCGGTGGAGTCCGTCGGCCCATCGGCCCGCTGCGCCCAAAGCGAGCGTCTCGGTCATCAGGGTCCGCCCATTGGAGACATAGGACTCGACGATATGGCTCAGGGCGTCCAGGGTGGAGTGAGCCGCCACCGTCGGGGGCAGGCCGGCCAGAACCTCCGGGTCCAGGACGGCCAGTCGGGGGCGGATGGCCGGACAGATCACGACGAACTTGTTTCGACGCTTCGGGTCGGTGATGACCGCGGCCGCGCCCACCTCGCTCCCCGTTCCGGCGGTGGTCGGGATGGCGACGAGGGAAGGCGGGGAGACCGGGTAGGCTTCCCGCGGTCCTTCATAATCCACGGCCGTTCCGCCGTTCGCCGCGACGACAGCGGCGGCCTTCGCCGCGTCGATCGAGCTCCCTCCGCCCAGTCCGATGAAGCCGTCCGAGCCGGATTCCCGGTAGGCCTCCGCCGCCGCCTGGACGACGCCGACGGGCGGATCGGCCGCGGCGTCCCGGAAGGTGGAGACCTTCAGGCCGGCCTCTTCTAGGCCGGAGACGACGCGGTCGAGGATTCCCGACCCGGCGACGCCGGGGTCGGTGACGACGAGCGGTCTGTGAATGCCGATCTTCAGGACCTCGGGTCCGATCTGCGTAGAAGACCCGGCGCCCGAGAGGATTGCGTCCGGCGTCTGAAACGGTGGCGTGTTCGTCATGGCCCTTTCTCCAGACAGGTCATTGGAGTCCGTTCGTCATTCCTTCGGGGGCGAGCCCTCCGCCTCCTCGGGCGGTCCGTATCCCCCGCCGCCGGAGCTCTCCATCAGGACGATGTCCCCCTCGGTGAGCGTGAGGCTTTCCTTTCCGCGGATCGGCCGCTCGCCGGGGCCGGGGTTCAGGGTGACGCGGAACGTTTGGCCCGGCTCGCCGCCGAACGCGCCCCAGGGCGGGACCTGCCGCCTTTCGAGCATGGTCGTGACGCGCGCTTCGGAGGCCAGCATCCGGTAGCGCCGCCGGATGCCGAGGCCCCCCCGTCTCCGCCCGGCCCCCGCGCTTCCGTCCCGCAGCGCATACAACTCGACCCGCATGGGATACTCGGTCTCGAGGACCTCGACGGGGGTGTTCATCACGTTGCTCATGTGGACCCGCGTGGCGTTGCTCCCGTCCCGGTGGGCGGCCGCGCCCGCGCCGCCGCCGTGGACTTCGTAGAGGATGAACGTCGAGCCGTCCGGCTTCTTTCCGCTGAACAGCGTGAGGCCCGAGGTCGCCGGCCCGCCCGCGGTGAGCCGGTCGGGCAGGACCGGGGCCAGCGCTCGGAAGACGGCGTCCACGATCACCTGAGACGTCTCATGGTTCCCGCCCACCCGGGGGGCCTCCCGTCCCGGGTTGACCAGGGTGTTCTCCGGCGCGTGGACGGCGAGGGGCCGGCAGCAGCCGTCGTTCATGGGGATGCCCCGGCCCACGAGGACGCGCATGCTGTAAAAGACGGACGCCGCCGCGATGAAGGGGGTCGTGTTGATGGGGAAGGGGACCGGGGGGGCCGTGCCGGTGAAGTCGAACGCCGCCCGGTCCCCCTCGATGCGAATGGTCAGACGGATGGGCAGCGGCGCCCCCCCTTCCTCCATGCTGTCCATGAATTCCTCCGCCTCGTACACCCCGTCCGGGATGGCGGCGATCTCCCGCCGCATCCGGGTCTCAGATTCCTCCTGCATCCGCTCGAAGGCCGCCAGGGTCGTTTCGCGCCCCCACTGGCCGAAGATGTCGAACAGGCGCGATTCCGCCACGGTCTGGCCGGCGTATTGCCCGAGGATGTCGCCCTCCCGCTCTTCCCGGTCCCGAACGTTCTCCAGAATGAAATCCAGCGTCTCCCGAACGGGACGGTCCGCCGCAAATATCTTGACCGGGGGGATTCGCAGCCCCTCCTGGTAGGTCTCCGTGGCGTCCGGAACGTAGCTTCCGGGCAGCGCCCCGCCGGTGTCCGGCCAGTGGGCGAGACAGACGGCGAAGGCGGACAGCGCTCCGTCGTAAAACACCGGCCGGATCGCCTTGACGTCGGGCAGGTGGTTGCCGCCGATCTCGGGCAGGTTCGTCAGGTACACGTCGCCGGGACGCAGGTCTTCCGGGGAGACGACCTTGAGAAACTCCTTCACCGTGAAGGCCATGACGCCCAGGTGGACGGGCGTGTCCTGCCCCTGCGCGATGACCCGCCCTTGGGCGTCGGTCAGGACGCAAGAGAGGTCCCCCGCCTCCTTTAGCAGGGGCGCCCGCGCCGAGCGCATGACGATGAAGCGCATCTCCTCCGAGGTTGCGAGGACGGCGTTGCGGATCAGCTCCAGCGTGACGGGATCGATGCGGCTCATGGCTTCATCCGAAGGATCAGGCGCCCCCGGCCGTCCACCGTGAGCGACCGGCCGGGCGGCAAGACCGTAACGGACCATTCATCCTCGACGACGGCCGGCCCTTCGATCCGGTTGTCCGGGCCCAGGGCGGCGCGGTTCAGGATGGGCGTTTCAATCCGGTCGCCGTCGAAATCCACCTCGCGGCGGCCCGCTTCGCGCTCCACCGCCGCGTCCGGGCGGCGCTCCCCCGCGGTCCGGACTTCCGTTGTCACGACGGCGGCGACCCGGACGTTCACGCACTCGACGGCCTCTTCCGTCACGTAGTGGTAGAGCGCCTCGTGCTCCCGATTGAACGCGCCCCGGACTTCGTCGGCCGACCAGCCGTTCACCCCGGTCAGGGGGATCTCGATCTCGTAGTTCTGCCGCTTGTAGCGGAGGTCCAGGGAGGGCCGGACTTGGATCGAATCCGGCGCGTGCCCCTCTTCGATGAGGAGGTCCCGGGTGGCCCCCAGGAGATCATCCCACAGGGGTTTCAGCGCCTCCGGCGAGAGGTCCTCCAGGAATACGGGGTGGGTTCTGACGGCTTCGTAGCGCAGGTCGGACGTGAGGCACCCCAGGGCGGAGAAGACCGACGAGCCGGCCGGCACGATCACGGTCTCCATGTCGAGCGCCCCCGCCAGGGAGGCCGCATGGACCGGCCCCACGCCTCCGTAGGCCACGAGCGCTCCTTCGCGAACGTCGCGGCCCCGCTTGATCGAGACGAGCCGGAGCGCGCCCAGGACGTTCGCCTCGGCGATGGCGACGATGCCCCTCGCGGTCTCCTCCAGGGTCATCCCCAGCGCCCCGGCGAGGCGGCCCACCGCTTCCTCCGCCGTCTCGCGGCGCAGGCGAATCTTCCCGCCCAGGACGGCGTCGGGGTTGAGACGGCCGAGGAGCAGGTTGGCGTCGGTCAGCGTGGGCTCCATTCCCCCGAGGCCGTAACAGGCCGGTCCCGGGTTCGCGCCCGCGCTTCGGGGACCGACGTGGAGGGCCCCCACGTCGTCCGTCCAGGCCAGCGAGCCCCCGCCGGCGCCGATGCTCTCGACCGCGACCGACCGCAGCCGGAAGGGCTGGCCGGCGACCTCTCTTTGGGCCATGAGCTCGGCGCGGCCGTCTTCGATGAGGCAAACATCCGTTGTCGTGCCCCCCATGTCCAGGGCCAAGGCGCGGCCGCACCCCAACTCCCGCGTCAGGGCGCAGACCGCCGTTACGCCCGCCGCCGGGCCGGACATGACGAGGTTCAAGGGCTTTCGCCGCACGGCGGATTCGGACATCATCCCGCCGTTGGACTGGACGAGGTGGAGATGGGCGTCCCGGCCCGCCAGGTCGGTGTCCAGGTGAGAGAGAAAACCCGAGATGATGGGCATCAGGTAGGCGTTTAGAACGGTCGTCAGGGCGCGCTCGTATTCCCGGAACTCGGCGTTGACTTCGGACGAGAGGCTGACGTGGGGGAACGCCTCCCGTAAGGCGTCGCCCAGGGTTTTTTCATGCGCCGGGCTCGCGTAGGCGTGGAGCAGGCAGACGGCCACCGACTCGACCTCGGCATCCTTGAGCCGCCGGATCAGGTCCGGGATCTCGTCGGTTCGGATGGGCGTCAGGACCCGGCCGGAGACGTCCAGCCGCTCCGTGATCTCAAAGCAGAGGTCCCGGGGGACGAAAGGCGGTTGCCGGGAAGGCTTCCGGATCTCGTAGATATCGTCCCGCGACTGCCGGGCGATCTCGAGGAGGTCGCGAAAGCCCCGTGTGGCGACCAGGGCCGTTCGCGCCCCCCGCCGCTCCTCCAGCGCGTTGGTGGCCACGGTGGTGCCGTGGACGATCTCCAGTCCCCGCAGACCCCCGCCCGAGTCTTGAGCCACGCGCTCGAGGACTTGGAGGAGCGCCGCCGCCGGGCGGGCCGGATCGCTCGGGACCTTAAAGACCATGGAGGCCCCGTTCGGGGAAAGGGCGACGACGTCGGTGAACGTTCCCCCGACGTCCACGCCGATCTTCCAGGAGGGTTGAGTCATCGGTGACGCTTTCCTGATGAAGCGGACAAGGCGATCGATTCAGGCGCCCGATCCGGCCGCCGAGCGGGCGGCTAGGGCGGCCGGGACCCGCTCGGGCGGGACCGGGAGCTCCCGGACCGGCTCGCCCAGGGCGTTGCGGGGGATGTCGTCGGATGCGTAGCGGAGGACGCCCCCGGCCTTGTCCACCGCGTCGTGGCGGACCCTCCGCCCGCCGACGCCATGGGGGCTTCCCCGCGTTTTTATCCGTTCCTTGACCGCCATCGAGTCCGACCCCCCGGGCGAAGGCCCCTAAACGTCCCAGCCGCTGTCGATGACCAGGGCTTGGCCCGTCGTGTTGCGGGATTTTTCCGAGCAGAGGTACAGGACCGCGGCGGCGATCTCTTCTTCGTCCGGAAAGCGGCCCAGGGCCATCTCGCTGGTGTACTTCTTGTAGACCTCGTCCGTGGTCTCATTCCAGGCCAAGGCCTTTTCCTGGATGATCTTTTCCATCCGGTCTCCGTAGACGGGACCGGGGCAGACGCAATTGACGTTGATGTTGTGAGGGCCCAGCTCGAGCGCCAGGGTCCGCGTGAATCCGCGCACGGCCCACTTGGACGAGGAATAGGACGCGCGGTTGATGTAACCCCGAAGCCCGGAGGTCCCGGAGATGTTCACGATCTTCCCCCACTTCTTCTCCAGGAGGGTCGGGATGACGTGCTTGCAGCAAAGGAACGTGCCCTTCAGGTTGACGCCGAGGACGTAGTCCCAATCCTCGACGGAAATCTTGTGGACCGGGGTCTCCACCGGGCCGATGACGCCCGAGGTGTTGACGAGGATATCGATGGCGCCGAACGCCTTCAGCGTCTCATCGACCATGGCCTTCACCTGGTCCTCCTCCCGGACGTCCAGGGAGAGGGTGATGGTCTCGACGCCGGGGACTTCCTTGCGGATCACCTCGACCTGTGCGTCCAGCGCGGCCACGTCCCGCGCGCACATGCAAAGACGCGCGCCTTCCCGGGCCAGGTCCAGGGAGATGTTTCCGCCCATCCCTTTGGCGCCGCCGGTGATGATGGCGACCCTGTCCGAAAATTCCCCTTTGCCATTTTTCGAGTTCGCGTTCAATGTCCGTTCCGCCTCCATGGGGACCCCGCGCGGGCCGGCCCCTTGTTAAGGGTTTTGCGTAGGGCTGTCAACTTCCGGCGGGCCGTGCGGCCGCCCGGGAATGCGGACCGACCCATCGAAAATTCAGCGTTGCCGGTGTTCTTTCCTCTGTTCCGCCTCTGAGTCTTACCCAAGGGCCGTCCGGAAGGGAAATTCCCGGACGGCCCGCCTGAATCGAAAAACCGTCCGCCCACCCGGCCGAGTTCCCGGGGCTCCTGAATTCCGTTATGATGACACGAAGAAGGTCAAGAGGTTTTGAACGGACGGAAGAGGGGTCCCGGGAGAGAATTTTTTCCCGCGGCGGGAGGGATGCCGTCCGAAGCGCGGGTGAATCGCGTTTTCTGTTCAGGGCGAATTTTGCCGCCGGTCACACTTCATCGGTTGGAGGGAGAACATGGCGCAAGTGGATACGGTGATTCAGGGAGGTCAGGTGGTTCGGCGGGACGGGACCCGGTCGGAGGACATCGCCGTCCGGGACGGCAAGATTGTCGCCGTGGGTGACCCGGGGACGATGCCCGAGGCGAAGGAGGTTATCGACGCGGCCGGTCTCCACGTCATCCCCGGCGTGATCGATCCGCACGTCCACCTCCAGCTCTTCAAGAACCCGTTCGAGGTCAACGTCCTGACCGAGTCCCGCTCCTTCGCGGCCGGCGGCGTCACGACGGCCATCCCGATGCTTCTCAACCGGGAGGACGCGACCAAGTCCTACCGGGAGTACACCCCCTGGGCCATCGACGTGGTCGAGAAGAACTCGATGATCGACATGGCCTTCAGCGCCGTTCTGGGGACGGAAGAGCAGATCGAGGACATCCCCTTCCTGGTCCGGGAGTACGGGATGTGCTCCTTCAAGTTTTACATGGCTTACACCGAAGACGAGGCCAAGGTGTTCGGCATCATCGCCGTGGACGACGGGCTGCTTTACGAAGGGTTCAAGAAGGTGCGGGACATGATCGCCGAGGGCTATCCCTGCCTCGCCATGGTCCACGCGGAAAACATGGAGATCATCCACCGGGAGAAAAAGCGGCTCATCGCCGAGGGGCGGAACGACCTCAAGGCCTGGACGGACGCGCGCCCGGAGTTTTGCGAGGAGGAATGCCTGCGGCGGGCCTTTTTCTTCATCGAGGAGCTCGGCTCCCGGCTGTACGTCGTTCATCTGACCGTCGCGAAAGGCGTGGACCTAGTGCGCGAGATGCACCGTCGGGGCGTGGACATCATCGCCGAGACGTGCCCCCATTACCTCACGTACACCAAGCACGACCACGACAAGATTGGCTTCCTCGGCAAGGTCAACCCGCCGCTCCGCGACACGGTGGACCAGGAAAAGCTTTGGGAGGCCCTTCAGGACGGGACGATCAACAACATCGGCGCGGACCACTCCACGGTCGTCCCCCGGAAGGACAAGGTGGGCGACGGGATCTGGAGCGCCATTCCCGGGTTCCCGATGACCGGCTGCTCGCTCCCGGTGATGCTCCATGTGGCGGTCCATACGGGCCGCCTGAGTTTCGAGCGGCTCGTCGAGCTGACCTCGTACAATGTCGCCAGGACCTACGGGCTGCTCCCGCAAAAAGGGGACATCGCCCCCGGATTCGACGCGGACATTGTCCTCGTGGACCTGGAGAAGGTGCGGCACGTGACGCCGGAGGTCTGGCACTCCGACGCCGATTGGAGTCTCTACGACGGGTGGGATATCAAGGGCTGGCCGGTCCGGACGATCGTCCGGGGCGTCACCGTGGCCCTGGACGGCGAGATCACCGGCACGCAGGAACACGGCCGGTACATCCCCCGGAATATTCCGAAGAAGCCGGCGGTCTGAGGGGGGCGTTTGTATGGGCGGGGGCGCCCCCGGGTGACGAGGGCGGGTCCCCCCCTCACCCCCTTCCGACGATCTTCTCGAACGATCCCCGCCAGCCGGGAGACAGGGCGGGGACGCGCAGGGCCTTCGCGGCCCCTTCGACGTTTTTCCCGTCGAAGTAGAGCAGGTGATGGACCGCCCGGACCGTCATGCGTTCGGGGCCGGTCTCGACCCGCACGATTTTATCGCCCGCGCCGACCTCGCCTTCCTCCAGGACGCGGAGATAGAAGCCGACCCGCTCGCTGGCCAGAAACTGTTTGGGGAATTTCGGCAATCCCATCCGCATGCCGAGCTTGAAGCAGGGGACGCGGGGCTGAGTCACTTCGACCCGTGCGCCGCCCACCTGGAAGACGTCTCCGATATAAACGGCGTCTTCCGGCATCCCCTCGACGGTGAAGTTTTCGCCGAATTGCCCGAATGAAAAATCGTTGCGGCCGAGCTCGTCCTTCCAGTAGTCGTAATGTTCAATCGTGTAAACGTAGACCGCCTTGTGGATTCCGCCGTGCCCGCTCCGGTCGGCCTGGTCGTCGCCGTCCAGGTTCAGCGTCCGGAGCATCGTCCGGCCCCGGACAGGCTTCTTGAAGATCCCCGTGGTTATGATTTTGTCGCCATGCGGGACTTCCAACGCTGGTGACACGTTCACCGAAAGAAGCTTCATCGTTTGTCCCCCCCCTTGCCCAGCGGTTTTTCTAGAACCTATCTCAAAATCCCATTTCATACTCTTTGGACCCTTTGTCGTCATTCCCGCGAAGGCGGGAATCCAGTGTTTTCAAGCTTTTCCGGATGCCCGCTTACGACATGCGGGCATGACGGTCAGGGCACGACCAATTTTGAGATAGGTTCTAATGTTCCCACATTTATAGACCGAAGAAGAAGGTAGAGAAAAGGAAGTATATCGGCCTTCAAAACCCGCTGGTTTCTTTATCAGTGAAGGGCCGGCTGGAAAGCCAATAAGTTTTCTCCAGGGAGGACATTATCGTGAACGGTCGAAAAAGATGTGTTGTCCTGGCCGCGGGATTCTTCACGCCCGGGGGCCGCACCGCCCTCTCAGCGGCGAATCCCAAGGAAGAGTTGAAGGCGTCCATCGATCGGGTGTTGGATGTATTGAGGGACCCGCCCCTGAAGGGCGATGAGCACCGCAAGGCCCGCAGACAGAAGTTGGTCGAGATCATTCAGGCGCGTTTTGATTTCGCGGAAATGGGCAAGCGGTCCCTCGCGCGTCAATGGCGGAAAATGGATCCCGCGGAAAGAAAGGAATTCGTCGGGATTTTCGGCAACCTCCTGAAAGACTCTTATCTGACCAAGATCGAGGCGTTCACGGACGAGAAGATTGTTTATCCGACGGAGCGCATGGAAGAGGATTACGCCGAGGTCAGGACCAGGATTGTTCAGAAAAGCGGCCGGGGCATCGGCATTGATTACAGACTTCACCGGACCCCGGATGGCTGGCGCGTCTACGACTTCATGATCGAGGGCGTGAGCCTGGTGGCGAATTACCGCAAGCAATTCAAGCGTCTGATTCGGAAGACCTCTTACAAGGAACTGATTGCGCGTATGAAGGTCAAGGACAAACAGGTCCGGGGCGATTCCCACGATAAGGAAAAAACGCTCTAGGGTTGATGGGAATCCGCTTGGGGTCGGGTTGGCGCCGATCACGGCCAATTCTTCATGCCGGCGAGGAACCGCGTTCGTCCCCGGGTGTGGCTTTGAGGCGGATGTCGCCAAGACTTGGGACGCGATAGGGAGAGCTACACATACGTCTCCAATAAATCCCTCAAAAACTTCACGATCTCGTCCGACACCACCTCGACGATCTTCTCCCCCTTCTCCTTCGTCGCCTTGGCCGGGTCGCCGATGATGAGGCCGTCTTTGGAGGTGCGGAAGATCCCGCCGAGGTCGTCGGCGGTTCGGAAGAGGGCTTCCATCTTCGGGTCCTCGGTGTAGGCGTCCGGCGCGCGCTTCCAGCCCTTTTTTACCAGGCCCTCCCGGAACGCCAGCGTCAGAGAGGTCTCGAACTCTGCGGCGTGGTCCGGGATGGACCCGTCCTCCACGATGCCCCGGTGCTCGTCCGGGAACAGGTCCCAGTAGCACAGGGCGATGGTCTTGATGTCCAGCTCGGTCCGGATCTTCCGCGTCGCCAGGGCCAGGGAGGTTTTGTTCCCCCAGTGGCCGTTCAGGAAGAAGACCAGCTCGATCCCGTTGTGCTTCAGGCTCCACGCCATGTCCTGGCACCAGGCCACGAGCGTCTCTTCGCTGATCGTCAACGAGCCGGGGAAGAGGAGGTGGTGGTGGGAGACGCCGACCTCCATCGCCGGCGTAACGACGGCCAGGGGGTGGATCTTCTCCGCCGTGCGCTTCGCCATCCCCGCCGCGGCGGCCGTGTCCACCAGGAGCGGCAGGTGCGGGCCGTGCTGCTCCGTCGCCCCGACCGGCACAATCCCGATCCTCGCCTTCGACAGGATTTCCTTCGCCTCGACCCAGTTGACTTCCTCCAGGAGGACCTTCGGCGCGGAACCGGCTGAAGGACCCGGACCCCTTTGTCCCTCCGTCATCTCACTTCCCTCCCCACGGTCTTGCGGGTCGCGTTTCAGTGGAAACGGTTGAATAGCACCCTGGCCGACACTCTATCGCACTGAATCGGCGAATACACGGCATCGAGCCGTGCTTCAATCATGACCGGGGGGGGGTGCGATGGAACGCTGTGCGAAATTTCAGGCGTTCATTCCGCGCGCCGGCATGCATGGGGATGATTCCTTCAAACGAATTGCTGTATCGTCGAGGGGTGAACCCGCCGAAGGATAAACACCGGAAACCATGATCACCGCACACATGGATGTCGTCGGAAGCCTCCTCAGACCCCCGGAGCTGCTGAGGGCACGGGAAGACGCGGCCAGGGGGGAGGCTCTCGCGGGCCGGGCTCAAGGCCGCCGAAGACCGGGCGGTGGGTGCGGCCGTCGCCCTTCAGGAAGAAGCCGGGCTGACCGTCGTCACGGACGGGGAGATGCGGCGGCTCTCCTTCCAGTCTCAGATGACCGAGGCGGTGGAGGGGTTCGGGGAGTGCGGCATCGACGCCTTTCTCTGGGGGGACTGGCGAGGCGACGAAAGGGTCGGGGACAGGGAGACCCGGCGGCCGGCGTCGCTGGGCGTCGTGGGCAGGCTTCAGCGCAAGCGCCATCTTTCGGCCGAGGAGTTCACGGTCCTCCGCGCGATCACGGGCGGAAAGTCCCTCATTCCCAAAGTCACCCTTCCCAGCCCGGGTCTCTGGATGAATTTCTGGCCGACGTCGTGGACATCCTGCGCGGCGAGGTCGCCGAGCTCGTCCGTTTGGGCGCGACGTACATCCAGATCGACGCGCCCCAATACACGGCCGCGCTGGACCCGAAAGGCCGGGCCTTTTACGAGTCCCGGGGTTGGAGGGGGGAGGAATGGCTGTCGCGGGGAATCGAGATGGACAACGCCGTCATGGACGGCTTCCCGGACGTCACGTTCGGTTTTCACCTCTGACGGGGGAACCAGGCCAGCCGTTGGCTGGCCGAGGGCGGGTACGGCCGCATCGCCCGGCCCGTCTTCCGGGGCGTCCGCGCCCAGCGCCTCCTGCTCGAATACGACGACGAGCGCTCAGGCGGTTTCGAGCCGCTCGAAGACGCGCCCGACGACAAGACCGTCGTCCTGGGTCTTGTCACGACCAAATCGTCCCGCCCGGAGACGGTGGAAGGGCTCTCCGCCCGCGTCCGGGAGGCCGCCCGCTACGTTCCGCTCGAACGGCTGGCTCTGAGCCCCCAGTGCGGGTTCTCCACGTCCGTCATCGGCAACCGGATCTCCGCGGAAGACCAAAAGCGCAAGCTGGGGGTGGTCGCCGAGACGGCCGGGGCGGTTTGGGGGCGCGGATGAACACCCAAATGTTTCAAGGCCGGCCGCGTCCCGCATCACGGAGACGGCCTATCCAGTCCGGCCGGATCTACGACCCTCCCCGGGAAGAGAGAAGGGCGGAGACGCCGAGGGTGATCGCCCCGAGAAACACAGTGTTTGCGAAGTCCAGGTAGGTTGCGGAAGCGACGGACATGAGGAACCCCGCGCCGAGCTTGGCGATAAATCCCAGGATCACGGAAACGGCCCCAATCACGGAACCCGCACAGACCAGATTTTTCATCATCCCTCTCCTGTGTTGTCCAGCCCCCGGCCAAGGTCACATCTTGGAGGCGGCTTCTTCGATCCCGCCCATTCTCGCCTATTGCCACCCCGGGTGCCACCCGAATTCCGTCCGAATGCCCCTGATGTACGCGATCTGTCCCGTGTGCTGGGTGATCTCCGACGTCAGCAGGGTGAGCTGTCCGCCCATCGTCTTGAAACCGGCGACCTCGCGCTTCATCTCCCGGTCGAAATCCGCGTCCGAACAGCCCTTGAAGAACCGGACCGTCTCCTCCCGCACGGCCGCCTTGTACCCCATGACGATTTCCAGATCCGGGATCGTGAAGGCCCCGGCTTCCTCGGGAGAGAAGCCGTATCCGGTGTATTCGGGGTCGGCCGGCTTGCCGAACCTTTCATTCCAGCCGCCGGAAATCCAGACCTGCGCCCGTTCGTCGAACTCGGAGATGACATAGTCCTCCTCGCGCGACATGTGCCAGAGCATGTACCGAATGGGGTTCACCTTGGGATCGGGCCGGTAGGCCAGGTCCTCCTCGGTGAGGCCGTTCACGGCGGTCTCCAGGGTGTGTTGGAGCCGGTCGAGGACCTCGATCAGAAATTCGGGGGCTTGCATGCGCTTCGGACCTTCAAGGAAGGTTTCAGCCGGGGTCGGCTAAGACCCGGCCGACCGCCTCAAATCCTTGAGGACGAGCTGAAGGCTTTCCCGTCCGTTCCACCGGTTGACCTCCGGCTCGAACGCGGCGTCCACGAGCTCGCCGGGCCGGTTCAGGAAATCCAGTCTGTCGTCGCTCCCCATGCCGAAACCGATGGCCTCCGCCGATTGGCCGGAGGCGGGGTCGTGAAGCTCGATCTTCAGGTGGCGCCCCTCCCGGCCCACCGCCCGGATTCCGCCGACGACCTGCAACCTTTCCGCGGCGTAAACCGGCCGGGCGTTCCCCGGACCGAAGGGCGCCATCCGCTCGAGGGCCCGCATGGTTTCGAGCGTCAGGTCCGATAGCCCGACCCGGCCGTCCAGCTCCAGGGCCGGGACCCCGTCCTCCGGGGCCGTCCGCTCCCGAACGATCTGCGAGAATCGCTCGGCGAATTCCTCCAGGCGCTCGGTCCGAAGGGTCAGGCCGGCCGCCTGTTGGTGGCCGCCGAACGTTTCCAGCAGATCGGCGCAATCGGCCAGGGCCCCTTGGAGGTGCAGCGCTCCGGCGGTGCGGCCCGAACCCTTTCCGAGCGCGCCGTCCAAGGCGATGAGGATGACGGGACAATGAAACTCCTCCGCCAGCTTGGAGGCCACGATGCCCAGGACCCCCGGGTGCCAGCCCGTTTCCCACAGGACGATGGGCCCGTCCCCGTGCAAGCGGCCGGCCGGGGCCCGGCGCCGGGCATCCTGATAGACCTCCTCCTGGATGTTCTGCCGCTCCGCGTTGATCCGGTCCAGCTTCGCGGCCGATTCGGTCGCCCGCGCGAGGTCGGTCTCCAGGAGAAGCTCCAGGGCGAGGTCTGCCTTTCCGAGCCGCCCGGCGGCGTTGAGGCGCGGGGCGAGTTGAAAAGCCACCTGAGCGTATCGAAGCGTTCCATCCGGGCCGTCCGGTTCGGGTGCGGTCCCCGCCATGCGGATCAGAGAGCGCAGTCCCGGCCGCGTCGAGCCGGCAAGCTCGCGGAGACCGTGGCGCAGGAGCACGCGGTTCTCGCCGCGCGTGTCGGCGACGTCGGCCACCGTCGCCAGGGCGACCAGGTCGAGGGTCCTGCGGAGGTTGGGCAGGGTCCCGGGCCGCCCCGCGTCCCGAAGCGCGCGGCGGAGCGCCGCGACGAACTTGAACGCGATCCCGGTTCCGCAGAGCGACTTGTCGGGATACGCGCAGCCCGGCCGGTGCGGGTTGACGACGGCGAGGGCGCGGGGCAGGGGGTCCGGCGGCTGGTGATGGTCGGTGATGATCACATCGAGGCCGACGGCCCGCGCGCTCTCCACCTCGTCGGGATTCGAGATCCCCGAGTCCACGGTGATGAGGAGGCCCTTTCCCTTTGCGCCGAGGCCGAGGATCGCCTCCGGGTTCAGGCCGTATCCTTCCTCCAGCCGGTCCGGGACGTAGGACTCGACCTCCTGCCCCAGCTCCCGGAAGAAGTGGACCAGCAAGGCCGTTGCGCACAGACCGTCCACATCATAGTCTCCGTAGACGATGATGCGCTCGTTATCCGCCAAGGCCCGGCTCGTGCGGTCCACCGCCCGGTCCATGTCCATCAGGAGGAAGGGGTCATGGAGGGTCTCAATCGGCGCGTCCAGGAAACTTTGAGCGGTCTCGACCCGGGAGTGGCCGCGGCTCCACAGGAGCTCCGCGACCAGGGGAGGGAGGTCCAGCGCGCGGGCGAGACGCCTCGCGTCCTCCGGCGCCGAGGGGGGGGGGGGCCGCCATTCACGCTCCGCGCCGCCGGGTTCTTCGGCCCGGCCGCCGGAGATCATGGGGTTCTTCTGCGGGAGGGTTTCTTCCGGGCGATGGCGCGCCGGTCCAGGCGGACGAGGTCGAGGGTGATCTGATCCTGAAGCCGTCTCATCCGCCAGTGCGAGCAGCGGCTTCCGTTCATCAGGATGGAGAAGGCGATGACGTCTCCGGCCAGACTGAAGGCGTACCCCGAGAGGGTGTCCACGCCGTTGAGCGTGCCCGTCTTGGCGCGGATTCTCCGCTCGGCCGGGGTGTCGTCCAGCCGGTTTTTCACCGACCCGTCAACGCCCATGACCGCCAGGGAGGCCACGAACTCGGGGCGGAAGCGGATGTCGTCGTACATGTCCGTCAGCACGCGGACGAGCTGGGCCGGGCTGATCCGGTTTTTTCGCGACAGCCCCGCGCCGTCGTCCACGGCGAACGACCCGGGGCCGTAGCCCAGCCGTTTCATGTACCGGTTGACGACGGCGAGCCCTTTCCGGCGCGTCCCCGGCGCGCCCAGGATTTCCGCGCCCAGGGTTTTGAGAACCTGTTCGGCGATGAAGTTGTTGCTCCACTTGTTGAGGTCCCAAAGGATAATGGCCAGGGGTTTGGACATGTGGCTCGCCAGTTGGCGGGACGCCGGAGGCGTTTTCCCCCGACGGACTTCTCCGTTGACCTTGATCCCCTCCCACTCCAGGAATTCCCGGAAGGTGTGTCCCAGGTACAGGGTGGGTGTGGTGATGTTGATCCAGAAGCGGCGCGGAGGGCTTCCGGCGGGGATGCGGCCTTCGAGGATGATCAGGTCGCCGTCCGCGTGGGCGGCCCGCCGCAGCCGGATATGCGCTTTGTGGCGGCGGCTGACGGTGTTGGCGTTGTTGATGAGCTGGATATAGGACGAGACGGGCTCGACCACCGCGCGCGGCGGCTTGCCGATGACCGCATTGGGCTCCACGTAAACGCCGAGGGTGTTGAAATTCAACGACGCGGCGCCATGCGGGGCCTGGAAAGGACGGAGTCCCCGGCCGCCGTTCGTCCCCGGGACGAATCGCTCGCCGTCGAAGTACCTGTCGTCCACCACAATATCTCCGCGGACCTCCCGCAGCCCCCGCCGCTTTAAGGTCCTCACCAGGATCCAGAGCTCCTCGTTAACCAGACTCGGGTCTCCGAATCCCTTGAGGTAGAGGCTCCCCGACAGCCTTCCGGCGGAAAACCGGCCGGTGGTGTACACGTTCGTCTTGAACTTGTAATCCGGCTTGAGGTAGTGAAATGCCGTCGCGGTTGTCAAAACCTTGACGTTGGAGGCCGGGATGAATTGTTCTTCTCCCCGCAGGTCGAAGAGAACCCTTCGGGATTTCAAGGAAAATGCCCGGATTCCGACCCGGTTCTTTCGGACGCAGGCATCCCGAAGGCGCCGGGCCATCTTCCGTTTCAGGGACGGGATTCCCCTGGGCGCGGGCGGGGTCCGGCGCTTGGTTTTCGACGCGGCCCGGGTTTGGGCAAAGGCCGGCCCGGCCGCCTGGTCTGAAAGCATGGGAAGGAGAACGGCCGCCGCGACTCCGAGGGCGATGATCGCGCGCCGGCGCCTGTTCGCGTGTCCGGGGTCAGCAGGTTCCATCAGCAAAGCGCTCCCGGCGCCGGTTGTCTTGAAGCAGGGTGGTGATCACAAGTCCCATCACCCCCGCCAGTAGATTGAACCCCACGTCTCTCATATCGCCGAAGCGGTTCGGCAGAAGGTATTGAATCGCCTCGTCGAGGAGTCCCACGGCGGCGGCCAGACCGACCGTTGCCGTCCGCAAAGGCCAGATTCCCAGGCCTTGCCACGTTGTTCCGATGCAGTGATACGCCAGGAAGCTGAGGAAGCCATATTGGAAAAAGTGGACCTTTTCGACCGGGTTTTCGAGGCGCCAGAGGAAAAAGAGAAAAACCGAGGCGCTGACGCCGAGCATCAGCCCTCGGAGGGGAGACCAGCTTTTTCGCAGGGTCAGGACCCTCATGACTTTGAGCAAAATCCATGCCCCGCCCAACCCCAGAACCGTTGAGAGGGCCGTCGTGGCCGGCGGACCGATTCCATCTCGGAGGGGGACCCAGACAATGGGAATCAACGGGAGCGTGGCCAAGATCACGGCCACGTAGAGGATAAGCGTGGACCATCGGGACAGGAGCGGTTTTTTTGAGACCGCGGGATAAAGGCAGGTTTTTCCGTCCTCCAATGTCGACCTCCCGGGGGAGACGGCGGACCGGATCCAACTCCGTCCAAAGTCATGATAGGAGCGGGGCGGGAAAAGTTCAAGGAAAGGTTTGGGCGCCCCTTTCTCCTCCGGGCTGTTGTAGAACGCCTTGGGCGAGTGATTTCGACGCCGCTCCCGTGAATCCGGGGCTGTTCAAGCTCGTTCTTTCCAACGTGGGTCCTCCAACCCGCGAGAGGATTCCGCTCAGCCTTGAAACCCATTGATCTTGCGCACCGTTTTGAGAAATGACCCGAAAGGGGCGAAATTCCTCGCCGCCCGTTCATACAAGGAACCGGGCGGTCCGCGGCGCCGTCGTGACACGGCCGGCGACTTTGCCGAGGCTTAAAAAAGTCTTGAGATAACCTGATTGAGGCACGGATCCTGAAGGGGAATATAGGCCGTGGGCGGGATTCGCCCGAAATCGGAGGCGCACGGCTGTCCGGCGGGTATTTCCAAGGCGCTCCCGGGTATCGAGAGAAGGGCCGGACTCAAGGGGGAGGGGCCGGTTCCGCCGGGTCCCTCCAGGGTTTGAAATGGACGAATCCGCCGCTTACATCGTTGAAGACCTCCGGAAATATTTTGACCAGGAAAAAGTCTGGTCTGATTTCGTGGGGTTGGAATACGAAAGCGCCGTCGAGGACATCCTGCGCCAGCTGCTGGAAGAAGAGCGCCTCGATTTTCGCGACCCCGCGTACCAGAACCGAAAATTTCTCTACCGCTACGACTTGCCGTACATCTGTTTCAACATGCAGCAGGCGAGGGAATACTTCGCCTCGGCCCGCGGCGCCACCCTGTTGACCAAACCGCTCCTTCTTTATTGCGGGATGATGTCCTTCGTCCGGGCGCTGATCACCCTGGTCTCGCCGGACTTTTTCACCGACCAGGAGGATCTCTATCACGGCGTCAAGATGCTGGACCGCAACCCCTCGGGCTATCGCCTCGCCGACCGGCGGCTGCGTGTGGCGCGCAACGGTCTTTTCCCCCAGATGCACACCATCATCAGCGGCGAAAAAACCAGGGAGACGCCCCTGACATTGCTCGATGTCTTCACCCGTCTCCCCGACCTGTACTACAACTGTCTGTACGTCTACGACCTCTCGGATGCGGACATGAATTGCATCCGGCTGGTTCAGGCGGGCGTTCGAAAAGAGAGCAAGGAAGGGACAATGTGGGTCCAAATCGAAGCGGAGAGTGGCGGGACGCTGAGGCCGGAGCGGTTGCCCGGGCTTTTGACGGAGGCGTTCCAGGGTGTGAACGGCGATCGCCCCGTCCAAGTCTGGGTCAGCCGGGCCCGGAGCGGCGAGCTTGACGAGCGGGGAAAAGTCCTCACCCAAATCCGAGAATTGAGCCTTGATGAAGAGAAATTCCTGATTTGCCCGCTGCCCTCATCCAAAGGGGGGCGGGTCCAATTCTCCGAAGTCGAGCTCCACTATCTGCTGATGTTCTATCTGAGCAACATCGCCCGGTATCAGCCCCATCTCTGGGGAGAGATCTTGATCGGCCGAAAAACGGCGGAGACCCTGCTGGTGCGGAATTTTATCGAGAGCTCGGAAAAGAAGTTCCCCTGTCTCGTCCACACACAAATCTTCCGGAAAATTCTCCTCGGCTGAATCGGTTTTGACCTGCCCGGACCGGGTGGATCCTCCCGGCGCGGACGCGGGTTGAGCGGCGGCCGGGTTGTGAGCGCCCGAGATCCGTGGCAAATTGAGGGGTGCGCCTTTGCTGATTCAGGGAGACAGGGGAGATCAACGATGCGGATCGCGTATTTGCTGATCAAGGTGGAGGTGGGCGCCGTCGAGCGGGTCGCCGGCCGACTGATGGATATCGAAGAGGTGACCGAGGTCCACTCCATTTCGGGTGTCTATGACATCCTGGCCAAGGTTTTGGTGGACGATTACGACCAGTTCGGGGAAGTCATACCCGACAAGATCCACGGCATTCCGTCCATTCGGGAAACCAACACCCTGTTGACATTTACGGCGTTCAAGTAGCTTTCCGGTCCGGGAGGGGGGGGGATCCGCTTCCCGGCGGGGGCCCGGCCGGCGTCCGCGGGCGGAGGCGGCTTCTTTGAATCCATGATTCACCCGAAGGAGGGACCATGTCGACCGATCTCCGGGAGTTGAAAGAAAAGATGGTTCTCGCCCACAAGATCATGGCCGCGGCGGGGGTCCTGCATATGAACCTGGGTCACGCCAGCGTCAGGCTGCCCGAAGGGGACCGGATATTGATCCTGGGCCATCTGCATCACGTCGGAAAGGTGTTCGAGACGGTGACCGTGGATGACCTGAGCGTCATCGATCTGGATGGCAATCATGTGGACGGGATTCTCGAACCGCCGGGCGAGCGTTTCATTCATTCCGGCGTCTACAAGACCCGGCCCGATGTCGGGTCGGTCGTTCACGCCCATCCTTTTTGCGGCGTTGCCTGTACGATTGCCGGGCAGGACATCCTGCCCGTGGGCCATTGGGGGACGGTGTTCGCGCCCAAGGTCCCCGTGTATCCGAGCTCCGAGCAGATTGAATCCCAGCGGATGGGCGAGGACATCGCCGAGGTCATGGGGGACGCCCCGGCGGTGATGCTTTCCCACCACGGGGCCGTGACGGCGGGAAAATTCCTCGAGCAGGCCGTGGCCCTGATGCTCAGCCTCGAGCATACGGCGAAGCTCGTCGCCGAGGCGAGCCGGATGGGGACGCCCAAGCCGCTTCCCCAGGCGCAGATCGACAGTGACAAGGCGGTTCGGCTGAATCGCCCTTCCTTCTGGGAGAACCCCTGGGCCTACTGGTCTTCGCGCGTTCTTTAACGTTCCATCGGACGCTCGTCATGGATGTGACCTGCCCCCCTGAAGCCGGTGCAGTTTGAGGGCTAGGATTTTCGTACAGCTTTCGGACTGGATTGGCCTAGAAAGGGGGCAGTGATGAGTCGGAAGGGATTCACCGCGGAGCAGATCATCCACAAGCTTCGTCAGGCCGAGGTGGAGTTAGCCAATGGGCAGAGGATGGCTCAG
>PVBE012678504.1_pt1 | contig 36663 bp, 30 predicted proteins | sample 1631181 | NCBI WGS metagenome assembly PVBE01 (sample SAMN08397723, study PRJNA350692) | Marine metagenome, whole genome shotgun sequencing project. | isolation source: water | place: Pacific Ocean | collected 2012-04
AGGAATGGAGCCAGGTAATGGGCGCGGCCAAAGAGGCCGAGAACCCACGCCAGGGAATCGCCGGATAGAAGACCCACGGGAGGATGCTAAGCGGGGCCGGAGAGTGGGGAAAGAGGGCCAGGGAGGGAAAAGAGAAGAGGCATCGTCCTGGGGATGAACGCGGGCTGTTCCCGGCTACCGGCTGCTACCCGGCTGTTTCTTGGCTGCCAACCGGCTGCCTATCGGCGATCACGCGCCCGGATGATCTCCTCCATCACGAGGGTTGCCCGCTCCGCCAACTCTGCGGACTGGGGGTGGCCGAGCTCAGCAGCCCGCAGGAAGGCCTGGCGGGCCTGGCCCCAGGCGCCGGCGGCACCGCCGGGCCAGGGGATCTCGCCCTCCGGGAGCGAACCCAGCCAGGCGAGCAGGAGGCCGCGGTCCAGGACCAGCTCGGCCGGGTTGGCGGCGTGGGCCTCGCCGCGCTTGAGGACCGCAAGCCCCAGGCGGAACCAGTGGGCGCGCTGGGCCTGGTCCGGGCAGCGGTCGGCGGCGGAACGGTCCAGGGCCAGATGTCGTGCCAGGTAGTACCAGCCGTCCGTGGCGGAGGGGTCGAGGGCCAGGGCGCGCTCGGCCCGGGACCAGGCCAGGTCTTCGCGGCCGGCCTCCAGGGCCAGATCGGCGCGCACCCACTGGGCCGAGGCGGCCAGGCCGGCCAGGGGGCCGAGCACGCGTCGCAGGGCTGGCAGGTCGGCCCGGGTGGCCGAGCCCGGCAGGCCCGGGGAAAGGAACCAGAGGATGGCGAGGAGAAACCCGGCCAGGGCGCGTCGGGGGCTCACGGCCTCCTCCCCAGGACGAGCACCAGGCCCGGGATGGTCCAGAGGACGGCCCCGACCAGGGCCAGGGGGCCGGGGGGGGCCGGGGAGCGGCCGCTGCCCAAGGTGAGCATGGCTTCCCGGAGGCCGCTGCCGGGCCAGGAGATGGCGGTCGGGGATCCGGGGGGCGGGGAGGCGAGGGCCGCCGCCAGGCCGAGGCAGAGCAGGAGCAGGGTGGCGCTGGCGGGGCTGATCCGGGAGCCGAGGCCCTGGGCCAGGGCCAGGGCCGGGGCCAGGGCCAGGAGCCAGAGCAGGATGAGGGTACGGGGGCCGTCACTATCGGTGGCCACGGGCCGCCAGTGGGAGAGGCCCTCGGTGGCCCCGAGCGCCGCCGGGCCACCGATCACCAAGGTGGCCGGTCCCGCATTGAACACGGTGAGTTCCAGCGGACCTGCTCCCGCTGGCGAGGTCCAAATCAGAGTGTCTGTTTCAGTGAGGAGGCGCTCGCTCCCCGAGAGCTGTTCTCCGTCGCCTGTGGGCGTGACCGCGGTGGGCCGCTCGAGTGTGTTCGCCCGGTGTGCTTCGAGGGTCAGTCGGGCCCGGTTCACATCACTATCACCGCTGGCTGCCAGGGCGGCGCGCAGGTGATGTTGGTCTCCGGCGGCGCTCTCCGGCACGGTCCATGAAAGCTGGCCCCCGGCCGGGAGTAGCTGGCGCGGGGCCGCCACCGAGGCCGGACGCTCCAGGAGCGACACCGGGGCTTCGACGCCGGTCTTCGCCGCACAGGCCTCGCCCGCCCAGCAGATGCCGGCCAGCAGCAGCGCCGCGCCCAGGAGTTGGCCCGTCCATGTCGCCAGGGCGGTGGCGCCGGGGCCCGTGGCCCGTGACCGGAGCCAGGGAGCGTCGCGGTGGGCCTGGGCTGCTCCGGAGCCGGCGGCGCGGCCGATGGATGCCGGCACAACAATCATGAGTGCGACGGTCCACAGGAAAAGGCGCGCCTGGCCCCGCAGGATGGCCGGGTCGGGCTCCAGGCCGGTGAGTGAGTCGCCGCCGGCGGCGTAGATGAGCAGCAGGCAGAGCAGGAAAAGCGTACCCAGGAGCGTCGGCGCAAGGGCCCGGCGCATTTCCAGGTAGGCCAGGGGCAGGAGGCGTGGGCGCTGCACGGGTCAGTCGGCCCCCACATCCGCGCGGCCGCCGTGAAAGAGCTCCACCAGGGGCCGACCCGCGGGGTCGTCGGCGAGTAGCTGGCACCCGTGCTCCCCGAGCCACCGGCGCAGGCCTGCGAGGCTGTCGTCGGAAAGGCCGGAGACTTCCAGCCGTCGGCGCTCACCACTGCCCATGACCTCCGCCGTTGGTCCTGTCGCGAGCAGTCGGCCGTCGACCAGTACCGCGACCCGGTCACAGTGCTCGACGATGTCACTGAGAATGTGGCTGGCCAGAACCACCGTCGCTCCCCGTTCCCGCGAGCGGTCCAGGAGCGTCTTCAAGACCGCGAAGCCCTCCGCGTCTAGCCCCGCCGTGGCTTCATCCAGGAGGATGAGCTCCGGCTCCCCGAGCCAGGCCTGGGCCAGACCGAAGCGGCGCCCCATGCCCCGGGAGTAGCGCCCGAGTGGCAACCCCGCGGCGCGTGCCAGACCGACCTCTTCCAGGAGGCGCGCTCCCTCCGCACGCACGCGGCGACGGCCGAGGCCATCGAGTGCTCCGAGCAGGTCCAGGGCGGCCCGCGCGGTGAGCTCCCCCGGGAACGGATTGTCCTCCGGCAGGTAGCCGGTGCGGCGGCGGATGGCGGCCTGGCCGGGCGAGCCGCCGAGGGCCATGATGCGCCCGGAACTAGGCCGATCGACACCCGCCGCCAGGCGCAGGAGCGTGGACTTGCCGGACCCGTTGGGCCCTACCAGGCCGAGGGTCGCTCCCGCCGGAACTCGCAGGTTCACCGAATCAAGAGCCGTGCGCCGCCGCAGGCCGAGGTGAGTCGGGTGGTGACGGCAGAGCTCTGCCGTATCGAGGGCGGGCGTGAGGTCGGGCGTGGATGCCATGGTGGACATGATACGCCGGGGAGTGGGGCGATCTCACGCGCCAACGCGCGCCCATCCCAAACCCCCACCCACCCAAGGGGGGATGTCCGTGGACCTCCCGGCGAGCCCAGGGGTCGCCGGGAATCCGGCGTTTATATTGCGCGATCGAAAGCGCGCCCGCGCAGGGCGTCCGCCCGCTTCCTACGTCAGCCCGAGCTTGTGGGCCAGCACCAGGTCGACGCGACCGCGCTTGAGGAGCTCGACACCGGAATAACGCATCAGCTCCCGAATCTGCTCGCGGTAGCCGGCGCGATAGCAATGGGTCTCGCACTCCTTGCACAGGGGCTTCTCCTCGTGTGGGCACATCTGGCGCCGAATCGAGCCGTAGGACAGGAGCTCAGCGCACTCATCACACAGGGTCTTGGGCTGCATCCCGGAACCGATGGCCGACAGCATGCCAGCCGTGCGGCCGATGCGCGTGCGCTCGGTGTGCTGACCCTCGCACCAAAGCTCGACCATCAGGGCGAGGGTGCGTAGGTCATTGGCCAGGTCCGGGTTCATGCTGTCTGCGCTGTCTTCCTTTGTTTGCCCGAGGAGTTGTGCGAGCACCCTATGGTTCCTACCTGGGAGTAGGATAGCGCCTGGCGTTCAGGGGGGTGTTGATAGCGGTCAATTCTATTGTCTGTTCACCGGGGGGGGATCTATGGCTAGCATGGTGCCCATGGAGACATGGCCGCGCTTTTTCGTCCTCTCGGGTCCGGAGGTGGGGCGGGACTTCACCTGCCCGGAGGGAGGCACCCTTGGACGTGCGCGCACCTGCGCGGTCAGCCTCAAGGGCAATGCCCTGAGTCGCACCCATGCCCGCCTGGAACGGGATGGTGATGGTTGGGTGTTGGTGGACGCCGGTTCACGGAACGGACTTCAGCATGCGAATGTCCGTATTGAACGCCTGGTGCTCGAAAACGGCACGGAGGTAACCCTCGGTGATGTCAGCCTGCGCGTGCGTCTGGAGCACCGGGAAGAAGGCCTTGGCGTCAATCAGCCGGGTGCTGGAACCAGCGTCCCCGGCCCCACGCCGCCCCCGGCCGCTGCCGCTCCGCCGCCGGGCGCAGCGCGGGCTGTCCCGGCACCCGCGAACACGCCGCAGCAGAGACCGGCGACTGCCACGCCCGCTCCGGCAGACGCGGACGAGATCGTCCTCGAAGGTAATTGGGAGGCCGCCGCCGATTCGCCCTTGTCAGGGCCGGGGCCGGGCGCGCACCCGGCGCCCCCGGCGCCATCAGTGCCCCGGGAGCCCACAACGCCAACGGCCGCACCCTTGGCGTCGGCGGCCCCGCCGACCCCGGCGGCCCGCGCGGCCAGTGCCCCGCCCTCCCCGGCAGCCGTTGCCCGGGCCCGCGCTGGCCTGCGTCCGGCGGCACCCGACACCGGCGGCCGCCAGATCCTGCAATACAGCCAGGTGACCGAGAGGCGCGGATTCCTGGGATCCGACCTCGCCCAGCACCCGGCCTGGGTGCGCCTGGTGGTGGGGCTGGGCGTGGTCGCCGGAGCCACCGGTGTCTGCTACCTGGTCTTTGCGGCGGTCAAGGCCCTGCGCGGAGCCCCCTGAGGGCGGCGAACCAGGCATCGGCCGCCGCATCCCAGGTGCGCGCGCACGCCCGCCGGCGGCCCGCCTCCAGCTCTTCTGCATCCGTGTCCAGTGCCCGCCGAATGGCTTCAGCGCAGGCCCTTCCATCATCTACGGGGAAGGCCGGGGCCAGGGGGCCAGCCACCTCCACCAGGGCCGGCGTGGATGCTATGGCCACGGGCACGCCGGCGGCCTGGGCCTCGGCCACGGGGATGCCGAAGCCCTCCAGCCGGGAGGGCAGGACCAGGCAACCGGCGGCGGCGTAGAGGCCGGGCAACTCGTCTTCCCCGAAGGGGCCGCGGAAGACGACCCGCTCTGTCACGCCCAGCTCCCCGGCCCGTCGCCGGAGGCACTCCGCTTCATCGCCCTTGGCAGCACCGGCCAGGACCAGGGGTGGCAGTCCGCCGTCGGCGGCCAGGGCTTCGAGCAGCAGGCCGAGGTTCTTGCGCGGTTCCAGGTGACCGATGTGCAGCAGGTAGCCATGGCCACTGTCGGCGGATGCCGTGCGCGGGCGGCGTTCGGCCACGCTCAGGTGATCGGTGCCATTTGGCAGGAGCGCCATGCGTTCCGCTGGCACACCAAACAATTCGCGCACGCGCCCGGCCACGGTTTCGCTAACCGTGAAAACCAAAGCCGCCTCGCCCAGGGCGCGGCGCAGGATCGGCAGGGCAGTGCGCCGCCGGTGAGCGGGCGTGTGCTCTCCTTCGAGGGCACGCAGATCGTGGATGGTGTGCGTGCGCGGCACCGGTAGGGAACGCGGCACGGGCAGATGCGCCAGGTGCACCGCATCGAATGGCTGACCACGTTCAGCGGCGCGGGCCAGGGCGCGCCGCAGGGCCGGGCCCTCGCCGGCGGCGCGCAGGGGAGCGGGGGCAGCGGGAACGCGTGAGCGCAGCCGCTCCACGCAGTCGGGCAGGGGGAAGGGAATCGGCGCCCGTCCCTCCAGGACGGACAGCCCGCCGCCGGCTGCGGCCAGCCTTTTGGCCAGACGCGGCAGCAACTGCGCGTTGTGGCGCCGCACTCCGCCGGCGGGTTGGCCCAGGACCAGCCCGGAAACGAGGAGACGCGGGGCGCGTCCGGACTGTTCGGTGCAGCTCAGCTCAGGTTCATCCATATGTCTTCAACCGTAGCCGCCGCCCTGTCCCAGGAGAAGTGCGCCGCCCGCTCAATGAGGCCCGCGCCCAGGGATCCCCTGCTGCCCAGGGCGAGTTCGATGGCGTCCGCCAGCGATGCCGCGCGGTCGGCATCGACTGCGATGGCCGCCGGGCCGAGGACTTCGGCCGGAGCGCTTCCCACACCGACGATGACCGCTGTACCGCAGGCCGCCGCCTCCAGGGCGGGCAGGCCGAAGCCCTCGGAGGTGGAGAGGACCAGGACGGCATCGGCCAGGCGCATCAGTGCCGCCAGGTCCACGTCGGGCAGCGGGCCGAGGGTGCTGATCAGGCCGCCGATGCCCAGCTGCGAGGCGCGCCCCAGGTCCCGGCGCAGGTCGGCTGTATCCGGGCCCGTGATGACCAGCTGCACACGCCCTCCGCCGCGCGCCGTGAGCTCAGCCAGGCCGGCCAGAATCGCCGCCAGGTTTTTCTTGGCGCGCACGGCGCCCGGCGCCAATAGGAAGGGGGTGTCAGGCAAGCGATAGCGTTCCAGGATTGGCTCGTCATAGGTGCCGTCCTGGGGCTTGTCCGTGAAGACACTGGCCGCCGCCCAGGGGCACACATGCACACGCCCACCGTCGCTCGCCCGGGGCCGTCCCAGGTCACGGGCGACGAGCTCCGTGGGTACGCAGACCGCAGCGGCCCGGCGCCCGGCCAGGCCGGCCCAGAAGCGATGACGCAGGCCGGCGTTCTCCGCCACCCCGTGCTTCCAGGGCAGCTCGTGCACGGTTTGCAGGCGCAGTCCCGGCCCGGCGAGGGCGAAGGCGGAGACCGGCGAGTGGATGCCAGCGAGCTCCAGGCGCGCGGCCAGGCGCGGCAGCTCCCACTGGCGCCAACGCAGGAGGTCAGCCGTTGGCTCCGGTGCCAGGCGTATGACATCCAGGTTGCCGCGCCGTTCAAGGGCTCCCACCATTTCCTCGGTCACGCGCCGCACGCCGGGCGGGTGCGGGTGCGTCAGCGGCGAGACATCGAAGCCGATCCTCATGGTCGTGCCCATTGCGGTCCAGTATCCTGTGTTCGCCATGACCAAGCGACCCCGCGTCCTCTTCCTGTGTACCGGCAACTCCTGCCGTAGCCAGATGGCCGAGGGTTGGCTGCGGCAACTGGCCGGCGAACGCTTCGATGCCCTTTCTGCGGGTACGCACCCGGAGGGCGTGAATCCCCAGGCCGTGGCGGCCATGGAGCGGGCCGGTGTCGACATCTCCGCCCAGGGCTCCAAGTCACTGGCAGCTGTTCTGGAGCAGGGCGGGCCCCCTGAGCTCGTCATCAGCGTCTGCGCCGCCGCCGAGGCGGCTTGCCCGAGCCTGCCGGGGCGCACCGTGCGCCAGCATTGGCCCTTTCCGGATCCGGCCGGAGCTCAGGGTTCGGCAGCGGAGCGGGCGCTCGTTTTTGACGGTGTCTGTGGGGACTTGCGGGCGGCGGTGGAGGCCTGGCTGGCGGCGGGAGCGCCATTTCAGCCCGCTTGAGGCGGGCCCGGCCGATTGTTGGGCGGTCAGCCCGCCGATGACCCGATAAGACAACCTCTGCGGATTCCTCCCCCGGGCGCGGCGGTTTTACGCCCAACGCCTGGCCGTACCGGTCCCCAACTGCCAAATACCATGCGCACGATTGCCGCCTTGATCCTCCTCCTCACGCCCGCTTGTTTCATGGCCCACGGCACCGTCAACGAGCCCCTGGACGGCGAAGCCCTGGCTTCCCTGACGCCGGGTGCGAGCACCGCCGGGGATGTGGTGCGCGTGCTCGGCGCTCCGACGGAGGTCGTGCAGCTCGGGCGCCGCAGCGCCTGGCGTTACGAGCACGCGGACACCAAGGAAGCGGGCTTGTTTTTGGTGGTGGTCTTCTTGCACGGCACGGATACGCGCTCCGATCGCAGCTGGCTCTTCTTCGATGAAGAGGAGGTCTTGACGCACATGGGCGTGACCCTGGGTGCGCAGGGTTCCGAGTACTCCCTGCCGGGCTTGGAGTAGGGCGTAGGCGTGCAGCTCATTCCCACTCGCGTGGGCCTGGTTCTGTTGCTCGGCTGGCTCCCGCTGTTGCCCTCCTGCCTCGCGGTAACCCTGGAGCGCGAACGCTTTGGGCGACAGCCATCCCTGCCGGAACTCGACGCCCTGTTGGCTGGCAGCGGCTTGGCCCAGGTAGGTGAAGCCGGCGGGCAGGCACCCTTCACGGACCTCACCGGAGTCCTGGAGGAGCTCGGCGCGCCCCTGCATGTGGCTCCCATCGGGCGCAGCGCCACGGCCCTGATCTACGGCTGGCGCGCCGCGACGCACCTGCGCGCCTCCCTCAGCCTGCCGCTGGCCGAGAGCCTCTCCGGTTCCCTGGACTTCTCCCGGCGGCGGGCGAACCTGGACGGGCTGATGCTGGTTTTTGACAGTTCGGGTGTGCTGCACGGTTCGCGCGCCTGCCGCCTGCAAGGCATCCGCGACCGCCTGGCGGGCGAGCGGCCCGGCTACGATGACGCCTGGTGGCAGGCTTCAGAGGGAATGCCTGAGGGTCGGCCCTAGCTCGGCGTTTGCGAGGGCGGCCCGATAGGCCTGGAGTGTGCGCCGGGCGCATTCCTGCCATGTGTACCGGCGGGCGCGGTCCCGGCCGCGCTCCGCGAGGGCCTGCTGCTGTTCCCCGTCGCGCAAGAGGGAACGCAGGACATCGGTGATGCTCTCCACGTCCGTCGGTTCCACATAGGCCGCCGCGTCGCCGCAGACCTCCGGCATGGAAGTGACGCAGGAGGTCACGACGGGAGTGCCGCAGGCCATGGCTTCCAGGGGCGGCAGGCCGAAGCCCTCGTTCAGGCTGGCGAAGAGGAACAGGTCCGCTTCCGTGTAGAGGCGCGCCAGCTGGGCCTCGGGAACGGCGCGCAACCAGCGCACGCGCTCCCGGGCCGGGGAGGCCTCCAGAGCCGCGGCAAAGGAGTCGCTGCGCCAACCGGCGGGGCCGGCCACCAGCCAGTGGTGCGGGAAGCCGTCGCGCACCAGGTTTTCGAAGGCGACCAGCATGCGCAGGTGGTTCTTGCGCGGGTCGACGCGCGTCACGGTCAGGATGGTGGGGGCCGGACCGCGCGTACCCGTTGCGCGCAGGCGTCCTCGCGCCGCTGGCTCGTTCCCGTCCAGGTGGCGCAGGATGTGGTCGCAGCCGAGGGGTGTCACATGTACGCGGCCCGGGTGCACGCCGAGGGCCATGACCGCCTCGACGCCGGAGTACTCCGAAGGCGTGATGATGACGGCGGCGTCCTCCACGGCGGCGCGGGCCTGATTGGTCATGCGCTGCGCGGCGGCGGGCTCCATGTAGCCGGGACGTTGGTCCGTGGCTCGCGGGTGACCGCCGCGCTCCTCACCCGCGTCAGCCGCATCGAGCGTGTAGATGCAGTCGTGGATCGTCACCACGGACTTGGCTCGCCGCAGGGGCATGCTGTGCGGACCCGGGTGGTGGAAGACATCGGGGCCGCCGACGAGGTCGTCCACGCCGCGCCCGGTGCGCTCCAGGAACCAGGCCAGGGCCTTGGAAGGCAGGCGCAGGCGGGCCAGCTCCGCCTTGGCGTTGGTCAGGCCGAGTTCGGCGCGGCTGAAGCGGGCGCGCGCCAGGGTGTAACCGAAGAGGGCCAGTTCCTGCTCGTCGGCGACGGCGACCAGGGCGCGCACCAGCTCCCGCGTGTAGCGGCCGATGCCTTCCCGGTTGACGAGGGCGTTGCGGTAGTCGAGGCCTATGCGCATGGCTGAAGCCGGCGGGCAGCCTACCAGAGAAGCAAGTGGGCCAGGGCGAAGAGCAGCGGGCCCGCGAGCCAGCGCAGTGGGTGCGTGCCCGGGCCGAGGGGGCTGGCTCCGAGGGAGCGCAGGGCCAGGGTGGAACCCACCACCACGATGAGTTCCGTGGCGCAGGTGGCGGCGGCGGCGCCCTCGATGCCGTACTCGGGTACCAAGAGAGCGTTGCCAAGGAGATTCGCGGCCAGGGCCGTGGCGGCGATCACCAGCACGGCGGTGGTGCGTCCCGTGGCCACCACGGCGGTCAAGAGGGCCGCTCCCGCGTAGACCAAGGCCGAGGCGGGCAGGAGCCAGGCCAGGGCTCCGGCGGCCGCCGGGAAGTCCGGGCCGAAGAGGGCCAGGACCTCCGCCCGGAAGCCCATGGCGATGCCCGTGGCCAGGCCGGCGAGGGCGAAAAGGGGTTGGGCCAGGCGTGCGGTGGCGCGGCCCAGGCGGCCAGCCTCGTGCTCGCGGGTCAGCCAGGGCAGGGCCGCCAGGGTGGCGAAGACGGCCACCATGATGGCCCAGGACATGAGGCGCACGGCGATGTTGTAGTGGCCCACGGCGGCTTCGCCCACCAGAGCGCGCACGAAGATGTTGTCGATGTAGAAGTAGGTCTGCTGGCAGAGGGAGGCGATGCCCAGGGGCAGGGCGGCGCGCACCAGGGGGCGCCAGGGTTCCGGGGTGCTGGGCCTCGGCAGGCGCGCGAGGAGTGGGCGGCTGATGGCGTGCAGGCCCAGGTTGCCGAGGGTGCTGCCCAGGGCCACGGCCAGCAGGAAGAGGGCCGGTTCCTCCACGCCGCGCCAGTAGCACAGGAGCACGAAGGCCAGGCTGGCGCCGTTGGCGGCGGCGCGCACGGCCACCGGCCGGGCCCAGGCGATCTTGTTCTTGAAGACCGTCAGGGAGAGCTCGAGTACATGGCTGAGGGGGTAGAGGCTGGCCAGCAGGATCCAGCCGGCGCCCGGTTCCCGCGCCAGCCAGGCGCCGCCGCCCACGAACAGGACGCCCAGGGTGCCGGTGGCCAGGCGCAGGCGGCGCGTGACGCGCAGCACGGCGGGGATGCGCTGCGGGGCGCTGGCCGTCTGTTGTACGGCGACCTGGCCGGTGCCCATGTCCACCAAGCTGTCGAGCACCATGAAGAGGGCCAGGTAGAAGGTGAAGCGGCCGAAGCTCGCGCCGTCCAGGTGACGGGCGAGCAGGAAGAGCATCACCAGGGTGCAGGCGGAACCCCACAGGCGTCCGAGGACGAGCCAGGCCGTGCTGCCCCAGACGCGGCGCGGGACAGGCCGTTCCAGTGTGCCTCCGGTGGCGGGCCTCTTGTGCGGAGCTTCAGTCATGGCCGCGCGGGGGCACTTGGGTCGCGGCGCGGCTCGTGGGCGGCTTGCCTCAGGTCCTGCACGCCTCTCCCAGGCCGGCGCAGACGGTGGCGGTGAACTCACGCGTTCCCAGGCTGCCGCCGATGTCCGCCGTTGAGTCGCCGGCCTCGATGGCGGCCAGGGTCGCACGGCGCAGGGCCTGGCTGGTGCTTGCCTCTCCCAGGTGACGCAACATGTTGGCCATGGCCAAGAGGGCGGCGGTGGGGTTGGCCAGGTTCTGGCCGGCGATGTCCGGGGCGGTGCCTCCGGAGGGGTCGAACATGGCGAGCTTGACCTGGCCGTTGTCCTCGAAGGCGTAGGAGGCGCTGTCGCCCAGGCCCACGGAGCCGATCAGGCCACAGGCGCAGTCGGAGAGAAAGTCGCCGTACTCGTTGGGGCACACGATCACGCCGTAGCGTTCCGGGTGCATGATGATCCCGGCCAGCAAGGCATCGAAGAGCTCGCTGCGGTAGTCCATGGAGGGGTAGTCCCGGGCCACCTCTCCAACCGCTTCCTCGAAGAGGCCGTCGGTGGCCTGCTGGATGGTGTACTTGCTGGTGGAGACGACGCCCGTGCCGCGCACCATGGCCAGCTTGAAGGCGAAGTAGGCGGCGTGGCGCGAGGGGCCGCGCTCGATGACGCGCAGGCTGACCGCCGTGTCCGGCCCGATGCGCCGTCCCACGTCTTCGTAGGTGCCGCCGGTGGCGATGCGGATCACATCGATGTCCAGCTTCTGGGTGAAGTTGGTGTCGATGCCCGGAATGGTGCACACGGGGCGGTGGATCACATGAAACTGGCAGCGCTCGCGCAGGACCTTGTTGGGGCTCTCGACGGTGGTGGCCGTGGGGTACTTGAGGGAGACCTTGTGCTCGCGCATCAGGGCTTCGGCCTCATTGAAGAGCACCTCGCCCCGGAGCCGGCGATTCTCGTCCGAGAGGTCCACGGGTACGAAGTTCAGGCGGCAGGGCAGTTTGCTGGCCACCGTGTGCACGGCCTCCGACAGTTCGGCGGAGATGCCGTCTCCCAGCAATTCGACAACTGTGTAGGAGTTCATCTGGCTACTGGGCTCGTACCATGTAGGAGTCCATCTGGCTACTCGGCTCGTATCATCAGCTCGGTCACCAGGCGCGAGAAGCGGGCCGGGTCCGGCGGCGGGGAGCCCTCGGCCAACAGGGCTTGTCCCAGGAGGAGATCAGCGTAGTCGCCAAAGCGCTGGTTATCGCCCCCGTGCAGCTCGCCCATGCGTTCCACCAGGGGGTGGGCCACGTTGATTTCGAGGATGCGCGGCATGTCAGGCAGCTCCTGGCCGCTGGCGCGCATCATGCGCTGCATGGACGGGGAGAGGGCCCCCTCGGCGGTCACCAGCACCGCTGGGCTGTCCGTCAGACGCGCGGAGAAGCGCACCTCCTTGATGGATTCGCCGTAATGCGTTCCGAGTCCCGCGAGCAGGGGCGCGCCCTCCTCCTTCATGGAGCTGAGTGCTTCGCCGTCTTCCTCGGCGTCCAGTCCCTCGCCCCCGGCGGCATTCTTGAGCGGCTTGCCGTCGAACTTCCGCAGGCGGTCGAGCATCCATTCGTCGACCGGGTCGAGCATCAAGAGCACTTCCCAGTTCTTCTTCTTGAATGCCTCCAGGTGCGGTGAGGATTCCAAGACGCTGCGTTCATTGCCGGCCAGGTACCAGATGTCCTCCTGGGCCTCGCCCATGCGCTCCACATAATCGGAGAGGGTCGTCGCCTGCTCGCCGGCCGTGTTCTGGAACAGGCACAGTTTGGAGATGCGATTGCCCTCGTCATCACCCGTGTAGATGCCTTCCTTGAGAACCGTGCCGTAGGCCTGCCAGGTTTCCGCGTATTCGTCGGCCTTCTCCGTGCGGCGAGTTTCGAGCACTTCGAGGACTTTCTTGACCAGGCGCGTCTGGATCTTCTTGAGCTGCGGGTTGTCCTGCAGCGTCTCACGGGAAACATTCAAGGGCAGATCTGCGGAATCAACCACGCCGCGCACGAAGCGCAACCAGGGCGGCAGGAGCTCCTCGCAGTCGTTCATGACCATCACCTTGCGCACATACAGGGAGAGACGCGACTTGGGCTGCGTCGAGTCGAACATGTCGAAGGGCCGCTCCTTGGGGATGAAGAGCAGGGCTGTGTACTCCAGCGTGCCCTCGGCTCGGAAGTGGATGACCTCCGCCGGCTCATTCCAATCGTGGGTCAGGTGCTTGTAGAACTCCGTGTACTCCTCGGCGCTGATCTCGTCGCGGGACCGGTTCCACAGGGGCTTCATGGAGTTCAGCGTCTCCGTTGTGGTGACCTCCTTGGTCTCGCCGTCTTCGACGGGCTGACCCTCATCGTCCAGCTCCGGTTCGCTGCGCGTGACATCCATCTTGACCGGGTACCCGATGAAGTCCGAGTAGCGCCGGACGATCTCGCGCACCTTCCATTCGGTCAGGAAGGACTTCTCGTCGCCTTCCTCTTTCATGTGCAGTGTGATACGTGTGCCGCGCGCCGCTTCCGCCGCCTCTTCCACCGTGTACTCGCCGCCGCCGGATGAGCGCCAGGTCCAAGCCTGCTGCTCGCCGGCCTTGCGCGTGGTGACGACCACTTCGTCGGCCACCATGAAGCTCGAGTAGAAGCCCACGCCGAACTGGCCGATGAGCTCCGGGCGGGTCTTTGCGTCGGCCTCGCGCAGCTCCTCCAGGAAACGCCGCGTGCCGGAGCTGGCCAGCGTGCCCAGGTTCGCCAGCAGGTCAGCGCGGTTCATGCCGATGCCGTTGTCGACGACGGTCAGGGTGCCCGCCTCCTCGTCCCGTTCAATCGAAACGCACAGGTCCTCGCCTTCCGGCAGCAGCTCGCCATCGGTCAGGGCCGCGAAGCGCAGCTTGTCCAGGGCGTCGCTGGAGTTTGAGATCAGCTCGCGCAGGAAGATCTCGCGGTTGGTGTAGAGGGAGTGGATGACGAGGTCGAGCAGGCTCTGGACCTCGGCTTCGAAGGTCAGGGTGTCCGGTGTCTGGGCGGCGGTATCGGTCATGGTGGTCACTGTCTTGGGCGTTGCCGGGGGTCTCGGGCGCGGATTCGCGCCCACTTTTGGGCCAACCATTCTCCCGATGGAGCGGTGGGGCGCAAGGGGGCGCGAGCGGTCTATGATACGTTCCGGCCGGAAGCCCCAGCTAGGGGCGCCGGATTCGCCGCCAGCCCAACAATCGAGCCCCATGAGCCCCGCCCTGCGCACCTTCGCCTCCGTCATCTCCGGCTACTTCCTGATGGGCGGCATCGTGATAGTCGTCGACCTGGGGGTGGGCCTGGCCTTCGCCGATGCATTCGAGATGGCCGCCGCCGCCCCGGGGCAGGCGGCCGAAGTGCCCCAGTTCTCCGGCGGGGCCACCGTGTTGCTGGCCATGCTGGCCGGATCCGTGCTGGCCGCCATCGCCGGCGGCGCGCTCTCCGGCAAGGTGGGTGGCGGCGCCAAGGGCCCGCGCATCCTGGCCGCCCTGGTGCTGGTTCTGGGTCTCATGAGCAATGTGACCGGGGCCCTGGCCTACCCGGAAACCGTGCCCGCCTGGTACATCTGGTGCCTGCCGTTCTGCGGCATGTGCGGGGTCATGGTGGGTGCCCGCCTGGTCGAGACCGGGCCGTCTTCATCCGGCGCGGAAGAGGGAGGTTGAAGGAACCCGGGGCCGTGCTGTGCTTTGGCGCACGGGTTGAATCCTTTTCGCACAGGCGGTGTCCGGGCCTGTCGGGGGCGGTATCCTGCCGCGCCGGGTCTTGCCCACCTCCTGGCCCCGATACACCACAGGGCCTGGCCTCAGCACACCTTCCCCGACCAGCCAAACGACCTCCGCCTTCCCCGCCTTGAGCTCCTCCAGTACCAAACTCCTGTTGCTGGGCCTCCTGCTGGCCCTGGCGGGAGCCCTCGTCTTCTTTGCGGCGGGGCTTGGTGGCAACGGCAGCGGCGGCCACGGGGGAGTGGGGCTTGAGGTCAGCGGCACCAGCCCCGGGGAGGGCGGCCCCACGCCCGGGGCGGTGGAGCTCACCGGGGAGGCGCCGCCGCGGGAGGGGGCGCAGCCGGTGGCCTGGCCCCTGGAACTCGAGCTGGATTTCGTAAGCGAACCACGGGAGGAGGGCGTCAGCGGCGTGCCGCGCCGTGGCGGATCCGCCAACGCCAAGTTGTCCGGGATCATTCGTGGCTACGATGCCCGGCCCGTGCCGGCCACCATCGAGTTCACGGCCGGACCAAATGCAGGGCGTGTCATCCAGGCCGGCGGAGATGGGCGCTTCGGCGCCAGCAATCTCTACGGCGGGCTTTCGATCGTGCAAGTCAAGGGCCTCTCGATTCCCGGCAGCAAGCGCGAGATGCTGCTGCGCTCCGGGCAAAACGCCCTGCTGAACATCACCTATTCCATGCCCGCCTCCGTTTTTGGCGAGGTCATCGACGCCTCCGGTGAGCCCATCGCCGGGGCCCTGGTGGAGATGGACGGGCAGGATGCCTACACGGACGAGCTGGGTTCATTTCACTTCCCCTCCATGGCCGGGGGCGCCGTGCTGGTGCTGGTGACCAAGCCCGGCTATGCGCCCTATCGCGAGAAGCTGCCGATCGCGGTGGGGCGTACGGTTCCCCGGGGACGGCTGCGTTTCATGCTCTCTCCCGGAGCGGACTTGGAAGTGCATGTGGTGGAACACCTGGGGGCCCAGGCTCCCGCCAAGCTCTTCCTGATGCCGGCGGGACCCGGCCGAGTCAATTCCAGTCGCGGGCAGCGCACCTTTCCCTGGCACCGAATCAACCCGGTGGAGGTCTACCCCGGGGGATCGGTCACCATCGAGGATCTGCCGGCCGGCCCCGTGCACCTGATGCTCTTCCAACGCGCGGCCAAGGCGGCGCCGCGCCTGGTCAAGGTGAACCTGCGCGAGGGGCAACTGACGACCCAGGCGTTGCACCTGGAGACTGCCACACGCCTGGCGGGACGCGTCTACCAGGCAGGCGAGCCCGTGGCGGGGGCCCTGGTGGAGCTTGAAGCTCCCGATCGCGTGCGCGCCAGCCTGGCCGGATTGCAGCGCCGACGCTCGTTCCTGGAGTCCATGGTCCTGCCGCAACTGCCGTCGGCCCATCAGGCTGTGAAGACCGACAAGCGCGGTGAGTTTCTCTTCACCGCCTGGGATGATGTCAGCCCCCTGCGCTATCTATCCGCCGTGAACAGGGAGGGGACCCAGCGGGCTCTGGAGGTCGTGCGCGAGGGCCAGGATTGGGTGGACCTGTACCTGGAACCGAAGGACAAGCAGGATGCGCGTCTGCATGTGCAGCTGGCCGGGCGGGCGGCGGCGCTGCCCATTGAAATCACGGTGGACGGCGATCCGCGACCGGATTTCATCCTGGGGAGCAACGAACGCCTGGTCATCGAAGGGCTGGCCCACGGCAGCTGGCGCTTGAGCGCTCGCTGGCACGGCGAAATCCTCCTGCGCGGGTACACCGTGAACCTGGAGGACGGCATGCCAGTGGAGGTCAAGCTCCCGGCCGCGGCCGCGGCAGGGGAGGGAGCCGCTGCGCCCGCCGAGTCCGGCGGCTGAGCACCTGTCAGGTGCGGCCCGGCCCCCGTATACTGCCCGCCGAACACGCCCATGAAGACCCTGAAACTCGACGGACAGTCCCTGACCCTGGAAGCCCTGATGCCCCTGTCCCTGGCCGGGGAACGCGGCGGCGAACTGCGTATCACCGTGGACCGTGGCGCCATGGATGCCGTGCGCGAGGCGCGCGCCATGGTGGACGGGAAGGTGGCCGCCGGGGAGGTGGTCTACGGATTGACCACGGGCTTCGGGAAGCTGAAGAGTGTGGCCATCGCGGGCCAGGACCTGGAGGAGTTGCAGCGCAACTTGATTCTGTCCCACTGCTGCGGCGTGGGCGAGCCCCTCTCCGTGGCCGAGGTGCGCCTGGCCCAGGTGCTGCGCCTCAATGGGTTGTTGCGCGGGCACTCGGGTGTGCGGACGCAGACGGTGCAAAAACTCGTGCGGCTGTTCAACGCGGGCTTCGTGCCGGTCGTGCCGTCCCAGGGCTCGGTCGGAGCCAGCGGAGACCTGGCGCCGCTCTCGCACATGGCTGCGGCCTACATGGGGCACGGGCAGGCGGTGTTGCTCGCGGACCGGTCGGGCAGGGTGCGCACGGCCAAGGCGGCTCTCAAGGCCGTGGGGGAAGAGCCGCTCGTCCTGGGTGCCAAGGAGGGGCTGGCCCTGATCAACGGAACGGAGATCATGAAGGCCGTGGGGGTCGCCGTCCTGCTGCGAGCGGAGAACCTCTCGCGCGCGGCGGATGCCATCGCCGCACTCAGCGTGGAAGCCTTGGCCGGTAGTGTGCGACCCTTCGACGGGCGCCTGGCGGAACTCAAGGGCGCTGAAACCGGGGAGCCCTTTGACTCCCGCACCGGACACCGGGACACGGCGGCCAATGTGCGCGCCTGCCTTGAGAACTCGGAGATCCTCGCCAGCCATGTGGATTGTGACCGGGTTCAGGATCCCTACTCCCTGCGCTGCGTGCCGCAGGTGCACGGCGCCTTCAAGACGGCCCTGGCCCACGTGCGCGGTGTTCTGGCCGGGGAGATCAACGCGGTTACCGACAACCCCCTGCTCTTCCCGGAGACGGATGAGGTGATCAGCGCGGGGCAGTTCCACGGCCAGCCCATCTCCATGGTGATGGATTACCTGGGTCTGGCCCTGTGCACCTTGGCGAATATCTCTGAGCGCCGCGTGGAGCAACTCGTCAATCCGGACCTTTCAGGTTTGCCGCCTTTCCTGACCGAGGGCGCGGGGCTCAACTCGGGCATGATGATCGCCCAGGTGACGGCAGCGGCCCTGGCTTCGGAGAACAAAGTCCTTGCCCACCCGGCATCCGTGGACACGATTCCCACCAGCGCCGGCCAGGAGGACCATGTCTCCATGGGGACCATCGCCGCGCGCAAGGCGCGTTCAATCCTCGCCAATGTGGAACATGTGCTCGCCATCGAATGGCTCTGCGCGGCCCAGGGCCTTGAGCTGCGCACGGATCTCGGCCCCGGTCGCGGAGCGGAAGCCATCCGCGTACGCCTGCGCGAACAGGTGCGACCCCTGAAGGGCGACCGTTATCTGCACCGTGACATGGAAGAGGCCTGTGCACTCCTGCGCACGGGCGAACTCGTGCGCGCCGCAGAAGCCGCCGTGGGACAGCTCGCACCCTGACCGAGAGACAACCCATGAACACCACAGCAATCGACAAGATCATTCCCGGCCCCCAGCGAGCACCGCGCGGCATGGAGCTCTCCTGCAAGAGCTGGCAGACCGAGGCCGCCCTGCGCCTGCTGCTCAACAACCTGGATGCGGAGGTGGCGGAGGAACCGGAAAAGTTGATTGTCTACGGTGGCAGCGGCAAGGCGGCCCGCGATTGGGAGAGCCTGCAGGCCATCGTTGACACCCTGCGGCGCCTGGAGAACGACGAAACCCTGCTCGTGCAGTCCGGGCGCCCCGTAGGTGTCTTCAAGACCACACCCGCTTCCCCACGCGTTCTGATCGCCAACTCAAATCTGGTGGGCAAATGGGCCAACTGGGAGCACTTCCGCCGGCTTGAGGCCGAGGGCAAGATGATGTTCGGCCAGATGACGGCCGGCTCATGGGTCTACATCGGCAGCCAGGGCATTCTCCAGGGCACCTATGAGACCTTCGCCGCCGCAGCGCAGCGCCACTTCGGCGGCAGCTTGAAGCGCAGGCTGGTGGTCAGCGGCGGGCTGGGAGGCATGGGGGGCGCCCAACCCCTGGCGGCAACCATGAACGAGGGCACCTTCCTGGGCGCGGAGATCGATCCCGCGCGCATCGACAAGCGCTTGGAGACGCGCTATCTCGACGAACGTATGGATGACATGGATGCGGCCATTGACCGCGCCCTGGAATGGAAGACGGCTGGCACGGCCAAGTCCATCGGTGTGCTGTGCAATGCGGCGGATCTCGTGGCGCGCCTCATCGAGCGCGACATCGTGCCGGATGTGCTGACCGATCAGACCAGCGCCCACGATCCCCTGGACGGGTATGTGCCGAACGGCATGGAGCTCTCCGCCGCCTTGGATCTGCGCAAATCAGATCCGGAGCGCTACCAGGTCGAATCCCTACGCACCATGAAGGAGCACTGCGCGGGCATGATCGAGCTCCAGTCGCGCGGCGCGGACACCTTTGACTACGGGAACAACCTGCGCGGCTACGCCAAGGAGGCCGGACTTGAGAACGCCTTCGACTTCGACGGTTTCGTGCCTAAGTACGTGCGGCCGCTGTTCTGCGACGGCAAGGGACCCTTCCGTTGGCTGGCCCTCTCCGGGGATCCGGCGGACATCGCTGTCACGGACCGCATCATCCTGGATCTCTTTCCGCAGGACGCACCTCTGGCGCGCTGGATTCGCCTGGCCGGGGAACGCATCGCCTTCCAGGGATTGCCGGCGCGCATCTGCTGGCTGGGCTACGGCGAGCGTGCTCGGGCCGGCCTGGCCTTCAATGCGGCGGTGGCTGCCGGAGAGATCTCCGCGCCCATCGCCATCGGCCGCGATCACCTGGACTGTGGTTCGGTGGCCTCACCCAACCGGGAGACCGAGGGCATGGCCGATGGAACCGATGCGGTGGCCGATTGGCCGCTCCTGAATGCCATGCTGAATGTGGCCTCGGGCGCCTCCTGGGTTTCCTTCCACCACGGCGGCGGCGTTGGCATGGGTTACAGCCTGCATGCGGGCCAAGTGACCGTGGCCGACGGCACGGACGCGGCGGCGGCTGCGCTGGAGCGCGTATTGACCAACGATCCTGGCACGGGTGTCATGCGCCATGCGGACGCGGGCTACGAACGCGCCCGGCAGGTGGCACGCGAGCGCGGCGTGGACCTGCCGATGGACCTGCCGACGGAATAGCCGCGCTCTCCCTCGACTCCCCGCGCGGTGCTTCTCTTGTTAGCGAGGGCCGCGTAGATTGTGACGCCGGTCAGCCGAAGGGGCAGGCGGGCGGTCCGTCCGGCGTGCCGCAGCCCGCACAGGGGGCGTCGCCCGGGGCCGGCACCGAGTTGCTCGCAGCGCTTGCCACGGCGAAGGCCGAGAGCCGCTTCTGACCTCGGCGGTCACCGCAGTCCGGGCAGGTGGGGGCTTCCGAGGCCAGGATCAGCTCCTCGAACTCGCGACCACAGGCAGCGCAGGTGTACTCGTAGATGGGCATCGGGAGATTATAGATCAGTGGCGGGGGGCTGGGCAGGCTTGACCCGCGCCAACCCGGTGCACCAGCCCGCTATCACACAAGTGCTTGGCCCAGGGCGGGCGGGAGGCCGACGTAGGCGGCGCGTCTGCGAGTTCTGGGAAGGGAGCCGGTGATGGGGCCGGGCTAGTCCTCCACGCTGATCTCGGCGCCGGCTCCTTCCCTGCCGAGGCCCAGGCCGATCTTGAGTGCGCGGGGCCGTTTGGATCCCCGCTCCGCCTTGATCTTCACCGTGCCGCGCCGGTGCTTCGCGCTCCTGCTGCCGAGCACGGCACCGATGGCGCCCGAGGCCAGGTAGGGCAGGGGCGTGCGCGACATCAGACCCGCCAGGGCTGTCAGGTTGGCAACCAGGGAGCGGTCCGCGGTGGCGTTTGTGACCAGGTTGTCGCCCTCCCAATGGCTGGTGGCCAGGAAGGGGCGGGCGCCGGCGCGGAGTTCGGAGAAGGTGGGCAGGACCATGCCGGCATCGCGCTGGCGCTTGCGGGGTGAGCGCGTGGCGTTGGCCAGGGCCGAGGCGGCCAGGGTGGCCGGGCCGTAGCCGTCGGAGAGGAGTGCCGGTGTATCGAGCCAGGCGAGTCCCGTCAGGCCGCCGAGGCGCGTTCCGCCCGCGCCACGGAAGTCCTCGCGGTCCAGCAGGCGCTCGCCATCGCTGGCGACGAACTCCACAGAGCCGACCACCGCCTGGGGCGTCAGGCCGAACCAGGCGCAGCCATGGGCCACCGCGCAGGTTACCTCGAAGGGCACGGGCAGGCCCGGGAAGGTCAGCGTGCCGAGATCCAGGTCTCCATCGGGTCCCGGGCGTGTCCAGCGGCGCAGCCGCACACGGCCCTTGGTCTGCATGCGCAGCAGGCCGTTGGCCATGGTGCGGATGCGGCCGAAGGTCTCGGCCACGGTCTCGGGATTCTCGAGTTCAACGACGGCGACGCCGGAGAGCAGGCAGCTGCCGCCACCGGTCTCCGCCAGCCAGGCTCCCCAGCTGGAGCCCAGCTGACCAAAGAGGTCACCCCGGAGGTCGACACCCGTCATCATGTGCAGCATCGCCAGCGGGTCGCCCTTGAAGGGCATCTGTCTCTCCATTTGCCCCCGGGCCGCTTCCAGGATGGTGTCCAGGATGCCCGGCAGATGCGCGGTGCCGAGGCAGGCGGCGACGGTGCTTGCGGGCAGCATGCGGAGCATGCTGCCGGAGAGGTCCGTGTCCGCCAGCAGGCCGGCTTCCGCCAGGGCCGGGCGCGCACCCCAGGTGGTCGCAGCCAGGTGTGCGCGCTGCGCTCCCTGGCCCATGGCGCAGGTGGTCGTGACCTCGGCCAGTTCGCCGCCGAAGTAGAGCTCGAGCTTCATCCCATGTTCGCCCTTGTCCGCCTTGGGCGGTTGCATGCTCTCGGCCATTTCCCCCAGGCGCATCAGGTCTGCGCCATTGACCAGGACCGAGAAGACCGGATCGATGCCCTGCGGCAGTCCCGGGGAGCCGATGTCGGCGGCCTCCGCAGAAGCCTCTGAGATACCGAGCAGGAACTCGTCGCTTGCACTCATTGGGACACCGAACCAGGCGAAGAGACCCATGGCCGGGATGAGCGAGACGCGGTGCAGGCTGTCACGGGTCTCCACCGGCGGCGAGAAGTGGGCGCCGGCATCTTCGATCAGGTCCGCCACCAGGTCTTCGATGGCGGTCGCCGCAGCCTCGTCCGCACCGGGCAGGCGCAGTTGAGCGTAGACGGGAAAGCCCTGTTCACGCAGGCCAAGCCTGAGTTCCTTGGGACCGAAACACACTCGCGTGGCCAGTTCCAGAACGCCCTCCGGCGGCGCTTCGAAGTCCAACTCCGCGGGCAGCTCCGCGAGGCGCTCATCCACCAGGGAAAGGGCGCGCTTCAAACCTTGGTCGCGTTCGTCCACCAAGAGAGCCTCGATACCTGCGCAATTGATGACCAGGGCGTCATCACAGTTCGGCGGCGTGGGCGTTGTCGGCGCCGGGGGAGAAGCGCCGCCCCCCGTGCTCGCACAGGCGTTGAGCAGGATGGCGAAGAGTAATAGTGAAACGGGCGTGTGGCGGCGCAGCATGGGCAGGTGGTGGGTCGGAGACTGGATGAGGCGTGGGCGCTTCATTCTAGGAAGGGATGTGGCGAGGCGTGTCGCCATACACAGATCGAACACCTGCAGAGCCGGGTGATCTGGAGCACGCGTCAGGGTGAAGAGGGAGGAGTGGTGAGGGGCGGCGGTTTCCAGCCCGGGTCCGGGAGGGCGTAGCCGCGCAGGCGGCTGGGGCGGGCGGCGAGTTTGCGAACCAGGCTCCGACGAGCGCGGGTGGTGTCCCGGAAGAGCGCCGTTGGTTCCACCGGGCGTTCCTGAACTGTCCGTTCGGCCAGGTAGACCCGGAAGAAGCGTTCCTGTTCCGGACCGGTGAAGAGTTCGTCCGCGTGCAGCATCAAACAGGCGATGTCATAGGCCGGGCCGCGCAGCTGGGGCGCCGGGCCGCCGGCCCAGGCGTCGAGGAACAGGAGGCGCCGGCCCGCTCCGGTGATCCCCACTGGGCCCGGCCAGGTGCCGACACGTTCGCCCGTGACCAGGATGGCGGGGTCCGTGGAGCGCGGTTCCAGCAGAATGTTGCGCGGGAACAGGTCGTGATGGATGAAGCCCAGGGCGTGCATGCGAGCAGTCTCCCGGGCCAGCTCGTCGAGTACCTCCGCGCGTTCGGCGGGCGGCCCGTTCTCCAGGAACTCAGCGAGGGTCACGGCCCCGACGGCTTCCACTGTGAGCATGAACTGGTAGCGCGGCAGGCCGTGGCGCAATAGCACACCGGCGGCGATGGGCAGGGGAGTTCTGATATGGCGCTCGATGAGCCAGGAGAGGTTGAAGTACTCCTGGATAGTCGGTGCGTGGCGCCAGGGAAGCAGACGCCGCAGGCCGTGGCGCAGGCTGGCGGAACCGGTCAGGGGGCCGGCCTTGACCCAGGCGGGGCCGTCCGGATCGCAGCGGGGGCCGAAGCGCAGGCGCTCGCAGAGCTTGGTGTCGTCCGCTGCCAGGCGGAAGGCGAGATCCGCCGCGCTGTCCATGACTTCGCCCTCCCAGCCTTGTATGCACATGGTGCCGGTGGGGCGGCGGTAGATGCGTTCAACCATGCGTTGGGCGTGGTTCCTTGCGCGCCAGGACGAAGGTCTGCGGTGAAAAAAGGCGCCGGGCGTGGACGCGGTCGACCACGGTGGCTCCGGCGGCGGCGAAGGCTCCATTGATGATGGATGCCGGACGGGAACGGCGGGTGCCGCCGGGGCGTGGGGTGCGCAGGCCCCGGGCCATTGATTCCAGGCTGGCGAAATCCCAATAGGAGGCGATGATCCACGTCCCGGCGACGCGCACCAGTTCGCGGGCGACGGCGGAAAGCTGCTCTCCGTCGTCCAGGTGGTGCAGCAGGCGGCAACAGACAACCAGTTCGCAGGAGCCGGTGGCGAACGGCAGGGCTTGGGCCAGGGCCTGGACATGGGGCACTTTCAATGCGTGTCTTCCGAAGGCGGCCCGCGCCTCCAGCAGCATGGCCCGGGAGGCATCGGCGCCGCACATGTCAGTTGCAAAGGGGTGCAGGGTCGGAGCCAGGCGTCCGCTGCCGCAGGGCATGTCCAAGACGCGTGATACGGAGAGGCCGTGGCGGGTCAGAAGACGCGCCACCAGGCGACCATCGCGGGCCTCTGCCGCGGGCTTTCGCCAACGTTCCCCGGCGTAGCGCTCGGCCACCGGTGCCCGGGACCACTTGTCCTGGAGCGCCCGCCCGCTTGGGACGCTCGACTCTGCCCGCCGTCGACTGGGTGTTGAGCTGGTAGCCACCGGGGCAGTATAGCGGCCCCGGTGGCTGTGAAGTGGGTTGGCAGTGGCGCTGACGATGGCCTGCATGTAGCCATCGACCCCATCCTCAACCAGGGCCGTTACGTACATACACGCGGTGGCGGCCATCCGGCGGGATGATGACGAAGGGGTCGTTCAGGAACTTAGACAGGTGGAGTGGTCTCGGGTAAATGGGGACGAATTGGGGTTGCACGCCCCAGGTCCCGCCGGGGAGGCCGCTGCGTCTGTCACCCATGGCCGAAATGGGGAGCAACTGCCAGTGGGGAGCACGCGGCGAGGATTCGGGGGAGGGAGACGACGTCGGCCGAGCTTGCCGCGCTCAAATCTAGATTGCCGAATCTGGATCAACAGCTTAGCCTTGGGGAGAGCATGGAGTGCGAGAAAAACAGCGACGGCCTGGTCGACAGCTGTGGCGTCCAGGATGATCCGGAGGGCCTGCTGGCGGCGGTGGACAATCCGCAGGCGGCCCTGCGCTGCCTTTCATGTTTCGCGCGCTCCATGCTGCGCCAGCACACGGTGGAGGACCTGGTCTGGGAAATCGCTGGCCAGGTGGGACGCCTGCTGCGTTTCGATGATTGTGTTCTGTATCTGTGCGAGCCCCGGGGGCTGGTCCAGGTTGCGGCCTTCGGCGTCAAGAACCCGCGCCGCAACGAGATTCAGAATCCAATAGTCATCGCCTACGGAGACGGGATCGTCGGCACCGTGGCGGTTACTGGAATCCCGGAACGCATCACGGATGTGCGCAGCGATCCGCGCTACATCGAGGACGAGTTCGCGGGCTTGAGCGAACTCACCGTGCCGATCACTTTCGAGGGCCACGTGATTGGCGTCCTCGACAGCGAGTCATCTCGTCTGGACGGCTTCTCTGAATCCGATGAGGCCCTGGCCACGGCCGTGGCCAACATAGCCGCGCCACGCATCGCCAGCGCCCTGGCGGCGGAAGAACGCCAGCGGGCGGAGTGGGCTCTCGTCAATGCCGAAGAGGAATACGTCCAGCGTGAGGAGGAGCTGCGCGCGGAGCGCATTGAGTCTCTGGGCGTCCTGGCCGGGGGCATCGCACACGACTTCAACAACCTGCTGACGGCCATCCTCGGCAACCTCTGCCTGGCCCAACTGGACCCCACCGCCGAACAAAACGGGGGGCTGCTAGCTGAGGCCGAGCACGCCTGCGAAAGAGCCAGCAAGCTGACACAGCAGCTCCTGACCTTTTCAAAGGGAGGTACGCCCGTGAAAGAATCCGCTGACCTGGGCGTGCTGCTGCGTGAGTCGGTGCAGTTTGCCCTGCGCGGTTTCAACGTGGGTCTGGAGCTGGATCTCGCCCCAGACCTGGAGACGGTCGCCCTGGATCGCGATCAGATGAGCCACGTGTTCCACAACCTGGTGCTGAACGCCGCCCAGGCCATGGGGGGCGTGGGCCAGTTGCGGATTGAAGCCCGTCGCCGCTCGTCGGGCGGGGGAGCGGTGGTGAGCATTGCGGATGAGGGGCCGGGGGTTCCCGAGGGGCTGCGCGGGCGCATCTTCGAGCCGTACTTCACGACCCGGGATGAGGGCAATGGCCTGGGGCTGGCCAGTGCCCATTCAATCGTGCGCCGCCACGGCGGACGGCTCCTCTTGGATGCCGACAGCGGTGGGGGCGCCTGTTTCAGCGTCCATTTGCCGGCGGCTCCTTGCGAGCGGCGCCCTGGCGGCGATGCGGACGACCAGCCCCCCCCGCCGCTGGCGCACATCCTGGTCCTGGACGATGATCATTCGGCGCGCACGGCCATCGTGCGCATGCTGGAGAGCTTCGGGCATCGGGTCGTCAGTGTCGAAGAGGGTGGTCAGTGCATAAGCGCCTATGAGGAGGCGCGGGCGGGATTGTATCCCTTCGATCTCCTGTTCTTGGACCTGGCCATCCCCGGCGGTATGGGAGGGCGCGAAGTCATCCGTCGTCTGCGTGCCATGGACCAGGACGTGCGCGCCATTGTGGTCAGTGGCTATTCGGAGGACCCGATCCTCTCCGACCCGCAGCACTACGGCTTCATGGGGCGCCTGCGCAAGCCTTTCCGCCTCAATGACCTCGAGCGCGAGCTGGGCCGTGTCCTGCGCGGCGTGCCGGGAAGCTAGCCGCAGGATTCAACCCCCAACCACCGGAGCCTTGACCCGGGGCGGCGCCCGCTGTTCTGCGCCCGGTGTTCCGCGCGCTGTGCGGGGCGCGCTGTTCGGGGCCAGCGGGCTCACCGCCAATCCAGCGCCTGCTGCGCCGGGCCCAGCTTGTGCCTGGCACCTCTCGCAGTGACGAGGATGGAGACACCGGGCGCCCGGTGCGCCGTTGTGCCGGGAACATGCCCGTTCCAGGAGCATCCCGGTTATTGGTATCCTCTCGCCCTGACCATGCGTGAGAGCTATCCCTACTACCTGGCGGGCCTGCCGGTCTTCCCGGAGGACGATGGCCTGATTGTCTGGGATAAATTCAGCGGGGCCCAGGCCACGCGCGTGGGTCTGGCCGACGGGGCGGCCATCGCCCATGCCATCGCCGCCGCCGAGGAGGCCGCGGGTCCCATGGCGCAGCTCGCCGCCTACGAGCGCGCAGCCGTACTGGAACACTGCGTGGGCCGCTTCACGGAGCGCTCCGAGGAGCTGGCCCAGGTGCTCTGCTGTGAGGCGGGCAAACCCATCGCCGACAGCCGCGGCGAAGTCACGCGCTTGATCGACACCTTTAAGGTCGCTGCCCAGGAGTGCCTGCGTCCGGTCGGCGAGGTCTTGACCCTGGACATCAGCCCCCGGGCCCGGGGCTATCGGGGCATGACCCGGCGCGTACCCGTCGGGCCCTGCTCCTTCATCACGCCTTTCAACTTCCCCCTCAATCTTGTGGCCCACAAGGTGGCCCCGGCCATCGCGGCCGGTTGCCCGTTTGTGCTGAAACCGGCCAGCCTGACGCCGGTCGGTGCGCTGATCATCGGCGAGGTACTGGCGGAGACCGATTTGCCCTCCGGGGCATTCTCGATTCTGCCGGCCAGCCGCGCCGCGGCCGGAGCCTTCACCACGGACGAGCGTCTGAAGCTGCTTTCATTTACCGGTTCGCCGCAGGTCGGTTGGGATCTCAAGGCGCGTGCCGGCAAGAAGAAGGTGGTGCTGGAGCTAGGTGGCAATGCGGCGGTCATCGTGGATGAGACCCTGGACGAGGCGGGGCTGGAGGACGCGGTGCAACGCATCCTGATCGGCGCCTTCTACCAGTCGGGGCAGAGTTGTGTCGGAGTTCAGCGCATCCTGCTCCACCACTCCATCTACGAGGAGCTGCGTGAACGCCTGGTGGCCGGCGCGGCGGCCTGGGAGTGCGGCGATCCGCGGGACGAGTCCAAGCGCGTGGGGCCCATGATCTCCATAGGGGAAGCCGAGCGCGTCGACGCCTGGGTATCCGCCGCGCGCTCCGCCGGGGCGCGCCTCCTGTGCGGCGGATCCCGCGCCGGCGTCATGTATCCGGCGACCTTGTTGGAGTCGGTTCCGCGTGAATGTGATCTCTACGCCCGGGAGGTCTTCGGCCCCGTGGCTCTGCTCAGCCCCTTCCATGATTTCCCTGAAGCTCTCGCGGAGGTCAACGATTCCGCCTATGGCCTGCAGGCCGGTGTCTTCACCAGGGACCTCTACCGCGCCCAATCAGCCTGGGACACGCTTGAGGTGGGGGGCGTCTTGGTCGGCGAGGTGCCCTCCTGGCGCGTGGACCACATGCCCTATGGCGGTGTCAAGGACAGCGGCATCGGCCGCGAGGGCGTGCGCTACGCCATGGAGGACATGACCGAGGAACGCCTGCTGGTAATACGCACTCCCTAGCCCGCCTCCAGCACAGACTTGGGCCTGGCGGCCCGGCTGGCGGGATCACTTGGGGGCACAGTCCCTTTGATGTAAGGTTGCCTGTTGCAGGCTCGTCACATTGATCCGAAGTCCCTGTCAGAGAACCAACCCATGATCAGATTCAGTTTATTCACTCACATTTGCATCGTCGGATTGTGTTCTGTTGCGGGAGCCGCCACGCTTCAGCAAGTTGGGGAGGAGGTCATTGTCGATGCGGACATGCACCACCTGGGCGACAACGAGACGCCGGAGTGGCCGGAGGCCCCGGCGTCGCCCGAGACCTCTCCCCTGGGTTTCGATTTCGAGATGCAGCCGGCGAATGGCGACCACTTGATGTGGATCACCCACCGGCATGTGAACAACGAGTGGGTGCTGTCTCTGAACGGCACCGATTTTGCCCAACTGCACACCGGCGATGAGTTGGCCGAACGGCACTATGTTATCCCCGCCGGTCTGCTCGTGGCCGGCACCAACCGGTTGGTGTTGACGGGCAAGACGCCCACGGACGACATCACCTTTGGTCAGGTGCGCATCATGGCTGGCTCCCTACGCGAAGTCCTGAATCTGCGGCCCCTGACCGTGCGGGTGCGCGAAGAAGGTTCGGGTACGCCCTTGCCCGCGCGCCTCACCGTGGTGGCCGAGGATGGAACCCGCCCGGCAATCTGGTACGGCGCCCGGGAGCTGACTGCCGTGCGCGATGGCCTGGTCTACACGGCGGCGGGTGCCACCAGCTTTGAGATTCCCGAAGGTACCTACGACATCTACGCCTCGCGCGGTGTCGAGTGGGGTGTGGCCCAGGCGCGCATCACCGTCGGTGGCGGGGAGGGCGCAGCGGTTGCCCTGACCCTGGCACGGGAAGTGGACACAAGCGGTTATGTGGCCTGTGACACACACATTCACACCTACACACTCAGCGGCCACGGTGACTCCACCGTGGAGGAGCGCATGGTTACCCTGGCCGCCGAGGGTGTCGAGCTGCCCATTGCCACGGACCACAACCACAACACGGACTACCGGCCCTACCAGGCCAAGCTGGAGCTGAACCGCTACTTCACGCCGGTGGTGGGCAACGAAGTCAACTTCAGTGGACTGCCCGGGCACTTCAATGTCTTTCCCCTCAACCCGGATGACCCCATCCCCAGTCGGGAAGCGCAGGACTGGGAAACTGTGATGGAGAACCTGCGCGCCCGCTCGCCCCGCGTCGTGATCCTCAACCATCCCCGTTGGCCGGCGCGGGATACGGGGCCCTTTGGCAAGTTCAAGCTCGACCAGACGACCGGCGGCCGCGAAAGCGGTCCCGCGCACTTCACCTTTGACGCCATGGAGTTGGTGAACTCCTGTACGAAGGAGGAGGATGCCATGTACCTGTACAAGGATTGGTTCTCGCTCCTGAACCGCGGGAGCGGCGTGCTCGGCGTGGGGTCCTCGGACTCCCACACCGTCGGCAACCCCGTGGGCCAGGGCCGTACCTATGTGCGCAGTTCGGCCGGGGATGCGGCGCACATCGACGTGGACGAGGCCTGCGACAGCATGCTGGCGGGGCGCATGTCAGTCAGCCTCGGGATCGTGGCGGATATTGAGGTGGATGGCCAGGCGGGCATGGGGGACACGCTCGTGCCGAAGGGAGAGCAGCTTGAGATCGAAGTCTCCGTGCGGGCGCCGGCCTGGGTACGCCCGCGCACCGTCCAGCTGTTCCAGAACGGAGTCCAGGTGGCTCACCTGGAGCTGCCCGACCAAGAGGGCGTGACCGACCTTCGGCCTGTTCTGCGCCTCCCCGCGCCGCCCCGGGACGCCTGGTTGGTGGCGGTCATTCTCGGTGATCCCGTGGAGAGTCCGCACTGGCCTGACATCAACAACTACACGCTGGCCTCCACCAACCCGGTCTGGCTCGACAGCGATGGCGACGGCTACCACAGCCCGCGGGAGACGGCCCAGCAGCTCCTGGACGAGTTCGGAGGCAGCCGCGTGGATCTGCTGCGCATCCTCGGCTCGGTGGAGCCCGGAATCGCCGCCCAGCTAAACGAGCTCAGCGCCCCGCCCGCACCGCCGCCCACGGTCGCCGAGCCCCGGGACGACAAGTGACGCCGGCCCTCGACCGGTCAGCTCTCACGCGCGCCCTCCTGGAACTGCGCGCCGCTGGTGTACTCGATGAAGCGACGCGGGAGGCCGTGGCCGACAAGCTCCTGCCGCTGGTGGCAGACGACCCGTCGGGAATAACCTCTCCACTAGACTCCGCCTCCCGCCGGCCGAACATCCTGGTTGCATTCCTGACCACCATGGGCGCTATCCTGATCGGCGCCGGGTTGATCTCCTTTGCCGCCGTCAACTGGGATGGCATGCACCGCTTTACCCAACTGGCCTGGATCGGTGGGGGCCTGGCCCTGCTCCAGGTGGGCGGGCGCGCGGTGGCCGGACGCGCCCCGCTGGCGGGTGATGCCCTGTGTGCGGCGGGCGTCCTGGCGACTGGCGCCGCCATCGCCCTGATAGGGGAGATCTACCAGATTCAGGTGGAGACGCCGCTGGGCATGCTCTTCATCTGGTGGGCCGTCAACCTGCCCTTCCTCTTTCTCGTGCGCTCGTCCCTGGTGGCCCTCATCATGTGCGGCCTCTTCGCAGCCTGGGGCCTGGCCTGGAGCGCCGATTACCTCGCGGGGCTGACCAGCAGCATCGGCTTCGTCGCCGGTGGTGACGGGGGCGATGAAAGCGTGGGTTTTCTGACCTGTGGCTTCCTGGGAGTCTTCCTATTGGCCCTCGGCTATCGCGCGCGCCGTGAGCAGCTGTCGCAGGCTACCTCGGGAGGGAGCCCGGGCCCCGGGGCGCACGCCTTTGCCCACATCTCCACACCCCTGCGTCTGGTGGGTGTCATGTTGGCCCTGGTCCCAGCCTTCCTCTTTGGGTTCGAGGACTGGTCGAAGTACCACGGAGGGGATCTGACCCCGGCCCTGTGGCTGCCGGCGGCCCTGGCCGCTGGCCTGGCCCTGGTGCTCTTGGCGCTGCCCGGCGCCCGCGTGCGCCCCCTGCCGGCCATGCTGCTGGCTCTCAATCTGGTCCTGGCCGGCACCCAGCAGTTTGCACCCAACGGGGTCCACATCCTGGCCAACGTCCTGCTGCTCGTGGCTCTGCCGGCGCTGGTGGCCCTCGGCGTGCGGCACCGGGATACGCTGCCCATCAACCTCTCCGTGGGCTGGTTCCTGCTCGTGGTCATCGCGCGCTTCTTCGAGCACCTCTCCGGCAACCTGGGCGGTTCCCTGGCCTTCACGGGCTCGGGCCTGGTCTTCCTCTTTCTGGGCCTTGTCCTCGAACGCAATCGACGGCGCTGGGTGGCCAGCGCCCAGGGGAGGGGGGCGTGAACACACCGTCGATCAAGCGCAGCGCCTGGCCATCCACCGGCGGTGCATTCCTTTTGGCCTTGCTGTTCCAGCTGCTCCTCCTCGGGGGCCTGGTGGTGCGCGAGGAGCGCGCCATCTCCGGCGGCCGTACGGTCTTCCTGGAAGTGCAGCACACGAATGTCGACCGCAGTAAGCGTGATGGCAGCTTCCGCCCCAACCTCGCCCTGCGCAATCACTCCCTGGCTGGTCTCACCCATGATGCGGCGGAGTTCTCCTCGGAGCGGACCGCCTTCCGGAAGCTGATGTGGCTACGGCTGGAGCCGGGGCTACCATGCTGGCAACCCGTTGAGCTGCGGAGCTCCGCTCCGCCAGCGGATGGTGGCGGGCTGTGGTTGCGCGTGCGTATCACCCTGGGCCTGGGGGTTGTGGATGTGCGGGGTGCTGGCAGCGTAGCGACCGGGATGCACGAACTTGTAGACATCGAACCGGCCCTACGCCTCTTCTACCGACCCAGCTCCCTCCCGGGCCGCAACCTGGCGGATGAGGTGTTTCCTCAGGACGGTCCGGCGCTCTCCGTGCGCATCAGCGTCTCCGCCGACGGGCGCGGAACGGTCGAGGACCTGCTCGTGGGAGAAGTGTCCTGGGACGAGTGGATCCGGGGCGAGTAGCGCTGACCTCGGGCGCGGCGGCGTGTAGAATCCCCGGTTCATGAGCGCGCTCAACTGGATGGACATCAAGGATCTGGATGCGGGGTCGCCGGCCCTGGATCTACTCGCGGGGCTGAACGAGCCCCAGGCCGAGGCCGTCGGCCACGCGGACGGGCCGCTGCTCATCCTGGCCGGACCCGGGTCGGGCAAGACGCGCGTGATCACGCACCGCATCGCCCACCTGATGACGGAGCGTGGCGTGGATCCGCGGGAGATTCTGGCCATTACCTTCACGAACAAGGCGGCCCGGGAGATGCGCGAGCGCGTGGGCCAGCTGCTGCCGGCGGAGGGGGCCTGGATCTCCACCTTCCACTCCATGTGTGCGCGCATCCTGCGGCGTGAAATCGAGGCTCTGGGGACCTGGACGCGGGACTTCTCGATCTATGACACGCACGATCGCAACCAACTGCTGAAGAAGCTGATCAAGGATGCGGGCTATGATCGCACGCGCTTTCGGCCGGCTCAGGTGGGCGGCTGGATCAGCGAGTGGAAAAACCGTTGGGCCCTGGAAGACGCCGGCGAAGTGCGCATCGTGGGCGGCGAAGAGGGCGAGCAGGGCATGGATGAGGAGGTCTTTGACAAGGTGCGGCGGACCTACGAAGCCGCCATGGGGGCGAATAATGCCCTCGACTTCGATGACCTGATCCTCAAGGTGCTGGCGCTCTTTGACCAGAACCACGGCATCCGGGACAGCTATGCCCGGCGCTTTCGCTATGTGATGGTGGACGAGTACCAGGACACCAATCGCGCCCAGTACCGCATCACGCGGCACCTGGCCAGCTGGCATGGGAATCTGGCCGTATGCGGAGATCCGGACCAGTCGATCTACGCCTGGCGCGGGGCGGACATCAGAAACATCCTCGACTTCGAGCAGGACTTTGGCGCGCCGCGCATCGTGCGCCTGGAGCAGAACTACCGTTCGAGCCCCAAGATCCTCGGGGCGGCGGACGCGCTGATCTCGAACAACCGTGATCGCAAGGAAAAGGGCCTGTGGACCGAGCGCGAGGGCGGCGAGGCCTTGGTGGTCTTGGAGTGTGGCGACGAAAACGATGAGGCGCGCCAGATCACCACGCAAATCATGGGGTTGCAGGCCCGTGGCACAAGCTTGGCGGGCGTGGCCATTTTCTACCGCGTCAACTTCATGCAGCGCGCCCTGGAAAGCGCCCTGCGCCTGGCGCGCGTTCCCTATCAGGTTGTGGGTGGTGTGGAGTTCTACCAGCGGCGGGAGATTCGCGATCTGGTGAGCTGCCTGCGGCTGATCGTGAACCCGGTGGACAACATCGCCTTTCTGCGCGTGGTCAATGTGCCCGCCCGGGGCGTGGGCGCGCGCAGCCTGGAGGTGCTCGGCGGCTGGGCGGCGGATCGGCGCCTGTCCCTGCTGGAGGCCGCGCGCTCCGGGGAGGCCCTGGCTGAAATACGCGGGCGGGCCAAGAAGGGCCTGGCGCTCTTCGCCCAGATGATGGAGCGCTTGGAGGAGTTCCGCGCTGCCGATGCGGCCGTGGCGCTGGATGCCGTGCTGGATGAGATCGATGTCGGCGCCTGGCTGGCGCAAATGGATGACGAGAACATGGCGGACCGTGAGGCCAACCTGGACGAGCTGCGTAGCCACGCGGAGGAATACGATCGGCTGAACCCCGAGGGCGGCCTGGGCGGTTTTCTGGAGGAGATCGCCCTGGTGTCCGAGGTCGACGATCTGGACGAGGACATCGCCAAGGTGACGCTGATGACGCTGCACTCGGCCAAGGGGCTTGAGTTTCCGGTGGTCTTCATGGCCGGTCTTGAGGAGGAGATCCTGCCCCATGGCCGCGCCCTTGCTGAGGGCGTCGACGGCGAGGAGGCGGCGCTCGAAGAGGAGCGCCGCCTGTGTTATGTCGGCATGACGCGGGCCATGGAGCGCTTGATGTTGACCTGGGCGCAGACGCGCCTGCACTTTGGCGAGACGCGCTACCAGCGGCCCTCCCGTTTCCTGGAGGAGATCCCAGCGGAGTTCGTCGAAGGCATGGATCCGGAGACTGAGGAGGAGCAGGCCTTGGGCGCCTACGATCCGGACCCCGAAGTGCCGGAGCTCAAGGTGGGCCAGCGCGTGGACCACGAGCACTTTGGGCGGGGCACGCTGACGCAGCTCGTGGGCACGGGGGTGAATGCCAGGGCGACTGTTGAATTCACACACGCCGGAACCAAGCAACTGCTGGTGCAGTATGCGAATCTGACCGTGATCCCCAGGCCGGGCCGATGAACGCCAGTCTTGAAGAGCGCCTGGCGGAGCTCGTGCGCGAGGCGCGGGCCGCCGGCAGGTTGGAGGCTCTGGAGCAGAGCTTCCGGGAGTTGACCGCTGTGCGGGGTGGGGGTGCGCTGCCTGCTGAAGCGCCAGCGCTATCCGGCTCGGCGCGCTTCGGCATGCTCGGAGCGAGCCCGGCCATGGAGCGTCTCTTCGACCTGTTGGAGCGCGTTGCGCCGAGCGAAGTCTCCGTGTTGGTGGTGGGGGAGACGGGCACGGGCAAGGAGTTGGTGGCCCGCGCCCTGCACGAGCACGGGGCGCGGGCGGGCGGCCCATTCATGGCGGAGAACTGTGCGGCCGTGCCGGCGGAGCTGCTTGAGAGCGAACTCTTCGGGCACACCAAAGGGTCCTTCACCGGCGCCCTGGCGGAGAGGGTCGGGCACTTTCTGGCCGCCGACGGGGGCACGCTTTTCTTGGACGAGATCGGCGACATGCCCCTGGTGATGCAGGCCAAGTTGCTGCGCGTACTGGAGGAGCGCGAAGTGCGACCGGTCGGCTCGAACAAGACCATCCCCGTGGATGTGCGCCTGGTGGCGGCCACGCACCGGGACCTCCCCGCGCGCTGCAAGAGCGGGGAGTTCCGGGAGGACCTGCTCTATCGCCTGCAGGTCATTACCCTTGAGCTGCCGCCCCTGCGCGAGCGGGCGGGCGATGTGGAACTCCTGGCCCAGCACTTCCTGGCCCTGGCGGCCGCCCAGATGGGGCGCGAAACCAGCCTGACGCCGGAGGCCCTGGCCTGGCTCGCCGACCAGCCCTGGCCCGGCAATGTGCGCCAGTTGGAAAACGAGATTCAACGGGCCGTGGCCCTCTCCAGCGGCCCGATTGGCCCCGGGGACTTGGCCAGCGCCTGAAGCCCTGTTCGGAGTCGACTCCCGGGCCCCGAGCCCCTATTCTGCGGCCATGGCTATCCTGATCCTGGAAGAAGGCGATACGCGGCGCCGGTTCCGCTTGAACGAAGGGCGCATCACCCTGGGCAGTGCAGCGGACTGTGCCCTGTGCCTCACGGCATCCGATGTGGCTGCTCAACACCTGGAGATCATCTGCGACGGCGCTGACGTGCGTATCAAGGTGGCCAGCGGTGTGCAGCCGGTGAAGATCGCCGGGCGTGCGGTGACCGGCGAGGCCGTTCTGCGGCCCGGGTCGGTGGTCAAGATTGGCGCGGCGACGCTGACCCTGGAGGCTGAGGGCGAGGCCGGGGGCGCCGGGCAGGGGCCTGCTTCCGTCGCTCGCAGGGCGCCGGCGGCGGGGGGCGCGCAGGCCGCCCAAACCCAGTCCACGGGCACCGTGCAGCGTTCGCGCCCGCGGGCCCAGATAAAGCGCGGCCTGCCCACCTGGGCCATTCTGGCGATCTTCGCCGTTGTGATCTTCATCGGCTACAAGCTGATTGGTTCGACGGTGGAGAGCACCCAGGGCGGTGCTTTCGATGCGCGCACCACGCTCAGTCGCGTGACGGATTTGGTGAACCAGGGCGAGTATGGGGCGGCCGGGGACGAGCTCGACCGCGTGCCTGCGGATGCCGTGCTCTCAGATTCCATGCGTTCCGGTTACGCGGATCTCCGGCGCCGCGTGAAGGAGGGCCAGGCCGCGGGCGAGGAGCGCGTCCACAATCAAGCCGGGACCGAGTATCTGGAAACGCAGCTGAAGAAGTTCGAACGCCAACGACTGCAGGGTCAACCGGAGACCGCCAAGGTGCGCGTCTTCCTCAAGCGCTGTCGCCACTTCCGCGAGACCTGGCCCACGCACCCGGACCTGGGTTGGGTGACACGCCACGAGATGCGCTTCAAGCGCCTGGTGGACCTCTCCGTCCCGCCGACCATGGTGGACATTGCCTTCGAGGTAAAGACCATGACCTGGGCCAAGCCCCGGGATTACGGCCTGGCCTTCGCCCTGCTCGAGAGTTTCCTGGCAACGGCCGGGGGCGACGACCGCTCCCAGGCCCTGGAGCTCGTGGACACGCTGACCGCCGAGCGCGAGGAGTACTTCACCGATCGCATGCTGCAGGCCAAGTACGAGTGGGAGAACGGTCGCAAGGGCCCGGCCGTGGCCTGGCTCGTGTCGCTCATCACGCGCGTCGGCGATCAGGCGATGGAAGACCAGGCCGCGCGCGAGATGGTCATGCTGCCCGGCATCGACGGCTGGCTGCGGGGCTACCGGACCGACCAACCGGAAAAGTTCAAGGCCCTCATGAAGAACAGCACCGTCTCCGCCAAAGTGCGCGAGCTGGGCATCGAGTAGGGCGTCAGGCCGGTTGCGGCAGCAGCCCCCTGTAAAGAGAAGCCAGGGCTGCGGCGTAGGCGCCGGTCGGCGCTTCCTTCGGTCCCGCACCCAAGAGGCGCTGACTGAAGTAGGCTCGCAGGCATGACCAAGGCCCGTGTGCAGCCTGACCCACAGGAGTACTTCTCACAGCTCCTGGAGGGGACCGTCGTCCCGACGGACGAGTGACGCATCAGCTCCGTCGTCCTTGGCGCGATGGCACGACCCATTTCATCTTCGACCCGCTCACCTTCATCGAACGCCTGGCCGCCCTGGTTCCACGCCCGCGCCGTCCCCTGCTGACCTACCACGGTGTCCTCGCCCCGGCGGCTTCGTGGAGGGACTCCATCGTTCCAGCACCCCCGAGCACCTGCCTGCACTCCGAAGGGGAGGCTCAGCCTGAGAGATGGCGCACGTGGGCGGAGCTGATGAAAAGGGCATTCGATGTGGACGTCCTGCTCTGTCCCCACTGCGGCGGCGTGCGGAGGCTGATCTCTCTCATCACCGACCCCACGATCATCCATCGAATCCTGGCCC
>PVBE010967877.1_pt1 | contig 36637 bp, 31 predicted proteins | sample 1631181 | NCBI WGS metagenome assembly PVBE01 (sample SAMN08397723, study PRJNA350692) | Marine metagenome, whole genome shotgun sequencing project. | isolation source: water | place: Pacific Ocean | collected 2012-04
CAACGGAATAGAGAATTTCTGGAACCAAGCGAAGCGTCATATGCGTAAATTCAACGGTGTTCCGAAGGCTCATTTTGGGCTATTTTTGAAGGAGTGCGAGTGGCGTTTTAACAACAATGACCCGTCAAGCCAATTATCTCAATTAAGACAATTGGTTAGAGATCACATGGGGTAATTAACTGGGACAGCCCCTAATATTTTTCATTATCTTTTAGTATCTGGCGAGCCTGGAAGGGGACATGGTTAAACTTGACGGAGATAGAAAAATTTGAGAATTCGGGACGGATCGTACGCCGCAGCGTTGCTTGACCAGGGCCTGTTTATCCGGTCATATATCCTTGGAATTTCTTTGCTAACAATAGTTTAACTCCATGAGCGACCTCAACCCCATTGAGACGTCAAAAGACCTGCCGAAAGACCTGCGGGAAGCCTTGGTGAATTCACCGGAAACCATTCTGGAAACCTACCCCGACGGTGCCGTATTGGTCGGTGGAGATGGGAACGTTTTATCCAATAACGACCAAGGCTCCCTGTTGGCAGAAGTCATTACCAAATCATTCGGATTGAAAAGAGGCAATGAACTGACGTCGCTGATCAATGAAGCGATCAACGGCGAAGGCGCTAATCTCGATGCCGTTAATCTGGATGACGACCAACAGATCGATATCACGGCAGTGCCGCTGATCAGAGGTCAGGCGGTTCTCGTGTTCGGGCGTGATCATACTCTCGAACACAATATGTTTGCCGCCCTGATCGAATCTCGGGCGCGCTACAAGGATCTGGTCGAGATTTCGTCTGATTTTTCCTGGGAACTGGGACCCGACGGTGATTTCTCCTTCGTTTCCACCGGGGGCGCGATGGGTTTCGAGTCGGACGACATCGTTGGCCAGTCGCCGGAAAAATTCTTTCACATGCCCAGCGATTCGAAAGATACGACACCCTTTGTCAGGACTGACCGCTGTAACGACATCGAAGTCGAGATGAAGAGAGTCGACGGTGGCGTCGCCAGCCTGCTGGTGTCATCCCTACCATTATTTGACGAGTTGGGCAGCTGGCGGGGATCTCGGGGCATCTGCCGGGACATGACCGAACATCGACAGCAAAGAATGGCGCTTGATGAAGCTCGCATGCGAGAAATATTGCTCAAGCACCTAGTGGATATTATACGTGACGAGGTCGATCCACTGAAAACCTTGACTGGATCAATAAAATACATCGTTCACGCTTCCAGTTTCGCCGGCTGCAAGGTATTCAAACGCGATGAATTTTCCGCCAAGGGAAAAATGTTCATATCCGCCGCCGAATACGGTGATAACAAAGCCAGTCCGCCCGATGAAAATATCATCCCCATGTTCGAATCTGTTTCCGGCACCACGCCCGTTGCCGGCCAGGGGTGGAGCGGCCTGTTGGCGCCGACCGGTTACCGGGAACATATCAACGGCGCCATTTGTGTCTGGCGCGGTGCTGGGACGACGGATTGGACGGATGGTGAAGTTACGCTGGTGGATTCCGTGGCTGGTCAGCTGGGTATTGCCATCGAGCGCGTCATCCAGCACGAACGCATTGTACACCTGTCCTGGACCGATGAGTTGACGCGTCTGCTCAACCGACGCGCCTTTCTCGAAGAGGAACTACCCCGCCGGATAGAGCGTCTTGTTCATGCCGGTCAACCGGCGGCCTTGTTTTTTGTCGATTTGGACAATTTTAAACGGGTCAATGACGTTCACGGCCATCATGTGGGTGACGAAGTGCTCATCCGATTATCGCGATTTCTGGAAAAACACTCCCGCCCGGGCGATGCCGTTGCGCGTTTCGGTGGGGATGAATTCGCCATGTGGTTGGATGGTATGGATGTCGATGGTGCCAAGACACGTGTCGAGCTGATGATCGAAGACAGTCAGGAGTTCAAACAGTATTCCGGCGATGACGACCACCCGCTCGGAATTTCTGTCGGCGTGTCCATATTTGATCCGAAAACAGACGAATTCATTGAAGATCTCGTTCGCCGCGCCGATCAGACCATGTATGAAGTCAAACGCGGCGGCAAGGGCGGTTTTTTAATCGGGTCTTGATATTAATTACTCTCGATTAACGTCCCTGCGCCATGTTCCGTGAACAGTTCAAGGAGAAGGGCATGCGGCACCCGCCCGTCAATAATAACCGCGGCATCGACGCCTTCATCCACCGCGTTGAGGCAGGTCTCAATTTTTGGAATCATGCCGCCGCTGATGGTGTCGTCCTTGATCATCTGCCGCGCCGCTTTGGCATCCATCTTCTCGATCAGATTACCGTCTTCGTCCAATACGCCCGGGACATCGGTCAGCAGCAGCAGCCGTTTGGCGGTCATGGCGGAGGCAATCGCACCTGCCGCTGTATCCGCATTGATGTTAAAGGTTTCTCCCTTGGGTCCGGCCCCAATGGGCGCAATCACCGGAATCATGTCCGTTTCCTTGAAGATATCAAGAACGTGGGTGGTGATGCTTTGCGGCTCGCCGACAAAACCGAGATCGAGAATCTTTTCGATATTGGAATCGGGGTCTCTTTGCGTGCGCCTGATTTTAGATGCCTGAATCAATTTACCGTCCTTGCCGGACAGGCCAACGGCAAAGCCGCCGGCATTGTTGATGGAGGAAGATATCTGCTTGTTGATGGTGCCCGCCAGGACCATTTCCACGACCTCGACGGTATCGGCATCGGTTACCCGGAGACCCTCCACGAAGGAGGACTTTATTTTCAGGCGGTCGAGCATGCCGGCAATCTGGGGCCCGCCGCCATGGACGATTATAGGATGGATGCCCACATGTTTGAGCAGCACGATGTCGTTGGCAAATAACTTTGCCAAGTCGTCATCGCCCATTGCATGGCCGCCATATTTAACCACGAAAGTCTCTCCGGCATGCCGCCGCATGTAGGGCAGCGCTTCGGAAAGTGTTTTGGCCTGTTTCAGCCAATCTTCTTTCGATTTGCTTTTATCCTCGTTCATCCTCTTCTTAAGTCCCTGATTCTCAAAATGATTCTCAAGATATCCAAATGAAATTCCTGGTGGACTTTAGACCAACTAGCCTGAAATTGCGAGGGCTGCAAGCCCCGCGCGCATTTCGGCAATACCGTAACCTTTGGTCGAACTGGTGGTCAGGATATCGGGATGAGCTGCGACATGGGCGGAAATCTCTTTGGTGGTCCGTGCCTGCAGTTTTTCCAACGCGCCTTTTTTTATCTTGTCGCATTTGGTCAGGACGATTTGATAGGAAACAGCAGTGGTATCCATCAGCTTCATGGTTTCCCGGTCGTTGTCTTTTATGCCGTGCCGGGAATCAATGAGTAAGCACGCCCGGCGCAGCTGCGCCCGACCGGAAAGATATAGCTTGATGAGATCATTCCATTCGGCAACGACTGATTTCGACGCCTTGGCATAGCCGTAGCCCGGCAAATCGGCCAGCATCAGCCGGTGGCCCAGATTGAAAAAATTGATCTGCTGGGTGCGGCCTGGAGTGTTCGACGTCCGGGCCAGGGATTTGTGGTTGGTGAGGGCATTGATCAGGCTCGATTTACCGACATTGGAGCGGCCGGCAAAAGCGACTTCCGGCAGTTCCGTTACCGGCAGCTGATCGAAATTTGTGGCGCCGATGGTGAAGTCGCAGGACTGGGTAAACAGCAAGCGGCCGCTTTCCAGACAAAGTTCGTTCTGATTTTCGAAATCGGAACCGGTCGCCATAAGCAAGGTCCCCCAGTTGAGCCGACGGCTTGTTAGCTTTTGCCAGCAGATTTTATGTTGCCGCCACCGATGGCAACACCAGCTTTCCGCATGATGACATATTGCTGTAAAATCGACAGGGCGTTGTTCCAGGCCCAATAGATCACTAAACCGGCCGGAAAACGGGCCAGCATGAAGGTGAACATGATCGGCAGGAACATGAAGATTTTTGCCTGCATGGGATCGGGAGGCGGCGGATTGAGCTTCTGCTGCAAAAACATGGTGACGCCCATAATGATGGGCCAGATACCGATGGCCAGGATTTCCGGCGGTGTCCAGGGAATGGCGCCGAACAGGTTGACCGGTGTCAACGGATCAGCAGCGGACAAATCTTTGATCCAACCGTAGAAAGGCGCGTGTCGCATTTCGATGGTAACGAACACCACTTTATAGAGAGCAAAGAATACGGGAATCTGCGGTAAAATCGGCAAACAGCCGGACGCCGGATTGGCTTTTTCCCTTTTGTACAGCGCCATGACTTCCTGGTTCATGCGGGTGCGGTCGTCCTTGAAGCGTTCCCGGATTTTGACCATTTCAGGCTGCAGCAATTTCATTTTGCTCATGGCCCGATAGGATTTATTGGCCAATGGGAAAAAGGCCAGCTTAATCAACACCGTAAGCAGCAGGATCGATAGGCCCATATTGCCGATATGATCTGTGAAATAGACCAGCGCAAAAAAGATCGGCTTGGTCAAGAATTCAAACCAACCCCAGTCGATGGCCAGATCGAACCGTGAAATATCCAGATTATCACGATAGTCGAGGATCAGGGGAGCTTCTTTGGCGCCGGCAAAAAACTTGTTTTTGGTTTCGGCAAAACCACCGGCCGGGATGACCATGGCGCTACCCCGGAAATCCACCTGATAGGTGTTTTGCTTGTTCTGCAGCTGATGGCTGAAGCGGGTGTCTGCGGCCGACTTCTGATCGGGAATGAGAGCCGTCATCCAGTATTTATCCGTGATGCCGATCCAGCCGCCGGTGGACTTGCTCTGGATGACCTTCGATTCCTGGATTTCGTCGTAATCGACTTCCTTGAGAACACCGTCAAACACACCCAGCAGTCCCTCATGGAGGATATAGAAATCGGTAATTTCCGGCGTTCCTGTTCTGGAAATGCGGCCGAAGGGAAATACTGTTGCCAGCTTGTCGCCCTGGTTCTCCACCCGCTGGGTAACTGAGAACATATAGTTGGCATCCAGCCCCAGCGTTTGTGTGAACTTGACGCCGTCGCTGTTTGTCCAGGTCAGGTTAACCTCTGTTTCTGGAGATAATACCCCTTTGTCGGCGACCCAGAGGCTGTTGGCGTCGGGCACTTTGGTGTCTGCCGATACCCAGCCGAAATCGGCGTAATAAGGTTTCGGTGCACCAAACGGCAACAGCAGTGAAATTATTTCGCTGTCTTCTTCGATGGTTTCCCGATAGTCGATGAGCGTCAAATCGTCGAACCGGGCGCCGGTCAAGGAAACCGAACCGCTCACTCTCGGCGACTGAATTTTTAAGCGGGGTGATTTTTCCATTGCGGCCTTGCGCTGGGCAGCCTCAACGATGGCCGGAACAGGGGCGGCGACACCGGGTACGGGTACGGCCTGGCCGGCAGCGCCCTTTTGATTTTGACCATCAGGCGTTGTCGGCAACCCCGGCGCCGTGCCGGATTGCCCAGCGTTAGATGCTTCAACTGATTTTTGTTGGGATGGCGGTGGCATTGTTTCAACGGCGTAAAACTGCCAGCCGATCATTATGATTGCTGAAAGTACGATAGCCAGAATCAGGTTTTTTTGATCCATTACGTTTCGTTCCTAAACCTTCTTTCCAAGCGATTTCCGGGAAAAGCCTATTTTCCAGTTTGGGGCTAGATTGTTCACCAGGTCGCTCACCGGGTCGTTCCCGGGCCTGCCCCCTGGCCCGCACTACGCGTCGCCGTCTCGGAATTTGACATCGGAGGATTACTGTTTGCGCGCCCGGTATATCCGGGTACGTCTGCTTCTGCAACCGGCTTTTCCATTGATTTTGCGGGAACCGGGTCATATCCGCTGGTTCCCCACGGATGGCAGCGGAAAATCCGCTTAATTCCGAGCCAGCCGCCCTTGATCGGGTCGTGCTGTGTCACGGCTTCCAGGGCGTACTGGGAACAGGTTGGCAGGTGGCGGCAACTGCCTGGCAAAATAGGCGATATAAACAGTTGATAGAGGCGAATAAGACCCTGCATAACCCCGGCCAAAAGCGGCGTCAAAATCAGTGACAAAGTGGTTATGAGAGTTTTCATATTTCGTTTTCCACCTTCCGCTGCGCACCAAGATTTTTAAGGGCCCGTTCCAAATCTTCCAGTAAAGAAGGAAATGACAGTTTAAAGGCCTGGTGGCGGCCGATTATGACATAGTCCCGATTTCCAGGTGTATATTTCGGCATAATCGTTTCCGCTGCTTCGCGCAGACGCCGACGTACCCGGTTACGCACCACGGCATTTCCAACTTTACGGCTGACGGTAAAACCCACGCGCACGGGCATTTCCGCTTCACTGGCTTCACGTTCCCGCATTTGCAGAATAAGCCCCGGCGTGACAAATTTCTGGCGCGTTCGTGCAACCCGAAGGAACTCGGGGCGCTTTTTCAGTCGTGCAATTGGACGCCCAAATGAGGGATCTGCACTAGAAGTTCCCTGTGGGGTTCCTGGGGAGTTTCCTGAGGAGGGCACGGCTGGACCCCGCCGCTTAAGCGGACAGGCGCTTGCGACCTTTGGCGCGGCGTTTAGCCAGTACGCGGCGGCCATTGGCGGTCGCCATGCGAGAGCGGAAGCCGTGCCGGCGTTTGCGCACGAGGTTGCTCGGTTGAAATGTACGTTTCACTGATTCTCTCCGAATATTTCCGGCAATGTTTACCGCAAGGCCCGGTGTATACGGTTTTGCACCTGCCAAGTCAACGCCGCAACGCAAAATTATTGTTGTGAAGCATCACGCAATAGTTACTGGAAGGTGAGCAGAAAATTTCATTACATACTGTATCACCATGTTTACTTACCTAGTATTTGTGGCACATTGAGTTAACTGGAAAGATCGCAATATTCTTCATGAATGAAGACCGAACAGAACTAAGCGGCGAAAGCGCCTCGGATACCGCACCAACTGCAGTGGATTTCGCAGTAAGAGAGGAGGCCCAAAAAAGTTCCCCCTGGCGCCTGATGCCGATTCTCTTGCTGGCAGCCGGCCTGGGCGCGGCGCTTGTCTTCGATCTTCATCATTTTATGGGTTTTGAAAGCCTAAGCGAGAACCGCAATGCCATTCTTTCCTGGAAACACGACAATTACTCACTGTCGATAACGGTATTTATCGTTGCCTATGGGATTGCCACGGCGATCAGCCTGCCTGCCGCCATTTGGATGACCATAGCCGGCGGTTTTATGTTTGGAACAGTCAAGGGCGGCGTTCTGGTTTTGGTCGGCGCCACCTTGGGCGCGACCGTAATTTTCCTGGCCGCCCGCTATGCCTTTGCCGATTATTTTCATGTCAAATGCAGCGGCGCGGTGCAAAAACTTGAAGCTGGGTTTAAGGAAAATGCTTTCTCTTATTTGCTGGTCCTGCGGCTGGTACCCTTGTTTCCGTTCTGGCTGGTAAATCTAGTACCTGCCTTTCTGGGCGTCTCGACACCGATTTACGTCGTCAGCACGCTCTTGGGAATAATGCCCGGTACATTCGTTTATGCCAGCCTCGGTAACGGTCTCGGCATGATCGTTGACAAGGGAGGCATGCCTGATCTGGCTATTATCTGGAGCCCGCAAATTTTACTGCCGCTGCTGGGATTGTCCGTTCTGGCGATGATCCCGGTGATATATAGAAGATTCACGAGCACCTGATTTTTTACTCGACCCTATTCTTAAATTTAATTTATAACCAATTTTCCAGAACTCATGACCGATATCGTTAACACCGACATTTGTATCATTGGCGCCGGTTCCGGAGGACTGACCGTTGCCGCCGTGGCGGCGCAGCTGGGCGTTGACACGGTTTTGATTGAACGGGACAAAATGGGTGGTGATTGCCTGAATTACGGCTGCGTTCCGTCAAAAGCGCTGCTGGCCGCTGCCCATGCAGCTGAAACAACTCGGACGGCGCGCCGGTTTGGCATAAAATCTGGACCCATTGATGTCGATGCCGAAGGCGTCTTTGGCCATGTCAAAGGCACCATTGCCGAAATCGCTCTCCGTGATTCAGTAGAGAGGTTCGAAGGTTTTGGCGTCACGATAATATTGGGCGACGGTCGGTTTGCCGGACCCCGTGAAGTCGCCGTCGGCGATCAGCGCATTCGGGCGCGCCGCTTTGTAATCGCAACAGGATCAGGTCCCTTCGTGCCCCCCGTACCGGGGCTGGATCAAACACCGTTTCTGACCAACGAGAATATCTTTGATCAAAAGGACCTGCCGGATCATCTGGTGGTCGTTGGTGGCGGGCCCATCGGTATCGAACTTGCCCAGGCGCACCACCAGCTGGGTGCCAAAGTGACGGTGCTGGAAATGTTTACCATGATGCCCAATGACGATCCGGAGCTGGTCGAAATTCTGCGTCAGCGGTTGTTGCAGGAAGGCGTCGAAGTGCTCGAGGGCGTTAAGGTTGTTGAAACTGAAAAGACGGAAAACGGCGTGGCGGTTTCTATCGAAACTAAAAATGGGATGGAGAAAGTAATCGGCTCCCATTTGCTGGTGGCAGCCGGTCGGCGGCCCAATCTCAAGAGCCTCGGTTTGAAAGAAGCTGGCGTTCAATTTGAGCCCATGGGCATAAAAGTTGATGCCAGGCTTCGTACCACCAACAAAAAAATATTTGCCATCGGCGATGTCGCGGGCGGCCATCAGTTCACCCATATCGCCGGCTATCATGCCGGCATTGTCATCCGCAACGCACTGTTCCGGCTACCGGCCAAAGTCAATACGGCGAACTACCCCTGGGTGACCTATACAGCACCGGAATTAGCCCAGGTAGGGTTGACGGAAAAAGCGGCCAAGGAAAAATATCCCGGCGTTCGCGTGGTGTCCTGGCCATTCGCCGAAAACGACCGGGCCGTGGCGGAAGGCGAAACGGATGGGCTGGTTAAGGTTATTGCCGATAAGAAAGGCTATGTACTCGGCGCCTCAATTGTAGGTCCCCATGCCGGCGAATTGATCCAAATTTGGGGCCTGGCAATCAGCGCAAAGCTCAAAGTGGGGAAAATTGCCTCGATGATCTCGCCGTACCCAAGCCTGGGAGAAGCCAGCAAAAGAGCCGCTGGTGAGTTCTTTACCGACCAACTGTTTAGCGGCTGGACTTGTTCCATCGTAAAATTTCTAACTCGATTTGGATGAGGATTGTTATATAAACTATAACCATGGCGGCTCCTGATCATCCCAAGCAACCCATCTTACGCAGCCTGTCGGCCAAGCTGCTGGTCCTGACGTTGGTCTTCGTCATGCTGGGTGAGGTTTTTATTTATGCGCCCAGTGTATCCCGATTCCGCAAAGTCTATCTCGAGGGACAGATTGCTGCGGCCCATTTGGCGACATTGGCGCTTGAGCAGTCGTTGAGCCGCAACGTCAGCGACAATTTACGCCAACGCCTGCTCAGCCATACCAATACCTATAATATTGTTCTCCGACAATCGGACCGCAGTATTTTTGTCCTTGGGGCGGGCGATCTACCGCCTATCGACCTGACCATCGATATGCGGAAACAGATGTTTTTCGGCTGGATTGGCGCCGCGTTCAGCACCGTCTTTCAGACCAAAAATAGAATATTACGGGTGATCGGGCAGTCGCCCAAGAATGCCGATGTCGTGGTTGAAGTGACCATTGATGAATCGCCGATGCGTATCTCCATGTTGGACTTTTCCTGGCGCATTCTTGGGCTCTCCATTGTCATATCCTTTATTGCCGGTGGGCTGGTTTTCCTGTCCCTGCAATGGCTGATGGTGCGGCCCATGGGCCGGATTACGGCGAGCATGACCAAGTTTCGTGCCAATCCGGAAGATATGGGCGTCGATATCGGGGCCACCGGCAGAGGCGACGAAATCGGTGTGGCGCAGCGTGAACTTTCCACCATGCAGCGGGATCTGCGTCTGGCCCTACGTCAGAAGGAACGATTGGCCGCCTTGGGCGCCGCCGTCGCCAAGGTCAATCACGATCTCAGGAACTCACTGGCTACGGCGATGCTGGTGTCGGATCGCTTGACCGGCAGTGAAGATCCGGAGGTCAAGCGGCTGCTGCCAAAACTATTCAATGCCATCGACAAGGCTGTTGATCTTTGTTCTCAAACCTTGAATTTCGTGCGTGAAGGATCGCCACTTTTGTCGCCCAGTTGCTTTACACTTTATGATCTGGTCAACGAAGTCGGCCAAGGCATCACCTCTTCGGAAATTGGACCCAACAGCATCAACTGGGTCAATGGCATTCATCCCGAAATGCTTTTGGAGGCGGACCGGGAGCTGATGTATCGGGCCGTTAACAATCTGGGTCGCAACGCTTTTCAAGCGGGTGCCCGGACGGTGACGGTGAAAGCCAGTGAACGGCACAGCAGGATTTGCATCGAAGTATCGGATGACGGCCCCGGTCTGGCCGACAAGGCGCGGCAAAACCTATTTACGCCTTTCGCCAGCACGACCAAAAAAGACGGGACCGGATTGGGATTGGTGATCGTTCGCGATCTGATGCGCGCTCACGGCGGTGATCTGACGCTTCTTAAATCGGACGGCGACGGCACGACTTTCGGTCTCGACCTGCCCGAAAAGATCAGAGACGATGCCAGGCTGTGGTATTAGAAATCACTGTATTCGGCGACGCCGGATTTCTAAAATCTCTACTCATACAGAAATTTTCGCAATGCGGATTGAATATCCTTCGATTTGCCCTTGCCGATCTTTGCCGCCATTTCTTCTTCGACACAGGCGACAGCCGCCCGGATGACTTCAACCAATCGCTGGCCTTTGGCAGTAAAGACGATGGCTTTGGCCCGGCCGTCGAACGCCTCGGCCTTTCGCGTTAGGAGGCCAATGTTTTCGCATTGTAAGACCAGTTCGCTCATTGACTGCTTTGTCATCGATGCGCGCAGGGCGAGTTCCGTGACCCTTGTTCCTTTGAAATCCAGGTTGCGAATAACGGTCAAGTGGGTCGTCCGGATATCCTTGTATCCCTGCAACTTGATTAGTTCGATTATGCGCGTTTCGAAATGCCGAGCCGCATCGAACAAATAACGGCCCATATTTTCATGCCTGGAATCCTCAGTCACACCTTCCACCTTCGAGGTAGCTTTATTTTCATTTTTCGACAACGTTGAAATCTCCGTTCTGGGATTGGCACCGAATTCTACCCGGTGAAAAATAGTTGACTCATTCACCCGCGGCAACGTACAAAGTATTTAGGCAGGTTAACTGACTATTTCAATAGTTTTTAGGCTTAATCGAAGAGGAATAGAGCAATGGAATCCCAGACTTTTGGCCAGCCTGAAGAATTACTTCTGATGCGGCAAACCTGTCGAGATTTCGTCGATGATGTGATCCATCCGTTCGTGCGCGGCAATCCAGAGCGCGAATGGCTGTTCGATCCCGACAAAAGGTTTCCGCTGAAATTGTTGGAGGCCGCCGACAAAGTAGGTCTGCGGACCATTGGTGTGCCGGAGAAATTCGGCGGTGTTATGCTTGATCCGGAACACGAAGCTCAGACGCTTGCCATCATCTCAGAGGAAATGGGAAGGGGCGATTCCGGTTTCGCCGATAAGCTGGCTCAAAACTGGAAAATTTCGCGGCTTCTCAGGTTGACGGTGCCGGATCATCTACAGGAGAAATGGTTCCCGCGCCTGGTGGAGGATCCCTCTTTCCTGCTCGCCCATGCCCTGACTGAACCGCGGGGCGCCTCGGACCGGTGGCTGCCTTACAACGCGCCCAGCGCCAACATGGACACCAGGGCGGTACTTGAAAACGGCCAGTGGGTACTCAACGGCCGCAAACATTTCATCAGTAACGGCTTCGACGCCAAGCTGTTCGTGGTTTACGCCAACACCAATCCAGAGGTCGGAATTCTTGACGGGTCCAGCAGTTTTTTGGTACCCCGCGATACACCGGGCCTGACCGTGGCGCGCTGCAATGAAACCATGGGCGGGCGTTATATGAATAACGGTGAGATCGTTTTCGACGACTGCATGCTGCCCGAAGACCATCTGCTGATCAGGGACACGGCGTTGCAAAAGAAGACCGACACCTATTCCAACCCGGGCAGAATTATTCAGGCCGCCAAGAATTTAGGTGTCGGCGTTGCCGCCTTCGATGATACGGCGGCCTATGTCCAGGAATATGTGCAGGGCGGGCGGCCCCTTATCCAGCACCAGGCCGTGGCCGTGCGTCTTGCCGATATGGCCATCAAGTTGGAATCAGTGCGCTGCTTCCTGCGCCAGACCGCACAGGCTCTGGATGCCGGCGTCGCCGAGGCCGGTCAGATGATTACCATGCTCAAGGTGCACGCCTCAGAGGAAGTTCTGAAGGTCTGTCAGCAGGCCATGGAACTGCATGGCGGCGCCGGCACCATGTTGGAAATGGGTATCGAAAAGCACTTCCGCGATGCCGCCATGTTCCCCCATATGGACGGTACCGTGGACATCTCCAGTTTCAAGATCATAAAATCCATGTTCCCCCGCACCGCCGGAACCTACGCCGGTCCGGAAACCGATCTCGAGTCATAGGTCGTCGTTAAGTCAGCGGAGGCCAAACAGTTGCACTCAAACAATTCAATTAGTTTGGCCAGTGCTAGATTTGACGAGGTGAAGCGGGTCACGTTGCGGCCCTTTGTGATTCCCGTCTACTATTGCCGGAAAAGATAATGAGGTGGCGATGAAACTATCAATCATATTGTTTGGACTGTATTTGCTGCTTCGTATTGCGGCAGCAAGAAATCCAGCATTCAGAAAGCGTCTGTCGGAGAAGTCTTTTACCGCCCAAATTCGAACCAAGGACGGAGGGATCGGCCGGTGGTACAGGTTCGGCCGAGGGGTGCGGTCAAAAACCGTCCTCAATCCAGATGCTGAAGTCGTTCTCTCCTTTCAGAATGCCAGGGTCGGCGCACGTTTGCTGACGCCTCCGGTGGATTGGTTGGAGCAGACTAGCGCCCAGAAAAATTTTGATCTGACATTGGAGGGTCCGGATGAGCTTACTTATTGGTTTGCCCAGACTCTGATGATTGCCCAGCGTGTTGGTTGGAAATTCGGTACTGATCTTGGGGAAGGTGTTACACGCTACACCAACATGACCAACGGTGGGCCTTGTTTCGTTTACGTTAGGGACAGCAAAATCCTGCGCACGACGCCAATAGAGTTTGACGCAACCGATCCCGATCCCTGGACCATTGAGGCGCGCGGCCAGCACCTGACGCCGCCACGCAAAACGACAATGAGCCCGCATGGGCAAAACTGGAAATCCATGGTCTATTCTCCCGACCGGCTGCTGTACCCGATGAAGCGGATTGATTTCGATCCCAGTGGCGAGCGCAATCCGCAGAACCGGGGCAAATCGAAATACGAGCGTATTACCTGGGACGAAGCTGCCGATATTGTCGGTGCTGAAATCAAAAGAATGAATACCGGGCATGGCCGTGGTGCCATTACCTTCAACCACGGTTCGCACCATAGCTGGGGAAATATTGGTTATCTGTTCAGCACCTTGGTCCGGTTTGCCAATCTGGTGGGCCACACCAAAATTGTTCACAATCCGGATAGCTGGGAAGGATGGTACTGGGGCGCCATGCATCATTGGGGCAATTCCATGCGGCTCGGGCTCGGCGAAGCCTACGGCACGGTGGAGGATTTGCTCAAAGAGGCCGAGATGGTGGTGTTCTGGTCGAGTGATCCCGAATCAACGTCGGGTATTTACGGCGGACAGGAAGGCACCATCCGTCGGAGCTGGCTGAAAAAGCTCGGTATCAAGGTCGTTCACATCGACCCTTATTTTAACCATACAGCGGCTTTTCTCGGCGGCAAATGGCTGGCCCCACAACCCGGGACCGACACCGCTTTGGCGTTGGCCATAGCATATGTGTGGATCACCGAGGGTTTGTACGACAAAGACTTCATCGCCAACCGCACCGTCGGTTTCGGCGTTTGGCGGGACTACATCCTTGGTCGGGATGACGGGGTTGCCAAGACGCCCGAGTGGCAGGAAGGGGAAACCAGTATTCGCGCCCGTGTCGTGCGGGCTTTGGCGCGGGAGTGGGGATCCAAAAAGACCTATCTCGGTGCCGGAGGCTTGGGCATGGGCTGGGGCGGCGCCTGCCGCAACGCCAGCGGTATTCGCTGGGCACGCGCCATGGTCTGTCTGCTGGCCATGCAGGGGTTGGGCCGGCCCGGCGTGAATATGGGCAATCTTCAATGGGGCACACCGATCGATCTATCCTTTTGGTTTCCCGGCTACGGCGACGGCGGCATATCGGGTGATTTGCAGAATACGGCGTTGGCCATCCAGCTTTACCAGCGCATGCCGCAGCTTCCTACCGCCAACACCTCGATGCAGAAAATACCGCGGGTTCAACTGCCCGAAGCGATCATCAATGGAAAAGTCGAAGGGTATCCTCGGGACGGATTGTCGCTTGAAGGTCAGTTCGCAAAAATCAGATACCCGGCACCGGCCCATTCTCCGGTCCGCATGCTCTACAAATACGGCGGAACAAATCTGGGGACCATGCCCAATTCCAGCCGCTATATCGATATGTATCGCTCGCCTAATCTCGAATTCGTCGTCAATCAATCCATCTGGATGGAAGGCGAGGCAAAGTTCGCTGACATTATTCTGCCCGCCTGCACCAATTTTGAACGCTGGGATATGAGCGAATGGAGCGGATTTGGCGGCTACGGTCATCATGGTCAAAGCCAGGTGAACAACCGGGTGATCATGCTCCAGCATAAATGCATTGAACCACTCGGTGAATCTAAATCGGACTACGATATTTTTGTGGAAATATCGAAACGGTTGGGTCTCAGTGCCTATTTTTCAGAAGGCATGAGCGATCTGGATTGGGCCAAACGCATGTTTGACGCATCGGACCTGCCGACCATTACCAATTGGAAGGATTTTCGCCGGAAAGGTTATGCCGTAATTGCGGCACCTCCGCCGGCCGAACGCCCGCCGGTCGCTTTCAACTGGTTTTACGAAGGCCGCAAGAAGGATGCGCCGGAGCCCTATCCGCCACCGTCCGAGTACAAGGAAGAATTTCTGCAGGGGTTGCAGACGCCTTCCGGCAAGTTTGAGTTTGAATGCAACTCTTTGAAAGCGTTCGACCCGGATGATGAAGAGCGGCCGGCTATTCTCAAATATGCGGCGCCATGGGAAGGGCCGGGAAGCGAGGGTTTTGATAAATTTCCTTTGCAATTGATGTCGCCCCATCCCCGTTTCAGCTTTCACACCCAAGGCGACGGCAAGGATAGCTATATCAACGATATCGAAGATCATCGCGTTCTAATCGACGGCCATTACTATCTGGTCCTGAGATTAAACCCGCGGGATGCTGAGGCGCGCGGTATCAAGCGGCATGATCTGGTCCGGGTTTTTAATGACCGGGGGGCGGTGATCTGCGCCGCTGAACTCACCGAGCGCATTCTTCCCGGCATCATTCACGGTTATGAGTCTTCTGCTGTCTATGAGCGGCTGGATGATGCGAAAGACGCTCCCGAACATGGGGGGTGTTTAAATTTGCTCACCCCGGAACGTTCGCAGATCAGACAAGCCGAAGCCATGGCCCCAGGATTATGCTTGGTTGAGGTCGAAGCCTGGACCGACCGAGTCGGAAAGGGTGCGGGTTAGGCTGAGGACCATAGACATTATTGGAGGAAAATATATATGCAGGGAAAAATCGCCTTAGAAGAACACTTCGCTTTGGAAGACACGTTGTCTGACTTGGAAAGGCGTTTAAGCGATAACGGGGATTGGGCTGATACGCGTCGCCGCCTGCTCGATATTCAAAAATTGCGGCTTGAAGAAATGGACCGCAACGGAATTGAAATGGTTATTCTGTCTCATACGGCACCGGGCATTCAGGAACTTCTCGATACCGGCGAAGCCGTTGATTTGTCCCAGCGGGCCAATGATCTGCTGGCCGAAGAAATCGCCCGCCATCCCGACCGGTTTGCCGGCTTTGCCGCCTTGCCCATGCAGGACCCGGAGGCGGCCATTATCGAACTGACACGGTGCATCAAGGATCTGGGCTTTAAGGGAGCGCTGGTCAACGGCTTTACCCAGAAGGATGTGCCCGATTCAGTGATTTTTTACGATATACCCGAATACCGTCCTTTCTGGGCGGTGCTGAATGAATTCGATCTGCCGTTTTACATGCATCCGCGCACGTCCATCGCCACCCGGTCGCAACATTACGAAGGCCATCCCTGGCTGTTCAGCTCCGCCTGGGGGTTTTCGGTCGAAGCCTCGATCCATTCGCTCAGACTCATAGGCTCGGGCCTGTTTGAAGAGTTGCCCAAGCTACAGATTGTGCTCGGCCATCTCGGAGAGCGCATTCCCTTCGACATGTGGCGGTTGGATCACCGTATTGAAAGACAGCCCTGCGGTTATTCACTGCCGCAGCCCATGAGTTACTATCTCCGCAACAATTTTCATCTGACCACCAGCGGTAATTTCTACGAACCGGTATTTAATTTTACCCTGGCCGAAATGGGTGTCGACCGGCTGATGTTTTCTGTCGACTACCCTTATGAAGATATGATCGAAGGGGCCGCATGGTTCGATCAATTGGAAATGGCAAAGGAAACCCGGCAGAAGGTCGGGCGCACCAATGCCGTCGATCTGTTCAAACTGAACCTGACTTGATCAGTCCCCGATGGCCACGCCTTCCCGCCTGGGGTCGGCGCCGCCAGTGAGGATACCGTCCTTACCGATGGCGATGCCATGCAGACCACTGGTGAGGTCGGCCAGCCGCACTTTGTGCCCGAGGGCCTCCAAAGGTGCTTTGAGAACCGCCAAAGCAGAGCCTTTTTCCAGATCGGTGACGCCGTTGCGGTTGACGAAATGGGGTAGATCAATGGCCGCCTGGATATTCATTTTCCAGTCCAGCATGGCAATCAGGGTTTTGGCGACGTAGCCGATAATCCGCGACCCGCCGGGCGACCCCACCGCCAGGACCAATTTGCCGCTGCCGTCGGTCACCAGGAACGGGCTCATGGAGGATCGGGGGCGTTTGCCCCCTTGAACGCTGTTGGCGACCGCCTTGCCTTTCACGATGGGCAAAAAGGAAAAATCGGTCAGCTGATTGTTGAGCAAAAAGCCCCGCACCATGAGGCGTGATCCGAACATGTTTTCGATGCTCGACGTCATGGATACCGCATTGCCATTACCGTCGACAATGCTGATATGTGAGGTTGAGACACCCTCATCACTCCGGGCGGGGCCGAACAAGTGAGCAGTTTTACCGCCTGGATCGCCGGGTGTCGCCTTACCCATGCTTTTGTCCGGTGAAATTGCCTTGGCTCTTTTGGCCAGGTATCCCGGATCAATCAGGCCATTGGTGGGAACGCTGACAAAATCAGCATCGGCCAGATAGGTGTTGCGGTCGGCGAAAGCTAGCCGGCTGGCTTCGGCAATCAGGTGAACAGCTTCGGCGCTGCCGGGCTCCAGTTTGACGAGATCAACGCCGTGCAAAAGACCCAGAATCTGCAATGTCGTAACGCCCCCGGAGGTGGGTGGTGGCATGCCGCAGACCAGCCACATGCGGTAAAAAGAACAGATTGGGATGCGTTTCTTAGCCTCATAGTCACGGAGGTCGGAAACCTCCATGCGGCCCGGATTGATCAGGGATTTCCTAACGGCCCGAACGATATCGCGGGCAATTTCGCCGGTGTAAAACGCCCTGGCGCCGCCTTTGGCGATGGTTCGAAAAGTATCCGCCAGCGGCTTGTTGACCAGCCGCGCGCCGACTTGCAGCGGTTTTCCGTCCTTGCCGAAGAACAGGTCGATGGTGTCGAAAAACTTCCTGAGATGGCGGTCCGTGGTGATCAATTTGTTCAGTCGGGGCGATACCTCAAAACCATTTTTTGCCAGGTTGATAGCGGGATCGAACAGTTTTTCCCACGGCAGCTTGCCATGCTTTTTGTGGGCCAGTTCCAGCATGCTCAGCAGGCCCGGCACGCCGACTGATTGGCCACCCGGGACGGTATCGTGGAATTTTCTTTTGCTGCCATCGTGATTGAGGAACATGTCAGGTGTCGAACGCTTGGGCGCTTTCTCTCTGCCGTCGTAGGCTTCAATTTCGCGACTTGTGGCGGCGTAGTGCATGAGGAAGGCGCCACCGCCGATACCCGAAGACTGCGGTTCAACTACGTTCAACGCTAGCTGGGTGGCAATGGCGGCGTCAACGGCACTGCCGCCAGCGCGCAAAATTTCCAGCCCGGCTTGCGCAGCCAGTGGATTGGCCGCCGCAACCATATACTTTTTTGCGCGAGCGGCGTCCCTCTTAGAAACATTATCATAAGCGGCGGTTGCTGACTCCGGTGTCGCCCTGGCGTCGCCGGAAAGCTTCAATTCACCTTCGTGCTGGCAAGCAGCTAGAGCAAACGTACAAGCAATGGTGACCACGGCAGCTTTGCCGGAAGTAAATAACGGGGCCATTTTATTGTTATCCTTCAAGAGCACTCTTTGTTGATCCGATAATGCCCGAGAATACCCCCGAGCGCCAAGGGTTATGCGGTATAAAAAAGTAAATTTTTTTCTCGAATGATATCCATGAGATCACTACCCTTAGCCATTCACAAATAGCAAGGCAGACCACCATGGCTGAAAAGGCCCGTTTCCCTGTTCAACCGGGGTCCTATATGATATGCCAGCGCCTGATCGGAACATAATAACTTTGGATTTGTTTGAAATGAGTACCACCAAAGGCAGAAACCGGCGCACCACGGTCCCTGAAATTGCCACCCGCAAGGGTGGCGAACCGGTCGTCATTTTGACAGCCTATTCCGCGTCCATGGCCAAAGCCCTGGACCCCCACGTCGATCTTTTGTTGGTGGGAGATTCCCTCGGTATGGTGTTTTACGGTATGGACAGTACCCTTGGCGTCACACTGGATATAATGATTGCTCACGGCGGTGCTGTCATGCGGGGCAGCGAACAGGCCTGCGTTATCGTCGATATGCCTTTTGGTTCCTATCAGGAATCACCCCAACAAGCCTATCGCAATTGCGCCCGCGTTATGGCGGAAACTGGCTGTGCCGGGATCAAAATTGAAGGCGGCAGGGAAATGGTAGAAACAGTTGAGTTCCTGGTGGCCCGCGGCATCCCAGTAATGGGGCATGTGGGATTGAAACCCCAATCCCATAATGTGTCAGGCGGTTTCCGGTCCCATGGCAAGGATCCGGTGGAAGCGGCGCAGATCACGGCGGATGCGCAGGCGATATCCGATGCCGGCGCCTTCTCCATCGTGATCGAAGGAACAGTTGAAGCGCTAGCAGCGGAAATCACGGCAAAAATTTCCACCGTGACCATCGGCATCGGCGCCTCTTCAGCCTGTGACGGGCAGGTCCTGGTCACCGATGACGCCATCGGCATGTTTACGGATTTTACGCCGAAATTCGTCAAACGTTTCGCCGAAGTGGGGCAGGAGATCGACCGCGCCGCCGAAGCGTACGCCAAAGAAGTCAAGGCTCGCACATTTCCTGCTGCCGAACATTGTTACGGTAAAAAATAGATGGCCGCGCCCCTGGAAACTGTCCGCACCGTTGCGGACCTGCGGGCGCGCATCCGAAGCTGGCGGAAAGACGGGCTCAGCGCCGGACTGGTGCCAACCATGGGGGCTCTCCATGAAGGCCATTTTTCTTTGGTTGATCAATCTAGGAAAAACAACGACAAAACCTGCGTCACGCTGTTTGTAAATCCCAAACAATTTGGGCCCGACGAGGATTTTGACGTTTATCCAAGAACCGAGGAACAAGATGCTGCCGCTTTGGCTGATCGGGGCACTGATCTGTTATTTGCGCCTAGGGTTGAAGAAATGTATCCTGATGGATCGGTCACCAAGGTATCGGTACCGGGAATCGGTGATTTATGGGAGGGTGCCTCCCGGCCCGGCTTTTTTGAAGGCGTGGCGACGGTGGTGAGTAAACTGCTTCTTCAATCTTTGCCCGATCATGCCTATTTCGGTGAAAAGGATTACCAGCAGCTTTGTGTCATTCAGCGCATGGTGAAGGATCTGGATATCCCGGTGGCGATCAAAGGCTGCCCGATCATCCGCGAAGCTGATGGTTTGGCGCTGTCATCGCGCAACGCCTACCTCAGCCAAGTAGAGCGGCAAGCGGCACCGGCCCTCAATCAGGCCATGCGCGCGGCGGCGCAGAATATTGCCGCCGGCGCGGCGGTGACGGAGAGCGTCGACCAGGCCACGCAATCGATTCGCGCTGTCGGTTTCGGTGACATTGATTACGTTGCCGTTTGCGATCCTGCCAGTCTCAAAGAGCTGAGCGAAATCGATGGCCCCGCCCGGATGCTGGCTGCCGCCTGGCTGGGTAAAACCCGTCTGATCGACAATATTCCGGTTTAAGAATCTGATATGTCTGCCGGCTTTCTTTCCGGCAGCAGCACCAGAGCCAATGATACGCACACCAGGATCAGCGCCGATATTTCCCGCCAGCCGACGGGCTCTCCCAAAACGATATGGCCGCTGAAAACGCCGAGGATGGGCGCGCCCAAGATCGAGACTGAAGAGACGCTCACAGGTACTTTATCGACGATATGAAACCAGGCGAACCAACAAAAAACGATGGGATAGACGAGGACGAACAAAGTCGCCAAGACTGCATCCAGCGACACGAAATGCCACATATCATGTTCCATTATAATGGCGATAATCGTAATGGGAATCCCGCCCAGAAGCATCTGCCAAACCACGTTCGTCAAGGTCGGCATCCGCCAGGTGTAGTGTTTCTGCACGACCGTGCCGGCTCCCCAGGCTACGGCGGCCAGCAGCATAAACAGTGTCCCCAGTGGGGAAGTCGCCATCACACCAAGCTTACCCAGTGCCAATACCATGATCCCGGAAAGCCCGATGACTAGGCCAAAAATCCGTTTGGCGGTCGGTTTTTCACCGATGAATAACATACTCAGAATAACCGCCCACAAGGGCATGGTGTAGGCGACAATGGCGGCTTGGCCGGAAAGCATCAGGCTGATGCCGTAGGCGCTCAGGGAATGCCAGAGGAAAATGTTAAAGAATCCGGCCGTCACCACTTGCCGCCATTCACCGTGTGGGAGCTGGATCTTTTGTTTCATGGCGAGACCGACCACCACGATCACCGCCGCCGCCGTCGGCGCCACCAATCCCCGGAACGTCCAGGGCGGGATTTCGCTGAGACCGATTTTGAGAAACGGCCAGGAAATTCCCCAGCCGAATATGGCGGCTGCCAGCAAAAGATAACTGCGAAATGTCAGGGCGTCGTTGCTCATTGTTTCGTGCTAAGGGGCCCCTTGTTCCGGGTAAGTGTCACTTGATCACAAAAAAACCGGCATCGCCATGACGCCGGTTTTTAATCTTGATACGCCTTACACGGCTAGTTCAGATAAAGATGAACTTCGTTGGACTGCGCTGCACCGCTCGTCCGGGCCGAGATACCGATCCGCTGTGGCGGTAATCCCATCCGTTGCAGGGCGCGTAAGACATTTTCCGTGTTACGCCGCGCTTTGTTCGAGTTGAGCGCCACCCGCGCTGCGCCGCCCGAAGCAGGAGCCACGGCAACCAGCGTGAAAGTCGCGTTGGGGCGGCGTTCCAGCACCCGGCTGACGGCGTTATAAAGAGCTTGTTCGTAGGCCACGTTGGAGCGGTCAAACCGGATAACCACCAAAGGCCGACGGTCGACGGTCGAACGCGCCATGGGGGAGGGTGTAGGTGTATTGGCGGTGGCGGCGGAAAGCGCCCGGTAGGTAAGGCTGGCACCCATAATTTCACCACTTTTAATGGAGCTCGACAGGGTGTTCAGATTGCTGCGCTCGGTCGCCACATAATTGGTCTGGCGTTGAACGTCTTCGGAAAGCTCTTTAAGCAGGCGGTCAATCAAAACCACTGTGCGGTTGACTTCATCCTCAAGAATCGCCAACTGCTGATGATCATCATCGACGGCGCCGGAAAGGCGGAAGGCCGCGCGGGTGTTTTCAGCCAGGAAAGCGGCCAAAGTAGAATCCGCTGTTACCCGGGTAGTCAGCACATTCATGTCACCGATATCGTCGCCGATTTTCTTGAGATCCGATAGGGCCTGATTGAACTGATCCACCAGAATGGGATTACCTGGCGTGGTGCCGACTTGAAGGCGGGCATTGATGGCCGAAACAGCGGCATGATAGCGCTGAGAATCTTGAACCGTTTTGGCGCGTACGTGTTGCAGATCACCATTATCTTTGGAAACGTTGGTCTGTAGCCGTGATAACTCGCTTCTTAAATCAACGACTTTTTCGCCGACAAACGTACCGGTATTACTGCCGGGGGTCACACCTTTGGGTTCAAAATTGGAACTGCCCATAGCGGGCGGTTGCTGCGCCGGAATCGGCTGCGGTGCTCTTTGCACTTGAGCCGCCTGGGGGGCCGTTTGAGGCGTCGCCTGAGCTAGTTGTTCGCTTTTCGAAGGGTCTTCGCCGGTCAATGACGGCAACAACGCTTCCGAAGCAAAAGAACAGCCCGACAACAAAATTGTTCCGCTAACTAAAATCGAGCGATAATTTTTCAAGTCCATCGCGTCGGTTACCCTTAATAATAATTAATATAGGTTAAAATAATTTATATAAGCCCGGAAAAATCAATGATTTAGTAGAAAGAACTAACATGCCTCACTTCTTTTTATCAAGTAATACTTAATGGGCTGTTGATCCGCACGCAAGTGATAAAGCACGGTCATTAACAAAATATAACCAGAATTACATTAAAATTGCCAGAAACATGCCTTGAAAGTCCCGACCCTATTGAATAGTGTCCCCCCTCCCTGGCGCCCGTAGCTCAATTGGATAGAGCGTCTGACTACGGATCAGGAGGTTGGGGGTTCGAGTCCTCCCGGGCGCGCCAATGTTTTTAAAGGCTTAGCATAAATTTTTCAGTATACCAACTCGAATAACTCCTCTTAGGCTAACATACGGGCTAACAATAGGTGGTTAAAAATTACACTTTGAAACCTTTGAAGCCTACACCTTTTACGCCCTGGCATGGCTCAGCTTCGGCATTGGCCACTCCCTCCTAGCATCAACAAAAGCCAAAAACCTATTGGTGCCACCGCTCGGCCCCTATTACCGCATTACATGTAATGTAGTGGTGACAGTTCATATCACTGCCGTTTGGTTTGTCGGTGATTTCGTATTTAGCGGCTTATCGCCTTTGGCAATATCAGCGTCGATAAAGACAGCGTTGTCGGGTCTATCAATCCTGGGTATGGTCCTCCTGGTAACAGCGCTATGCGGATACGACTTGGGCCGACTTGCGGGAACGGCTCAAATTCGCAGTCACCGGCAAGGTATAAACGAACCTGAAGATGAGCCACTACGCCTGACAGGGTTTCATGCGTATGTCCGCCATCCCGTGTATACCGGAGCATACTTGATACTGTGGGGGTGGCGCTCAGGATCATTTCGGCCTAGCGACTGCCGTCTGGGGTTCTGCCTACTTGGCTGTTGGGACGATGTTTGAGGAACGGCGCTTGCTAAGTCTTTACGGCGATGAGTATCGAGAACACAGAACCAAAGTCCCTGCCCTCATCCCTTGGCGCGGAAAGGCTGGATAAATTGAGGAAGCACCTAACCCCAGGCCGCATAGCGATGATCGCAGTTATTCTCGGCGGCCTATTGTTCGCCGCTGCCAACTGGCTGTACCTTGATAAGCATCCAATTACACCGCCAACACAGCAAAATGATTAACGCCACCCCTTGTCATATATACGAAAATGGGTCCCATCTGGCTGAATCAATCCGACAATCGACGGAGCGATGCGTCAGCTACTGGATCAGTTAAAGACAGGGGAGGTGTGAAGCTGCATTTGCTGCAGGACAGGAGGTTAAATAAGCGGAGATGAGGGGGCTGCAGCTAGCTGTGCTATGGCCGGGTGCTGCAGGAAGCACAAAGCTGCCTATCTCCGAATAAACCAATAGCTGATTTTTTTAAATTAATTGTTTGGCAGGAAGAATTATTCTTTTGCTTTGAAGGGAAGCCGACCGCTCTGACCTTTGGTAGATTCGCTACCGCCAATGGCAGCCTTCACCCCGTTAACGAACTCTATTTAAAGTCACCGATGCCGGCTGTTCGTATAGCTGTCTCAACAGTAACACTAGATGCTAACTCCAGCCCAATCTGGCGCAATTTCCCCAATATATCTTCTTCTGAAAATCGCTTCCTGGTAATAAACACCTCACAACTAGACTCGTTTTTATAACAAAATTGGATCAGTTATAGGGGGGAAGGACAGGCTGGACAATAGCGCATCGGTACAGAATCAAAAGGACAAGGAGGTGATCCTCAACTCCACCTACACCCCAAGGACGACCGGAGCGGTTCTTTGATGCCACGACCCGCTCTTGCCAATGTATCGCAGTCAATGCCGGTAAGCGTAGGAAATTGTTATTTGGAAATAAGCCGCGCGCTGTTAAACTTTGCCATCGGAAGAACCTCGATCGCTCTTCCTTCCTTGAATCACATTCGGATGAACAAAGTCTAATGAAAAAATGTGAAAATATTGCCTCCGTCGACAAAGTAATTAAGACGTTAATACCCAGCTTTCCGGTCGATCTCCTGCAGGAGTGGCTCACCCTTTTGAAATCGTTTGATGTTTTCGGCAAATTGCGGCGCGATCTGACTGACCGGGGGCCGCCGGGCCACGTGTGGCATTATGGTGACCTTGGGATGGTCCCAGAGCGGGCTATCAGCCGGCAAGGGTTCGGGATCGGTAACGTCTAGCGTGGCTGCGGATAATTGCCCGCTTTCGAGGGCGGCGATCATATCGTCGGTGACCACGTGCACTCCCCGTCCTAGACTTATTATCGAAGCACCCTGGGGCATTTTGCTGAAGGCGCTGGCGTTGAGGATACCCTTGGTATGTGGCGTTACCGGCAGCAGGCAGATGGCAATGTCCGTGCGGGCGAGAAAATCATCAAACCCGTCGTCTCCATGGAACATCTCAATAGGGGCATCTGGCTTGGGTGTTCTGGTCCATGCGGCGACGTCAAATCCCATTTTGGCCAACAAGCCGGCTACCGGTTTCGCCATAACGCCATAGCCCATGAAGCCCACGCGCTGTTCGCTGGCCCCTTTCTGGGGAATAGGTTGCCAGACATGTTCTCTTTGCTGCTGCCGGTAGGCAGGAATTTGCCGGTGATGGCTGAGTATCAGTGTCACCGCATATTCCGTCAAAGACGGATCGCCGCCTTCGGGCTCGCCTTTGACCAGCGGGACGTCCGGCAATTTCGGATTGGCCAACATGCCATCGACGCTGGCCAGCATGGTGAGCATTAACTTAAGGTTGGACAGTTCGGGCAGCTTATCCAGTTCCGGTCGCCCCATGGCGAGATACTCAATGTCCGTCAGGTCGCCCACTTCTGGCCAGGTGCGAATATCCAAACCGGGTAGGTGCTGATCGAAAGCCGCCACCCAATCCTCGGAATTTCCGGCGATCGGATTCATTAGAAGTAAGGCCATGCCTGTTCTCTTTAATTTTGTTCAAGTTGAATTCTTAAAATGCCGGGCCTAGCCGTTCTCCGCAAGCACTTGTCCGGCCAGGTAAAGGGAGCCGCAGATTAGAATACGTCCGTTATCTGACAGACCGGTTATGGTGCTGGCGGCTGTCGCCAAAGAAGCAGCGACTTGGGCGTCGATTGATAATTCCTGCGCCAAGGCCGAAATTTCTTCAGAGGGTAGGCTGGCGTCCTCGCCGGATATGGAAACGGTGTGGAGCGTTTCAGCCCGACCAGCCAATGGCGCCAGAAACCCTTTCACGTCTTTTGTGTTTAATATCCCGGCGATCAAATGCAGAGGTTTGTCTTGATTGGCTCCAGCCCATTCTGCCAAAGCTTGCCCCGCTGCCGGATTGTGACCGCCGTCGAGCCAGACTTCCCAACCGGCCGGTAGTTCGGCGACCAAGGGCCCGCTCGTTAAACGCTGCAGGCGACCCGGCCATCGTGCTTGTTCGAGACCGGCTTGAACGGCAGCGTTAGTTATCCGGCTGTCATTGAGTAATTCGATGGCGGCGACCGCCAAACGGGCATTCTGCAATTGGTGCTGTCCCGTGAGTGCCAGACGGGAAAGCTGGATGTCCTGCTCCCAATGCAGGGGCGCGCCGATCTTACCCGCACGGTCAAGGATCACTTGGGCGACACAGTCTTCCTGTTTGGCGGTAATGCAGGGGACGCCTGGTTTCATAATGGCCGCTTTCTCAGCGGCAATTCCCGTTAGGCTGTCGCCCAGAAACCCGGCATGATCCAGGGAAACGGGTGTTAGGATTGTGGCTGCGGGCTGGTTTATGACGTTCGTGGCGTCAAGTCTGCCGCCGAGACCGGTTTCGATCAATGTCAGATCTGCCGCCCGCCGGAAAAAGGCGAGAAATGCCAGGGCGGTGGTGATTTCGAAATAGGTGATGGGATGATCACCATTGACCTCTTCACACTCTTCGATCAGTTCCAGCAATTCAGCGTCACCGATCATCTCGCCGGCGATGCTGATACGCTCATTAAAGCGAACCAGATGGGGTGAGGTATAGCAATGAACGACTAGGCCAGCGGCTTCGGCAATGGCGCGAAGAAAGGCAATGGTCGATCCTTTACCATTGGTGCCGGCGACGTGAATTACAGGTGGTAATCGGTCCTGCGGGTTCCCGAGAATTTCCAGGAGCCGCTCAATACGCCCCAGGGACAGATCGATAACTTTGGGATGAAAACGATTCAGGCGCTGGGCGACGTCCATGATCTAGCCGCCACGCAATCCCGTGGCCAGATCCCGGATTAGACCGAGGACGGCATCAACACAGCCGCCTTCCAAATTCTCGGCAATCTTCGCAACCAGGGCGGAGCCGACCACCACGGCATCAGCATGTTTGCCTATCTCCGCGGCTTGCTCTGGCGTCTTGATGCCGAAGCCGACGGCGATGGGCAGGTCGGTATGGCCGCGCAGCCGGGCCATGGCCGCCTCGATATCGTCCACTGCTGCTGATTTGGTGCCGGTTACGCCGGTCACCGAAACATAATAGATAAAGCCGCTGGCGTCCTTTACCACCACATTCAGCCGATCGTCATCGGTGGTCGGGGCTGTCAAGTAGATGAAATCAAGCCCGGCCTCGGATACCGGCTTTCTCATCTCGGCCTCTTCCGGCGGCAGGTCGACGATGATAAAGCCGTCGGCCCCTGCGGCCTTGGCGTCTTGCACGAACTTTTCCGTACCGTAGATATAAATGGGGTTGAAGTAGCCCATCAGAATGATCGGCGTATCGTTGTCTTGTTTGCGAAACTGTTGCACCAAATCAATGGTACGGATCATGCTGGCGCCCTTGTCGAGGGCACGCTGGGAGCTTGCTTGGATGGCGGGACCATCAGCTATGGGATCGGAGAAGGGCATGCCCAGTTCGATAATATCGGCCCCAGCAGCGGGCAATTGGCGGACAATTTCAAGGGATGTTTCAGGGTCGGGATCGCCGGCGGTGACAAAGGTAACCAGACCGGTCCGCCCGGCTTCCTTCAACTGGGCGAAACGGCGGGCGATGCGTGTCTGTCCCGTCATGAACTTCGCTCCAGATAGGCGGCCACCGAGTCCATATCCTTATCGCCCCGGCCGCTCAAATTGATGACCATCAGATGATGGCCAGGCAATCCACCGGCTATTTTTGCGGCCTGGGCTAGGGCGTGAGAGGATTCCAGAGCCGGAATAATGCCTTCCATGCGGGTACACAGCTGAAAGGCGGCGACGGCTTCCTGATCGGTGATGGAGTCATATTCGACGCGTCCGATCTCGTGCAGCCAGGAATGCTCCGGACCGATCCCGGGATAATCCAGCCCGGCGGAAATGGAATGGGCCTCAGTGATCTGGCCGTCCTCATCCTGCAGCAGATAAGTGCGATTGCCGTGCAGAACGCCCGGTCCCCCGGCGGAAAGGCTGGCGGCATGTTTGCCGGTTTCGATGCCCTCGCCGGCGGCTTCAACAGCGATGATGCGGATATCGTCATCATCGAGAAAATTATGAAACAGACCCATGGCATTGGAACCACCGCCGATGCAGGCTATCAGACTATCGGGCAGGCGGCCTTCGGCCTCCATGATCTGAGCTCGAGTTTCTTCACCAATAATTTTTTGGAAATCCCTCACCATGGACGGGAAGGGGTGAGGGCCCGCTACGGTACCAATTAAATAGTAAGTGCTTTCCACGTTGGCCACCCAATCCCGAAGGGCGTCGTTCATGGCATCCTTGAGGGTGCCGGCCCCGGAGGTTGCCGGGATTACCTCGGCCCCCAGCATCTTCATGCGCGACACATTGGGCGCCTGCCGGTCGATATCGGTGCAGCCCATATAAATTATGCAGGGAAGGTCAAACAAGGCACAGACGGTTGCAGTGGCGACACCATGCATGCCGGCGCCGGTCTCGGCGATGATGCGGGATTTTCCCATTCGCCGGGCCAGTAAAATCTGACCCATGCAATTATTGACCTTGTGAGCGCCCGTATGGTTGAGGTCTTCCCGCTTGAAATAGATTTTGGCGCCGCCCAGGTGGCCCGAAAGCCGTTCGGCAAAATAAAGGGGCGTCGGGCGGTCCACATAAGATTTTAGATAGCCGGCCAGTTCCGCCTGAAAAGCTTCGTCGCTCCTCGCCGCGTCATAGGCGCGCTCGACCTCGAGGATCAGCGGCATCAGCGTTTCCGCCACATAGCGTCCGCCGAAAATACCAAAATGGCCGGTGGCGTCGGGGCCTTTCCGATAACTGTTCGGTAAGCTGTTCGGTTTGGTCATAAAATGGTTAAAGACTATTTGCGGCTTGCAGGAAAGCTCGAATTTTACCCACGTCTTTGACGCCGGGCGCGCTTTCCACGCCCGAAGACACATCGACCATATCGGTGCCACTGATGGCCACGGCCTCGGCAAGGTTTTCAGGTGTAAGTCCACCCGCCAGCATCCAGGGTAAAGGGATGTCGGCATCGCTCAGGAGCTGCCAGTCAAAAGAAAGGGCATTGCCGCCGGGGAGCGCTTTTTTCATATCGCTGGGCGGTTTAGCGTCGAACAACAACCGGTCGGCCACAGGATAATAACGTTCCGCCGCTTGCAGATCTTCTTTATTGGCTAGGGGAACGACTTTCATGACGGGCAGGCCGGTATGCGCTTTGACCGCAGACACTCGGACCGGCGTTTCTGACCCATGCAGTTGAATGATGTCCAGTTTTCCTGCTTTTAGGACTGCGTCGATATCCTTGTCCTCGGGATCGACGAACAGGCCGACTTTGGCGACAGTATCGGGAACCGCTGATATCAGGATAGCGGCTTGATCCGGTGACAAATTTCGGGGAGAGGGCGGGTAAAAGACAAAACCGGCAAAACAGGTGCCGCCCAATACTGCCGCCACCACGCTCTCTGACCGGTCGAGACCGCAAATTTTAACGCTAACCGCCATTCTCAATCTCTTCGGCGATCAATCGGGCGGCCTCTGCCGGATCATCAGCGCCCGTGATAGGCCTGCCGATAACCAGGAAGTCAGCGCCCCGCTTGACGGCGTCGCTCGGGGTAACAATGCGCTTTTGATCGCCGGTCACGGACCAGGTCGGCCGTATGCCGGGCGTCAGTAGTTTGAAATCGGGACCGCATTCTTTCCGCAAGGCTGCAATCTCGGCGGCTGAGCAGACCACGCCATCGAGCCCGGATTCCTGGGTCAGCCGTGCCAACCGCCTAACCTGTTCCAGCGTGCCGCCTGGCACACCGATGTCGTTGAGATCCTGATCGTCCAGCGATGTCAGGACGGTCACCGCCAGCACCAAAGGCCTGGCACAACCGAGCTTATCAGCTTCTTCCGCGGCGGCATCCCGGGCGGCCGCCATCATAGCCCGGCCCCCGGCGGCATGAACGTTCAATATGGCCGGTTTCATCCGCATGGCGGACCGGACCGCACCGGCCACCGTATTGGGAATATCGTGGAATTTCAGATCAGTGAACAGAGGCATGCCTAGGGCACTAATGTCAGCGACCCCCGCTGGGCCCAAGGCGGTGAAGAACTCCTTGCCCACTTTAACGCCGCCGATCAGACCCTTCAGCCGAGCCGAAATATCCAGCGCTTTCTCTAAATCCGGCGTGTCGAGGGGAACATAAATGCGGTCGGGTGCAGGGCCGGTCATGTTGCCTTTCCTTTTTTGCCCGTCGCGGCATCTTTGTTTTTGTCTTCCAGGGCACCAATTTTGTCCTGCAGGGTGGTAAGATCCTTTTCCAGATTTGACGCTCGTCTTTCTTCGCGGCGGGCTCGACTACGGGCGCTGCCAGCCGATATCCAGGCGACCAGGCCGCCAAAAATAAATCCCAGAAAAGCCGCAGCTAGAACAACCCGATAAAGCGGCGTCGGCAAAAAAAACGGCAGCGGCCAGAAATCAAGGATAACCGTGGTGCGGTTGGAGATGGTAAAAAGTATTACCACGGCGCCTATCACAACCATGGCAATCCAGGAAAAAAAGCGTACCAAAAATTGAATCCCTTAAAACGGTAGCCGGAATCAAATATTCAACCACTATTCCGGGTTGGGGTCACATCAGTGATTATTAAGTTTTTCGCGAAGTTGTTTACCGGTTTTAAAATAAGGAACCCGTTTGGCGGCGACATTAACGGCTTCGCCAGTGCGCGGATTGCGGCCGACTCGCGCGTACCGCTGTTTGACGGAAAAAGCGCCGAAACCACGTAACTCAACACGATCACCTTCAGCCAGCGCCGAAGCGATTTCATCGAATATGGTCGTGACGATACGCTCAACGTCGCGCTGATAAAGGTGCGGGTTTTCTTCCGCAAGATAAGCAATGAGTTCCGATTTTGTCATTGTCCCCCTGCCCTCCTTGGCAAGATTTAACGTCGATACACCGGCTGGTTAATTTTTAACTTCAGCCTGTGCGTCCAATAACGATAAATACAACTTTATTTAACGTCAGGGTGCCAAAGCGAAATCACGCCGTCAAGTGTAAGTCGTTCAGAAAACAATGTTTTTCCAAATAACTCATCGCCGATTCGCTGTAATATTCCGTCGGCCCGCCGAATTTTCAACGCTCTGACGGGTATTGATTTGGTGATTCCTTTATTTTTGTTCAGCCAGGCCAACGCCTCTTTCTCACCGCCCAGAGCATCAATGAGACCGTTCTTGACGGCCTGTCTGCCGGTATAGACTCTGCCGTCCGCCAATCTTTTGGCCGTTGCTTTGTCCATATTGCGTCGTTCAGATACCATCGTAACAAACATATCGTACATATCGGAAATCACGTCTTGGGCCGCCTGCCGGGCTGCCGATGACATCGGTTCCAAGGGGTTCGGTTGAGCCTTAAGCGGGGCACTTTTGATGGCTTCTGGCTTGATGCCGATCTTACCCAGCAAGCCGGTGATATCGGTGGTCTGCATGATAACGCCGATGGAGCCTGTTATGGTTGATTGCCGCCCGATGATATAGTCGGCGGCAACGGCTGCCATATACCCTGCCGAGGTTGCCAGTTCACCCATCACGGCAACCACCGGTTTTTTCTCGGCGATTCGCCGCAGACTGATAAATAAAGATTCACCGCCGACCACGGTGCCGCCTGGGCTGTTGATTCGGACCAGCACGGCCTTCACTTGATCATCCTCCGCGATTTCCGCCAGGACCTCGTTTCGTTCGGCATCATCAACAATAATATTTTGAATATCGAGAGCGGCGATGTGATCTTTGCCGCCGTAGCCTGAAAATCGGCCGATGGTGAAAATAATCAGTAGTGCAGCGGCGAGTACGGCGGTTACCCGCCAAAAGGTCAGCCGCCGTTTGAGACGGCTACGGTCAAGAATAAGATCTGATTCTAGCGCCATTAGTGCTTCATCCCTAAGTCCGTCACAAATCGGTCCCGACTGGCCTTAATTCAGCTTCACTAAGGCCGGCCGGTCCGCTCTATGACTATTTGCCGCGGGGCAAGATGTCCTCTGAGGAACGCCGATATCAGTCGGCGGCCTTTTTCTTGGCGGCGGCTTTTTTCTTTGTAGCCGCTTTTTTCTTTGTAGCCGACTTTTTCTTAGCAGCCGCTTTTTTCTTGGCGGCGGCCTTTTTCTTAGGCGCTACTTCGACTGCGTCCGAATCCGCTTCCTCCGAAACTTCTCCTGCAGTTTCCGAGGCAGCTTCCTCAGTAACTTCCTCAGCGGCTTCTTCAGGTGCATCTTCGTTTTGTTCCCGGGTCGCGCTGCGTTCCTTCAATGCAGCACCTAGGATATCGCCGAGAGAAGCGCCCGAATCGGATGACCCGTACTCGGCCATGGCTCTCTTCTCTTCCTGAACTTCACGGGATTTAATGGAAAGATTGACCTTTCTCGAGGCTTTATCGACCGAGGTGACTATGGCGTCAACCAGTTCACCGGTCGCAAAGCGGTCAGGGCGCTGTTCGGAGCGCTCCCGCGACAATTCGGCACGGCGGATAAAGCCGGGCACATCGTCGTTGACGGACACTTCGATACCATTATCGACAACCTTGGATACTTTACAGGTGACAATATCACCTTTTTTCAGTTTCTCGATCCCGCCGGAAACCGGATCGTCGGTCAATTGCTTGACGCCCAAGCTGATGCGCTCTTTGTCCACATCAATGTCGAGGATTTTTACCTTAACGGTGTCGCCCTTTTTGTATTTGGCAACGGCTTCTTCCCCGGACTTGGCCCAGTCCAAATCGGAAAGATGGACCATGCCGTCGATTTCCTCGGTGAGACCGACAAACAAACCGAATTCTGTGATGTTTTTGATCTCGCCTTCCAATTCTGCGCCGACAACCTGTTTTTCCGTGAAATCAATCCAAGGATTGGCGGTGCATTGTTTGAGGCCGAGACTGATCCGCCGTTTCGACGGATCGACATCAAGGACCATTACTTCCACTTCCTGGCTGGTTGAGACGATTTTGCCGGGATGAATGTTTTTCTTGGTCCAGCTCATTTCAGAGACGTGAACGAGGCCTTCGATACCGGCTTCCAACTCCACGAATGCACCGTAGTCGGTGATATTGGTAACGCGGCCGTTGAACTTGGTATTGACCGAGTACTTGGCTTCGGCGCCTTCCCAAGGATCAGATTCCAACTGTTTCATGCCCAGCGAAATGCGCTGGTTTTCCGGGTTGAATCGGATGACCTGAACCTTAATGGTTTCACCGACATTGAGGGCTTCGGAGGGATGGTTGATACGCTTCCAGGCGATATCGGTAACGTGCAGCAGTCCGTCGACGCCGCCAAGATCAATAAAGGCGCCGTAATCGGTGATGTTCTTGACCACACCATCCAGAACCTGGCCTTCCTTCAGATTGGAGATCAGTTCCGAACGCTCTTCAGCGCGGGTTTCCTCCAGAACGGCGCGACGGGAAACCACAATATTGCCCCGGCTACGATCCATTTTGAGGATCTGGAAGGGCTGTGCATTACCCATCAGCGGCGTTACGTCCCGGATTGGGCGAATGTCTACCTGGCTGCCAGGCAGGAAGGCAACGGCGCCGGAAAGATCGACGGTAAAGCCGCCTTTGACACGGCCGAATATGACACCGTTGACCCGCTCTTCGGCTTCGAAGGCTTTCTCCAAGACAGTCCAGGATTCCTCGCGGCGGGCTTTCTCGCGGCTCAGAACCACAACACCGTCGCGGCCTTCATAGCGCTCGACAAATACGTCGACTTTGTCGCCGGCGGAAATTGTTACATCGCCGCCGGGATCAGTGAATTCCTTAACCGGCACAGCGCCTTCGGATTTGAGACCGACGTCAATGGTGACGATGTCGTTTTCGATGCCAACGATCAGTCCGTTGACGACACGGCCTTGCAATCTGCTTTCCTCGCTGAACGATTCTTCAAGCAAATCGGCAAAATTATCTGTTGTAAGGGGGGGCATTTGATTTCCCCCGGGGGATTGTGGGGTAGAATCCTGACCGGATTCCGGGTCGGTTTCTGCATTGGTCATAATATTGGCTTTCCTTTAATAAATTTTCAGGCCGACCGGTTGGTTCCGGCGGTCTTAAACATCCAAAATCCGCCTTCCGGCCGTTTTATATTTCCGGCCTGAAGAGCGGGGCTAAACAAACGAGAAATCCGCCTCACCCTACCTAAATCTTATGACTTAATTCAGGGCGAACGATCAATTCCCGTTAGGTAATATTCTGCAAATCGATATATTCGAGCGCTACGGCAAATACCGCCGCCGCGTCCAAATCGCTGGTGTCTATGACTTTAGCATCCTTGGCCGACTCTAAGGGCGCAACCGGGCGTGAACAATCCCGCTTATCCCGATCCTTAATATCCCGCAGAATGCGGCTACGTATAGCTTCCTCGCCCCGTTCTTGCAACTCTTTAAAACGCCTTTCCGCACGGACTTCGGGCGAAGCTGTAATGAATAGTTTTACCGTTGCATCGGGACACACCACGGTGCCGATATCCCGGCCGTCCAGTACCGCACCTTTTTTGCCGCCGGGCGGATGGGCGGCGAAATCCCGTTGGAAGGAAAGCAGGATGGCCCGGACTTCCGGTACCGCGGCAACCTTGCTGGCAACCTCGCCAGCAACTTCATCGCGCAGACTAGGTTTTTCCAGATCGGTGAAAGACAACGATTGAGCGGCTTTGACAGCAGTGGCGGAATCGGCCGGATCACCTAATTGGCTGGCCAGTTTTCCGGCAGCTCGGTAAATCAGTCCGGTATCGAGACGCGCCAGGTCAAAATGATCGGCGAGATTTCGGGTCAAGGTTCCCTTGCCGGCGGCGGCCGGGCCATCGACGGCGATGATCATTCGGTAACGTCCCGGATGTCTGCGCCCAAACCGTTCATGACCGCGGCAAAGCCGGGAAAGCTGGTCTCGATGGGACTGCCGTCATCGACAATAACAGCGTGATCGCTGGCCGTGCCCATAATTAAAAAGGCCATCGCGATGCGATGATCAAGGCGGCTGGCGACGGTGGCGCCGCCTTTGGGGGGGGCGCCGGTACCGTGAATGGTCAGGCTGTCCCTGGTTTCCTCGACGTCGACGCCGAAGGCTTTCAATCCCTGCACAATGGCGTCCAGGCGGTCGGATTCTTTGACTCGCAACTCCCCGACACCTTCGAAAACCGAGGTGCCATGGGCACTGGCGGCGGCGATGGCCAAAATAGGATACTCGTCGATCATGCTCGGGGCGCGGCTGCCCGGCACGCTCACTCCCGTCAGGCTGCCTGCCCGCACGGCGAGATCGGCGACGGGTTCACCGGCCAACTTCCGGGGATCTACAATTTCGATTGACGCGCCCATTTCCACCAGCGTATCGATTAATCCGGAGCGCAACGGATTGACACCAACGTTGTGGATGAGGATATCAGAACCAGGCAGCAGTAAGGCTGCTACCAGGGGATAGGCAGCCGAAGATATATCGCCCGGCACCTGGATCTCCTGGCCGGCGATTTCCGCCTGTCCGGTCAGGGTGATTTCCTTGGCACCCCCGTCGTGCATTTTACTTTCAATCTTAACGCCGAAATGAGCCAGCATGTTCTCCGTATGGTCGCGGCTTGGGTGAGGTTCAATGACTGTGGTCTTTCCGGGTGCACACAGGCCGGCCAGCAGGATCGCCGATTTGACCTGTGCAGATGCCACTTTCAGGGTTTCCGAAATGGGCAGGGGCTGTTCGGCTCCGGTCACCGTCACCGGCAGACGGCCACCCGAGCGGGCGGCGAAGGAGGCACCCATAAAGCGCAGTGGCGCCATTACCCGCTCCATGGGCCGGTCCGAAAGTGAGGCGTCACCGGTCAGGGTCGCCGGGAAATCGTGGCCTGCCAGGATTCCCATAAGAAGCCGGGCCGATGTGCCCGAATTACCCAAATCAAGGACTGTAGACGGTTCCGCTAGGCCACCGACACCGCGTCCAGTGACACGCCAGATTTCACCATCTTGAGCGATACCGGCACCCAACTGGCGCAAGGCATTTGCCGTGGCCAAAACGTCTTCACTCTCCAAAAGGCCGAGGATACGCGTTTCGCCCACCGCCAGAGCGCCGATCATCAGCGCCCGGTGGGAGATCGACTTATCGCCAGGTACATCAATCTCACCACGTAACGGGCCGTTTTTCTCAGACTTGATCGCCATCATTCAGTATCCAAAGGAGGCACCTTATAATTGAAATTTCAGTGGGTACTATCATCTTTGGCGGGGAAACGGTAGGCGCTATTTGCTGGTTTTTTCTCAGCAGGGCATTTTTGGTTTTGACAGACCGGTTCTAACATGGCAATTGGCTGTCCGCTGAAACCGGTAACCGGTGAGTATTGGTATGTTGTCCGGATAATAAAATAGGAGAAGCGCGTGGCCACCAAAGATTTAGGAAGTAAGCTGACCTGCAAGGAATGCGAAGCTAATTTTTTTGATTTGAAAAAGAAACCACCAATCTGCCCAAAATGTGGAGCAAAACAGCCGGTTTTTAAACCTAAAACCCGCTCTGCTGCTGCGCGGCAAAAACAAACTGCTACCAAACCGGCCGAAAAGGAAGAGCCGAAAAACGAAAAAGAGATTGATCTCGCCGCCGATGACTAAGGTGATGATAGTTTGATAGAAAGCGATCCTGATGAGGACGGCAAAGCGGTTACGGCGGTAATAGAGAATGTGGATAAAAAAAAGAAGAAACTTAGTGCATTTGTACTTGCCTACCACCCCCTTCGACCCCTATGTTCCCCGCCTTCGCTGCAGCGAGTGCACCCGCCAATACCCAAATCAACGCAGCGCTAA
>PVBE011079274.1_pt1 | contig 36630 bp, 48 predicted proteins | sample 1631181 | NCBI WGS metagenome assembly PVBE01 (sample SAMN08397723, study PRJNA350692) | Marine metagenome, whole genome shotgun sequencing project. | isolation source: water | place: Pacific Ocean | collected 2012-04
AATCCTGTGTTTATGAAATCTTCAATGGCATATATTTCTCTTTCATTAGTGATTTTTTCTAGAGAAGTATTTTCAGAATCTAAAGAACTTTCTCCTCCGCATGCTCCTATAATAAATAAAAGAGATATTGATATAATTAATGTTCTTTTCATTAACTTTAGGTTATTTATTTAATATATTAATTAAATCCCAACAAGCTTTAATTGAATCTTTTGGGTCAACACCTTCACATAGCAAAATTAAATTGTTGTAGATCACATATTCTTGATATTTAGGAATTGTTCCATCACCAGTAACGTGCACTTTTGTTTCACCACCATACACCATTTTAGTTTGGGATAATTTTCTGTCGGTTAGACCTACTCTCCACATACTATTTTTCCTATTAAGATTAGCATCTACTCCTGTCGCATCTTCTGCAAAAGGTGTTCCATCTGATAGTGCAGTGGAATGATCAGGGTAAAATCTTAATTCATAATACCTAACACTATCTTCATCAGGACCCCAATATCCGTACCATGCTTCTTTAGCACCAGTCAATTTTGACACGTTATATTCTTTATATTCTTGAAACCCTGAGTCAAAAAAATCTTTAGAAGAATATACTTTTTTCTCATCAAATACTTGTTTTAAAACCTCTTCTTCTATAACAGGTTCTGGAATAGCAGTAGGGGATATTTCGGAATTACATGATAAAAATACCATAGTTAATAAAATTATTAGAAAATGCTTTTTCATAGTTATACATATTATTGTAAATAGCAGTTTTTGTGGAATATTATATTTGGCTAGAATTTTTTCTAACTATTATTGATCCTAAAATTACCATTAAGGCCCCAGCTAAAACTAATAGGCCTATTTCTTCTCTTAAAATAACCCATCCAATTAAAATTCCGAATAGGGGTTCTGATAAACGGATTACTGTAACTTCTGAAGGTTTGTAATTTTTTAGTAGCCATATGTTAGCTATAAAGTTAAATCCAGCTACTACAGCGCCCTGATAAAGAATAGACAATATTAAAATAACAGAAATTATGTAAGGATCAGATTCAAAAATTGTACTTAATAATATGAAAACTATAGTCCCAAATAGTGCCTGAGACATTAATAATTTTAATGGAGAAATAGATTCGCTATTCTTTGCAAGAAAAATTGTTCTTACTCCAAGTAAAAATCCTGATATTAGACATAAAGAATTTCCCATTAAATATGAAGAATTTCCTATTGAATCAAAATAAGTAACTATTATTCCAAAATATGCAATTATCACTCCAAAAAATTTTAAAAGAGTCATTTTATCTTCTTTTATAAAAAAATGGCTTAAAATAATTACCCATATGGGGTATGTACTATTTAATATTATGCTTGAAGAAGCGGAAGTTTTACTTACTCCAATGTTTAGAAAAAGCAATTGTGCTGAAAATAGAATACCTAGTTGAAATAAAGGTTTGTATTCATTTTTTTTAGGCATTAGTGAAATTTTCTTATATCTAGCCCAAATAAATATTACAATTCCACTTACTAAAAAACGCATCCAGCCTTGTCTTATTGGAGGTGCATAGGGCATAGCAACTTTTAACGCAGTAGGATGTCCACCCCAAAATATTGACAGCAAAACATTTAAGCTAGCAGCTTTAAAAGATAAGTTATTTCTTTTTTGTTGAGTACTGACTTTAAACCTCTAGAAAATATAGGTATTTGGGAATCTAAAGTTTTTTAATGAAATTTTTTAGAAGTTGGGTATATTCTTTATGTTTTTCAGATCTTACACCATGACCAGTGTCCCAGTATAATATTTCGCAATTTGAAATATTACTTTTGACTTTTTCTGCTATTGATTTATTCATAAGCCCACCTTTCTGAGTATTTCCTCCTAGAAGAATTGTCTTTGCTTTTACTGTTTCAGATAGTTTAGGAGCATCTTGCCATATCCAATCAGGTTCAACATCCCAAATTTTTATATCATGATGAAAAGCATACGAGGCTCTTATCGTTCCCCAATAAGGGTTAGTTTTGAATATTTCGGGATCATATTGTTGATAATCAAATATTGCATCTAATACAGTTTTCCATTTTGGTTTTTGTTCAAGAAAAAAAGTTTCTTTTTTTACATGTTCAGGCATTTGATTTTTATCTTCAATAAACCAAGGAGGATCTTCTAGAAACATATGAGTGATTTTATTTCCTAATTTTGAAGCTAAATATAAAGATGTAGCAGAGCCTAGAGAATGACCAACAAGTATAATTCTTTTTTGATTTAAAGAATTAACGAATTCTAGAATTGGTGGATAATAAGTATTGATATTATAAATTTCCAAGTGGTCACTTTTATTGTGACCGGGTAAATCAACTGCATATATCTTATTGGAATTAAATTCGTTTATTACGGGTTTCCATACTTCCCATCCTCCGGTCCATCCATGAATAAAAACTATTGTTGTATCTGATTGAACATCGTTACTAAAATAATTTAACTTTACATTTGAAGCTTCGAAAATATATTCTGCCATGAGATCCTTTTGTCTTTGACTTAAGTATAATCATAAAATTTCCATATTTCGAATTGAGATATTTAAATTTAAGAATATAATATTGAGACCTTAAGGATATATAAAAGATTCTAGATAATTTCAAATAAGAATCATTTAATTAGTCATATACTAGATAACTAACAATTGCAGGGGTCACATTCACAAGGATTACAATTGCAGTTTGGATTATCGCATTTTGTGTTTTCTAGTGTTTTCATAATTTAATTAACTCTAGTTTATTTTAGTAATTAGTTGAAATAATAATGAAGATGGAGAGAAGAATATGAAATTATTTCTCGTTCATATTATCCCATACTGATAAAGGTGATGCAGCATGTACTCCTGCATCAATAGGCATCACTATGCCAGAAATCCATTTAGATTCATCACTAGCTAAAAACACAACAGCCCAAGCTATATCCCAAGCTGTTCCTTCTGTACCTAAAGGACCCACTTTTCTTCTTAATTCTCTAAGTTCTTTGGATATCTTCTCTTTTGCATTAGGGAAAGAACCCCAAATATGCCCTGGTGCTATACAATTTACTCTTATATTTTCTCTACCATGATGAACAGCCATGATTCTAGTAAGATGAGCTACACCAGCTTTGGATACAGAATATGGAACATTTAGCCAACCTCCTGCTCTTATTCCATCAATTGAAGAAATGTTGATGATTGATCCTCCTCCTGTTTTAGAAATATAAGGTATAGCATGTTTTGAAGACATTATTACACTCTTTAAATTCAAATCTGTTGACTTATACCAATCTTTTTCTTCAATTTCTACTACAGAACCTCTACCAGAACCTCCAACATTATTAAGCAAAATATCTATTTTTCCGTAAGATTTGATACATTTCTCGATCATAGATTTACAATCTTCTTCTTTTGAAACATCTGCAACAAAAATTGATGATTCTCCACCTTCTTTCTCTATTGTTTTTTGAGTAGATTCAACTCTTTTTAAATTCCTATCTACAAGAAGAACTTTAGCTCCTTCTCTAGCCATTAAGATAGAAGATGCCTGACCAGTACCTGGAATCTTTCCTCTAGTACCAGATCCAGTTACGATTGCAATTTTATTTTTTAGTCTTCCAGTCATTTTCTTTTGATAACTTTATTGAATTTCAAATTTAAGATGTCCATGGCTTTGGAGGGAATGCATATTGATCAGTAACTACATCCAAAATGCATAGTTTGTTAGAGTTAAATGCTTCGTCAAATGCTGCTGGCAAATCATTCGGGTTTTCAAGTCTTATGCCTTTAGCGCCTAAACTTTCAGCTACATTTTTAAAATTCACTTCTGTGAATTTCCATAGATCTCCATGATTTTTTTCAAGTTTTCCTCCATAAGCCCTAGTATTCACACCTATTTCTTGATTAAGAGAACTATTGTTATTTACTAAAATTACAGCATTTAAATTCCAGCGTACTGCTGTTTCTATTTCGCTTAGGTGATACCAGAAGCCACCATCACCAGTAAATGCAAGTACAGGTCTTTTAGGTAACGCAGCTTTAGCCCCTAAAGCTGCTGGGAATCCCCATCCCAAAGAACCTGCAGCTCTAATAAATTCTTGTTGAGGATTATTCAAATCAATCATTGTTCCACTCCATATTCCAGAGTGACCAGTGTCAGAAACTAAGAGAGTGTTATCAGGTAAAATTTTAGAAAGGTCTTTACATACTTTTTCTGGTCTGATGGGTATATTTTTTGAAAGCATCGAAGATTGAATTTCTTGTTCCCATTCAAATTTGAATTTTTGAATTTTTTCTATCCATTTTTTTCTATTTTTTGAAGATTTTTTATCTATTATTCCTAAAAGAATTTTTAAAGTAGCCTTTGCATCTCCTACTAAACCAATTTCTACTGGATAATGTTTGCCTATCTCTTCAGGATCTATATCAAGTTGTATTACTTTAGTGTCTTTCTTAGGAATTTCCCAATCTAAAGTTAATTGGCTTCCAGTTTGACTTCCTATAAAGAAAACAAGGTCAGATTCTAAAACTGCTTTATTAGCAGATGTAGCAGAGTAAAGGCCAGGGACACCAACATTTAAATCATTATTCCCAGGAATTGAATCTTTTCCATTTAACGAAGTTGCTACAGGAATATTTAAATTCTTTGATAATTCTAATAATTCTTTAGAAGCACTAGAAGCTCTAACCCCTCCGCCTGCAATAATTACAGGAAGTTTAGATTTTTCAAGAATATATGCTGCTTTCTCTATTAATTTCTTTTCAGGAGTGATCCTATAAGCAGGGAGTTTAGTGAATTCTTTTTCAATTATTAATTTTTTATTTATTTCTGCAAGTTCTATTTCTTCTCCAGTAGCTCCAGCAATTTCTATATGTGAAGGACCTGGTTTTCCAGAAGTAGAAGCTCTGAATGCTTGTCGAAGACTTTCAGGCATTTGTTCAGGATCTCCTATTTGCACACTGGATTTCGTTACGCTTTTGAACATTGCAAAATCATCAATCTCTTGATACGTATTTCTATTTTTAGAATTAGTGTTTGGTCCTCCAGTTATTGATATTACTGGAGAACAAGCTAGAAAAGGATCTTTTAATCCTGCTGCTATATTTGCTGCCCCTACTTTTTGAGCCAGACAAATTCCAGGTTTTTTACTAGCTCGAGCATAACCATCAGCCATATATACTGCAGATTTTTCACTGTGAGTCATTATCCTTTTAATATTTGTATTTTTATCTATTTCAGCGAAAGTATAAGGTAAGATTACAGGCACAAAAAATAAATGTGTGACATCGTAAGATTCAAAGAATTTGGAGATAAATTTTGAGCCTTTCATTTTTTAGATACAATGAGTTTTTTTTTGATAAAACTATCATACATGAAAATAAATTTTCAATTTTTTAGTGTTAAGTGTTCAAGTTTTTTGATAAAAAACTGTTTTGGAAATTGTGTCGATACAATAATTAATTAAATAATTTCTAGGTTAGGAAGTGGAATGATGAATTTGCCTCCTTTCTCAGTGTATGAAGACAATTGATTCAATATTTCTTCTTTGAAATTCCAAGCAAAAAGTATTAGATAATCCGGATTTGTTTCATTCAATATTTGAGGAGATTTAATTTCAATTCCTGTTCCAGGAATAAATAATCCTTGTTTTAACGGACTTCTATCAATTGCATATTCTATTTTATTATTATCTAATCCTAAAAAGTTTAATAGTGTAGTAGCTTTTGCAGGCGCTCCGTAACCAGCAACAGATTTTCCTTCTTTTTTTAGATTAGTTAATAATTCATTGAGATTTTTTTTAATATCTAGAGAATTCTTGGCGAAACTTTCACACTTAGATTTTTTTCCTATATGGTTATCTTGTTCCCACTGAATAAGATTTCCTACTGAAGTATCTGAGTCCCTAACTCCTTTTCTAGAAATTAATATTCTAAGTTGACCATGATGTAAAGGGATTCTTTCTATAAATGAAACTTCAAATCCAAAATCTTCAAACATTTTCTTTATAGGAGCAAGATGCCAATATGAAACATGTTCATGGTAAATTGTATCGAAAGCTACTTGGTCATAAATATCTGCTAAATAATGTGTCTCAATGAACACCACTCCATCTTTATCTAAGAGAGAATCTATTCCTCTAATGAAATCATCAAGTTTTTGTAAATGAGGAAAGGTGTTAGTTAGAGTAATTACCTTTGCTTTCCCATGAGAACGAACTATTTTATTCGCTGTTTCATATCCGAAATAAGTAGAGATAGTGTCTACACCTTTATCTTTAGCTAATTTGGCTAAATTACTAGCAGGATCAACGCCTAATACTTTATTTCCTTTATTTAAAAATCCTGATAAAAGGGTACCATCGTTAGAGCCTATATCTACACATAAATCTTTTGAGTCTATATCTATAAAATTTGAAATGAAATCTGATATTTCTTCCAAGTGTTTTTTCAGAGTTGATGATACTGATGACATATATAGATAGTCTGTAAACATCTCTTCAGGTTCCACAAAAGTTGTTAGTTGAACATGACCTGAAATATGGCATCTACCTAGTTTTAAGGGAAAAGTAGGTACGTTATCTAAATCTTTACCCGACACAAGGCCATTAGCTAAAGGTGACATTCCTAAATCTAATATCTCTTCTATTTTACTAAGATCGTTTGGAATCAACGATTTTTCAATTATCTTCATTATTTTTCTGCTCCATATTTTTTTTATTCAACTAGTAAAACCCTTGATCCATTTGGATTATAATTTACTTTAATTTCAGGTAAGTCAAATAAGGCTTTTTTAATCTGGTTTTTCGATTTTTTGTCACTTATTATGAGTAAGAACCCACCACCACCTGCACCAAGTAATTTGCCTCCTAAAGCTCCATTGTCGATAGCTTTTTCATACCAGGAAGTGATTTTCTTATTAGTTATTTTCGATGAAAGATTCATTTTTTTCTCCCATCCTTTTTTAATTAATGTGCCAATTTCTTTTAATTCAAAATTATTATTGATTGTATTCCAGAAGACAGGGCATTGATTTTTCATAAAAAGTAATTCAGGAATATTTTCTTGTATATTTTGATTTTGATCACTTAATATATCTGATGAATCTCTTTGTATTTTTGTCCAGAATAACAAGAAATTGTTAAATAGTATTTTTTTTATTTCCATTTCATTTAAGGCTATTGGTTCGACAGAAACTTCTCCAGAAGTGGAAACTTTGAAAAAATTTAATCCACCATAAGTTGCAGCATAATGATCTTGTATGCCAATAGGTTTTCCCAAAGAATTAATTTCAACTTCAATTGCTGCTTTAACTAAATCTTCCCTACTAATACTCTTGTTATTTAATTCGAAGAGGGCATTTAATAATCCAACGCAAAATGAACTGGAGGAACCTAATCCAGATTTTTCAGGCAAATCTCCAATAGTACTTATAAATATTGGAGGCTTAGTTCCAGTTAATTTTATACACTCTCTAGCTATATCGTTTCGTATATCTTTTAATTCATTGGTAATTTCAGAAGATGAATAATTTATTCTGTATTTTTCTTCGAAAATTGAGCTATGACGCTTTACTGTTACTATGATTTCTTTGTCGATTGTAGCACTGATAAAGGATCCGCCATGTTGAGTGTAAAATTTTTGAAAATCAGTACCTCCTCCCACAAATGATATTCTTAATGGAGTAGAAGTTACGACTATTTTTCTTTGATTTTTTGTTGTCATATTGATTTATTTTTTCCAAGATAAATTATTGTCTAAAAGACCATCTTCAACCAATCTAGTTAAATTTTTTAACCTAATAAATTTTCCTGACAGATAATCATCTTTGGTAAGACCTATCTTTTGAAATTCTTCATAAAGTTTTTTCACACCATTATAAGGATCGAATTCAAATTTAAAATCAGGAAAGTGAGTTTTCATTTTCTTAAAAGAAGCCTTGTATGTCCTTTGATCTTCATTATTTTTTTCTAAGATTTCTACTTTTGTACCTTTAATAATTTTTCCAACTACTTCAGCAAGTTTAAAGATTTGAATATTAAGTTCTTCAGTTCCATTATTGAAAATTTCTCCACTTATTAGATTTAAAGGAGCTTTGGATACTTCTATAAAAGATCTACTAATATCGCCAACATATACTACTGGTCTCCAAGGTTCACCATTTCCTTTAATAATTATTTTTCCTGTGCACATTGCTGAACCTACAAAATCGTTTGTTACAGTGTCAAATCTCATAAATTCCGATAAACCATATACTGTCCCATTTCTTAATGAAACTGGTGCGAATTTAGAATCAGCTAGTTTTAGTATTTCTTTTTCTGCTACCACTTTACTTTTTGCATAGTCTGTTTTGGGATCTACAGGAGAAGTTTCATCAACCACTTCTAAATCAGATTCTCCATACATTATGCAACTCGAAGAAAATATAAATTTAGATACTCCTATAGACTTTGAGAATCTAGCTAATTGTAAAGAAGCTGAATTGTTAATATCATCAGTCCATTTTGTATTTAAATTTCCAATTGGATCATTACTCAGAGCAGCTAGATGAAAAACAGTATCTATTCCCTTTAAATCTTTCTTTTCAATATCCCTTAGGTCCTTTTTGATAGATTTAAAAGGTGGATTTAAAGGATAATTGTCAAATTTACAATCTTCAAAATAACCGTTGTCTATCCCTATTACTTCATGACCTAATTTTAAAAGTTTTCTTGTTAGGTCAGAACCAATATATCCTTTATGGCCTGTTACCAAATACCTCATTTTTTCACCTTTAAAAGAGTTGTTTTACTATATTGTCTAATCTATCATTTCCCTTAATTAAAATTGGTTTACAACCTGCTTTTTCTGCGGCTAATTTATCTCTTTCATCGTCTCCAATGAAATAGGTTTTCTCCATTATAAAATCAAAATCAAATTGGGCATGAAAAAGCATTACTGGTTTCGGTTTTCTACAATCACAATTATCATCCCAGTTACATGTACAAACATATATTTTTTCAATGTCTCCACCGAATGATCTTATCTCTTCTAACATTTTAGAGTGGATTTCTTCTAAATTTGCCTCTGTCATTTTTCCTCTTGATACTCCTGCTTGATTTGTAATGAGGATCACTTTAATATTTTTTTTCTTGAGTAATTTTAGACCTTCAAGAGCTCCAGATTTCCACTTCCATTTCTCCCATGAAATGACATATTCAGCTTTAGGCATTTTCTCATTTAATACTCCGTCTCTATCCAGGAGAATAAAATTTTGATCAGAAAAATACTTTTCTGTTGTTGGTAAACGCTCAAAACTTCCAATGCTATAGTATTTATGTTTTGTTTCATAAAAGCCTAATTGAGAATTTTTAATCAGTTCGGAAAAGATAATTGATTCAAAATCTGTATTCTGACCATTAAGACTAGATAAACAAGATTTATTCATGATTATAAAGCCAATATTAACGCCATTGAGTCCTGATGATTTCCTAGAAGAATCATAATTTAAAATGTTGTTTTTTGAGTAATAGAGATTATTTTTTGTATAATCGAATTTATTATCATATACAGTAACTTGGGCCATTTTTTTACTTGAATTGAATTTTTTTAACATCTTTTCTGAATTCAATGGCCAATAATTATCACAGTACATCAATAAAAATAAATCTTTTAGTAGATCTTTTGCGTGATATAACCTTTTAGCAGTTTCTGCTGAACTATCTAAATTAGAAAAAGTAATATTTAAGCCTATATCTTTTGAATTATTTATACTTTTTTCTATTAAGTGAGATTTATATCCTCCTAATATCAACACATCTGTGAAATTATTATTTTTTAACATTTTAAGTAAATGAAATAAGAATGGAGTTTTGTTAATAGGGATGAGAGGTTTTGGAGTTTCTTTAGTCAATGGCATCATTCTCTCACCCAAACCTCCAGCTAATATTACTGATTGTGAAAGATTAAAATTACTCTTCATGAAAGAAATTCGGATATCATATGACAGACAGTTAAATGAATATTTTCTACCAGTCCATAATCTCCAATATTTGATTTAATTAGTAAATAATCGTCAATTTTTTTTAGAAGAATTCCACCATCAAATCCTAAAAACCCAATTGTTTTCACTCCATTGGATTTACAATAATCAACTGCTTTTACAAGATTTTCAGAATTTCCACTTGCTGAAATTACGATCAATAAGTCTTTGTCTGTGATATTTCCATCTATTTGAAATCGAAAGATTTCATCATAAGAAATGTCATTTTAGATTGCTGTTATCAATGAGATGTTATCAGTGAGACATGTAACTTTGATACTAGGTCTACTTGTTTCTTTACTTGTAGCTTTTGTTATGTCATTAACAAAATGAGATGCAGTTGAAGAACTTCCACCATTTCCAGCCAAATATAAAGTCCCTCCATTATTTTTAAGTGCTAGAATTTCTAATGCTATTCTTTCAACGGATTTTATATCTATATTTTGTAGTGCCGTTAAATTATTTTTTACAATTTGATTTAAATCAGTATTTTCCATTTTGAAGTAATATGATGGATAAAGTAATTTCCTATGAATTTCGATTATATATTATATTATTTTTTTTATAGAACAATATTCTAATTTTAACGAATATGAGATAGCTTATATTAGTTTTTATCGAGAATACACCGTCTGATACCTTCTGTGATATCTACTTTAGGCATCCAGTCAATTTCTTTGATCAATTTATTATTGTTAGCATAAAAATTTATGGTATTTTTTTTATTTAAAACTTCATTTAATTTAGAATTATCAGAAATCTTCATTTCAGATTTAATTATTTCTTGAATTTTATGATTAGATATGGATGCACCATAGCCTAGATTATATGCTCCTCCAGGGACATTATTTTTAATAATTCCCCATATTGCTGATGTCACATCATCTACATGTATAAAATCATGAGAATCCCAGGGATTATTAATCACTGGGATTTGATTGTTTTTCAAAGCTGTTATTAAGTATGGGATAAGCGAATTGTCTCGTTGATATTGCCCATAGACGTAAAAAAGTTTCAAGTTAATATAATTTATGTTATTTAATTTACATTTTTCTTTAAAAATTTTATCCAGAGAAATTTTTGCCCAGGTGAAATCATCTTTTGGTTTCTTTTCATTTGTTTCATCAGTTTTTCCTATAGGGTTGAAATATTCTGCACAACTTCCCATTGAAATAAACTTTGAGCATTTTGTTTCTTCTAATATGAACTCAAAAAATTTTATAGATTTTTCCAAATTATATTTGCAATTAGATAAAGAAAAATCTGGAATTCCTTTCCACGCTAGATTAAGCACTATTTCGGGGTCAAATTGAATGATTTCATTGGAATATTTGGAGAAATTTTCAAAGTCGCAATTTAGATATCTTAAATTATTAAAGATATCTGTCTTTTGGACTGATTTAGAATTTGCAATAGATAATAGGTTGCAATTTTCTGGAGTTGCTTTGAAGAGATTTTTTCCTAAAAATCCTGTTATCCCAGTTACTAATAATTTCATGATTATATTTTTATAAAAGGGTGGTTATTATCTTTTTCAGAAATAATTAGAGGTTCAGTTGGCCATTCAAAATTAAAGCTAGGATCTTTAAAGTTCACTCCTCTTTCGTGTTCTGGAGAATATATTTGTGAAGAGTAATAGTGTACTAAAGTGTTGTTTTTCATTGTTAAGAAGGCATTTGCACATCCTTTGGGCACATGAATACTTAATCTGTTTTGAGTGTTCAAAGTAGCGGCAAACCATTTTTTATATGTATCAGATTCTTTCCTTAAATCTAGTACCACATCATATATTTCTCCATCAACACAAGTCATAGTTTTAGCTTCTTGGAATGGTTCAAGTTGATAGTGAAATCCTCTCAATGTATATGCCGATTTATTGTAAGAGAGATTTGCTTGCTTTATGTCTTTATCTAGCCCATTATTGCTGAATTCTTTTTGACAATAATTTCTCATAAAAGAACCCCGTTCATCTGAGAATGGTTCAGGAGTGACAAGGTAGACACCTTTAATATTTTGTTCCTGGAATATCATTTTCTTAAAATTATGTATTTATTTTTAATAATCTAATAATATGCTAATAATTAAATACCTTCCCTATAATTTTTTCTATAAAAATAAGTACAAACTATTAACAATACTAATCCGGTACCAAGTTGAATAGATGGTACCCACTTACCCCAAAACAAACCTTCTGCTATGCAAAATAATATTCCAAATGGAAAAGATATTAATCCCCATACGAAACCTATTCTGAACCCAATTATTATTGTATAAAGATAACCAACACAGAAAAGTATTAAGCCTATAGTGATGCCAAGTTTTAAAATAGATTTCACTTTAACCTTGACACATATTCATGATGTACATTATAGGAATCAATAATATTAATGCTATTAGTAAATTTATAAAAAATTTACCCTGTTTTGCTGATGAATAGTCTATTGGTTCTTGTTTTTCTTCTTGTTTTTCTTCTTGGTTGTTTTTCTCTGTCATTGTTTAATTACATCTCCTTATTTTGAGTTTATCCTAATTTTTTAACCTCTCATATTACACATAGCGTTAAACACATTTATTTCAACAGTTAACATAAATCTCCAACACAAATATCTCTCATTTTTTCACTTTGAACTCCTTGAAATCCACCTTTAATAGTGTAAAGTATTGAAATTTCCAAACTAACAAAAATGATTAAAAGAATATTCAACAATAGTAACAAATAGGTTCTTTTTTTTGTTAGGTAGGTATTTAATGAGGTTAAATTTTTATACATATCTAATATTATTGTAATGACAAACTTTAAATTGGTTACCATTTATTCTTATTTATTATTTAGGATCTATAAAAATTCAAATTATTAACTAGTAAGTAAGAAATTTTGATTTAGTCAGTGGAAGTTAATTTATTTATTATGTTTGAACATTTCAAGATTGATTCTGATGAATCTGCACCTTGACACAAAAGAACCATGTTTCCATATATTATGTAATCAAAATATTTAGGAGTTGTGCATGTTGCAGCACCATGAGCTGACAAATAAGATGTCTTTCCACTATGTGTGTCTCCTGCACAAGTTCTTGCATCTTTCACTCCTTCTTTCCATCTAGCTTTTTCTTTCTTAACTACTGCATCTTCACCCGTTCGCTCTTCTGCATAACTAGTACCATGATCTATAGCATCTTGATGAGAATCGTAAAATCTAATTTCATAGTCTGTCTCAGGATCTTCTTTCAAAAACCCCATATAGGCACTATTTGCTTTGGGTAAATCTTTTACCTTATACTTTCTTGCTTTTTTAAACCCTACTGCATTTAATGAATCATAATCTAACACAACATCTGAAGATGTGATTTTTTCTATTGTTCCTGTTTCTTCCACAATTTCATCTTGAGAACAACTCAGCAAAGCAATAAAACATAGAATTGTAATTGATATCCTTTTCATAAATTCATCATACAGAATTTGAGTATTTTAATACAAATTTGAACTACAAATGAAAAGGTGTTAAGTGTAGCTATTTAGGTCTTTGGATGGTCATAATTCGTTCTCACTTCTTATTGGGTTGAACGTGATTCTGCTCAAAATATTATTACCAGTATTTTTAAAATGATGAGTGCAATTGGGAGGCACAAGAATGAAGTCACCTTCAGTAATAGGATATTCAATTTCATCTACCCAAAGAATTCCTGATCCACGAGTGATATAAACTTGATGTTCCCAATCATGGGAATGATGTTTACTAGATTCCCCTGGTTTATGATCATGATATAAGGAAACTACAGTTAGTACTCCATCTTTACTATTTAAGATTGGATTAATATAAGAGTCTTTATTTTTAATTATTGGTTTCATTTATTGATAATTGGCTAAATTCAACTACCAACTCTAGCACATTGTCTACTACTAAGATGTCCATCATTACATAGTTCTAATCTATGTTGGCGAAATTCTTCTACAGACATTATATTAGAGCGTTCTTGGAAAATCCTGATCTCTAAAACTATAAATACTAATAATGCAATATTAAGAGTAACTAATAGATATTTTCTTTTGCTGCCAAGATTTAGATTTAGATTTCTTAGAGTTGTCATGATTTTTTATTATTTCGTTAATTTGTTAAAACATCAAATATACTTGATAATGCTCCACTTTTTTTACCTTTGAAAATTTCAGTATAGCCACATTTAGTACAGGAAATAGTAGTAAAATTATTGCTTTGCATATTGAGGAATTTACTTAAACCTGAACCAGTGGTGCTGATTTTCCCTTCTTCGTAAGTTTGATTTTTACATTTTCCACATGAATATTCTAATTTCTTTTCTTCCATATCTTCTCTCCCTTTTTTTCTGGTTGATTTGTTAATGATATTTAATCTTTCCATCTTTGAGAAGTAAAAGTAGATGGTTTAGAGTTTTTTATAGAGAATTCTCTAGCATCTATTAAACTTTGTTTGTTTAACGAATTTTGTTCATATCCTTTTTCTATAACATTATAATATTTTAAAGAAGGCTCCCCATATCCATTATATGAAGATGTCATTTTGTAGTACAAAACTTTATTTTGTTTTTCTTCAATGTCTATTTCAAAGTATTCTTTCTTATATAGTGTTGGAACTCCTTCATATCTATCGAGAGACTTTTCATCTTTTTGAGAAATTTTGAAAATCACTCCATTTACTTCAGAGCCAACATTTTTTTCTATATCTGCTACTGTTCTAAAGACAAGTTTGAAATTCTTTAAAATGAAAGACATGAAAACTTTCGAATCAGGGCATCTATCTTTCATTTGCGCCAAATGAAGATTGCTACCATACGCAAAATATAAAGTTTTACTCATTTTGATAACTTAATTCTTTTTTAGAGAGTCTTTCAACTGGTTTTTCTATTATAGCAATATGGAACATAGCAGATATGAATCCTAATGCTACACATATCCACCACATAGCATTATATGATCCATAAAAATCAAATATCCTTCCTCCTAGCCATGATCCTAAGAAAGATCCTATTTGATGTGAAAAAAATGTTATTCCATATAGTGTTGACATGTAATAAGAACCGAAAACATCTGAAATGATTCCACTAGTTAATGGAACTGTTGAAAGCCAAAGAATTCCTAGAAAACTTGCGAATAATAAAACGCTTAATTCATTCTTAGGTAGAATTATGAAAAGAAGAAACAGAACTGATCTTAAAGAGTATAAAACAGCTAATAAATTTTTTTTTGAAAGTCTATCTCCTAATCTGCCAAATAATAAAGTTCCAATAATATTAAACAATCCTACTAATGCTAATGACCATCCTCCTAGCCATGATGGTAAGCTTTGATCTTCTAAGAAAGCGGGAAGATGTGTGGCTACAAATGTCACATGAAAACCACATACAAAAAAACCTATGGTCAACAGATTATAGCTTTTAGAACTAAATGCTTCCTTAATAGATTCTTTTATACTTTGATCTGTTCCTTCTTTTGAAGATTCTGATTTGCCTGAAAAACTTAATATGAAAGAAAATACTAACATTATAGATGCAATAATTATTAAATTAACAAGTGAGTCTGCCCAACTTGAGATTTGAATTAAATATGTAACTACAGGAACCATTACGAATTGTCCTAATGAACCTGCTGCCATTACTACCCCTAAGAATAATGTTCTATTTTCTTTTTTGACTGATCTGCCCACAGCACCTAAGACAACTGCAGTGCCACATCCTGCACCTCCAATACCCATTAAGGCCAGGGAACCTATTAGATCAAAAGAATTATTTATGTTTGACATCCAAGTTAAACCTAACATAACTAGAATCACTCCAAGTAATGCAGCTTTACCTGACCCATATTTGTCTGATAAGGCACCAAATATAGGAGACCCCATTCCTATAAGTAATACTTGAATAGCCATAGCAAGACCAAATGTTTCTCTTCCAACCTCTAAATAATTGGATACTGGTATAAGATACATTCCGAAAGAGTGTCTTATTCCAAAAGAGATAAATAAACAACCGCTACCTCCAATTAAAACCATTAGGGGAATAAAATTATTTTTGTTTAATATTCTCATTTTAAATTTTATAGGGGACAGACGAAATAATATTTCTGAAAATCGAATTCACTTTGAAGGTTCGACATGAAAATTATTGTTCCTATTAATAAAAATAATGCTAATAATCTAAAAGAATTTAAAAAAGTATCGTTTGAATAATTTGAGTGATTTTCTATTACTAATTTATTTGAAATTAAAAATGTAGATTCAATAAATATCCAACATATTGAAAATGTAATTAATACATATAAAGTAGGCATTTGGTAACTATACTAAGTAAGAAAATATACTTCCACTATTAATTTGCTCTTGGAAGGGCATCTTTTTCTTCTTCTTTAGCCCATAAAAAAAATAATCCAATTAAAAATCCAAAAAACAGGAAATTACCTGGAAGCCACATTATTATGCCTCCCCATCTTTGATCTTCTACATGACTTACGATATTCCAGTGTAGTGGAGTGGAAGTATAGTCATATAACGCAGTAGGAGAAAAAGTTATAAATGCTGCCAATGCAGCTGAGGGAGTTATTGCAATTAAAATATAAATGATTTTCTGAATTACAGATAAAGAACTTTTTACTGGAGCAGGTCCAATAATTGGCCACCAATAAATTATTGAGGCAAAGAAAAATAGAAGATGATTAAAATAGTGGATGCCATTATTATTAAGAGCTGCATTATAGAAAAAAGGTATATGCCAGAAGTATAAAACTGTTATGTAAATTGATAAAGAATATTTTGGTTTTGTAATTTTTGTTATAGTTTTTTTCAGAAAACTATTACCAGAAAAAGGCTTTGAAATTATTTTCCTTAAAAATTTTGGAGTTCCCCAGATGAACATAGGCATTGGATTAGAGAAAAGAAGTATAGGGGCAACTATTACCATTAGTGTTAGATGTTGGATCATATGAATAAAAAACATTTGTTCTGCAAAATAATCTATAGGTCCTTCTAATACGAAAAAAACTAGAAAAAGAGCAGTAGTTATAGAAATAATCCTCGTTTTTTTTAGATTGGATTTTTTTATTAATCTAAGTAATCCCACGAGATATATTCCAATAATTAAAATTAGCAATATCAAACTTATTATTCCACTAGTATTTGTGATATTTAGGAAATTCCATTTATTTATAAAATCCCAAAATGACTCCATAGTTTGATTTGAGGAGCCTGAATGGTTTAAAAAAATAATGTTTTTATAAGTCGAAGATGTGATGTGCATATATCAAGGATTAAAATAATAAAACTAGACAACAGAAAACTATCATACTAATTACATAAAACGAAAACAATAATTTTTTCAAAACCATTGATTTTCTACTTAATCTAGTTGCAATTACTAAAGGAATATGTAGAAACAAAATGATTACTGTAAGGTCAGTTTTTGTTGCATCATAAGGAGACCCATGGCTAAAAATTTGGATTTCCTCAGGAATATTTTTTATGAGCATGTTTTTATTCTATAATGATATTTTAATTAAAATAATAATTTAAATATTATGGCTAACCAGATTGAAATAAAATATTTAGGTGATTTAAGGACGAATTCTGTTCATTTACAGTCTAGTGATGAAATTATTACTGATGCTCCTACTGATAATAAAGGAAAAGGAGAAGCTTTTTCTCCTACAGATCTCTTTGTTACTTCATTAGGTAGTTGTAAATTGACTACTATGGGCATTACTGCACAACAGTATGGAATAGATATTGATGGTGCTTCTGCTGAAATAACGAAGATTATGAGTTCTGCTCCTCGAAGGATTTCAGAAATTCATGTTAGTGTATTTTTTACTAAAGAGTTGTCTTCTGAAGATAAGAGAATTTTAGAGACTTCCGCTAAGAATTGTCCTGTTTCAAAAAGTATTAGTTCTGAAATTAATGTAATTCTTTCTTTCAATTATTTAGATAACTAATTCTTATTTAAATAATTTCCTTGAAAAAATCAGACATTCTTTCACCAATCATCATTGTAGTTACATTGGTATTAGCTCTAATACAATGTGGCATTATTGAAGAATCTGCTAGAAATAAATTTTCTACAGAGTGAACTTTTCCGTACTGATTTACGACTGACATATTGTCTGAGGATGGTCCCATTTTACAAGTTCCAGATATATGCTGACCTGTCATAGAATTTTGCATAAGCCATTTATTTAAAGAAAGTTCAGATTCTAAATTTTTATCAGTGGGTTCAATCCTTTTTTCAATAATATTTTTAAAAGAGGGATGTTCTCCTAATTCTATCGCTTTGTGTATTCCCTCTCTCATTCTCATTTTATCAAATTCAGTATCTAAGTAGTTGAAATTTAATGAAGGATGTGTTTTTGGGTTACTAGATATTAAAGACAATTCTCCTCTACTTTCTGCTAGCCAAAGTCCTACTATTATTCTTATTCCTAAAGATTTTCTTCCTTTTCCGAGTTGAGAATAGAAATTTTTTGGATGAGCAGGATATTTATATTTATTATCGTGATTATGTTGAGTATAATTACACATTACTAATAACATGTCGTTTCTAAATTTTGATTTTTTTCCAGTATAACGACATAAAACTTGCATATTATAAGTGAATGGATTTAGCTTAAAACTCTTTTTTGTTTTATAGGTTATCCATACTATAGGATGATCATTTAAATTTTTTCCTACACCTGGCAAATCTTTGATAATTGGAATATTATGTTTTTGAAGTTGACTTTTTGGCCCTAATCCCGATAGCAATAATAAGTGTGGAGAACCAATTGCTCCAGCTGAAAGAATAATTTTTTCCCCGTATACTTCAAAAATTTCTCCCTTACTTTCTACTTGTACTCCAACAGCTTCTTCTTTGTTGAATAAGATTTTTTTGACAAAGCAATTTGACTTTATATTCAGATTTAATCTGTGCCTGGATAAATCTAGGTATCCTATTGCAGTACTCCATCTTATTCCTTTTATATTATTAATAGGAGTAGGGCTTACTCCGGTTGAGTCAGGATGATTTAAGTCTTTACTTTCTCCATAATTGTTATCCAAACATGCTTGATAAAAAGCATCAGATTGAGGTGATAAGTTTTCTCGAAAATTTCTTCTTACCATTATTGGCCCTTTAGTACCATGGAAATCATCTTGAAAATCTAAATCAGTTTCTAATTTCCTAAAATAGGGGAGTAATTTTTCATAACTCCATTCTTCATTTCCTTGAGAAACCCATTCATCATAATCTTCCGGGATTCCTCTAAAAAATATTTGACCGTTTATTGAGCTAGATCCACCGGTGACTTTCCCTCTAGGAACTGACATTTCAGGAGTATATTTTGTTGCTCTTCCTACATATTTCCAATCATGATCTTGGTTGGGTTGATTTTGATCATTCCCAGTGGCATAGCCATATTTTATTTCATTAGGTAATTTTTCTATGTTTTCATAGTCTGGACCAGCTTCAATTAAAAGAATAGATTTGTCTTTTTGCTCGCTTAATCGAGTTGCAATAATTGATCCAGCTGAACCAGAGCCAATTACGATAGCATCATATTTCATAAATTTATTAAATTTAAAAAGGGTTTTAAGTTGACGGATTCAATATCTATCCCACAACAAGTAGGAGATTTAATTTTTCCATGTCCACTAGGACATTGTGAAACTTGGACAGTTTCATCTTCTCCTGTCACTATAGATTCGTGAACTAATACTGCTCCACAAGAGCAATTTAAAGTTTGAATCCCCATTCCACAATCTCCACATTCATAACTAGGCATAAATTTTTCCTTTTTTTGGTAAATATATTATTTTATACATTAACATTATTAGTGAATTTTTTGCATAATTTTAACTTAATAAACTTTGAAGTTTTCCTTGCTTTTCAAGTAAATTCAGTTCGTCAAAACCACCTATCAATTTTTTGTTTATGAAAATTTGAGGTACAGTGTAATTACCTTTCGCTCTTTTCTTCATTATTTGACGTTTAATTTTGGATTCAACACTATATTCTATGAATTCTAATGAATATTTATTCAAAATATTTTTTGCCTGTTTACAGAAATAACAATCAGAAGTAGTGTATATTTCAATAATATTTTTAGTCATTTAAAAATCAGTTTTTTAAGAGATTATTATATAATTTTATCAATAGGGTAATTCTTTAAAAATAATAATATTTTATTAATCATACATTAATGAAAATCAAAAATGTTGAACAAGAAATTTCATTAAATCTTTTTATTTGGGGATTGTGTTCAGCTTTGAATGGAATAATTTTATTTTTTTTCGATAATTCCTTTGTTAATGCTATTGGATTTCAATTTATTATTTGGGGTTTTATAGATTGTTTGATAGCTATGTTGCCCTTTGTTCTCAGGAAGTTCAAAAAAGAATCTCACATTCAAAATTTACCTAAATTAAAGAAGATTTTGGGAATAAATTCAATTTTGGATTTGTTCTATGTGTTAGTAGGCATATTGTTGTTTTTGGGTATCTTTAATATTAATCAGGGACATGGAATTGGAGTAATAATCCAAGGAGGGTTTTTATTAATTTTTGATTTTTATTATTATGTTGTTACTTTAAAATTAATTAAGAAAGATAGTAAGGATATTTATGAAAGTTAGATATGCATCTCCTATTCAACTTTATGTTTCTCCTGGTCCTAAACCTAATGGACTTCAAGCCTCTCAAGATGGTTTATGGGTTATAGATCAGGGCAATGCCAAAGTTCATCTGTTGGATTGGGAATCAGGAAAAATTATTAAAGAATTACAGACTTCTACAGATCGTTCTTCTGGAATAACTTTAGATCCTGAAGGGAATATTTGGATATCCTCTACATACGATTGTACTATTCATAAAGTAGACAGTAGTTCTGGGAAAACAATTCAAATATATGATTCACCAGGAGCTGGAATTAATACTACAAGAGAAGCTTTCGCTGATGTGGAAGAGTTAACTCCAACAGGTGACCATGGACTTGAGTGGAAAGATGGATTATTGTTTATAGCATCTCCTCCATCTCAATATATTCATATTATGGACCCCAAAAATTGGAAAGAAGTTGATAGGGTAAAAGTTCCTGGATTTAGAGTTCATGGAATTGCTTGGGCTCAAGAATAAGGAATGATTTGGGCTGCTGATACTGCTATGGGAGTAATAAGCAAAATCAGATTAAGTGATGCTAGAGTTTATGATGCTTTCAGAGTCCCTGGGAATGTGGAAGTTCATGGAATGACTATTAAAGACAATGAATTGTGGTATTGTGATGATAGAAGACCTGTAGGAACTCTTAAAGTATTCTTATAGAAATTCAGTTTAGGAGGTTTTTTGATACATAAGAATTTTATTTTCTCAAATGTGATAATTGTATTATTGTTTTTGATTATTGGTTGCTCTAATGCTGAAGAATCTGCTCTTCAAATAAGTAAAATCACAGAAACTGAAAGGATTTTTACTCTAGAAGATTTTACTAATTCTGGATTTAAAAAGTTGAAAAAATACAAGATTAAAGATTTGAAGAATTCAACTGGAGCATTTTATGGGTTTTATAAATTTGAAGATCCAATAGACTATGAATTGAGATTTTATAGTTCTCATTCAGATGCAATTGAATTTGGAATTCCTTTGGCCGAAGAAAGAGCAGGAGCTAAAGGAGAAGATGTAATATTAGATAAAAAGTTGGCAACTTTTAAAGAAGGATTAAAAGAAGCAAGAGGATGTTTAGGAGCCCAAACACAGAAAGGATCTGGTGGTGGTTATTTTAGTGGAGGAGCTGGAGTTGGAGGGCATTGCATACACCCCAAATATAAAGATTTTGTTGTTTATGGAAATGTAATAGTTTTATGCCAAGGAAAAGAACCAGAAGATTCTATTAATAACTGTTCCAAATTGATTTCCTTAATAGAGTGATTATCCTTGGATAATTCCTGCTCTTGAGACATTAGATCTTTTTATATCGTTAAAAATAATTTGTACTACTTCAGGTTTACAAGGATATTCCGGAGTATCTATAATTTCCACAATTGATTTAGTTAAAGAATCTGCGACTTTTTTCTTTTGTTGTTGAGTTGGTCCTTCATACCAAGTTATATTTACAATGGGCATTTCTCCTCCTATTTTATTATTATTAATACTTTATTATTATTCTTCTAAATAGGGTATTTTCTTTCATACTGTTAAAGTAATTTTATGGAAAAATTAAACTATTGTAGTAGTTGTTCTAATTCTTTGAACCCTTCAGGTAAACACTATTATTGTGATAATTGTAGAAAGACTAAATATTTGGATCCTAAGGTTGCTGTTGCATCTATAATATCTCAGGATAAAAAATTATTACTAGTGAAAAGAGCTATCAATCCATCTATAGGAAAATGGAGTTTCCCTTCAGGTTTTGTGGACAGGTCAGAAAAGCTTGAAGATGCTTTAATACGAGAAGTTCAAGAAGAAATAAACTTAATTATTGAGGTTTCAGATTTAATCGGGGCATATTCTTACAATGGAAATCCAATTATTTTATGTGCTTTCCAAGCAGAAATTTTGTCTGGGGAAATTAAAATGAATCATGAAATTGATGGGGTAAGAGAATTTTCCTTGAATGAATTGCCTGAACTAGCTTTTGGACACGATTTGCAGATAATAGAAGATTGGAAAGAAAAGAATAGTATTAAATAATTTTTTCTACCTCTTCCCAAATGATTTGAGATATTTGTGTTATATCTAGTCCTCCATTTACTATAATCCATTTATCTGATTTTTTTGCTAAAGTTTTAAAACCTTCAGATACTCTTTTATGGAAATCTATATTTTCATCTTCAAAATTTGTTGCTATGTTTTGTCGATGTTTTTTTTCTTCTGATTGTCTTTGGCGAGTTCTATGTATAGCTTCTTTTACAGGCATATCTAGAAGAATTGTTAAATCTGGCTCAAGATTTTTAGTAGTAATGTTATTCAGTGAAGATATTAATTCCATATCTATTCCACGACCAAATCCTTGATATGCTAAAGTAGAATCTTTATATCTATCAACTACTACTATTTTGTTAGAGTTTAACGCAGGAAATATCACTTTTTCTATTAACTCTGTTCTTGCAGCTTGAAATAATAATAGTTCTGAAATGGGTTCTATGTTTTTCTCATTTTTTAGAATATTTCTGAGGATTTCTCCTATATTTGTCCCACCTGGTTCTCTAGCTAAGATAGCGTCTTTCTTGTGCTGCTTCAGATTATTAACAAGAGCAAGAGATTGTGTTGTTTTGCCTGTTCCATCTGCACCTTCTATAGAAATTAGTTTAGACATGTTGATAAGGATCCTTAGATAATACTACTCTTCGGGATTTTCCCTCTCCTATACTCTCTGTGATAATTGATTTTTCTCTCAGTACGATTTGATGTTGTAATTTTCTAATATAAGAATTTTGAGGAGAAAGAACAATTTTATCACTTCCATTTAATACTTTTAATATTGCTGCATTAGTTTCTTCAACAGCTTCTTTTAAATTAGATTGATTGAGGTTATTTTGGTTAGTTTTAATTTTATGAGAGGATAAAATAAATTGTTTAATTTGTTCTTTGGAACCCTTCCTTAGTACATAAATTGGAATTCCTTTAATTTCAGCTTCTCTTAAAGCGGTTGGCCTTCTACCATAATGAGATTTGGTAGTGAGTAAAATTTCTGCTTTTTCAGGCTCATCTGTGATTTTTAAATTTTGCCCTTCTTCTTTTATTAGTTTTGTTAAAGTGTTTTTTGGAACTCCGAAGGGGAATATTAATTTATAATTATTAAAATCAGATATTTCATCTATTTTTGGCACTTTTATTTTGGGAGCTGAAATGTTTGATCCATCTAGGGATTTAATTTCTGGAATCACTGTTAGTCCTTTTAATATATTATCAACTGATTTTGATACATTTTTATGGATCCCTACTGTTTTTCTATTTCTTATTTCTACTACTACTGGAAAAGTAGGATCGTGTTTTCGTTCAAGGATTGTTTTTTGTGTTTTTCTTCTCCTAGCTTCAATGTCACCTAATGTAACAGTCTGAGTACCTCCTACTAAGTCAGAAAGTGTGGGGTTACTAACGATGTTTTCCAAGTTATTTGCATGAGCTGTGGCAATAAGTTGTACTCCTCTTTCTGCTATAGTTCTTGCTGCAAGTGCTTCAAGTTCTGTACTCATTTCATCAATAATTATTACTTCAGGCATATGATTTTCTACTGCTTCTACCATTACTTTATGTTGTTCAGGGGTAGATGGAACCTGCATTCTCCTAGAGTTTCCTATTGCAGGATGAGAAACATCACCATCTCCAGCAATTTCATTAGAAGTATCTACAATTACAACCCTTTTTTTTGCTGTCCCTGAAAGAACTCTTGCTACTTCTCTTAACATAGTAGTTTTTCCTACTCCTGGTTTCCCTAACAGTAAAACACTTTCTCCTCTAAGAACTATATCCTCAATACTAGCAATTGTTCCAAAAATTGCTCTTCCAACTCTGCACGTTACACCTATAGGTATTCCTAAGCGATTTCGAATTACTGAAATTCTATGTAAAGTTCTTTCTACTCCTGCTCTATTATCATCACCAAAGTTACCCACTTTTTCCAATAAAGTATTTATTTCTTCATAATCAACTTCTTTACCAGGGACAGATAATTGTTCAGTTGGAAATCTTACCTCAGGCAATCTGCCTAGATCTAGAATTACTTCAACTAAAAATTCCAACTCATCGGTGGTTTTAAGAAATTTTTGTATTCTGTCAGGCAGAATATTTGTTAATGCAGATAAATCTTCTTTGAAATTATATTTAGATGCCACTGAAAAAAATCTCTTTTTACTATTCACTCATTTTTACAAAATATTGATGAACTCTAAGATCATCAGTCAATTCTGGATGGAAAGATGTAACTAAGGTTTTGTATTTTCTGTTATTTTGTTCTACTGCTACAGGTGTTCCATCAGACAATCTTGCTAACACTTCTATAGAACTATTAGATTCATCGACTGAAGCTATCAATGGAGCTCGAATAAATATTCCTGGAAATAATTTCGACCCTATATTATTGAATGGAATATCTACTTCAAAACTGTTTATCTGTCTTCCATACCAATTTCTTGAAACTTGTATATCTATTAACCCAAGTGGGTTAGGGTAAGGATCAGTTAATCTTTTAGATGCAACAATCATTCCAGCACATGTGCCCCAAATGTTCATTCCTTTATTTACTGACTTTAATATAGCATCTCGGAAACCATAAATGTCAATCAATTTTGTGATAGTAGTACTTTCTCCGCCAGGTATTATTAAACCACTTAGATTTTCTAATTCTTCTGGTTTCCGTATCTCTAAAGCTTTTATTCCAAGTTTGGAGAATGAAAGTATGTGATCTTTAAAATCTCCTTGTAATGCAAGTACACCTAGTATCATAAAGATTTAATCTAAGAACCTCTTATTTCTAGTCTGGAATCTTGCGGAATAGTAGACACATTTATTCCTACCATTGCTTCTCCTAAACCTTTAGAAACTTCGGCTAAAATATTTGGATCATTATAATGTGTTGTAGCTTTAACTATTGCTTCGGCTCTTTTTGCTGGATTACCAGATTTAAATATTCCTGATCCCACAAAAACTCCATCAACTCCTAGTTGCATCATCAGAGCTGCGTCTGCTGGAGTAGCTATTCCACCTGCAGCAAAATTCACAACTGGTAATTTTCCAGATTTTTTTATTTCTAGTAATAATTCGTATGGAGCTCCAATGTTTTTAGCTTCAGTCATTAATTCTTCTTGAGACATTGCCGATATTTTTTTTATATGACCTAGAACAGATCTTGCATGACCTACTGCTTGAACTACATCTCCAGTCCCAGCTTCACCTTTAGTTCTAATCATTGATGCCCCTTCTCCAATTCTTCTTAATGCTTCACCTAAATTTCTGCATCCACACACAAAAGGCATTTTGAAATCCCATTTATTTATGTGATGTTTCGTGTCTGCTTCTGTAAGGACTTCAGATTCATCAGCGTAATCTACTCCTAAGGATTCAAGAATTTGAGCTTCAACGAAATGACCAATTCGGCATTTTGCCATTACTGGGATACTCACAGAATTAATTATTCCTGATATCAATTCAGGGTCTGACATCCTAGCTACACCTCCGTCTGCTCTAATATCAGCAGGGACTCTTTCTAATGCCATTACTGCTACTGCTCCAGCATCTTCAGCTATTTTTGCATGCTCTGAAGTAACTACATCCATAATTACTCCGCCTTTTAACATTTGAGCTAAGCCACCTTTTACTTTCCAACTGCCAGTTTTAGGTTTATCTAAATCTTCCCATGCTTTATTAGATGAAGTATTGCCATTTTTATTTGTCGAGTTAATTGTAGCCATCTTCTAACCTGTATTTTCACAATAATTATTTCTATTAATCACATTATAATAGAAAAATGTTAACAATTTCATTATTACTAAAGAAATGTATTTAATTAAGGCTTACTTATTAGTTGCTAATAAAGAAACTACATCTGCAGTTCTTGAAGCATAACCCCATTCATTATCGTACCAACCAACTATTTTGAGAAAGTCATTTCCTACGAAACTAGTAGATAGGCCATCTATAGTTACACTATATGGACTTCCTTTGAAGTCAGAGGACACTAATGGTTCGTTTGAATAATTTAGAATTCCTTTTAAGTCATTTTTACTGAATTTTTCAAATTCAGAATTAATGTCATTAGAGTTAGCTTTGTTTTTTAAAGTTAGAGTGAGATCAGTTACTGATACAGTAGAAGTAGGAACTCTATAAGCCATTCCGTCTATTTTTCCCTCTAATTCCGGTATCACCTTAGTTACTGCTTTAGCGGCACCAGTTGTAGTAGGAATTATATTTTCTGCAGCAGATCTAGCTCTTCTTAAATCTGAATGCATCTGATCTAGAATTTTTTGATCGTTTGTATATGAATGAATAGTCGACATAAAAGCATTCTCAATTCCAAAACTATCATGAATTACTTTCACCATTGGTGCTACGCAATTTGTTGTACAAGATGCATTTGAAATTATGTGATGTGATTTTGGATCATACTTATCCTGATTGACTCCTAAAACCAAAGTTAGGTCTTCATTAGTTGCTGGAGCAGAAATTATTACTTTTTTAACAGATTTACTTAAATGATTTCCAGCATCTGAAGCATCAGTAAAAAAACCTGTAGATTCTACTACTATTTCTACATTCTCTTGTTCCCAAGGGATTTCAGAAGGAGATTTTTCTGAGAATACTTTAATTTTTTCATTATTTATTATCAGATAGTTATCATCGCTATCAATATTTCCTTGAAAATTACCATATGTACTATCATATTTGAATAAGTGAGCACAATTTGAAATCGGTGCTAAATCGTTAATTGCCACGATTTGTATTTCATTAGAATAATTTTGAAGAATTGCTTTAGTAAGTTGTCTTCCTATCCGTCCAAAACCATTAATTCCTATTTTTGTTTTTTTCATATTTTGTAACCTTTTATTCCAGATTTTTTTATTTCTAATGTTTTTAAATGTCCGATATCGTTTTCTCCCATCAAAAGAGTTCGATTATACTTACTAATACGCTCTCCTCTAGCTGGTGCTCCTGATTTCAGTTGATTTGAATTTGTTCCTACTGCTAAATCTGCAATAAAAGTATCTTCAGTTTCCCCTGATCTATGGCTAATTATAGTTGAAAAATTATTTTTCTGAGCCATTATTATTGTGTCTATGGTTTCTGAAACTGTTCCTACTTGATTTAATTTAATGAGAATTGAATTTCCAGCTTTTTCTTTTATCCCCTTATTTAAAAATTCTTTTTGAGTGACAAATAAATCGTCACCTACTAGTTGAATGTCATCTCCAATTTGAGATGTCATTCTTCCCCATCCATCCCAATCATCTTCTGAAAGCCCATCTTCTATACTGTAAATAGGATATTTGGAAATTAGTGATTTATAGATTGAAATTAGTTCTTCGGAAGATAGTTTTAAGTTTTCTGATTTGAGTTCGTATAGTTTCTTCTCTTTGTTGTAAAATTCTGATGCGGCCACATCTAATGCGAATTTCACATCTTTTCCTGGTGTCCATTTGGTATTTAAAGTAGCCTCAATAAGTAAATCTAAAGGATCAGAATTATTAAGTTTAGATGTAGCAAACCCACCTTCGTCTCCAACAGTTGAAGGTAGATTTTTACTTTCAAGAATTTTTTTTAATTCATTATAAATATCAAATCCACATTGAAGTGATTTTTGAAAATTTCCTGTTATAGGTACCACCATGAATTCTTGAAAATCTGTTGAATTAAATGCGTGAGATCCACCATTAATCATATTGAACATAGGGTTAGGCAAGAAATAATTTTCTGCAGGTTTTGAATCCGAGAGGTTTTCAAGATTTTTCGTAGAGTAATTCCAAGAATCATCGTAAGGATCATATTTCTTTCTAATGTATTGAAATAATTCTACATTTTGTTCTTTAGCACCAGCTCTAGCAACAGCCATTGATACTCCCAACATCGCATTAGCACCTAAAGAACTTTTAGTCTTAGTGCCATCAAGATCGATCATTATTTGATCTATTTCTTCTTGATCTGTGATTTTTTGGCCTTTTAATTTTTCAGAAATTTTGTTGTTAGTATTTGATATTGCTACGCTGACACTTTTCCCATTGAAGAATTTTTTATTTTGGTCTCTTAATTCTAAAGCTTCTTTAGAGCCTGTGCTTGCCCCTGATGGAACTACACTATAATATTTCTCATTGCTGTCAGTAACTACTGCTGTCCATATAGTTGGGTTACCTCTAGAGTCTAGTACTTGTCTCGCTATAGTTCTTTTTATTTTTGCTACCATAATGTTTGATTACTATTCTAATGCAAATTTGAATGCTAAATTTACAGCTTCTTCTGGACTATCTTGATGTATTATATCTATATTATTGTTGGCTATATGTTTTTGGTCTAGTCTCCAAGTGCCTAAACCTATGACTTTTTTATTTTCTGCAAGGGCATGACCTATTTCTGAGAGAGTTCCAAATGCACCTGAAATTGCTATTGAAACTTTACTTGCTTTCACTACCAATACATTTCTGGCATATCCAAGTCCTGTTGGAATTTTTATGTCTACCCAATCATTAGAATCATTAGGATCATCTCCTGGTAATATTCCTATAGTAATTCCATTTTTACTTTTAGCTCCTTTACACACAGATTCCATTATTCCACTCAATCCTCCACATATAACTACTCCTTTATTAGAAGCAATTAATTGACCTACTTTGAAAGCAGTTTTTAAAGTTTTCTCATCAGTATTGCTTGCTCCTATTACAGAAATAGGAATAAATTTGTTTATTGTTTTTATATTCAAATTAGAATTCTTCTTGTAGTGCTAATATTTTTTTTATACCTTGAGATCCTATATCTAACATTTCGTCTAATTTTTTTCTAGAGAATGATTGTTTTTCTGCAGTACCTTGAATTTCTATTATTTCGAATCTTGAATTCATTACTATATTTAAATCTACATCTGCTTTAGAGTCTTCTTTATAATCTAGATCCAGTAAAACATTTCCTTTAACTATTCCTATACTTGTAGCAGCAACTGGAGTTAATATTTGGGCTTTCAGTTTTTTTTCATCAAATATTTTTTTAAGAGCTATTTTTAAAGCTATGTAACCTCCAGTAATAGATGCTGTCCTAGTTCCTCCATCAGCATTTAAAACATCACAATCTATAGTGATTGATTTTTCCCCTAATAATTTCAGATCTAAAGATGACCTTAATGATCTTCCTATCAAACGCTGTATTTCTTGAGATCTGGAATTTTTCTTTCCTTTGGTTATTTCTCTAGATACTCGAGAAGATGTTGATGCTGGCAACATTGAGTATTCTGCTGTGATCCAACCTTGATCAGATAACCATGGAGGAATTTGTTCAGAAATTGTTGCAGTACAAATTACATGAGTGTTTCCAGTCTTAATTAGCACTGATCCATCTGCATTTTTAACAAACCCAGTTAAAATTTCTATAGGTCTTAACTCATTTGGTTTTCTGTTGTTTTCTCTGATTTTTTCTTTCCTAAAAAACGTTTAGTTTGATATTTTTATTTATAGATAATCTAATTAAAGAATACAATTAGTAATTAAAATTAAAAAATTTTGATTTATTTTTATGGTTAATAATCAATTCAAGAAAATTGCAATAATGGGATCAGGAGCAGTGGGAACTTATTTTGGTTCAATGCTATCCAATGCTGGGCTAGATGTAGTATTAATCGCAAGAGGAGAACACTTGGAGGCTTTGAAATCCTCTGGAGCATCAGTTAAGTCATCTTGGGGTAATTTTGTTATCCCAATAAAAGCTACAGATTCTCCTCAGTTTGTAGGAGAGGTAGATTTAGTTTTGTTTTGTGTAAAGACATATTCAAATAAATCAGCCATTAAGGCAATGAGATCTCTAATCGGAACGGAGACTTCAATTCTGACGATTCAAAATGGAATTTCTAGCGGTGACCAGTTATCCAAGGAATATGAAAATGTTTTTGAAGGAGCTACTTATATTGAAGTGTCTAGAGATAAACCTGGTTCCGTTTTTCAGACTGGAGAAACAGCATTGATTCGTTTTGGGAATAGAAATAATGTTTCTGAAAAAATGAATATTATAAAAGAAACTTTATCCGTGAAAGGAATTCAAATAGAAATATCAACTGATATAGAAAGCGTATTATGGTCAAAATTAATTTTGGTTGGTTCTGTCGGCACTTTAATGGCAAGCACAAGATCTTCTTTCTTAGAAATTATCGAATCCCCTTATGGTCTATCAGTATGTGAAAAGATGATGAGTGAAATATTTTTAGCTGCTCAATCTAAAAATGTTTCATTGCCTAGTAATTTAATCGAACAGAACATTCAATATTTATTGAAAGACAAAGACAACATTCAATCTTCTCTACAGCAAGATCTTTTCTCTGGGAAACCATTAGAACTAGATGATCTGATGGGTGAAGCTTTAAGAATTGGAAAAAGAAATCAGATAGAAATGCCAGTTTCTGAAAGTTTATATACTTCACTCTACAATTCAATTAGAGGGAAATGAGTTTAATGAACTTTCATAGTAACTTTATACTTTGATTGTCCTATAACTTTATTTTTTTGAGGTGATGGTTCTATTTCTTCTATTGAAAAAGGGAAGTCATGGAAAACTCCACCAGCAATTTCAGTTTGAGGTTTTTGAATAGTCATTGATTCTGGAGTATATTTGGGGGCTGACATTTGGAAAGTTATATATGTTTTAGGATCATGCATGCAAGAGAATTTGTCCAAAGGATCTTCGCATCTTGAATCTCTAGATAAAGAAATTAATCTTATTGTCATTCCAGATTTTTTTATTTTCACCTCTTGATTTACTTGAATAGTGAAAGATGTATTTGTATCAATAATTTGACCATCAAAAGGTTGGTTTTTTATTGTTGCTGAAAAAGCCATGTTATCATCTGAAATTCTTATAGAGTTAAGGCCATTTTTAAGATTATTGAATCTAAATTTATATAATTTTTCGGATTCCTTTATAGCTTCTAATGGTTTTATATCATCATTCAGAACCACTTTTATATTTGAAATATTTCCTTCAATTAGAAACAGAAAAACATTTAATTCAGAATCCTCTATTAAGTATCCTCTATATTCCCATTTAGAAAAATCTTTTGAATTCGAGATTCCTGAAGATGAGTCATTTTTTTCTTCAGTCGCTGAAGCACAAGAAAAAAATACAATACTTATTAGACTGACAGAAATTACATATAAGATTTTTTTCATTTGAGTTTTCATAATATATTAACTTTTTACAGAAACGTTATTGATTTTTCAATATTAAATTATTTTTTAATAATAGGAGAATTTGTAAAATTATTTTCCTAGGTGTAATCTCAATGGGATATTTTTACATTTTGGTATAAAATTTTACGAAATCACTAGACATAATCGTTAGGAGAAAAAATGGGACAACCATGGGCTTTTTTAAGTGGAAAACAGATTCCCTTGGAAGATGCGAAAGTTGGAATTATGACACATGCATTGCATTATGGTACAGCTGTGTTTGAGGGGATAAGAGGGAATTGGAATAATGATGCAGAGAAAATGTTCATTTTTAGGCTTAGAGAACATTATGAAAGGCTTATTCGAGGTTGTAAGATTTTGAAAATCTTTCCTCCGAAATACTCTGATTCTGCAGATAATCAAGAAACTTTTTCTGTTGATGATTATATTGAAATTACCATCAGTTTATTGAAGAAATGTGGTTATCATGAAGATGTTTATATTAGACCTTTGGCTTTTAAGAGTGAAGAATTGGTTGCTAATCTAAAATTACATGAATTATCGAGTAATTTTAGTTTAATTATTATTCCTTTTGGTGATTATATTGATAATGAAAGAGCTATCAACTGTCAGACATCAAGTTGGAGAAGACCTAATGATTCTATGATGCCTACTGGTGTAAAGTTGTCAGGATTATATACAAATAGCATATTAGCAAAAACTGAAGCTATTTTGGGTGGTTATGATGAAGCGATATTACTAAATGATGGAGGAACGGTGTCAGAAGGTAGTGGCGAAAACCTTTTTATGGTTTCTGGAGAAGAAATTATCACCCCTACAGAGACAGATAATTGCTTAATGGGTATCACTAGAGATTCCGTTATTCAACTTGCCAAAAAAGAATTGGGAATTGAAGTAGTTAAACGAAAAATTATCAGAAGTGAATTGTATTTGGCAGATGAAATATTTTTAACTGGTACAGCAGCTCATATAACCAGTGTAGGAAATATAGATAATCGAGCGATTGGTAATGGAAAAAAAGGTAAATTCACTAAAGAATTACAGAGAATTTATTTTGATGCTGTAAGTGGGAAAAAAGAAGATTATTTAGAATGGTGTACGCCCCTTGAGATTTAATAACTCAATAGGTTCAAAATTTATTGTTATTTAGCAGTCTTTTTAAGATTTTTTTTACGGTCAAAAATTTCCAATAAAAAAATTCTAAAGCTGAAGGTATTTTTTTAAAAGAATGACTGAAGAACAATTTGAATTTTGAAGGTCTAATTTCTTCGATTTCTATATTTGGTTCATTTCCAAATGCGATAAGTCTTGGATTAATACTCATTAATGATTCTACAGTTTTCTTTCCTGATATGTTTTCTATAAAATCAGTTGTCTCGTTCAGATTTTGTTCAATTTTTGAAGCTTCATAATTTACAAATCCAGAGACTAAATGAACAAAGTTTTCTGAAATAATGAATTGTGAAAAATCCTTAACTTTTATTGGTGATGTACTTAAAAAACTTGAAGAGGATAATTGAATTAGGCAATTTTCTTGAATTAATTCAATTATTTTAGTGGGATTTTTTTGAAAATAGTCGTTGTTTTCCACATTTAGCAGTATGGGAGTGAATCCCATGAAATTTATTAGCCTTAACGTATCACCAAAGTTTTTGGGTAATCCCCAAAAAGGAAATTTTATAGTGATGAATTTTGTGTAGTTAATGGTGACTGCAATTTTTTCAGAGATCAAGTCTGGAAGTTCTTTAACCAAATTGTTTTCCATACCAACTAACAAGGTTGTATTATTAATTCCTAAATCAGTTAACAGAGAAGTTATCTCATCAATTTTTTCTTCTATTTTAGAAGCGCTGTAGTTCTCTGCAAAAGAACTATTTGGACTTTCTACAATTGTTTCTACCCCAATATTGTCAATCTTTTTTATAATTTCTATAGTTTCGTCAATATTATTTATTTTATGATTGATATCAGGAAGTAAATGTCCATTTAAGTCTGTAAAATTCATATTTATAGTTTATTTTCTATCGAGTTTATTTTCCATTAGAATATTTCTTGAACTATTTTTATAAATAAAAAAATCATATGAATGGTGTTATAAGTATATGAAATCATTTCTTGGAAAATTGGATCCTCAAATTTTATCTGCATTGCAGAATGAAGAAAAACGTATAAAAGAAGATATAATTTTGATTGCTTCTGAAAACTATCCATCTAAATCAGTTTTAAATGTTACAGGTTCGATATTCTCAAATAAATATGCTGAAGGGTATCCAGGAAAAAGATATTATGCAGGTTGTGAAAATGTTGACGTTGCTGAGAACATTGCTATTGAGAGAGCTAAAGAACTCTTTCATTGTGAACATGTTAATGTTCAAGTTCACAGTGGCACCCAAGCTAATATGGCTGTGTATTCTGCACTATTAAATCCAGGAGATAAGATTCTAGGGATGAGATTAGACCAAGGAGGACATCTTAGTCATGGCTCTTCTGTAAACTTTTCAGGTAAATTATATGATTTTGATTATTATGGAGTTGAAAAAGAGACTCAAATAATTGATTACAATGAGGTCTTGAGGAAAGCTAAGGATTTTAAACCTAAGTTAATTGTTTGTGGAGCTAGTGCTTATCCTAGAATAATTGATTTTAAGAAATTTAAAGAAATTGCTAAAGAAGTTAATGCCATTTTATTAGCTGATGTTGCTCACATATCAGGACTTATTGCTACTGGATTACATCCTTCTTCTGTAAATGTTGCTGATATAACTACTACTACTACTCATAAAACTCTTAGAGGCCCGAGAGGAGCAATGATTATGTGTGACTCAGGTTATGCTTCGAAGATTGATAGAGCGGTTTTCCCTGGGATTCAAGGAGGGCCTTTTATGAACAATATTGCTGCTAAAGCAGTAGCTTTTAAGGAAGCATTGAATCCAGAATTTAAAACTTATTGCAATCAAATAATCTTAAATTCAAAGGTATTGGCTAAGAATCTACAAGAATTTGGTTTTAGAGTAATTTCTGGTGGAACTGATAATCATTTAGTTCTACTTGATGTCACATCAAAGGGTTGTACAGGATTAGAAGTAGAAACTATCCTTAGAAAAATTGGTATAATAATTAATAAAAATTCAATACCTTACGATGAATTGTCTCCCAGAGTCACCAGTGGAATAAGATTGGGCACTCCTGCTGTAACAAGTAGAGGAATGAGAGAATCAGAAATGGATATTATATCCGAACTGATTGATCAATCAATAAGATTTAAAGAAGATAATAAAAAATTGGAAAAAATCAAACATAAAGCTTTATCATTGGCTTTGAAGTTTGATGTACCAGGTATAGATGATTAAAAATATGTATTAAATTTGTTTTAGAATGGTATAATCATGTGCTGTTGTAAAAATTGTAGGAGATTTTAATTGAGAGATTATGAATTAACATGGATATTAAAAGACAAGATGGAGGATGATGCTAAAGAAAAATCTTTAGAGTCTTTAAAGTCATTTATTACTAGTTCTGGTGGAGAATCTTTAGTGGTATCTGATTATGGTATGCGGAATCTTTCTTATGAAATAAAAGGTGATAAAAGGGGACACTATTATATGGTTCGATTTTCTCTTGATCCTTCAAAAGCTCAGCAAATAGAGAGTAAGATGTATGCTGATCAAAATATACTTAGGCATCTTATGATAATTATAAATAGATTTGATTCTCCTATATCTCCAGAGAAATTAGATGATTCTCCAGTATTTAAAAAAACCAAAACCAAAAGTGAATTATAGTAAGATCAATTATCTACGAGGTATAAATGCTTAATAAAATTATGTTAATAGGAAATTTAGGAGCTGATCCTGAATTGAGATATACTCCTTCTGGAGATCCTGTAACAAATTTTAATATGGCAGTAACCAATTATTTTACTGATAATTCTGGTGAACAGCGCAATCATACTGAATGGTTTGAAATTTCAGTTTGGGGACGACAGGCTGAATCTGTTAATCAGTATTTAGCTAAAGGTTCAAAAGTTTATGTAGAAGGTAGATTCCAAAGTAGGGAGTATGTTGGCGCTGATGGGCAAACTAGAAAAGCATATGGTGTAAGAGCTAACACTGTTCAATTTCTTGATAGAAGACAAGATAATAATCAAAATCAAGAAACTGAGAGTAAAGGAAATATTGAAAATAGTGAGGAAGAACCTCAAAATAAAAATAATGAAGAACAAATTGAAGATCTACCGTGGTAGATAATTGTTTATGAGTGAATTATAAGAGAAAGGAAATATGACTACAAAAAATAGGTTTTCTAGAAATAAATACGATAAACTTCCTGTAAGAAAAGCTTGTCAGATTTGTAAAATCGATTCAATTGATTACAAGAATGTTGGTTTCTTGAAAAAGTATATTTCAGATAGAGGCAAAATCGAATCTGCTGCTAGAACTGGTACTTGTTCCAAATGTCAGCGTAATTTAACTGTAGCTATTAAGAGAGCTAGGCATATGGCTTTTTTACCTATAGCTGCTGAACATGTTTTGAATACTAAAGTAGTAGTATATAAACAGGAAAAATTTGAAAAAGAAGAAAATAAGATTACTATTAGCAAATCAAAAGCTGAATCTAAAGAATCGGAACCTGAAGCTAAAGAGGAAGTGAAAGCTGAATCTAAAGAATCGGAACCTGAAGCTAAAGAGGAAGTGAAAGCTGAATCTAAAGAATCGGAACCTGAAGCTAAAGAGGAAGTGAAAGCTGAAT
>PVBE011472163.1_pt1 | contig 36622 bp, 32 predicted proteins | sample 1631181 | NCBI WGS metagenome assembly PVBE01 (sample SAMN08397723, study PRJNA350692) | Marine metagenome, whole genome shotgun sequencing project. | isolation source: water | place: Pacific Ocean | collected 2012-04
AATGAAAATCTATCATGAGGTAGGATTTGATGGCTTTTTCATTGATGATCATGTCCCAAATACTTATCAGGATACTCCTTGGGGACATAGAGGCAGAGCTTTTGCAAACGGGTACATACAGGCAATGATTGAAGCAGTACAAAAAGAGAATTGATATGGAAAATTTCCATCAAATTAAACAAATAATGAAAACTTCTTCAGGAGATGTTACCTATTTTAGTTTAACTGAATTAACTAAATATCATCCTCAAATTAAAAATTTTCCATATTCTTTAAAAATTTTATTAGAAAATATATTGAGAAATTTAATGTTGGAGAAAACCAGTAAACATGAATTAGAAAATATTTTGTTGTGGGGTGATAAATCATCATTTAATAAGGAGATTCCTTTCTTACCATCAAGAGTTGTTCTTCAGGATTTTACTGGTGTACCAGTAATAGTAGATCTAGCAAGTATGCGAGAAGCAGCTCAAGCAGCAGGATATGATCCTTCTTTAATTAATCCTATTGTAAGGTCTGAATTGGTTATTGATCATTCTGTGCAAGTAGATTATTTCGCCTCAGAAGGAGCATTGGCAAAAAATAGCACACTTGAATTTAAAAGAAACAAAGAAAGGTATCAATTACTTAAATGGGGACAATCAGCATTTTCAAACTTTTCTATAATTCCACCAGGAGTTGGGATTGTGCACCAGGTGAATTTGGAATATTTATCGCCGGGAATAATGATAGAAGAATCGGAAAATCAAAAATATATTTTTCCTGATACTTGTTTAGGAACAGATTCTCACACAACAATGATCAATGGTTTAGGTGTTTTGGGATGGGGAGTGGGTGGAATAGAAGCTGAAGCTGTAATGTTGGGTCAACCATATTATATGAAACTCCCGGAAATCATAGGTGTAAGGTTAATTGGAAGTTTAAAAGAGGGGACTACTGCAACCGATTTAGTATTAACTGTGACTGAAACTTTAAGAAAACATGGTGTTGTGGAAAAATTTGTAGAATTTTTTGGACCAGGTTTACCTGGTTTGAGTTTGGCGGATAGAGCAACAATTGCAAATATGGCACCTGAATATGGTGCTACATGTGGTTATTTCCCCATTGATGAACAAACAATAGAGTATTTAAAAAATACTGGAAGAGAAAATACTAAAATTTCTGAAACAGAAGAATATTTTAGAAACCAAGGGATTTTTTATTCTGATGACATTGAACCATCTTATAGTGATGTTATAGATATTAATTTGAATTTAGTTGAGTCTAGTTTAGCAGGACCTAAGAGACCTCAAGATAAGGTGAAACTTTCTGATGTAAGAGACAGTTTTTACAATAACTTTGGTACGCATAAACATGATGATTTGGTTTTTGAAGATGGTTCAGTGGTTATTGCAGCAATTACCAGTTGTACTAACACGTCCAATCCTTCTGTAATGGTAGGAGCTGGTTTGATGGCTAGGAATTTGAATACTATGGGTTTAAAACCAAAACCTTGGGTAAAGACTAGTATGGCACCTGGCTCAAAGGTAGTAACAGAATATCTTTCTAATTCTAAATTAGATTTAGAATTAGATAAGATAGGATTTTCAACTGTAGGATATGGATGTACTACTTGTATTGGAAATAGTGGCCCTCTTCCCCATGATGTTTCTGAATTAATAGAAAATAATGATTTGTCTGTGGCATCAGTTTTGAGTGGGAATAGAAATTTTGAAGGAAGAATTCATCCACAAGTTAAAGCAAATTATTTAGCTTCTCCAATGTTAGTAGTTGCTTATGCTATTGTGGGCACAGTGGATATTGATCTGAAAAATCAACCTATTGGAAAGGATAATAATGGAAAAGAAATCTATCTTTCAGACATTTGGCCTTCTCAGGAAGAAATAAATATGACTATTCAAAATTCTATTAAACCTGATATGTATAACAATACTTATTCTATTGCGTTAAAGGGAAATGATGATTGGAATAATTTGGATTCTTCCAGAGGAAAATTATTTAAATGGGATAGAGAATCATCTTATATTCAAAAAGTTCCTTTTTTCGATGATTTTTCCCTTGAAATGCCACAGTGGATTCCAATTAAAGAAGCTAGAATCTTAGTTGAATTAGGAGACACTGTTACTACAGACCATATTTCTCCAGCTGGTAGTATTCCTGAGAGTGCTCCATCTGGTCAACACTTGATTTCTAGGGATATACCTAGATCTCAGTTTAATTCATATGGGTCCCGTAGGGGTAATCACAATGTGATGATAAGAGGTACTTTTGGAAATATTAGATTAAAGAATTTAATGACTCCTGATAGAGAAGGTGATTGGACTATTCATTATCCAGACAAGAAATTAATGAGAATTTTTGAAGCATGTGAATTGTATGCTCAAGAAAAAATTCCTTTGATTGTTATCGCAGGTAATGAATATGGAACTGGTTCTTCAAGAGATTGGGCTGCTAAGGGTCCAAGTTTATTAGGAGTTAGAGTTGTAATAGCCAAAGGATTTGAAAGAATTCATAGAAGTAATCTTATAGGTATGGGGGTAATACCTATGGAATTTCATAAGAACCAAAATCTAGAAACTTTAGGAATAGAAAATTCTTATAAGTTTAATTTTAATTTTTCTATTTCAGACTTAAAGCCAAGACAAAAAATCAAAGTGGAAGCTATTTCTGATGATGGGCAAAAAATAGAATTTGAAACTTTACTCAGAATTGATACCCCAATAGAAATAGAATACTTAAAAAATGGTGGTGTTTTACAGTATTTACTCAGGCAAATGTTGAAAAAATAATTTAGTTAATTCTTAAAAGATTGTTTGAAAGTTTCATCTAGAGATTCAAAATTAAATTCAAAATTTGAAGATAAAAGTTTTTCAGGATACATTTTAGTGCTATTAAGTAGAGTATTTCTTGTAGATTCACTAGTTAGAGATGATATTAAGAACTTAGGAATAGGAATAAAAACTTTTTTATTAATTGCTTTGAGATAAATCCTCATGAATTCTTTGTTTGTAGTTTGATGAGGTGACACAAAGTTTACTGCTCCTCTTAAAACTGGATTGTTTATTACATGATAAATTGCTGAAATAGTATCTTCTATGCTAATCCATGGCCAAAATTGTTTTCCATCTCCAAACATTCTTCCAATTTGCAAATTTGTTAAACTTTTCAATCGGGGTAAAAGCCCTCCATTATTGGATAATACTAAACCAAACCTCATGAGTATCACTCTTGTTTCTATATCTTTAGAAATATAAGCATTAGCAGAGTTTTCCCATTCCAAAGCTAATTGAGAAAGAAAACCTTCTCCGGCATATTCATCTTCTGTTAAATTTTGTTCTCCTCTATCTCCATAATATCCAAACCCCGATGCTGAAAGGAAAGTTTTAGGAGGATAATTTAATTTACTAATGGCGACTGACAAAGTTTTTGTGCTAGATATTCTTGAATTTTTAATACCAGTTTTATCTGAAATTGGTAAGATGGAATCTATTTTTTTCCCATTCAAATTTATAATACAATCAAATCCCTCTAATAATTCTAAACTTATGTCTTCATTTTCTGGATTCCAAAGAATCCCATTTTGATTAGGGTTTCTTACGATAGAAGTAACTTCATTGCCTTCGTTTTCTAAAAAAGGTTTAAGTATTGTTCCAATTAATCCATTGGAGCCTGAGATAGCTATTTTCATGAGAAAATTTTAGTATTAATTATTTTTTTTGATTCTTTCAAATACTTCAGGAATAAGAGGGAATATCCATCCTCTGTTTGAAATTATTTCAGTACTTAATTCTTTTGGAATTGCAACGATTATTTCCGGTTCTATAGAAAATTTTCCGGTAAATCCTCCTATAGCACTTCTTGCATGTACTCCTGAATATCCTCCAGAATCAAGTCCGTTCTGTGAATAATCTCCCATTCCTCCCCCAAAAACTGAATGCCATCTAAATGAAAAACCGTTTGTTACAGAAGGTCCAGAATTAAAGTCAACATCTGTAGAAACAACCATTCCTAGAGCTTTTACAGTATAAAGTACATCATCTAAATCTCCTCCTTCTCCTCCACATGTAATCGCCCAGTGGAGCCTTTTTATCATAATATCTGCTACATCTTGTGCTCCTTCTTGTCCATGTTTTACTCTTTCTTCAGTATCATTCATTTGGAAAGTTCCACCGGCTTGACCTGATAAATAGACTAACCCACTTTCATTAAAAATCACTCCTGCTAAACCAGTTCCTTGTATGCTTGTAACATTTTCTTCGAATGTACCAAGATCAATTCCTAGATCATTAATCCTTTCATATACACTAAAATTTCTTCTAAACGATTCTGGTATTATAGAATTTTCATAAAATCTACCCATTTTTTCTCCTTTTGAATTTATAATTTATATTTATTAATCATTTCTCTTAAAAAATCTACTGATTTGGGAATAGCAGTTTCTTCATTTTCTTCATCTTGTCCTTCATATACAACACTTAACCAACCATTATATTGAATTCTAGAAAATATTTTCATGATCCTATCGTAATCTAACCATGCTTCTTTTCCAGAACCGATTCTATAAATTTTTGCCCTTATATGAGTAGCAAGTGGGGCACTTTTTTCAATACTTTCATAAAAATTATAATCTGAATCAATTTTACCTCTTGTTCCCATAGATGCTCCAGGAGAGCCTCTATACTGACCAGTATCTAAAATATGAGAAAAATATGGACTATCTATATCCTTTAATAGCCTTACTACTTGTTCTCCTGTTGCAGGAATACATCCATGATTATGATTATGAAGACCTAGGATAATTCTTTTTGTAGAAGCATAATCAACAGCTTTTTTTGTCACTTCTACTAAATGAGGCCAAGCTTGTTCATCTGTTTGATTTTCACCTAACCATCCTCCAAAAACTCTAACCATAGGGATTTTCATTTCATATGCTATGTCTACCCATTTTTTTATCATATTTATTTGAGATGGTATTTCTGATGGAGGTAGTAGAAAATTGTTACTCAATCCTATATAGCAAATTTTTAGTCCTAATTTTAAACAATCTAATCTAATCTTTTCTAAATATTTTGGATCTGTTGTTTTAAAATGGTTGTAATGTATATCTACTCCATCCATTCTCATTTTTGATGCTTTTTGTATTATTCCATCTAAGTCTATTGATGACTCGTTGAAGGAGTTTTTATAAGAAAGTGATTGTAAGCTTAATTTTATCATTAGACTAATGTAGCCACTTTATGATTTTTTATCCAGTCTTCATTTAAAGTCAATCCTATGCCAGATTTTTTAGGTGCTGGAACTTCAGAATTTTCATCGAATTCTATTGTTTCAATGCAAGCAAAATCATGTGCCCAAGTTGGCATCCAGTATTCATAAAAGTCACAATTTTTTATTGTCATCATTACATGCAAGTTAGCCATATTCATGAAGATATTCCCTCCTGTTCCAATTTCACAATTTGTATTTGATATTTTTGCCAGTTCGCATAAATTCTTTAATCCAGTTATTCCAAATTTTTTCGATGTTCCTCTGATTATCCTGGGATATCTTTCTCTTAAATAATGTGAAAATTCTTTAAATAAAAATCCTGGTTGATCACTCATAGCTAAAGGTGTTTTTAATCTAATAGATAGTTTTTTTATGGATTCAAAATTGTTCCACGGGACAGGATCTTCAAACCAATGATAATTATTTAGGTCTAAAGCTTTTCCTACTTCTAAAGCTTTTTGATAATCATAACCATTGTTAGGATCTAACATTAAAGTAAATTCAGTACCAAGAAATTTTCTAGTTTCTTCGATAGTTTTTATTGTGTCTTTTGTAGACATTAGTCCAGGATGAATTTTATAAGCTTTGAATTCCCTACTTTTGAGTTCAAATGCTTCTTCTAAATAACCTTTGTAATTTTCATACCTTGGTTGGTAGGTTCCGTAAACTGGAATAGAATTTCTGATTTGTCCAATAATCTCATGGATAGGGGAGTCATTTATTTTTCCGATTATGTCCCAAATAGCAACATCTATACTAGCTAAACATTCAGAATATAAAGTTTTATTAATGTTATTACTTTTTAATAATTCAAATAATTTTTTCCATGTTGATTCCCATTCTATTTCTTTAGGATTTATCAATATAGGCTTGAAAGTTTTTATAATTTCTTTAATTTTATCTGTGGAGTCTCCTCTATGTTGGCCTATAATAGAATTACCTTCAATGCCTTCACTCGTAACTACTCTTATTATGCCTTGCTGTACAATTCCTCCAGTTAAACCTCGATAATCTCTATTATCTTTTAAACCCACAAATTCTAATTCTCTTTCTACGACATCTATTATTACTTCAGTTATTTTTATATTGTTTTCTGATAAATTATTCATAGCAGTCTGGATTTCAAGTATGATCTTTATAGGCTATAAGTATATACAATCAAATTATCAAAGTTGAAAAAATTCTTAAGGAGTTTGAATATTGATTGAAAAGACAAATAATCAAAGAGTAAAAAATAAAGTCGCGCTAGTCACAGGTGGAAGTGCTGGAATAGGAGCAGCTACCGTAAGAATGTTATTGGAGCATGGCTCTTCGGTTTTTATTGGAGACATAAGTGTTGAAAAAGGAAATAAACTTGTTGAAGAATTAAAACATTTGGGTTTTGTGAAATTTTTAGAATTAGATGTTGGAAATGAAAGTCATTGGGAAAATGCAATTGATCAAATCATAGGAATTAAAAATCGATTGGATATTTTAGTAAACAATGCTGGAGTATCAACATGGGAGACTAGAAAACAAGTTTTAGAAACATCCTTAGATGCTTGGGAGTTATCTATGAGAGTAAATTCTACAGGAGTATTTTTAGGTACTAGAACAGTTTTACCTGTGATGAAGAATCAAAAATTTGGATCAATTGTGAATATTTCTTCTATTTTCGGTATTGCAGGAAGTAAAGGAGGGGCTTCATATCATGCTTCTAAAGGAGCAGTGAGGAGTTTTACTAAAGCTTCAGCAATTCAATATGCTGAATTTGGAATAAGAGTTAATTCAATTCATCCTGGATTTACAGATACTTCAATGACTCAAGAACTTCATGGTTCTTCCCATGAACGTACTGATGAAGGTAGTAGAAGAGAAAAAATTACACCACTAGGAAGAATAGGAAGACCAGAAGATATTGCTTATGGTGTTTTATATTTAGGAAGTGATGAGTCAAGTTGGGTTACAGGTTCTGAATTAGTTATTGATGGGGGAGTTTTAGCTCAATAAAATGGCACAAGTTATTTTAGTAAGACATGCGCAGAGTACTTGGAATCTTGAAAATAAGTTTACTGGGTGGGTAGATATTGATCTATCTAAATTTGGTGAAGAAGAAGCATTGGGTGCTGGGAAAATTATAAAGAATTTAGAAATAAAATTTGATGTAGCTTACGCATCTATTTTACTAAGATCTATTCACACCTTAGAAATAATTCTCAAGCAAATTAAGCAAGAAAAATTAATTATTTCTAAAGATTGGCGTCTTAATGAAAGACATTATGGAGGCTTACAAGGTTTAAATAAAGAAGATACTTCTAAAAGTTTTGGAGAAGAACAAGTTTTACAATGGCGTAGGAGTTATTCTATTAGGCCCCCTGATATGAATGAAGAATTATTCAATTCCATGAGAAAAGATAAGCTTTTTAATGATATTCCAGAAGATAAACTGCCTAAATCAGAATCATTAAAAGATACTACTGAAAGATTGACTCCATTCATTAAAAATATTTTTCTAAGAGATATATCAGCAGACAAAAATATTATAATTTCTGCTCATGGAAATTCTTTAAGGGCATTAATAAAATATATTGAGAATATTTCTGATGAAGATATATTGAAACTAGAAATCCCTACAGGGAAACCGATTATAATGAAATTTAAAAATGGATTATATTTAAGTAGAAAATATTTATAGTTTTACTTTTGTTTTTCTAATTCTTTTGGAAGTTTAAATGTTATGTCTTCTGGAGTTCCATCTATACTACTTAATTTTGAGGGATTTAAAAATTGAACAACTTTTTGTACTATTCCTTCTGGAGTAGAGGCTCCGGAAGTAATTCCAATAGTTTCTTTTCCTTCTATCCATTCAGGGAGAATTTCTTCTGGTTCCATGATTAAAAAACTAGGAGTTCCGATGGATTCTGATACTTCTTGAAGCCTTTGACAATTTGAACTATTCTGAGAACCTATTACAAGAATCAAGTCTGTTTTAAGAGCTAATTCTTTTACAGCATCTTGTCTATTTGTAGTTGCATAACATATATCATTTCTTACTAAAGCGTTTGGAAATTTTCTTTTTATCTGATTAACTGCTTTTGAAGTATCCTCAACTGATAAAGTAGTTTGTGTTAGAACAGCAATATCTTCCTTAGATTTTAGTTTATCTAAAGACCATTCTTCTCTTTCATCTATGAGAGTCATAGATGTTTGTCCCATAGTTCCTTTTACTTCTTGATGACCTCTATGACCAACTAAAATAATTTTTTTCCCTTCTTTAGAGTATTTTATTGCTTCATTATGAACTTTAGTTACTAAAGGACATGTAGCATCAATAATTTTCAGATTCTTTTTTTGTGCTTTTGGAAAATCTTTAGGATCTGAACCATGAGCTGAGAAAATCACAACAGAATTATTTGGAATTTTTTCAACATTTTCTACTGTTACAGCACCTTTTCTTTCTACTTCTTCTACAACTTTTGCGTTATGAACAATCTGATGTTTCACATATACAGGAGATCCATATTTTTCAAGAGTTAGTTCTACAATATCTATTGCTCTTACTACTCCGGCACAAAACCCTCTGGGATTACTAAGAATGATTTTCATTTTTTCCTATTTTTTTATCTAATTTGATTTTGTCAAAATAATTAATCTTCTTCAACTGATTTTTTTAATACGATAAGCGGGGAGATAAAGAAACAAATAGATGATAGCAGTAATAAAAAATAATAACCCCAGTTATGATTTTGAGTGTTAAGCCAATCTACTAAAAAACCTGAACTTCTAGCTAATCCACTCCCAATTAAAAAGGCAACTGCAGAAAATCCTAATGTTCTTCCAGCATAATTTTTTGGAACTAAATCATTAGCAACAGCCCAAAATAAACTTATTATTAATCCAACTGAAATTCCTATCAAACTGCAACCTAAAAGAACAGGTATTACAGTGTGAAAAGGAATCATAAGAGAAGGGCCTAGTATTCCAGAAATACTAGCTAATAACAATAAAGGTTTTTTTCCAATTTTGTCAGAAATGTATCCAGCTGGTATCATAATTGTTCCTATTGTTATACACAATACGAGAATAATAAAAGTAATAGTTTGAGCTGGGTTGTTTTGGATAACAACATCACTAACAAAATAGATCGCAAATGTTTGTAAGCTTGATAATGAAGTAACGCTAATGCTTAATGCAATAACAAACCATGCGAATTTTTTCCGTTTATTTTTTGGCCAATTTTGGTGACTTATTTTTTTATTTATTTTTTTGGGAACTCCATTTATTTTTTGGGAACTCAAACTTAGAAAGCTCCAAATAGTTGAGAGTAGCATTACTAGAGATATGAAAATAATAGAAGCCCAAAACCATTGAGAATCTTCTGGTCCGGAGTAATTTTTCATAAATTGTAAGGTAATTAGAAGAACTATTGCTGCTCCTAATACTCTTGAAAAATTAAATACTCCTGATGCAGAGCCGAAACTTTTTGATTTAACGTGATCTTTAATTAATGCGTTAGCTGGACCTTCACCAAAATTAGCAAACACATTGATTATCATGAATATAATTATTAAACCGAGAACTGACTGAACAGGAACTAAGAAAAGTGAGAAAAATGAAACTCCTATACCCCCGAATATTAAAAAAGGAATTCTTTGCCCAAAAATTGATCCAGTATTTTTGTCACTTAAAAACCCTGCTAATGGTTGTATTAAACTTGCAGTTAAACCTGTAATTAGGGAAATTAAACCTAAAAGTCCGTTTTTCCCTAAATTAATCCCTAGAATAGTTACTGGGGAAGCATTTAAAATATCTAAAACTTTGTAAGGTAATATTATTGCGCCTAAAGTAACTAATGTTCCTGAAATCCCAAAAACATAAGAACTTAAGTTTAATAAGCTATTAGATCCTTTTTGAAATTCTCTAGTGATTGGTTTAAATAATTTCTGGAAAATTAGTTTCATTAAATTACTTGGAATATGTTACTTAGAATACGAATTTAGTTTATTGAAATAATATATTAATCTACATATAGAATTATTTTATGTCATATTTTTATTTTAGTATTATTATTACAAGAGTTTTGAAAATAGTTTAAAATTTTTTTATATATGAAGTATAATTTTTTCTTTAAGCTAACTTGATATTAGAGGGGGATAATATGCAAGGACGTTTTGGGGATTTAAAAATTTTTTCTGGAAATGCCAATAAATCTTTGTCAGAAAAAATTTGTGAATATTTACATGAAAAACCTGGAAAAATACAGGTATTCAAATTTCGAAACGATAATAGCTTTGTAAGAATTTTAGAAAATATTCGGGAGCACGATGTTTTTATAGTTCAACCTACTAGTGGAAATGTTAATGACAGTATTATGGAATTGTTGATAATGATAGATGCTGCAAAAAGAGCTTCAGCTGGTAGAGTAACTGCTGTAATGCCTTATTATGGTTATGGAAGAACTGATAAAAAAGATCAACCTAGAGTGCCAATTACTGCTCGATTGATAGCAGATTTAATTTCTACAGCTGGTGCAGATCGGGTTCTTACTGTTGATTTACATGCTGCTCAGATTCAAGGATTTTTTAATATTCCTGTTGATGAATTAACAGCAGTACAAATGTTTGCAGATTATTTTTTGACTAAAGCTTTTGATAATGTTGTTGTAATCGCTACTGATGTAGGTATTAGTAAGGATGCTAGAGACTTTGCCGAGAGACTAAAAGCTCCTCTAGCAATTGTAGAGAAAAGAAGAGTTGATAATGATGATAATGTACAAACATTGAATATTATTGGAGATGTTAAAGATAAAGTCGCAATAACTTTTGATGATGAAATAGATACTGGAGGATCCTTGATTCAAGCTTTAGCTGCACTAGAAGATCAGGGTGTCAGAGAAGTTTATAGTTGTGCTACTCATGCTGTTTTTTCAAATGGTGCTTTAAAAAGATTAACTGCTCATGGAATTTTAAAAGAATTAATAGTTACGGATACAATTACTCAAGAGGCTTCTTCAGGTAAGCTTAAAGTTTTATCTATAGCACCTTTACTGGGTGAAGCAATATCAAGAATTCAGACTGGGAGATCTGTTGGAGCTCTCTTTAAACAATAAGAATATTTTATAAATGGTTGAGATTTTATCAAAAATATTTGGAGACCCAAATAAGAAAATACTTAAGAATCTTTCCTCTATTGTTTCTCAGATAAATGATTTAGAAACAATTTTTGAAGATTTTTCAGATCCAGTCGATTTTAAAAATAAGACAGAGGAATTTAAGGAAAGAGTTATTCAAGGGGAATCTCTTGATGATATTCTCCCTGAAGCATATGCATTAGTTCGAGAAGCTTCTAAAAGAATTTTAGGACAGAGACATTTTGATGTTCAACTTATTGGGGGTGTCGTTTTACATCAAGGTAATATAGCTGAAATGAAAACTGGAGAAGGGAAAACGCTGGTTGCTACATTACCTTCATATTTGAATGCTTTATCTGGAAACGGAGTACATGTTGTCACAGTAAATGATTATTTAGCTATAAGAGATGCATCATGGATGGGTCCAATTCATAGATTTCTTGGACTTAAAGTGGGTTGTCTACAACAGGACAAGTCTTATGTTTTACCAGAAATTCCAATTAATGATTCTTCAGGAGAAATGGAAGAACTGATTGAATCTGAAAGAAGAGTTGCTTATTCATGTGATATTCTTTACGGCACTAATAATGAGTTTGGATTTGATTATTTAAGAGATAACATGGTTGATTCTGAATCAAGATTAGTTCAAAAAGATCATGCCTTTGCAATAGTAGATGAAGTAGACAATATCTTAATAGATGAAGCTAGAACTCCTTTAATTATAAGTGGTCCAGTGAAAGATAGAGGACAGGATTATAAAAAATTCGCAAATCTAGCTAGAACATTACATCTTGATCAAGATTTTACGAGTGATGAAAAAAATAGAACAATTAATTTGACAGATGATGGGATTAATAAGATTGAAACAACATTGAATCTTTCAAATTTATATGATCAAGATAATTTTGGAATAACACATTTTATAGAAAATGCTATTAAAGCTAATGTTCATTACATTAAAGATAGAGAATATGTGATCAATGATGGGCAAGTTGTACTAGTTGACGAATTCACAGGTAGGTTGATGCAAGGAAGAAGATATTCTGACGGATTACATCAGGCGATAGAAGCAAAAGAAAATCTAAAAATCCAACGAGAATCTGCTACATATGCCACTATTACTTTGCAAAATTATTTTAGGATATATTCTAAGTTATCTGGAATGACTGGTACTGCTTCTACTGAAGCAGAAGAATTTGACAAAATTTATGGATTAGATGTTATTCAAATTCCTACTAATAGACCAAATGTTAGAAAAGATATTCCGGATTTAATTTTTAATAGTGAAAAATCTAAATTTAATGCTCTGGTAAAAAGTGTTAAAGATTTACAGAAATCTGGAAGGCCAGTATTAGTAGGTACTACAAGTATAGAAAAATCAGAATTACTTAGTAATCTTTTAAGAAAAAATGGAGTAAACCATCAGGTCTTAAATGCTAAACAACATGATCAAGAAGCCCTAATAATTGCAGATGCTGGAAAAACAGGAACTGTTACTGTAGCTACAAATATGGCTGGTAGGGGTACGGATATTATTTTAGGTGGAAGTAAGAGTATTGGTGAAGAAGAATGGTCAATACAAAATACAAAAGTCTTAGATTTGGGTGGGTTGAAAATCCTAGGTTCTGAAAGACATGAATCTAGAAGAATAGATAATCAGTTAAGAGGTCGGTCAGGTCGTCAGGGAGACCCTGGTGGAACACAATTTTATATTTCTGCAGAAGATGATTTAATGAAAAGGTTTGGAGGAGATAGAATTCAATCAATTATGAATATGGTTGGGCTGGATGAAGAGACTCCGATAGAGAACAAGCTTTTAACTAGAGCAGTTGAAAGTGCTCAATCCAAAGTAGAAGGATTTCACTTTGAGATACGGAAAACCTTAGTTGATTATGATGATGTTATAAATACTCAGAGAGAAATAATTTATAAACTAAGGAAACAGGCATTTGATGATGAATCATTAAAAGAGAAAATTCTTGATATGGTTCATGATGAAATTGAAGATTTGATCATGAACCATCTGGATGGCGATAGTAAAAAAGAGAATTTAGATATATTTTTTAAAGAATTTTCCAAGATTATTCCAAATTCTAAATTAAATAGAGAGTTGGTAGAAGGTATTAATGGTGATCCTTCTAGTATGTCTGAGCAAATTCATAAAAAAATTGATGAGCAATTTGATTTTTTAGTAAATAATTTAGGTCATGAACAACTTTTCGGTTGGTTTAGGTTTGTGTTATTAAGATCTATAGACTCACATTGGGTCGAACATCTAACAATCATGGATAATATGAGACAAGGAATAGGACTTCAGGCTGTAGGCCAAAGAAATCCTCTTGTACAATATAAAACTATTGGTTTTCAAATGTTTGAAGATTTGATGTTTAGAATTAATAGAGATACAGCCAAAACAATTTTTAATTTAGGTATAAATTTTGATTCTCATAATTTGTCTAAAACTTCATTAAGTAATAATTCGCTTAATACTAAGAAAGGTTCAGTAATGGATAATGTTAATCAAGGACATGGAGAGAAAAGGAATATATCTAAAAAGATTGGAAGAAATGATCCGTGTCCCTGTGGAAGTGGGAAGAAATATAAAAAATGTTCTGAAACTCAAACATGTGGGGCAAAGGTTTAGTTTTTGTTAAATGAATTATATTTTTGATGGACTTTTTGATAAAGATAGAAAAATATATGATGACGAATTCTTAAATTCTTACGATTCTGCTGATACTTATCTTGAAATTTTCAATAATGCTTTAAATAATGGAGAAAATTGGAAGGATGTTGTCTTGGAGATCATAAGAATATGGGGAATTCCAGAAGAAAAAAAAGGTAATCATAAATCAACTTATTTAATTTCTGGTGAAGCTTTTAATTGGATTAGATTAGCAATAAGAATTGTTAATTCAAGTAATATTGAAATTCCTGAAGATGAAATTAGAGAATTCCTTTTTTCAGGATTTTTGCCAAATGCTCTTTCTGAAGATGAATTTAAGTCAAAAATAGGAGATAGTAAATTTAAAGGATGGCAAAATTATTATTATGGAATAATTGTTGAGCAAGGTGTCATTGAATTGACTAAAATAAATATCATGAAAGAAGTTTTCTCAACAGGAATTAATATTTCAGATGAAAGATTAGAGATAGTTTTTGATGAAATTTATGGGAATAGTTTTGAAGTTTTATGGAAGGATTTTAATTTAAATACGAGTGGTGTTAATAGAAAATATTATCTGCCTAAAACTACAGGAGAATCAGAAAGTGAAGAATTCATTTATTGGTTGTTTAAAAGAAGACTATCAAAATCTACACCAGAAGTTTTTGCTAGTAGGGTTAATGAGGCTTTGAAATATTTGGATAATGTCAAAATGAATAATATTATAAGAATATCTAACAATAGTGATTAAGGGGTTTTAGATTATTTTGAAAAAGAAATTTCTTAAAATAAAAATGGATGACTTTCCTAAAAATTATGATTTTTTGTCTACTGAAGAAAAAATAATTAATCAATGGGAATCTTCAGGGATTTTTAAATGGAATTCTAAATTGTCAGGAAAAGAAGTTTTTTCTGTTGATACTCCTCCACCAACTGCTAGTGGCTATTTACACATGGGCCATATCTTTTCTTATACTCATCAAGACTTTATAGTTAGATTTCAAAGGATGATAGGAAAAAATATTTTTTATCCTATGGGATGGGATGATAATGGATTGCCAACAGAAAGGAGAGTACAAGATTACTTTAATGTAAGATGTGATCCTTCTCAAGATTCGATAGACAATATTTTAGATGTTGTGAAATCTAGGGATCCCAAGAGTAATCCTTTAAAAGTTTCTCGTAATAATTTTATTGAATTATGCCATTTGGTTACTGAAGAAGACGAAAAAGTTTTTAAGGATGTTTTTACTCAAATTGCCCTTTCTGTTGATTGGTCTCAAGAATATTCTACGATAGGGAAATTACCTAGGAAATTAGCTCAAAAAAGTTTTTTGGATCTTTTTCATAAAGGACATATTTACAATACCGATTTTCCAGTTATGTGGGATCCTGGATTTCAAACTGCAGTTGCACAGGCTGAAGTTGAAGATAGAGAAGTTGAAGGTGCTTTCCATGATATAAAATTCAAAATTCCTGAAATGAATGCTGAATTTACTATTTCTACTACTAGGCCTGAATTACTTCCTGCGTGTGTTGGTATTACTGCTCATCCTGATGATGTAAGGTATAAAGGTTTTTTTGGCAAAAATGCTGTTACTCCTTTATTTGGAGTACCTGTGCCTATTTTCCCAAGTGATTTGGTCGATCCTGACAAAGGTACCGGTATTTTGATGGTATGTACATTTGGTGATCAAGTTGATGTTCAGTGGTGGAAAGATCATAGTTTGGAATTAAGACAACTTCTTAATTTTTATGGAAGATTTAAAGAAGTTGAGTTTGGAATACCTGGTTGGGAATCTTCTCAACCGAAAAAAGCAAATTCTATTTATCAAAATTTAATCGGGAAAACTGTAAAACAAGGCAGGAATATTATTGTAGAAAATTTAAAAGATCCTAATAATTTCCCAAATTCAGAAATTGCACTTAAAGAAACTCCTAGAAAGATTACTCATTCTGTTAGGTTTTATGAGAGAAGTAAAGTTCCTTTAGAGTATTTGAATACTAGACAGTGGTTTGTTAGATTGATGGATAAAAAAAGAGACTTAATTGAAAAAGGTAGAGAGATTTCTTGGCATCCAGAATTCATGAGAAAAAGATATGAGAACTGGACGGAGAATTTGCAATCTGATTGGTGTATCAGCAGACAGAGATTTTTTGGAGTTCCATTTCCAGTTTGGTATCCTCTAGATAATTCATCCAATCCAGACTATGATAATCCTATTTTGGCATCTTCAGAAAATTTGCCTGTTGATCCTACTGAAGATTTTCCTAATGGTTATGATCCTGAACAAAGAGGTAAACCTAATGGGTTTATTGGTGAATCAGATGTTTTTGATACATGGTTCACAAGTAGTTTGTCTCCCCAAATAGCTGCTAAATGGGGTGAGGATGAAAATGAAATGAAAAATATTTTCCCCAACAATATCAGACCTCAAAGCCATGAAATAATCAGGACTTGGGCTTTTTATACTATAGTAAAGTCTCTTTTACATCACAACTCTATTCCCTGGAATGATGTAGTTATCAGTGGTTGGATTTTGGATCCTGATCGTAAAAAAATGAGTAAAAGTAAAGGGAATGTTGTTACTCCTTCTGACTTGATTCAAGAATATGGGTCTGATTCAGTAAGGTATTGGGCTGCAAGTGCTAGATTAGGAACTGATACTGCTTTTGATGAACAAGTTTTTAAAATTGGAAAGAGATTAACTACTAAAATTTATAATGCTAGTAAGTTTGTTTTATCCCAAGAAGCTATGATTGGTGAAATTAACAACCCTCTCGATTTATCTTTTTTAGCTAATTTAATTGAAGATGTAGAAGTATGTTCTAATAATTATGAAAATTTTAATTTTGCTGAATCTATGATGGTTGCAGAAAAGTTTTTTTGGAATATGTTTACAGATAATTATTTAGAATTAGTGAAAAATAGAGCTAGACAGGATGATGACTTAGAAGCACAAACTTCTTCAGTGGCGACATTGAGATTAGCTTTAAATGTGTTGTTAAGATTGTTTGCTCCAGTAGTACCTGTAATAGCTGACGAAGTATGGGGTTGGGTTTTTGCTAAAGAAACAGGTTTCACATCTATTCATTCATCTAAATGGCCTACCAAAAAAGAAATATTGAAATATACAGGTTCAGTAGGACAAAAAGAATTGTTTTTGACTACATGTGAAGCTATTCGTGCTATTCGAAGATCAAAGACTCAGAATGGATTTAGGTTAGGTTCTGAAGTTAAATCAATATTGTTAGTTGCTAAAAAAGAAGATATTGAACTTTTAGCATTAGCAAAGAATGATCTTGTTACCGCTGCAAGATGTGATGTCCTTAAATTAGAGGTAGGTAAAGAACTTGATGCTAAAATTCTGAACTAATTTATTCCAGAATTTCAGATTCAATTTCAAGGTCCTCTCCACAAAATTCTATCCAAGGTTTAAAATCCTCAACAAATTTTCTCCCTTCTTCTTCAGAAGTTAAACCTTTAATAGATCTACCAGGATCATAACCTCTAGCTTTAGCCATTGCTTCAATCCCTCTTTTAGTAGTTCTTACTCCCCCTAAAATAATAGTATTCTGATCTTCAATAACAATAAGGTCAAAACCGTTTTTCTTTTTTTTCCAAAATAATTTCATTATTTCCTAATTATATATTAATTAAAGTGATAGTTTCATCTAATAATATATGAGCTAAATCAGTTTTTGGCATTACAGGTAATTCAGTAACTGATCCATTTTTTTGAATTATAGTAACTTGATTGTCATCACTGTTGAATCCAATATCTTCTCTAGAGACATCATTAGCAATAATCATATCTAGATTTTTTTCTTTTAATTTAATTTTTGCATTTTCAATAAGATTCTCTGTCTCAGCAGCAAAAGCGATCTTTTTTATTTTTTTATTTTTTATTTGTTTTAATATATCTGGTGTTTGTTCTAGTTCTAAATTAAGGTTTTTATCATAAGAGGTTTTTTTAATTTTCTGGTCTTCTTTTGTTAAGGGTTTAAAGTCACAGACTGCAGCTGCCATAATAATTACATCAGCATGATCTGATTTTAAAAGAATCATTTTTTCTAAATCTGAAGATGTTTCTACTAAATTATTTTCTACTCCTAATGGAACTTGAAGAGATACATTTTTAGTAGAAAGGAGTGAAACTTCTGCTCCTCTGTTTCTTGCAGCAGTTGCAATTGCATAACCCATTTTTCCACTTGATCTGTTCCCAATGTATCTTACTGGATCTATTAACTCTCTAGTTCCTCCTGCAGAAATAAGTATTTTTCTAGATATTAAATCACCAGTTTTAGACAATAATAATATGGCTGTTTCTAAGATTAATTGTGGTTCAACCATCCTGCCTTTCCCTATAATTCCCGATGCTAATCTGCCAATTTGAGGTTCCAGTATATTAAATCTTTTTTTATCAAGAGATTGAAGGTTTCTAATTACTTGCTTATCATACATTTCTCCGTCCATAGCTGGAGCCAAAATAACTGGAGCATTGGTTGCAGAAATAGTTCCTGTAATAGGGTTATCAGTAATTCCATGGACAATTTTGGCAATAGAATTTGCTGTGATTGGTGCAACTATGATTAAATCCGCGTTTTTTGCTAGATAAACGTGATCAATATTAATTTCACTAATATTGTCAAAATAACTAGTAATTACTGGATTGTGACTTAATGCCTCAAAAGTGTTTTTTCCGACAAAATTTTTCGCTCTTTTGGTCATTAGAACTGACACATTTGCACCTAATTGGACAAGTTTACTTACTAGTTCAGCACTTTTATAAGCAGCGATACTTCCTGTTATTCCAACAATTATTTTTTTCCCTGTAAGAGGATGACTTCTTGATTTTTCCATAAATATATTTTATCGGAAATTTAATTGATAAATAAAATTTAGCCCTTTTAAAGTCAATTCTTGATCAACTTTATCAAAATATTCAGTATAAGAAGACATTAAAGTGGCTAAGCCACCGGTTGCAATCACAAATATTTGATCATTTTTTGTGTACTCATAAAGTTCTTCTTTGAATCTTTTTATCATTCCTTCTACTAGATCTAGATATCCCCAGAAAAGACCTGATTGCAAAGAATCATTAGTATTAGTCCCAATTACTTTTTTTGTTGGAGACACTTCGATTCTTTTTAAAAGAGATGTATGTAAATATAATGATTCTGATGATATGTGAATTCCGGGTGAAATTGCACCCCCTAAATATTCTCCTTGTTCAGTAACTGCATCAAAAACTGTTGCTGTACCAAAATCAACTATGATTTTATTTTTTGGGTATAAAATTTTTGCAGCAACTGCATCACATATTCGATCAGAACCCACTTCAGATGGAGTATCGTAAAGAATATCTATATTAGTTTTAGTTTTTGGATTAATCACACAAACATTTAAATCTATGATTTGTTCTACAGAGCTTTTAACTAAGTTGGTAATTGAAGGAACTACTGAACCAATTATTGCTCTATTAAGATTAATATAATTAGGGAAATCATTTTTGAGAAAATCTAATATCTCATCTCTGACTTCAACTTGAGATGCTTTTAAGTTAGTTTTAAGTGATTTTTTAGCTATTAAAGAATCTTCTTTAAAAACTCCTATCGAAATATTTGTGTTTCCAATATCAATAGCAAGTAACATAATTGAAATTAACTTATTTGTATTTTTGTGAAAGCTTCTGGAATCTTTTCCAAAACATTTGTTGAAGTCATACCATATACTCCTTTGCTATTTGATGCTAGATCTCCTGATAAACCATGTAAATATACACCTAAAGATGCTGATTCAAAAGAATTTAATTGGGAGTGTGCGGATAGTCCACTTATTATTCCAGTCAATAAATCTCCAGATCCAGCTTTTGATAGTCCACTGTTTGACCAGGGACTAATTCTTAATTCTCCTTTAGGGTGAGATATTATAGTATTTGAGCCTTTCAAAACAATAATTTGATTCCATTTAGAACTATATTCTTGAGTCACTTCAACTTTGTTTTTTTGAATTTCTTTTATCGGGATTTTTGTCAATCGAGACATTTCACCAAAATGAGGAGTTAATATACATTCACTTGGAATTTTCTTCCACCATTCATTGATATTTGATAAATGATTAAGAGCATCAGCATCCAAGATTACTTGGATAGATTTGAAATCTTTCTCATGTAAAACATTTAATGTTTTTATAGTAAGATCTTTCGCTCTTTTATCTAAACCTAGCCCTGGTCCTATAGATATAGAATTGAATCTTGAGAAATCTTTTAAGGAGATGTCCTTAAAAGATTCTTTAATTGGGAATAGAATCACGTCAGGGATTTTGTTAGCTATTATTGAATAAATATCTTCCGGAACCATTAGTCCAACTAAGCCAACTCCTGTTTTTGCTGCCGAAGAACCAGAAAAAAAAGCTGCTCCAGGATAGTTAATTGATCCACAAATTATTAGTGTGCTTCCTGATGTTCCTTTATGAGAATTAAGAGGTCTTTTGGGTAATATTTTTTTGGCCCATTTTTTATCAAGCAAGTATCTTTTAGGGAATTTCCATTTAATATTTTCTTTTTTAAATCCAATATCTAGTGTTCTTAAATTTCCTACTACTTCTGGTTGGAACGCTATATGGCAACCTAGCTTAGGATATCCAAGCATTAATGTGAAATCTGATTTGAAATTTTTGGTTGATATATTACCATTGTCTGTGTTTAAACTACTAGGATTATCTATAGAAATGACTATTTGTTTTTTATGGTTTATAGATTTTCCAATCTTATCAAGAAGTTGAGTAGTTTCATTTCTTAAGGGAATTTTAGCCCCTATTCCAATAATTGCATCCAAAATTAGATCAAATTTACTTATTTGAAATGGTATTTCTTTATCAATATCATCTATAAACTTGTGATTTAATTGATTTTTTTGAACAATATTTAAATTTTTTTTATTTTTGGAGCTTTTAGAGAAAATCCAAATTTCTGTTTCTTTCAAATTATTTTGTAAATTTTTTGCTACTGTAATTCCATCTAAGCCATTATTGCCTGATCCTGCTATTATAAGCATGCTTTTTTTATTCAAATTGTTGAAATTATTTTCTATAAAATCAGAAATAGACTTTGCTGCTGCTTCTATAAGATTTTCTGAAGAAATACCAGAGAGGAAAATCTGATTCTCTATAAGTTTCATTTCCTTTGATGTAACTAGGTTTTTCATTTTTTTAAGTTGAAAATCTATTTGGAAGTCTCAATGGTAACACAGGCAACTGCATATTCTCTTGAATGAGATATGCTTAAGGATGTATTCTTTAGGCCTATGAGTTCTCCCACTTTTTTTCCTCTTCCTGATAACTTTATTTGTGGAGCTTGACCTCTATATCTTATTACTTCTACATCTTTCCAACTTACTCCTCTTATGCCTGTTCCCAGTGCTTTCATCATAGCTTCTTTAGCAGCGAATCTGGCTGCTAATTGAGGACTTCTGTTACGACAATAAATTATTTCGTTTTCAGTAAAAATTTTTTTTAGGAATCTATTAGGATATTTTGATTTAACATTTTGAATTCTTTTAATTTCAATGATATCTATGCCAACGTTTATCAAATTAGCCCCCTTATGATTAACATGTTACTATTTTGATGTCATACCAATTAATATCACATTGGTAAAAATTACTAAAATATTTAACTCCAAATCTTGAAAAAATGAAAATTATTGATGGAAAAACTATTTCTAAAAAAATAATAAACAATATTCAGGAAGAAGTTTCGATAAAAATCGATACTGAAGGTAAAAGTCCTAGTTTAGCTATAGTGTTAGTTGGCAATGATTATGCTTCTGAAACTTATGTATCTGCAAAAATTAAAACCTGCAAAAAAGTGGGTATACATACACAATTATTTAGATTTGATAGTTCAGTAAAAAATAATGATTTAAAAGCTGAAATTAAAAAACTGAATAATGATTCGAAATTTAATGGTATATTAGTTCAATTGCCATTACCTTCTCATATCCCTCAAAGAGAAATACTGGATTTAATTAATCCACTTAAAGATGTTGATGGGTTAACTTCTTTGAATACAGGATTATTGGCTTTAGGAACACCAAAATTTATACCTGCTACTCCACAAGGAATTCAAAAACTTTTAATTGAATCAAGAATTAAAATTGAAGGAAAACACATTGTGATTTGTGGAAGAAGTAATATAGTAGGAAAACCTTTATCTAATTTATTATCTAATAACGAAATCAATGCTAATGCAACTGTTACTTTATGCCATTCAAAAACAGAAAACTTAATTGATTACACAAGAACAGCTGATATTTTGATAGTTGCAGTAGGGAGTTCTGAATTTATCACTGAAAGTATGATTAAAGAAGGATCTGTAGTGATTGATGTAGGGATTAATAGAATTAAAGACAATTCTGTAGAAAAAGGATATAGAATTGTTGGGGATGTGGATTTTAAATCTGTAATTAATAAAGTTTCTAAAATTACTCCAGTACCTGGAGGTGTAGGTCCTATGACTATAGCAATGTTGCTGGAAAATGTATTAAAATCTTCAAATTGAAAATATTGTAAATCAAAAAATTATGTATATATTGTTTTCTAATGAGTAAAAATGTTTTAAGTAAAAAAGAACTATTGAAGCTTCATGAAAAAATGGTTTTGATTAGGGAATTTGAAGAAACTTGTGGTGAGAATTATGCAAAAGGTTTTATCAGAGGATTCCTTCATCTATACATAGGTGAAGAGGCTATAGCAGTCGGGGCTATTTCTCAGTTGGAAAAAGAAGATTTTATTGTTACTCATTACAGAGATCATGGGCATGCTTTATCACGAGGTCTAGATACTAATGCTGTAATGGCAGAATTATTTGGTAAATCTACTGGAGTCAGCAAAGGAAAAGGTGGCTCAATGCATTTGTTTGATGTTGAAAAAAATTTTATGGGTGGACATGCTATTGTTGGAGCTCAGTTTCCCTTGGCTTTAGGGATTGCATTAGCTTGTAAATACAAGAAAGAAAACAATGTAGTTTTAGTATTTTTTGGTGATGGATCTGTGAGTCAAGGAACTTTCCATGAAACTCTAAACCTTGCTTCACTTTGGGATTTACCTTTACTTTTCTTCCTTGAGAATAATCTTTATGGAATGGGTTCTCATGTAGAAAAAACTAGGGCTGAAGGTAAAGATATTCATTCTTCTTCTTCTTCTTATGGAATTGAAGCAGAAATTGTTGATGGAATGAATGTATTGGAAGTTTTAGAAGTTACGAAAAAATCACTAGAAAAGATTAGGAAAAATAATAGACCTATTTTAATTGAAGCAAAAACATTCAGATTTTCAGGGCATTCTATGGCAGATCCGGCTAAATACAGATCTAAAGAAGAGTTAGATTATTGGTTGAAAAAAGATCCTATAAAAACATTTTCAAAATATTTATTAGAGAATAATATTTGTACTGAAAATGATTTAAAAGATATTCAAAATAAAATTAATTTGGAAATAAGTAATGCGGTTGAATTTGCTATTAAAAGCCCTGAACCTTCATTAGGAGAACTTAAAAAAGATATTTATGCTTAGGAATAAGAATTTATGACTTTAATGACAATCAGACAATCTATTCAGAAAGGTTTAAGAGAGGCATTGATTAATGATCCTGCTGTTTTTTTGATGGGTGAAGATATAGGGGAATATGGGGGAGCTTATGCAATAACATCTGGATTCTTAGAAGAATTTGGAGCAGATAGGATTAAGGACACTCCTATCTCTGAAGCTACTTTTATTGGTGCAGGTATAGGTGCAGCTAGTGTAGGATTAAAACCTATTGTTGAACTAATGTCTATGAGTTTTTCTTTGGTAGCTTTTGATCAGATAGTTAATATGGCTGCTAATTTGAGATATATGTCAGGAGGTCAAATTTCTGTTCCTTTAATCATAAGAGCTCCTACAGGAGCAGGTATGCAATTAGGAGCAACTCATTCTCAAAGTTTTGAGACATGGTTATCTCAAGTTCCTGGTCTCAAGGTTATTTCTTTCTCTAACCCTAGTGATGCTCTTGGATTATTAAGAAGTGCAATAAAAGATCCTAACCCAACAATAATTGCTGAACCAGCAGGGCTCTATGGAACCAAGGGTGATGTTTCGGAGGATTATTTTGATATTCCAATAGGTTTAGCATCCGTTGTTAAAGAAGGAAATGATGCTACATTTGTTTCTTATGGACATGGAATGCCAATTTTACTAGACACTGCAGAACAGTTAATTAAAATTAATATAAATGCAGAGGTCATAGATTTAAGAACATTGAACCCTTTAGATATGCCAACTATTAATAAATCTATAGAAAAGACAGGAAGAGTTGTTCTTTTAGATACTGCGAGAAAATTGGGTGGAGTAATGCCAGAAATAGTTTCTAGAATTCAAGAAGAATCCGTTGATTTTTTGGATGGTCCTATACTCAGAATAGGTTCTGAAGATGCACCATGGCCTTATAATAGAAGTTTAGAAGAAGCTTCTCTACCGGATGTTAATAGTGTGATAGAGTCCTTTAGAGAGGGTTATAAAATTTAAAATTAATATTTTGGAGGAGAATTTTGATTACTAAAATTACTATGCCAAGTATGGGTGCTGATATGACAGAAGGTACTATAGTTAAATGGTTAAAACAAGAGGATGAGAAAATAGAAAAAGGAGATAAACTCGCTGAAATTGAAACTGATAAGACAGTTGTTGAGATGGAAGCCTATGGTGCAGGATATTTAAGAAAGATTGTAATTCCAGAAGGTGAAAAAGTTCCCGTTGGTACTGTTATAGGTTTTATGGGTGAAATGGATGATGAGATACCCGAAATAAAGGGAAATCCTGTTGGCCAAACTGAAACTGTTCAGGAATCAAGTCCTCAGCCTTCTTCTTTAGAAAACAATTCTTCAAATTCTAAACCAACGATTCCTGACAGCAGTGGTAGAGTTAAAGCTTCTCCAATAGCTAGAAAATTAGCTGAAGAATTAGGAGTTAATTTAGGATCTTTATCTGGTTCTGGTCCAGGAGGAAGGATTACAAAAGAAGATGTTGAAGCTGTATCTGGAGGAAAAAATGATGAAGTTGATTCAGATGTTGAAGGAAATTTGACTCCATTGAGTAGTATGAGGAAAACTATTGCTTCAGTAACAGTTAGAAGTAAAACAGAAGCTCCTCATTTCTATATCACTACTTCTGTAAATATGACAAAAACATTAGACAAAAGAAAAGAATTTAATGATCAATCTGATGTTCATGTTAGCGTTAATGACTTGATAATTTTTTCTACTGTAAACGCATTAAAGAGATTCCCAAAATTTAATTCATCCTTCCAAAATGATAATTTAATGGTTTATTCTCAAATTAATATAGGAATTGCTATTGCTTTGCAATCTGGATTGATTGTACCTGCATTAATTGATTGTCAAGATAAATCATTAAAAGAAATTTCATCTTCTGCTAAAGATTTGGGGAATAGAGCAAAAGGTAATGGAGGATCATTATCTCAAGAAGAAAATACATCAGGTACTTTTAGTATTAGTAATTTGGGAATATTTGATGTTGAGAACTTCACTGCAATTATAGTTCCACCTCAAGCTGCTATATTAGCTACAGGAAAAATAGCCCCTACACCTGTGGTTGATGAATCTGAAATAGTTATTTCTCAAGAAATGAAAGCAACTTTATCGGTTGACCATAGAGTTGCAGATGGAGCTGAAGCAGCTTTGTTTTTAGGAGAAATAAAAAGTTTCTTAGAGAATCCTGATAATTTGTTTTCTTAAGTAAATTGGATTTATCATAATAAAAACAATCTGATTTATCTAAGTAGGGTTTAGTGTTTTATAAGGAAAAATTTTCTCAAGAAGAACAGGTTATATTAAAGAAATATTTTACTAATATTGATAAGCCAGTTTTTGCTTTGATAAACCTTCCTGAAGTTGTTAAAGGAGCACTTTTTGCTAGATATAGTAGATCTCCTAAATCCCTTAGAAGATTGTTTTTGGATGAATTTCTTCTGCATATTGAAAATAAACAATCAAATGATGTAGAAGATTCAAGTCTTGACATTTCTAGAGCAGAAAAACTTTATGATCGTGTTTTTAATGAATATGGAGATGATTCTGTAGCTCAATTGGGAGGAGCACATATTGCATGTGAACAATCTTCGAATATTCTTACAAAGATTTTAGAATGGGGCCGTTTAGGTTCTTATTTAGAGCAAAGTACAAGATATATTTTTTATGATCAAAAATTAGGTGATAGGTATAGATATACTATTCCTTCTGAAATTTTGAATTCTCCAAATGAAGCTAGTTACATAAAAGGAATGGATGACCTTTTTGAAATTTATAAGAAATCATTAGGTAAATTGATACCTTATTTTCAGAAATTATTTCCTAAAAAAGCTTCTGATTCTAACTTTGTCTACAATTCAACTATTAGAGCACAAGCTTGTGATGTAGCTAGGGGGGTATTGCCTGCTTCTACTGTATCTAACGTAGGAATCTTTGCTACAGGTCAATCATATGAACTTATGATAATGAGAATGAAGATTCATCCCCTTAAAGAAGTAAGAGATTGTGCTGAAATGATGTTAATTGAATTAAGGAAAGTAATTCCTTCTTTCTTGAAAAGAGTTGATGTTACTGAAAGAGGTTTGAAATGGAGTTCTTATTTTGAAGATAATTATCAAAAAATGAAATCAATTGGAAATAATATTCAATCCTTAGATAATGATACCCCGGATGTAGAATTGATTGATTGGGACGAAGAAGCTGAAATTAAAGTAGCAGCTGCCAGTTTGTATCCTTATACTCATTATTCTGAAAATAGTATCCTTGAATCTCTAAAAAAGACGGGAAAAGATGAAATAGAGAAAATTCTTCGTAGTTATGTAGGTAATAGAGAGAATAGAAGGCATAAACCTGGAAGAGGAATGGAAAGAGTTTATTATAAATTTGATATCAAGTCTGATTTTGCATCTTTCAGAGATCTTCAAAGACATAGATTGATGACTATTGATTGGCAATTACTAAATCCAAATTTAGGTTTTGAAATACCTAAAGAAATAATTCAGACAAATTTAGAATCTGAATGGGAAAAAGCAATAAAAATTTCTAATCAACTCTATTCATTATTATCTAGTTATGGAACTGAAGTTTCACAATATCCTGTTTTATTTGGGCATAAAATCAGATATACCATGCAATTAAATGCTAGAGCAGCTTTTCATCTTCTAGAGTTAAGAACCACTAGGCAAGGTCATCCAAACTATCGGTATGTGTGTCAGGAAATGCATAAATTGATTAAAGAAAAGGCAGGGCATACAGTGATAGCTGATTTAATGAATTTTATAGATCATAATGATTATGATTTAGCAAGATTAGAATCTTCTAGAAGTACTGAAAGAAAGAAAAATGAAGTTTAATTCTGAAAGGTTATTTATTATTATTTCCTTTAGATTTACTCATGATTATCGCAGGGATAATTCCAATTATAGAAATAATAGCTCCTACTAAAAAGAATCCTTGGAACACCTTTTCTCCAGCAGCAAGTGCTGCTTCAGTGAATTTTTGTTGTCCAAACGGATCTAATGAAAATTCTGGCATGTCTTCAGTTAGCTTTGAAAATCTAGATGTTCCCCAAGCAGTCAAAGTAGCTAGGCCAAATGTCTGTCCCATCATTCTTGAGACAGTTAATATAGATGAAGCTGAACCACGTTCTGAAGATTTTACTCTATCCAATGCTGCTTCCATAATTGGAGCTATACAGAGACCGAATCCAAATCCTGTGATGCTCAAATGTATTGACATCCAAGGATCTTTTACAACTGGATCTATTCCCCAGTTAGACATGAAGTAAAATCCTAATGTGGTCATAATTAATCCACTTATACAAGGAATTCTAGTTCCAAATTTTTGGGTTAATACTCCTCCAAGAAATGCTCCTATAGACAATGCTATAGTTAGCCTTAATAATTTTAGTCCTCCTTCAAGAGGTGATTCAGAAAAAAGAGTTTGTGCCATTACAGGTACTGTTACCATCGCAATTATTAAGGCTGCTCCTATGAATAAATGAGTAATATTTGAAACTGAAAAACCAGGTTTTCTTAATAAATTTCTAGGAATAATTGAATATTCAGTTGTTTTATGCCTTACTATAGTGAGAATTAGAGAAAATATAGAAACAATTATTAGAATTATTGCCATATTGTTATCTTTACCTATCTGCGCTAAACCTCCAGTAAGAAATGCCAAAAAACTTGCAAAAATAATTGCACCTGCAAAATCTAATTTTACTGGATATTTGTTTCCCTTTGGGCATTTAAACAGGAAAATAATTGTTGCCAACGTAAGTGGTATATTTAACCAAAAAGCCCACCTCCAATTCAGAAATTCAGTAACTGCTCCTCCGAACAAAGGTCCTATAACTCCTCCAGCTTCAGCACTAGCTCCTATTAATCCGTAAGCTATTGCATGTTTATTGCGTGGAATTAAATATCCTGCAGCAGCTATTGATATTGGAATTAAAGCTCCTCCTCCTAAAGACTGTAGTACTCTGGTTCCTATTATCCACCCCATATTTGGAGATCCACCACCTATTTTAGATAATTCTGGACTTATAGCTGTTGCTGCAGAGCCGATCATAAACACTATTAGAGCTACTAAGAACGTAGTTCTATATCCATATTTATCAGAAACCCTCCCAATGAATGGCATTACAGCTGTATAACCAATCAGATAAGCAGTTACAAGCCAAGAAGCTTTTCCTAATTCGTGTATAGGAATTTCGAAGTCGATCATTATTTCTGGTAGTATTGTGACTACTTTAGTCTGATCATCTGCACCTAAAAAAACACCTACGCAGAATGGTAAAAAGAGAAGGAAAGGTTTAATGCTTTCAAAAATTTTGGTCATTGTGATTATTTAAGAGGTTCAATTGGAGGGTTAACTTCAATATTCCCATCTACCTCCCAAATCTTGATAATTCTAATAACTTCTTGAGGATCTAGAGGGTTTATTCTTCCTATGATTTTTGCTGATTTTACATTCATGTTTGCAAAATCTAATTCCAAATGAACTTCTGCATTCATGTTCGGATCAGCTAATCCGACTAAAGGTTCAAAAACCGTAGCTATTACTTCCCCTTTGATTTTTAAATCTTCTTCTTTTAGAGGAGACGAAAGAAAATCAGGGTTTTTCATCATTTTCAAGATGTTGGCAATGACTTCTCTGACATCAAAATTTCCAAATGGGCTGTCTTCTGGGTCTATCTGGTTCCATTTTCCTGTTAAAGGATTTGTCATAAAACTTAATTCATCTATAAGGACTATATCAAGTTCAATAAATTGACCACCCACTGTAGCTTTTCCCGTTAATTTTACTCTTCTAGGTAGAACTACTTCGCCTTCAACTACTCTAAGTTCCATTCCATTAGATATGGTGGTGGTTCCTTTTTCATGTTCTAGTCTGAATCTAAAGGATTGCCAATCATTTATTCTACTAGTGGCATCATTTAGAATTGTTTGAGGGTTAAGATTAATTTTTTCATTATTTTGGCATCCTAAAAACAATAATAACAATAAAGAAATTGTTGTAAGAGTCGTTATTTTCTTAAGTTTCAAATTCTTTCCTATTATTAAATTTATCTTGAATTATGGATCTGAGCAGTCTCTTATGAATCCACATTTCTGACATATAATTTTACAGTGAATCTTCAATACTTTTCCAGAGCATAATTCATACTTATTTGAATTAGATTCTAGAAAATATGTTAGTTCCATTATTATTTATTAAATAGTTTTTTTCGAATGTTGATTAGATCAACAGTTATTGGGCTATCTTCAGGAGATTTTTCTATAAAATTATCTAATAATTCCAAAGCATCAGAAAAATTATCCATTTCTTTATGAAGGCTAACCATATGTATTAAATTTTGTAAGTTATTAGGTTGGATTTTTAATATGATATCTGAAATGCATAATGCTTTTTCAAATTCTTCAACTGATGAGTAACTGTATTTCAGGTTGTTTAAAACTCTAAGAATGGTTTTTCTTGGCCCAAACTCTTCTATATGACTATCTAAAATTCTTATATTTGAGTTATTTTTTTTGTTCTTTTTATTAGTAATTTGAAGAACTTCTTTTTTAGTTAACAATAAACCTTTGTTATATGGATCAATAAAAATAAGTGATTCTTTTTCTCCATATTTCAATAGATAATGTCTAGGTATACCAATTCCAGTAAGATAGAATCCTAACTGTCTACAGATTTCCTGGTAAATTATAGAAATTGATACTGGGTTTCCTGATTTTGTTTCAAGAACTTTGCTTAAAAAACTGTTTTCGGGATTATGATAATCAGAAACATTTCCATGAATTCCATGAATCTCAAAAAGAACATGGTTAACATTTTGTATGATGTCATAGAATGTATCAAAAGAAGAATTTAGTTCTTTTACTTCCCTTGTTATTCCACTAATTACCCCAAGATTTTCAATTATATCAAGCTTTTGAAATTCTATTGACTCTAAATTAAGGACCATTAAAGGTATATGGATATGTTTTTCTTTGTCCTGTGTGACTTCGGAGATTATCCAATCAACAATTTTTTTTAGAGATTCTGAATAGTCCATAATTTTGGAAATTTTACTAATAATTTCAGTGTATAAAATTTATCGAATAGATTAAAGGTGAAACTATCAGCATTGAAAAATTTATATTAAAAAGATAGTATCATAATGTTGAATGTTGGGGGAGCTGATTTACTTGGCTGAGAGGGCTTATAAGCCGACCCCTGAACCTGATACGGATAATACCGGCGTAGGGATTTTTCTCCTAATGCACAGTTTTATCCAGGTAGTTTAAATGGAAAAATTGTTACAAATTAAATCATTAGGAAAGTCTTATCAAAGCAATAGAGTTGAGAAAACTATTTTTAACTCTATTAACTTTGATCTTTTTGATAGGGAAATAATCTCTGTTATTGGTCATAGTGGTTGTGGGAAAAGTACACTCCTTAATGTTATTTCAGGAATTGATACGGATTTTCAAGGAGAAATAATTATTAAAGGAGAAAAATCTTCTAATGAAACTCAATCAGAAATTTCTTACATGCAACAAAAAGATCTTCTTCTCCCATGGAGAAATGTACTTGAAAATTCCATATTAGGTCTTGAAATAAATAAGAAAAACAAGATTGAATCTAGAGAAAAAGCTTTAAAGTTATTACCTGAGTTTGGTCTTGAAGGAACTGAAAATCTTTTCCCACGACATTTGTCTGGAGGAATGAGACAAAGAGTTTCATTCTTGAGATCAATTTTATTAGAACGTCCAATCATGTTACTAGATGAACCATTTAGTTCACTAGATTCTATTACTAGATCAAAAATGCAAGAATGGGTTTCTTCTATTTTGATAAATAATAACAAATCTGTAGTCCTGGTAACTCATGATATCTCTGAGGCTGTTCTACTTTCAGATAGAGTTCTGATTATGGGAGGATCTCCAGTCAAGATATGTCTTGATTATAAGATTGATATTAGTCGACCTCGAGATAAATCTTTAGAAAATCAAAAATCTTTCAATAAATGTGAAGAAGATATTAAAAAAGAGTTGTTAAAGTATGTTCCTGAAAATGTTTAAAATTATTTCACAATATTTTGAATTAGGGAGAGTTATTTCAGTGATTTCTCCTTTGATATTAATTGTTATTTTGTTGATCATTTGGCAAACAGGAATTTTTTTATTTAATACTCCTAATTGGATGCTTCCTTCTCCTTTAGCTATAACTCAAGAAATTGTAGATTCAAAAAACATCCTATTTAAACATGCTTTGGTTACTTTGAATGAATCATTTTGGGGATTGTTATTGGCTATAATTATAGGAATTATGTTTGGAATCATTATCTTTTCATTTAAAACTGCTGAAAGATCTGTTTATCCATTAATCATTGCTTCACAGACAATCCCAATTATCGCTATTGCTCCTCTTCTTTTAATTTGGGTGGGTTCAGGAATACAATCTAAAATAATTGTCGTTGTTCTAATTTCATTTTTTCCGGTTGTAGTCAATTTGATAGATGGTTTCAAAAATTCAGATAGTGATTATGAAAAAATGTTGAAAACATTTAATGCTTCTAAGCTTCAAATTTTACTTAAAATTCATTTGCCATTTGCATTACCTTATTTGCTTTCAGGTATAAAAATTGCTTCTGTATCATCAATTATAGGTGCGGTTATAGGAGAATGGGTTGGTTCTACTCAGGGGTTGGGTTGGTTAATTAAAGTTTCTAGTCCACAGTTCTTAACAGAAAGAATGTTTGCGTCAATTGTATTATTGTCTTTTATGGCTATAATCTTGTTTTCGATAAGCTGGATAATTGAAAAGTTATTGTTAAGAAATTATCAATGAAAGTCAGGAGAAAAAATTTCATGAAAAGAATAATGTTAGCTTTACTATTTTCCTTATATGTTTTAACAGTTTCGTGTAAGGAAAACTCTGAAACAACTCTTGCTTTAGACTGGTACCCTAATTCAAATCATGGAGGTATATATACTGCTTTGGAAAAAGAGTATTTTAAAAATGAAGGATTAATAGTAGAGGTATATATCCCTTCAGATCCTTCTTCTATTTTACAGACTGTTGGTGCTGGAAAAGATGATTTTGGTATAAGTTATCAGCCAGACTTGTTACTCGCAAGATCTCAGGGTATTCCAGTAGTATCTATTGCTTCTATTGTGCAAGTACCTTTAAATTCTATAATGTCTTTATCATCCTCTAATATTTTGAGTCCTTCAGATTTAAAGGGGAAGAAAATTGGCTATCCTGGAATTCCTTTAAATATTGGAATTTTAGAATCCATATTGGAAAGTGAAGGCTTAACAATTTCTGATGTTGAGTTACTAGATGTTGGGTTTGATTTAGTTCCTGTTTTGTTAAGTGAAACTGTTGATGCTGTAATTGGAGCTTACTGGACACATGAATCTATTTTGATAGAGATGGAAGGGCAAGGCGTAAATATCATGAAACTAGATGATTGGGGAGTTCCTGCTTATTATGAATTGATACTTGTGACTAATGAGAAGATGATTGAAGAAAATAGCCTATTAGTTGAAAAGTTTGTGAAGTCTTTTATAAATGGATATTTGGATTCAATCAATAATCCTAAAGATTCTTTAAATTATTTAATTAAAGCTAATCCAGAAATGAATGCTGCATTGGAAGACAAAGGTTTAGATCTTTTAGTTCCTTTATGGAGTAGTGCTAAACCAAAATTTGGTAGTCAGGAAAAAAGTGTATGGGACAGCTTTTCACAATGGATGATAGATAAGAACCTAATAGATAAAAATCTCGATATCAGTAAGGCTTATAATCCAACTTTTGTAGATAATTTAGATTAAGGGAATAATAAATGGCCTTTTAATCCTGTATTTTTAACCTGATAAACTTCTCCTCCTACAAAGGTTATAAAGAGTATATCAAGGTTTTCTCCTCCAAATGAGCAATTTGTTGGTTTGTTTGCAGGGGCTTCAAATGTTCTCATTACTCTACCTGAAGTGTTGAAGTGATAAATCATTGGGCCAGGACCGCCTTCATCATGACCTGCAGTTGCTAAAATGTTTCCATCAGAGTCTAAACACATTCCATCAATTCCTCTTCCTTCTCCAAAATCATGAAGTACAGTATGATCTCCCAAAGAATAATCCTCATTTATTGGATAAGCTCTAAATTGTCTCCTTGCTGTTTCACCGTATGGGCTTTCAGCTACGTATAGAGTTTTTGTATCTTGGGACAATAAGACACCATTTGGCCTAGTAGTATCAAATGTTGCTCTTGAAACATCCCAAGATTCATCTGATTCCTTTTTGGCCAAGTAAACAGATTCATGTTCAAGAAAAGGTTCTCTTCCTCCATAATTTGGATCAGAAAACCAGATTTTCTTACTGTCTGGGTAAATAGCTAGGTCATTGGGCTCATTGTATTTTTTACCTTCAAAATTATCAGTTATTACTACAGTTTCTTCACCTTTTATATATTGAACTAGTCTTCTTCCTTCTCCCTCACATGCATATAAATTTCCTTCTTGATCAAAAAGCATTCCATTGCTGCCGTTAGTATCTTCTCTCCAAACTGTACTTTGACTACTGGTAGGATTCCATGACCAAGTTAGACTGGCAGGACATTGTGAATATAATAATTCACTTCCGTTCCAGGCAGGACCTTCAGTGAGACTTTCATGTTTTTCTATTAATTCCCAATTCCATTCGTTCATTTAGTTCCTCTCTTTAATTTTTAGGGTAGAGCAAATATCCTTGCCTACCTGTGTTTTCTACCATAAATAAGTGTCCTTCCAGAGTTGTAACATAAAGAATATCTAAATTTTCTCCCCCAAATGTACAATTTGAAGGTCTTTTACAGGGTACAGAATGGGATTCTATAATTCTTCCTTTTGGACTGAATACACATATCATTCCACCTGGTCCAGAAATTTCCCATCCGCATGTAGCTACAATGTTTCCCTCAGAATCAAGAGTCATTCCATCAATTCCTCGATGGGGTCCAAAGTCATGCAGTAATTTATAATTACCCAAAGTTCCATCATCTAAAACAGGATAAGCTCTGAGTTCTCTTCTTTCGTATCCATTAAAAGTACTTTGAGCTACATAAAGGGTTTTATAATCTTCTGAAAAAAGTAATCCATTAGGAGAGGTAGTATCAAAAGTCATTCTTTCACAATTATATGACCCATCTTGTAGTGGAGTAGCTTTTAAAATTGAAGCATGATCTAACTGAGGTAGTTCATCAATTGTGGATATTTGATCAGAGAACCAAATGTTTCCAGATGGATCTATAGCTAGATCATTAGGATGATTAATTTTTCTTCCATTAAGTCTTTCAACTATAGTTTTTTTCTGATTATTTTCCAGGTACTGAACAATCTTTCTTCCACTTTGTTCACATCCAAACAATTCTCCTTTGGAGTTGAAGTTTAAACCGTTAACTCCTTGAGTATTGTTAAACCATACTGAGGATTTTTTTGATACCAGATTTATTTCCAAAATCCTGTCGCTTCTTCCATCAGTAATTAATAAACTTGTCCCTGTCCAAGCAGGTCCTTCTGTAAGATCACCATTTTCTGGTAGTATTTCTTCAAAATTCCACAAAATTTAATTACCCTTTTTACTTAATTTTTGTTAACAATCATATTATAGTAATGCATATTAATTTATTCCATTAATGATTGAAAAGGTGAGAGATGACTAAATTTTTAACAGAAGATAATGTTAACCAATTACTTGAAATGGATGATGCTTTAGATTCTTTGCAAGAAATATTCCTAGCGAGTTCAGAAGGAAAAATTATTAATTTGCCTAGAGAAAGAATTAACATTGAAGGCTCTAGTTTCAACTTTATGGCTGCTAGTTGGGAAGAGAAGGGGGTTATCGGTTATAAATCCTATGTTGCGGGATCAAAAGGACTTAGTTTTCATGTTTTAATTTATAGTTTGGAAGATAATCAGCTTTTAACAATGATTGAGGCTAACAGATTAGGTCAATTGAGGACTGGGGCTGCTTCTGGTGTTGCCACAAAGTATCTCTGCAGTAAAGATTCGATAGACATTGGTGTTTACGGATCTGGATTTCAAGCAGAAACCCAAATTGAAGCTATATCAAGAGTAAAAAATATTAAAAGCTGTGTTGTATATTCTAGAAGTTCAGTAAAAAGAGAAAAATTTTGTGAAAAAATGACTGAAAAACTTGGGTTTTCTATTGAACCTACAGATGATCCTAAAGAATGCGCTATTGATAAGGACGTTATAGTTACTGTTACAACTTCTTCTGATCCTGTTTTAATGGGTGATTGGATATCTTTGGGTACTCATATTAATGCTGCAGGAAGTAATCAAGCTTTGAAAAAGGAAATAGATCTAAATGTAATTAAAAAGAGTGATTTGATAGTAGTAGATGACTTAAATCAGGCTAAGACAGAGTGTGGAGATTTAATTCAGGCAGGAGAAAACTTTGACTGGAATAACGTGATTTTGCTAGAAGATATTGTTTCTGGAAAGAGAAAAAAAACTAATAGCACAATAAGTTTATTTGAATCTCAGGGTGTAGCATTGGAGGATATTGCTATTGGATTTAGATTGTTTCAAAAAGCAAATAAGGAAAATGTTGGAACTGAATTAAATTAAATCATTATCAATACCACCATCGTACCTGAAATACTTATTAATACTCCAAGTACTTGAAATAAAGAAAGTTTTTCTTTTAGAAAAATAAAACCTAATAACACTGCGAAAATTGGGCTAACGCTGTTGAGTATCACAGTAATACTTGGTCTTGTTAAAGATAAAGCGAAGATAAAACTCAACGAAGAACCAAGACCAAGGAGACTACTCGCTCCCATAAAACTTTTATCTTTTAATGTTAAATTTGAAATGCTTATTTCTTTATTTGTAATTAATATCCAAATAGTGAATCCTATTGCTGGAATTAATGCTCTTATAGTAGCGGTAATTATTGGCTCGATATCTTTTAGAGAAATATCCGTTATTATCAATCC
>PVBE011869937.1_pt1 | contig 36603 bp, 33 predicted proteins | sample 1631181 | NCBI WGS metagenome assembly PVBE01 (sample SAMN08397723, study PRJNA350692) | Marine metagenome, whole genome shotgun sequencing project. | isolation source: water | place: Pacific Ocean | collected 2012-04
CTTGCCCTTCTCGCAGGCGCTGATCAGGGCATTGCAGGTGATTACGTTGGGCACCACGCCTTGCCGCTGCAGTGCCGCGAATATCCCCAGGGCCTGCTCCGGCAGCTTCCCCTTCTCGCAGGCGCTAATCAGGGCACCGTAGATGATGTCGCCTTCCACCACGCCAACATACACGCCGGCCAAGGCGGGTTTCTTATTATAGGCCCAAACCGAATTCAGCAGCCCGGTTACCAGAGCCAGTGTGAAAAAGATACGCATGAGTTAAATCTCCCAGCCCTTCCGATAGTCCTTGGTGGCCAGCGCGGTGGCTTTTTTGTTGGAGGAACTGAGTTTGTCGGCGTTCCAGTCGAACCCTTCACCCACCTTCATGGCGATGTTGCCCATGAGGATGGCTTCAGTGAAGTTACCGGCGTGGTTGAAGTTACTCAGGGCAATCTCAGGTTTGCCGGCCTTGATGGCCTCGGCCCATTCGATTTTCATCCCCACGTCGCCGCGGTTGTTACGGGCGAGCACGGGGTCGACCTTCTTGTATTCAGGCGCCTTGGTGCCACCGGCCACGGGAAGGAGTTGCCAACTGGAACCATAATCGTTGGGCGAATATAGAATTCCCTTAGTGCCGACAATCAGCGAGCCGCTGTTGGGCGGACGGTTGCCATGGAAAAGCTCCGCGGGCGGCAGTTTCTTTTTGCCGTCCTGTTTGCCTTCGTACCAGAAAAAGTCCACGGGTCCGCGGCCTTTGATGGCGGGAAATTTCAGTTTCACAATTGCCCAAGCCGGGAAAGTCTCGGGATTGACAGGGCCAACAGTGATCGGCTCCACCCAGTTTGGCTGGGTGAGTTTGCAGCCCATGTAAGCGAGATTAGCGGTGTGACAAGCCATGTCACCCATCGCGCCGGTACCGTAATCCCACCAACCGCGCCACTTGAAGGGATGATAACCGGAATTGTACGGCCGCATTTCGGCCGGTCCGATGAAGGAATTCCAATCCACATGATCAGGCACGGGTTGCTCGGGCAAACGCTTGGTCACTCCCGGGGCCTGCGGCCACACAGGGCGGTTGGTCCACACGTGGCATTCCTTGATCTCGCCAATGGCGCCGGCCCACAACGCCTCCACGCCCTCGCGCATGCCAGTGCTCGCGGTGCCTTGGTTGCCCATCTGCGTGCAAACCTTGTTCTTCTCCGCCACTAACCGCATTTGGCGCGCTTCCCACACAGTATGGGTCAACGGCTTTTGGCAATACACGTGAATGCCTTGGTTCATCGCGCGGATGGCGGCCGGCGCGTGGGTGTGATCCGGGGTAGACACGGTGCAGGCATCGATGTCCTTGCCCATCTTGTCGAGCATCTCACGGAAGTCGGTAAACTTCTTGGCCTTGGGCCATTTCTTGGCCGCTCCGCCGCCGCGATTGAAATCACAATCACAAAGCGCAATCACCTCGCCAACCTCGCCGGCGCCGCTAATATCGCTGCCACCTTTTCCGCCCACTCCGATGCCGGCCATAGTGATGCGTTCATTGGCGCCAAACACACGTGCGGGAAGGAAGTTCACAGCGATAGCCGAGGCCGTGCCGGCCTTCAGGATATCGCGTCGGGTATAAGTTTTGATGAGGGTTTTGCGTGACATAAAGAGAATTGATGGGGTTAACGGTAGCGCGAGTATCCGCCGCGTCCGCGGATGCGCAAGTGAAAAAGATTTAAGATGAAATTGTTTTCCGACTATCCGGGATCATCCTTTCCCTCGCCACGCCGCCTCTGGAACGTTACACCTTGGTCACGATGGAATATCTTTCCGAACACGCGCTGCAATACAAGGGCAGCGACTGGGCAGCGATGGTGTTTACATTTCTTTCTTTGTATCTGCTGGGAAATAAAAGCCGGACCGGCTTTGTGATGGGGATTATCGCCAATGTGTTTTGGTTCAGCTACGGCTATCTGACCGGTAGTATCGCTAATATGTTTTGTTCCTCGGTGGTCATTTATCTGCAAGCCCGCGGTTGGGTCAATTGGGGCAAGGATACAGACCCGCTTCCCGCTTCTGCGAACTCGACGAACAGCGAGTCCCAATAACGTTCCAAGATCATGAAAACTCTCGTATGACGGCGTAGGCTACCGCATTGGCGACATCGTGTTCTTTTTACTGTTTCCCATCACTATGGCCATCCTGCCCAATGGGGTTGAGTAGCTTTTCCGGTAGCTTCACCCTGCGCTTGCCTTTGCCGTGGCAGGATGCTTGAGTGGCCGCGACCATGAAATTCATCTCACGAATTGCCCTGCTGCTGTTGGCCGGTTGGCTAGCCACTCCGTCGATCGCCTCCGAGCGCCCGAATATTCTCTTTGTCTTTACCGACGACCACGCTGCGCATGCGATCAGTGCGTACGGCTCGAAGATCAACACCACGCCGCACATGGACCGCATCGCGAGCGAGGGGATGTTGTTCGAGAAATGTTATGTCAGTAATGCCATCTGCGGCCCGAGCCGGGCGGTGATACTCACCGGCAAGCACAGCCATCTCAATGGCTTCTTCCGCAACGGCATTACCTTCAACGGTGAGCAGCAAACCTTTCCCAAGCTGCTGCGCAAAGCCGGCTACACCACGGCGGTAATCGGCAAATGGCACCTCGGCAGCACGCCCACCGGGTTTGATTATTACGATGTCCTCAAGGGGCAAGGACCTTACTACAACCCGCCGATGATTACCGCCGATGACAACGGGAACCCAGTCACCAAACCGCACACCGGCTACACGACCGATATCATCACGGACAAAACCCTCGCCTGGCTCCAGAATGATCGCGACGAGAAGAAGCCCTTCATGCTGATGTACCAACACAAGGCGCCCCACCGCAACTGGCAGCCCGGCCCAGCCCATCTCACCACCTTTGACGACGTGGAAATCCCCGAACCGGAAACCTTATGGGACGATTACAAGGGCCGCACCTCAGCCGCCGCCAATCAGGCCATGACCATCGCGCGGCATCTCAGTGAAAATGATCTCAAGCTCAACCGCGGCCCCGGCAACCTCACCCCCGAGCAGCGCAAACTCTGGGAAGCCGCCTACGGGCCCAAAAACGAAGCCTTCCGCAAAGCCAACCTGCAGGGCGAGGCGCTCGTGAAATGGAAATACCAGCGCTACATAAAGGATTACCTTCGCTGTGTGCAGAGCGTGGATGACAACCTCGGCCGTGTGCTCGATTACCTCGACAAAAGCGGCCTCGCAAAAAACACCATTGTCATCTACAGCAGCGATCAGGGCTGGTACCTCGGCGATCATGGCTGGTACGATAAACGCTGGATGTACGAGGAAAGCCTCGTCATGCCCCTGCTTGTCCGCTGGCCCGGTGTCATCAAGCCCGGCAGCCGCAACAGCGAAATCGTCTCCAACCTCGATTTTGCCCAGACCTTCCTCGACATCGCCGGCGTGAAATCCCCCGCCGACATGCAAGGCGGCAGCCTCGTACCGCTATTCGAGGGTCATGTTCCCAAGCATTGGCGCACTCATTTCTACTATCACTACTATGAATTCCCCGGCGCCCACAGCGTGGCTCGCCACTACGGTGTCACCAACGGTCGACATAAGCTCATTCATTTCTACCAGAACAATGAATGGGAACTATTCGACCTGAAGAAAGATCCAAACGAACTTCAAAGCGTGTACGGCAATAGCGATTACAAGACGATCCAGAGCGATCTCCTCGCCGAACTCCAGCGCCTGCGCGTCCACTACAAAGTGCCCGAGGAAGATCCCGTACCCCCAAAGCGGAAACGGCCCAACCAACCGAATAGGCCGAAGAAAAAATAACCCGACCCAAGGCGAGGGCAACCTCGCCTTTTTTCTTGTACCACTGCAATGGCGGCCGATTCCACTTCACCGCTGACGCAAAGCGTCATCATTCGCACCTGGCTGCCGCTCGCTGCCAGCTGGCTGTTGATGGGCGCGGAGCTTCCGCTCCTCAGTGCGGTGGTCGCCCGACTGGACAATCCCGACATTCATCTGGCCGCCTACAGCGGCATTGTGTTTCCGCTGGCGCTGGTGATTGAGTCGCCCATCATTATGCTGCTCACCGCCGCCACCGCGCTGGGGCGCGATCTGAAAGCGTATCACAAACTCTGGCGGCTCACCAATCTGCTCGGGCTTGCCCTCACCGCCCTGCATATGCTCCTGGCGTTTACGCCATTATACGATTGGGTCGCTCGATCGCTGATCGGGGCACCGGAAGAAATCATTGAGCCCGGTCGGATTGGCCTGCAAATCATGACCCCTTGGACCTGGGCCATCGGGTATCGCCGCTTTCATCAGGGCGTTCTCATTCGGTTCGGCCATGCCGGCGCTGTCGGCTGGGGCACCGCCATGCGGTTACTGGCGGATGTGGTGGTGCTCGGCATTGGGTTCGCCTTACACAAGTACTCGGGCATCGTGGTGGCCACCTCGGCTGTGGCCGTCGGGGTTCTCGCCGAGGCGGTCTACATCCGCTGGCGATTCCAGCGTGTTCTCACCGGGCCACTGGCCGAAGCCACCGGCCCGGCCATTACCATGCGTGAAGTGGTGCTCTTTTATCTGCCCATCGCCTTTGCGCCCACCATCGGATTGCTGGGCCAACCGATCCTTACCGGTGCCATGAGCCGGCTGGAGGTACCCATGCTCACACTCGCCGTGTGGCCCACGTTAAACAGCCTGATCTTCATGCTGCGCGCCGCCGGCATTGCGTACACCGAAGTGGTCGTGGCCCTGCTCGACCGCCCCGAAGGCCGTGCGCAATTGTTCCGGTTCACCGTGCTACTCAGCGTGGTCTTATCCATCCCTCTGCTGGTGCTCTGCCTAACGCCGTTGATTGATGTGTGGTTTGAGAAATTCATCGGCCTGCGCCCTGAGCTGGCCACGATGGGCAAGACCGCCCTATGGTTTGCCGTCGCCTTGCCAGCGTTCACCACATGGTGCTGTTACTTTGAGGGAGTGCTGATCCATCACAAACGCAGCACGCCGGTAACCGAGGCGGTGGTCTTTTATATCGTCACCCTATTCACTTTTTTGTATTTCACCGTGACCGCCCAGAGCCAACCCGGCCTCAACGCCGCCGTCAGTGCCATGACCCTCGGCGGTCTCAGCCAAATGCTCTGGCTCGGCTGGCGCAGCCGCGGCTTGCACTCGGAGTCGGCACGCTGATACCAAGCCGTTTTGTCAATCCAACCGGTTGTATTTGAGGTTACTCCCGCGGGCTTTTTCAACCGGGTACTTGGCCGCGTTCTTGTCCAGCTTGCGGAGCATTTCCTGACCGAGATTCATTTCAAGTAGATCGGCGAGTTCGAAGAGGTAGATGGCCACATCCGCCATTTCATCGGCCACGGCTTCGCGGTTCTCCTGCAAATGCGTCTCGCATTGCTCGGCGGTTTTCCACTGAAATTGCTCCAGTAATTCCGCCGACTCGATGCTGATGGAGACGGCCATGTCCTTGGGATTGTGAAACTGTTTCCAATCCCGAGCATCGCGGAAAGCATTGATGCGGGTGGTGAGATCGCGAATGGAATCCATGCCGCTGCCTAACGACCGCGCGCAGGCTTGGCAATGGCGACTTTTTCACTAGTAACCCCGCACTCGCCAGCGCTGTGGTTGAAAGTGAGACTATTTGCCGAGCATTCCCAACAACGCCTTGGCGGCCGCCTTGGAGAATTGTGGTGCGTTAATGGCGCAGTCGAATTCTTCCACGGCGATGTCGTCGCGCAGGTGAGTTTTAAGAGTGTCAAACAACGCCTCGTCCGCTGCGCCATCGTGAAAAGGTCCATCGGGCTGGCTAATCACACTGAGGCCGCCTCTAGGCAGTAGCACTCTAACCGGACCGGTGGAGAGATTGATTTTTCCCGCGAGTAGTTTGCCTAAAGCCAGGCATTCATCTACCGAAGTGCGCATGAGTGTGACCTGCGGGTTGTGATGGTAAAATATGCGGCCGGAAAATTTCGCTGGCACGGTATCCGATTCGCCGAAGTTGGCCATATCCATGCAACCCGGCGCGATAACAGCCGGAACGCCCGCACGGGCGGCAGCCTCCAATCGCGTAGGGCCCGCACCGAGGATGCCGCCGATGTGTTCATCCGCCCATTCGGTGGTGGTGAGATCCAGCACGCCTGCCACGAGTCCGGTTTCGATCAATGATTCCATCGTGCGCCCGCCCGTGCCTGTAGCGTGAAACACCAGCACCTCATATCCCGCTGCCTCAAGCAGGTCTTTCGCGTGATTCACGCAGTCGGTGGTGTTGCCAAACATGCTGGCGGCAATTATCGGTTTATCCTCAGCCGCCGGCACCACGGTCTCAACCATCCCGCAAATGGCACCTGCGGCATTGGCAAAGATGGGTCGCGAGATCCGATTCAGGCCGGCCACATCCACGATACTCGGCATCATGGTCACATCCTTCACACCCATGTAGGCCGGCGCGCTTTCGCTCGCGGCAAGTGTGGAGACCATCAGCTTGGGCAGGCCCACCGGCAACGCTCGCATCGCCGATGTGCCGATCGCGGTACCGCCGCCACCGCCCAGTGAAATGATGCCGTCGATTTTTCCTTCAGCCACCAGTTTCGCACAAAACGCCGCAGCAGCCTTGGAGATGGCAGCCACGGCTTCACCTCGATCTGTGAAGGTTTGGGAACCAATGAGTTCTGTCCGGAGAACATCCGGCAAAACCGTCGGCGCGCCTTGCGTGCCCACATCAATCAACAGTGCCTCATGCCCGCGCGCGCGGATAAGCTCGGCCACATACGCATGCTCCTCCCCTTTGGTATCGAGCGTCCCAAGAATGGCGATGGTTTTCATTGGTTCTCCACCGAGAACGCTGAGGGTAAATTCTGATTTCCCTCTGTGTCTCTGTGGTTAATTACCCGGTAACTTAATTTCACAAAACTTCCGCACCTGCTCGGTGAGAGCCATTTCCACTGGCAACCGTTCCATGGAGCTGGCGCCATAAAAGCCATCGATGCCTGGACATTGTTCGATAATGAACCGCGCATCCTCTGGCTCGGCGATCGGGCCGCCGTGGCAAATCACCAGCACATCATCCCGCACGGCCTTAGCCGCGTCGGTGATGGCTGTCACCGCACCTGCGGCGTCCTTGAGCGTCATGGCTGTTTCCGCGCCGATGGTGCCCTTGGTGGTGAGGCCCATGTGAGCAACGATAATGTCTGCCCCGGCGCGTGTCATGCGTTCGGCTTCGTCGGGGTTGAACACATACGGAGTAGTAAGCAAATCCAAATCACGCGCCGCAGCCACGAGGTCCACCTCCAGTCCATAGCCCATGCCGGTCTCTTCAAGATTGGTGCGCATCTTGCCATCGAACAAACCGACGGTCGGAAAATTCTGAATGCCCGCGAAGCCCATATCCTTAAGCTGACGCAGGAAATAATCGCGCAACATGAACGGGTCCGTGCCGTTCACCCCGGCCAACACCGGCGTGTGCTCCACGGCGGTTAATACCTCAGACGCCATTTCTACCACGATCTCATTGGCGTTTCCATAAGCCATCAAACCACTGAGCGATCCTCGACCGGCCATTCGATAGCGACCGGAATTATAAATCACGATCAAATCAATGCCACCGGCCTCTTCGCATTTGGCGGAAATCCCCGTACCCGCACCGCCTCCAATAATAGGGTGCCCATCGGCCACCTTAGCCCGAAGCCGGGTCAGAATACCTGCTCGCGATTGATCCATGCTGCTCATGGGCCAAGCATTACCGGCGATTTGATCGGTTGGCAACGGTCAGCAATAATTTCCACCGTTGCTAAGGTTTTCCGATTTCATGAAATACCCTAATAACCGCCGGTTGGGGCGGTCTTTAGTCGTCACGGAGAGGAGGCACGATCAGGGGTCTCGGGTTGTTTGTGGTCAACCTGCTCCGTGGCGACTATTTCAATTTAATATGAAAAAGGAACGCAATATGCTGGATTGGGTGATGATCGTCATCGCCACGATCTCGCTCGGCATTGTGATCTTTTCGATTTGGTCTATGATGCGTGCCTGAGATGGAACCGGATAAACCCATCCCCCACCAAATGCAGGTGCAGCAACTTTTTGTGAAACATCAGGGAGCACTCAAACGCTATATCCTCTCGCTTGTGCCGGATTTCGCGGATGCGGATGATGTGTTGCAACAGGTGTTTCTCACTGTCTCGGACAAGGCGGATGACTACGAACTGGAAACCAACTTCATGGCATGGGCCCGCACAATTTCACGCTACAAGATCATGAACTATTGGCGCCGCCAGAAATCCGCTCCCGAAGCGTTATCCGAGGAGGTTCTGGAAACGTTGGCCACCGAGCCGCCCGAGGAAGAGCCGGAGGAATCCGCCTTTGCCCGCAATCTTGGGGATTGCCTCAGCCAGTTGCCACCCACCGCGCGGGAGCTGGTTGAGCTGCGTTACCAACGCGAACTGAAACCCGGCGCCATTGCTGACCTGAAGAACTGGACGCCCAATTCTGTGTACGTTGCCCTTTCCCGCGCCCGCGCGCTGTTGCGCGATTGCCTTGAATCCAAACTCACCCCCAATGAACCCAATGCCTGAGGCCATGAATGATCCCCGATTAACCCTGTTGATAGACCGCTATCTGGACGGTTCCTTATCGCCCGCCGAGAAGATTGAACTGGAAACCGAACTGCTCGCGCACGCCGGGGCGCGCCGACAATTTTGGGCGCAAGCTCGCCTGCACGGTGCACTGCACGAGGCCATGCAACTCAGTGCCGCCCAGCCCAAGCACCACACCGGTTTCCGAGAGACCCTCGCGCATTGGCCGATGTGGAAACATTACGCGGCGTTGTTCGTGCTCTTCCTCGGTATTTGTTATTGGTCGTACAATTACAAACCCGCTTCAGCCCCCAAGACTCCACAGCAATTGGCCGTGCTCACCTATCGGGATGCGGCGGCAGCCAACGAGTTCGAGACCGGCGAAATCATCCTTTCCGGCGACCTGCGCATTGCTCAGGGCACCGTGGAGCTGAGCCTGTTTAATGCCGTCACCCTCACCGTACAAGGTCCTGCTCATTTGGATCTGCGTTCGCCGGAAAACATCATCCTGCATCAGGGCCGCCTGCACGCGCATGTACCCGAGCCGGCCAAAGGATTTACCATCACCACGTCCGCTGGCCGATTGGTGGATCTCGGTACGGACTTCGGCGTCTCCGCCTTGGCGGAAAACCTCGTGGAAGCCGCCGTATTTAGCGGGCAAGTTGAAGTCTTTGCCGACAAGGACCAGTTTATCCTAAACACCAATGAAGGCGTACGATTGCAACCCGGCAAGGCACCTGAGAAACGCACCTTGAGCCAAGGCCATTTTCCTTTACCGCATAAACACTTGGGTAATCTGTTAGTGGATGGCGATTTCGAATCGGACACGCAACTCTCCACTTACGACATCCCCTCGCAAGCTGGCCGCTGGAGCGGTGATGTCGCCCGGCTCGTGTCCGCCGAGAATGATATTACCCCCGAATCCGGCACTGGTATGCTTCGATTCATTAACACCTTCAACCACATGGAGGATCCGGATCTGGAAGCCACCAACCTGGCCTGTGAACAATGGCAGGTGATCGATCTGGCTGAGTTCAAGAAACAAACTCCCGGCGCAAAATTTCAAGTGCGCGCTCAGGCCCGGTTCAATCGCGCCGCCGACTCCATTGATTCCGGTTTTGCCCTAGGCGTTTATGCCTACAACGGGACCCCATCGGGAGCCCATGCCAGCTGGAAAAAACACAGCCTGCGTTTAGCTGGCCATTTCAAGGCGATCAACACCGATTCCGATCCCGCCACATGGGAAACCGCCAGCATCAATCTGAATGTCCCGCGCGAAGCCGACTTCCTCCTCCTGCGCGTATACGCCGTGGAAAACCGGAAAGATGATTCCATCTCAGAAACGGAATTTGCCGGTCATTACGCCGACTCCATCCAGTTCAACATCCAGCGCGCACCCGTGCCAGCCAGCAACTAATCGTTGCCGCGCCTCGCCCTCAACGGCACACTGTGCGTATGAATCGCCGGCAATTCCTCACCACTACTGCTTTGGCCACGCCGTTATTGGCCGCTGAAACTCGCGGCAAAACACGCCGCAATCCTTACTGCGTGTTTACCAAGCCGCTGCAAATGCTTTCCTACGATGATCTGGCCGATCTCATCGCCGAGCTGGGCTTTGACGGTATCGAGGGCACCATCCGGCCCGGCGGCCAAATCACCCCCGAGCAGGTGCCCGATGAGTTACCCAAGATGATGGCGGCGCTAAAAAAGCGCGGACTGGAAATGACCATCATGGCCTCGGGCATCAACAACGCCGATGACAAGCTGAACATCCAGCAACTCCAGGTCGCCGCCCAACTCGGCATCAAGCGTTACCGAATGGGCTACCACAAGTACGACCTCAAGAAGCCCGTTCTCAACCAGATGAACGAACTGCGGCCGGTGCTCAAGAACCTCGTGGCGCTCAACAAAGAACTCGGTCTGCAAGCGATTTACCAGAACCATTCCGGCAGCAACTACGTGGGCGCACCCTTGTGGGATTTGCATGAACTTTTCAAGGCACACGATCCCGCGCATCTGGCCGTAGGCTTCGACATGAGCCACGCCACTGCCGAAGGCACGCGCGCCTGGCCACTGCACGCCAACCTGCTCCGACCGCGCATCGGCGCCCTGTACGTGAAGGATTTTCGTTGGACCGAAAACAAGCGCGACAATTGCCCCTTGGCCGAGGGTATTGTGGACCGAAAATATCCCGCGCAATTGATTGCCAGCGGCTACACGGGCCCGATCAATCTGCACGTGGAATACCTGAAACCGTTCAACAAGGAAAACGTGCCCAACCAGATCGCCGCCATCAAGCGCGACTCCGCCACGCTTAAGCAGTGGCTTGACTGGAGCTGATGATCGCCGTCCTTCAACGCGCCAGTGCCGGCCGGGTGACGGTGGAGAACCGCGTCACTGGCGAGATTGGCACGGGTCTGGTCATCCTGCTGGGCGTCGCGCAGGGCGATACGGAAGCCGATGCTGAATTTCTGGCCGACCGCATCGCGGGTTTCCGAATCTTCAATGATGCCGAAGAAAAAATGAACCGCTCCATCCGCGATGTGGTGGGATCAGCTTTGGTGATCAGCCAGTTCACACTGGCCGGCGATTGGCGAAAAGGCCGGCGTCCCAGCTTTACCTCCGCCGCGCCGCCCGCGGAAGGCGAGCGATTATACCACTATTTTTGCGACCAACTCAGAGCGCTGGAGGTTCCCGTGCAGACCGGCGAGTTCGGCGCCATGATGGAGGTACAACTCACCAACGACGGCCCCGTCACCTTTGTGATGAACAGTCAGGATAGATAGCATGGACTGGAAACAAACCGCGCTCTGGAAGGAATCAGCCTACAACACCATGTGGTGCCTGATCGGCTGCAGCATTGGCGACCTCGGTGTGATCCTCGGCTTCCAGCACTTCAACCCCACCTACGCCGAGGCGCATCCCATGAACGTGATGGCTCTGGCAATGACCGCCGGTATTTGCACCAGCATTATTCTGGAAACCATCATCCTCAGCCGAACACAGCCGCTGAAGACCGCCTTTCGCACTGCCGTCGGCATGAGCCTGATCAGCATGATCGGCATGGAAACCGCGATGAACGCCATGGACTGGGCCCTCACCGGAGGCGCACGGCTGACTTGGTGGGTGTTGCCTCCCATGTGGCTAGCGGGCTTCCTCACCCCCTGGCCCTACAACTACTGGCGACTCGCCAAGCACGGTCAATCCTGCTGCGGCTGCTCGCAATCTACGCCTTCTTGATCGACAGCCGGAGCCATTCCCCGCAACCTTTGGCCGTGAGTACATTTGATTCCGAACCCAGCGAAGACACTCCGTTTGATTTGGAAATATTGGAAACCAAAGCCACGGCCGGCGATGTGGAGGCCCAATACGAAATGGGCTGGCGCCACGCGCTCGGCATGGAGGTGGATCTCGACGACGACATCGCCGTGGAATGGCTCGAACAAGCCGCAGCCGCCGGCCATATGCTCGCCCAAAACAACATGGGCGCCCGCTACTACACCGGCGATGGCGTGGAACAGGATCACAAGCAGGCCTACCGGTTCTTCTTCCAAGCCGCCAATCAGGGCGACCGCAAGGCCGGCAAAAACTTGGACGCCGTCGCCCGCCAACTCACTGAGGCCGACCTCGAATCTCTCCGCGCCGAAATGGGCGAAGCGAATTTTGAATCGGAGGAAAACTGACCGCTTCGTTAAAATTCCTGCCCGACCGAACACTCTTGCTCATCCCGGCACTTCGCGGTAGGCTACGATTATTATGCGAGGGCAATTCATCATTGGTTTCATAACCGGTACACTGGGGTTGTTTTGGCTGGGTTGCGGCATGATGCCCGGCGGCGATGCTCTACCGCCTCCGGAGGTCATCCTCACCGGGCCACCCACCGCCACCAACCACACCGCCCTCCCCTTGCCCACGCTTGAAACAAACCTCACGCAATCACCGCCGGTCACGGTTCCGGCGACGGATAACGGCGTGGCGACGTACAATCTGGCCCTGCAAAAGGATCAAACCGGTCATCCTGTAGAAGCAGCCGCCCTATATTCGAAGGCCGCTGATCTGGGCGTTCCGCAAGCTCAATACAATCTCGGCTACCTCCATGAGTACGGCCAAGCCGGATTGCAGCAGGATATCACCCTCGCCGTCCAATGGTACAATAAAGCTGCCGAACAAAACCTGCCCGAGGCCCAGCACATGCTCGGCGTGTTGTATACCGAAGGCCGCGGCGTTCCAGCAAACCATGCCACCGCCTTCAGTTGGTTTGACAAGGCGGCCCAGCAAGGTCTTCCCGTGGCCGAATATCAACTTGGCGTCTTGTACGCGGTGGGGCAAGGCGTGGAAACCAACGCCGAACAAGCCGCTCAATGGTTTCTACGCGCGGCCGAGCACGGCGTTCCTGATGCACAATTTCAAATCGGCCACCGTTACGCCCAAGGCGAAGGCATTGAGCAGGATATTATCCAGGCCTATGCTTGGTTTCATGTCGCTGCGATTGATGGCAAACACCAAGCCGCGCTGGAGGCCAAGCGCGGCGTCCATGCCCGGATGAGCTCCGAACAAGTCACGGCCGGCCAAGTTGCCTATTCCAAACTACTGGAAAAGCTCCGGAATACGACACCTTGAGGTTCCGTCCCGTGCCATTGCCGCCAGTGAAACATTTACCCAAAAGATCACCACTCGCCCGACAGTAGCGCTGGAGTTATGCAGCTCCAGCGCAATCGCCTGACCTGAGCAGAAATGAACCGACGACAAGCCCTCTCATTGGCGGCGGCCGTTCTGGCCGGTTGCGTTTCTCCGGGGCGTTTGACGCGCGGGCATATCGACGCGCATAGCCATATCTGGACCACCGAAATCGATCGCTTTCCTCTGCGCGAAGGCGTGACGGTTGAAGACCTCGCACCCCGCAGCTTTACCGCTGAGGATCTCATCAAACTTGGCCATACCGAAGGCGTCACTCGCCATGTGCTCATTTCGCACCGACGCTATCACGGGTTTGATAACGACTACTACACTCACGCCGTGGCGGCGCATCCGGGGGTGTTTGCCGTGGTTGGCGCACTGGACCGCACAGCCGGCCGCATTGCTGAACGCATGCGCGCCAACCGGCTTCAGGGCATCACCGGCTATCGCATCAAGCCGGAGAACAACCCGCAGTGGCTGGAAAGCAATACCATGAAAACCATGTGGCGGGCCGGCGCGGAGCGTTGCATCGCCATGTGCCCACTGATTCGGCCGGAGCACATCCCGACGCTGGAGCCCATGTGCCGGCAGTTTCCAGATACCCCAGTGGTGATCGATCATTGCGCTCGGGTGGATCTAGGCCAAGACGACCGACTGCAGCAACTCTGCGCACTCGCCAAGTACCCCAAGGTGCACGTGAAAGTGTCCGCCTTCTACGCCTTCGGCGCCAAGAAACCGCCCTACGACGAACAGGCACCCAAGGTGAAGGCGCTCTTCGAGGCCTTCGGCCCCCGCCGCCTCATGTGGGCCAGCGATTGCCCGTATCAGTTGAATGACGGCAACACGTACGCCGCCTCCATCGCCTTCGTACGCGATCGGCTGGCGTTTCTGAATGCCCAAGACAAAGACTGGATCCTCCGCCGCACCGCCGAACAGGTGTTCTTCGATTAATGCTAGCGCTTGCTAATACCGCCGTGATGCTGGCTCAGTTGCTCCAGTTTTTCGCCCCATAACTTCTGCGCCATTTCGCGGGCTGGCACAAAGGGGCACTTGGGCTTGGGATTCGAGTGCGTGGTGTCCTGATGCCGCAGAGCGTACTGCGCGCCAGTAAGAACCGTGTCGCTGCCCCATTGGCCCTCGAGCTTTTGCATGGCCGCATCCAGCGCACCCCAGCGCTCGGCATCGGTGGTGCCCCAGAGCGTGGGCTGAGTGTCGAGTGGCTTGAGATTATTGAACCCCAAACGGATCTGGCGCACCGGCTGCGCATGCCCCACCATCACTTCATCAAAGAGCCCCTCGAGCACCGCGTTGATCACGGAGTTGCGAAACTGCGGATGATCAAAGCGATGCATCGCGCCACTCTCGGTAAAATCCGTGAAACGCACCGTCAGGCTCAGTTCCCGCGCCTGCAATCCCTCGCGCCGTAGCTGACCGATAATCCGCGTGCTTTCGCTGAGCACAAAAATCAGCGCCGCCGCGTAGTCCGGCTCGTCGTACGGCAACGTGGTGTTGCTGGAGATCGTAGTACGATCCTTTACCTCCAACAGCAACGGCTCGTTCCAGCGGCCATTGGCAAACAACCACAACTGTTGCCCCCAAATGCCAAACCGCTGCTGCATTACCGTGGACGGCAACCGCGCCACATCGCCGAAGGTCAAGGCGCCCAGCGCAGCCAGCGAACGTTCGCGGCGCTTGCCCACCCCGGCCAGTTCGCTCAAGGAGCGTTCGGCCAAAAATTCCTGCTCACGATCCGGCGGCACCTCCACAAATCCTGGCTTGGCCGCGCTAGTCGCCAGCTTCGCCATCCACGTGCTGCGTCCGAGCCCCGCCGAGACCGGCAATCGCAGCTCCGTTTGAATGCGATCCCGCAGGCCGTTCACATAATCCGCCGCCGTCGCCACCGTGGTGTCGCGCCACACATGCCGGTCCATGCTCGTGAGGTCGAGGAACCCTTCATCGATCGACATCGGCACCAGCGTCGGCGTGTACGCCTCCATGATCTGGAACATCTCCTTAGACAACCGCCGATACTCGTCATATTGCGGCTTAGCCAGCACCCCGTGCGGGCACATGCGTTTGGCCTCGAAACAAGCCATGCCCGTGTGGATGCCAAACCGTTTTGCCTCGCGATTGGCAGCGATCACAATGCCGTCCCCACGCCGACCGCCCCCCACCCATACCGCGCGCCCCGACAACGAGGCATCTAGCGCCACCTCGCAACTTGCGAAAAAGGTGTCGCCATCCACATGCAAAATGCGACTGGGCAGCCTCGAAACCATCGGGGAACACGTCCACTCTCCGCGCAAAACCGCGCGCTGTCAACGAGCTCCCAAATTAGCCCGCCGATGGGACAAATAACGTCCCTGCCCGGGGTACCGTAAAAAAATGCAATCCCGAACCCGGAACGGCATACCAAATCGAGATACGGATTCCCCTGATTATCACGGATTATTTTTGAGGCTACGCGGAATGGTGACGGGTTGACAATCGTCGAGGTTCGCTCACCCTCGGTTTATGAATCGCCGCACATTTCTGGCTGCCGGCAGTGCCGGTCTCGCTACTTCCGCGCTCGCGCTTAATCCATCCCGCAAACTGCGCGTGGGCGTCATCGGCCACACCGGCCGCGGCGATTATGGGCACGGGTTGGATACTGTTTGGCTAAAGCTGCCTGACACCGAAATCGAGGCCGTGGCCGATGCCCACATCAACGGCTTGGCCAATGCGCGCAAACGCCTGCAAGTGCCGCAGGGATTCGCCGATTACCGCGAGATGCTGAGCAAGATGAAGCTCGATATCGTGGCCGTCTGTCCGCGTCACGCCGATCAACATCACGACATGGCCCTCGCCGCCATCGAGGCCGGTGTACGCGGAATTTACATCGAGAAACCTTTTGTACGAACACCGGCCGAGGTCGATTCACTGACTGCCGCCTGCAAAAAAAATGGCACCAAAATCGCCATCGCCCATCGCAATCGCTGGCATCCCATGCTCGCGGTGATCGACCAGTTTATTGCTGACGGACATCTCGGCAAGATTCTCGAAATCCGCGGACGCGGCAAAGGAGACCGGCGCGGCGGCGGCGAAGATCTGTGGGTGCTCGGCTCGCACGTGTTGAATCTCATCCACTACTTCGGCGGCAAGCCACTCACCTGCTCGGCCCGGATGTTTCAGGATGGCCAACCCGTCGTCGCCGCGCACGTGAAAGACGGCAACGAAGGCCTGGGGCCCTTGGCCGGCAACGAACTGCACGCACGCTACGAAATGGAGCGCGGCATGATCGCCTACTTCGATTCCATCGCCAACGACGGCACGCAAAACCACGGCTTCGGTCTGCACCTCATCGGCAGCAAAGGCATCCTCGCCATCCGCAACGATCGCCAACCCTTCGCCTACTGGGTGCCCGGCAATCCCCTCGGCCCTTCGCGCGAATCACGCCCCTGGACGCCCTTCACCACCGCCGGGCCCAGCAAAGAGGAACCCAATATTCAGGCTATAAAGGATGTGCATTCTCACATCACCCCCGCCAAAAATTTGATACGTGCCGTGCGCGATGACCGCCAACCCCTCTGCAATCTGGCCGAAGGCGGCATGACCGTGGAAATGATCTGCGCGGTATTTGAATCACACCGCCAAGGTGGCCGCGCCGTGCCCATCCCCCTCAAGGAACGCGGCAACGCGCTGACAAAACTGTGAGGAAACTCGCGAAAAATCGGCTTTGCGGGCCGAGAATTAATGGTGGTCGTCCGCCGGTGGCAGGAGACCGTATCTTGCAAAGATGTAGATAAAACCCGCTAGATACGCAAGGAGCGGCACGGCGGACAGCAAGCCGGAGCCTTTCACCATGATCAGGATCGACACCGCGAACAGCACGCCCAAGGCAACGGTGATACCGAATGACTTAAAGAATTCCATGCGTCGGGCAAGATAACGGGATTCGCTCGGCACGCAAGGCAATTTAGTAAACGACCTTTATTCCGGGCAACCGCTGCTTGAGCGCATCCACGGCATTATCGCTCACCCGGTTGGGATAAAGATAGACCTCGCGCAGGGAACGGATGTTTCCCAAGGCCGGCAAACCGGCATCCGTCACACTGGTCCGCGCCAGACCGAGCACCCGGAGGTTGGGCATGGATTGGAGATGAACCAAACCAGCATCGGTCACGCCGGTGTTGGTGAGCCAGAGCTTCTGAATGCTTCCGTGCTGGGCAATGACCGCCAAATCCGGATCACCCAACGGCCGACCGGTGAAGTTGGCCTCGACCACGTTCCCTGCAGTATCAGGAACCAATTGCCCTCCCAAACCGGCCAGCGCAGTGTTGTCGGTATGATTTCCTCCACCCGAGGGCGAACCGCAGCCGGCCCAAATGGGAAGGAGGAGAAACAGAAAGCGCAGCCAAGTCATGCGGGCACGCTACACAATCGGGTGTGGGGCGGCAAGATTAGGCCTGCAGATCGAATCGGACGAGCTTGTCGTAGCCGACGGCGTAGATCTTATCGGCAGCTTCGTTGAGGTTGAATTCATGGATGTGCATAGGCGCTTTCAGCTCGCGGGTGATTTTCATCTTCAGGGTATCCACGAAGACCAACACGCCGGCAAGCAACAGCAGACTGCAGGCTACATTAGCGATTCGGTGCATCATCACCCGACAGAAAAAATAAGTCATAAACGGTGGCTTGAGAAATTCCCGTTTGTCCTCAAATCGACGGCAACCTATGAGAGTTATTCAGTGTTTTACGCGGAAAAAGAAGGAGGGCGGGCGCCTTGCAGCAACCCGCCCTCCGAGGCATGTCACAGACCTTGTATCCTCAACGAAAGTTTCTTTGTTAGCGAGGTCTGGTCCAACCTATCACTGGTATCACTAGAGCATGGCTCATGCCAAGGAATGGCACGGTGAAATCTCCTTATTTTCAGAGATAAACAAAGGGGCCCCAAACACGCGCCGAATCGGTGCGTGAAGTTTACCCGTTTGGCGGAAATATTTTGCGCTTACTCAACCGTCAAGACCGGTTCGCCCAGCACATCCATGCGCGGCGTCACGCCGAGGCCGGGAGCCGTGGAGGCGGCTAGGCGACCACCCTGCCGTTGCGGCGCGCCTTCGGCGATGGATTGGGTCACGTAGCTGTTGAAATCCGTGGAGCTAAAGAGCAGTTCCGGCGGCGTGCTATGCGCCAGCGAGGCGATGGCTGCGGTGACAATATCCCCGCCCCAGCTGTCCTCTACCGTCATCGCAATCCCCAGATCAATGCACAGATCCCGCGCCTGCTTGAGCTTAGTGAGGCCGCCGAGTTTGCTGATCTTGAGATTCACCACATCCATCGCGCCATCAGCATGGCCGCGCAGGAGCGGCGCTAGACTGTCGATGTTTTCATCAATCACAAAGGGATGATCCGTGCGCCGACGAATGGCGAGGTTCTCCTCGTACTTAGCGCACGGTTGCTCGATGTAAACATCCACATCGCGCACGGCCCGCACCACGCGGGCGGCCTCGTGCATCAGCCAGCCGGTATTGGCATCGGCCACCAGCTTGTCGGTCGGCTCCAAAATCGCGCGCGCGGCATGGATGCGTTCGATATCCTCGTTGGGATCGCCGCCCACTTTGAGTTGAAACCGCCGATACCCTTCCTCGCGGTATCCGGCAATCTTGCGGGCCATCTCCTCCGGCGCCTCCTGCGAGATGGCGCGGTACAAATGGAAATCCTCCCCATAACGCCCCCCGAGTAATTCACACACACTCTGACCGCTAGCTTGTCCAAATAGATCCCAGCACGCCATATCCAACGCGCTCTTCACATACGGATGCCCCTGCAGAGCCTTGTCCATCAGACGATTGATCGGCCCAAGCCGAGTGGGATTCCGCCCGATCAGGTGCGGCCCCAATTCGCCCACCCCCGCGCGCGCGCCGGCGGCGTAGGCCGGCAGATAAAACGGCCCCAGCGGACACACCTCGCCGTGCCCCGTAAACCCTGCATCGGTCTCAATGGCCACCACCGTGCTGTCAAACACCTCCACCGATTTGCCGCCGGACCATTTATAGCTGCCCTCATGCAACGGCAAATCCACCTGATACACCTTGATGCGCGTGATTTTCATGAACGCAGAGGGGATACCGTCCAAAGCAATTTTGGACAATCCTCAAATGCAGCCAGGCAACCACATTCGTCAACGAAGAGTTTTCCGAATTCGATTCTCGTTGTGTTCCCCCTAGATAGATTCTAATGTGCCAAACCCTTCGCCAACCAGGCATGTTTCCTGATATACAATTCAATGGTGAGTTGCGTCCATCGCAGGCGGACGTCGTAAAAATCGCCCGCAAACAACTTGATGCCGGTGAACGCCAACTGCACATCGTGGCGCCTCCTGGCTCTGGCAAGACGGTCACGGGACTGTACCTGTGGGCGGAGGTGATCAAACAGCCGACGTTGGTTCTTTGCCCAAACTCGGCCATCCAAAGCCAATGGGCGGCGCGAACGGATTTGTTTTCGGCAGATGGAAAAGCGTTGCCCAAGCATTGGGTAAGCACAGAGACGCAACAACCTAGCCTATTGACTTCGTTAACCTATCAATCCGTTACGCTACCGTCGCGTGATGATTCGACGCTGGATACGATGGCTGTTTTCAGCTGGGTGGATCAGCTCATCGAGAAAGGTGAAGCAAAAGATCCTGCTGAGGCGCAGGTTTGGATCGAAAGCCTTCAAAGCAAGAATCCACATTATTATCACGATCGGCTTAGTTTCTTTCGAAAAAAAGTTCGGGACGAGGTTTCGTTAGGGGGCGATACGATGAAATTGCTGCATACATCCGCACTAGCCACGCTGAAGCGGTTGCGCGATAACGGTCTAGGGTTAGTAATTCTCGATGAGTGCCACCACCTCATGAGCCATTGGGGCCGCGTGCTGGCAGCTACGAACGAATTCCTCGGCAACCCTATTGTACTAGGACTAACAGCCACGCCGCCTGAACAGGCCGAAAGGGACACGGTAGATGCCAAACGTTACCGTGCCTATTTCGGTCCAGTGGATTACGAGGTGCCCGTGCCTGCGGTGGTAAAAGATGGATTTCTTGCGCCGTACCAAGACCTAGCCTATTTCGTACGACCACTGGGCAAAGAGTTGGAGTACATCACGCAAACTTCTGAGACGTTCGACCAGTTGGTGGAGGACTTGTGCAACCCTCCTTTAGATAACAACGGGCACCCTGCGCGTGAGAGCATGATAGACTTTACGAGTCGTGTGCTGGCCGAGCGCGACCTGATCATTATGAAAGCGGACTCATGGAATGATTTCGAAGGCCGTGCCGGATCGTTCTCCGAGGCTGGCCGAATTTTTCTCAATGACCGTGGCGTTGCGTTTCCTGAAGGTGTTCCAGAGCTCGAACTTACACCATATGATGAAATTGTATGGGCCGACCCGCTGGACCGTCTTTTTCCTATTCTCTCGTGGTACATTCGCCATGGCTTGAGGCGGTCCGTTAAAAAGGCAGATCAAGATCTGGCTCAACACGCGATCAGTCGCCTGCGGCTGCTCGGCACGCAGATCACCGAGACGGGCTCTCAACAATGCGCCTCACCGGTCTCGCGCATCTTGGCCTACTCACGAGCCAAGGCGCGAGCACTGATCCCTATCCTTAAGCGCGAACAAACCGAGTTGGGTGACACAATTCGCGCGGTTGTAATTTGTGATTACGAAAAAACCTCTGCTGTAAGTGCCGAGCTGGACCATCTGCTTGATGATGAAGCCGGAGGTGCTATAGCAGCCTTTCGTGAATTACTCACCGAAGAGGACACCGACAAACTCGATCCCGTACTCATCACCGGTTCTACAGTGCTAGTGGATGATGACCTGAGGCCAAAGCTGGAGAGTGCCGCATTGCAATGGCTATCTCTCAATAAATTTTCTGTAGAGTTCGTTTGGCAGGAGTCTGAAGGCTTTCACGTTCTTTCCGGAAAAGGCTCTGACTGGTGTCCACGAGTATACGTGGAAATGATCACCGAACTATTTCAGCAGGGCATTACCCGCTGCCTAGTGGGCACACGCGGACTGCTTGGCGAAGGATGGGATGCCAATAAGATCAATGTACTCATTGATCTCACCTGCGTAACCACCTCAATGACCATCAATCAATTGCGCGGCAGATCGTTCCGACTCGACCCAGATGCACCTGAAAAACTAGCCAATAACTGGGATGTCGTTTGCATCGCGCCGGAATTCAAAAAGGGCCTGGACGATTACCATCGGTTTCGCAAAAAGCACAATAACCTATACGGAGTAACCGACGATGGTTGCATCGAAAAAGGCGTGGGGCACGTACACGCCGCATTCACAGAAATTGAACCAGAGGGCGTGGAAGAAAATATGGTAGAGCTCAACCGCGACATGCTTGAACGGGTTGAGCAGCGATCGCACTTTCGCAGCTTGTGGAAAATTGGCGAACCGTACCATCCCGAACCCATCCTAGCGGTTGAAAAAAAATACGGTGGCGGCAACGGCTTTAAGCCAATGTCACCGCTAAGCCAAGAATGGACTGAAGGCTCTCTCACCCAAGCCATCGGTCGCGCGGTGATTGGCGGTCTAGCTGAAGCCGAGTTACTGGAAAATATGAGTTGGAGTGAGGCCGAGCAAAACATTCACGCCGCAGAACGCGCAGGCGGTTATGTACGCATATTCCTTGAAAATGCCGATGAGGACACCAGCCGCATATTTGCCCAAGCGATGGCCGATGTGTTTGGGCCAGTTGCAGACGCGCGCTACGTCATCCAGCGCAAAGCTGATTTTGAATACTCAGAAAGTCGTTTCAAAGACACATGGGTACTGGATAAAACGCCAGAATTCATTTCCCAATTCATCGAGAAGCGCACTCAGGTGACTAAACGCCGCCGCGAAGTACTGAAGGTGCACGCCGTCCCAAAAATCCTTGCCCGAAACAAGGAGCGCGCCCTGCTCTTCCAAAAGAATTGGAATATCCACGTCAGTCCTGGAAGCGTGTGGTACTACACTCACGAAGGGACCAAAAGTATGCTTCAGGAAGCCAGCGAAAAAGGTTGGCTACCGAAAGATCCCGTCCATCAAAAGGACGTGTTCATGTGAGAAAAAACGCCGGATCTCCCCATGAGATCCGGCGCCGTGATTGGATTGGTAGGTTAAACCGCTTCTTCGCCGCTTTCGCCCGTGCGGATTCGAATGGCCTGTTCGATCGGTTGGACAAAGATTTTGCCGTCTCCAATCTTACCGGTAGCCGCCGCCTTGGTGATTGCTGCGATGGCGTCATCCACCGTCCCGTCCGCCACTACGGTTTCGATTTTCACCTTCGGTAAGAAATCCACCGTGTACTCACTGCCCCGATAGATTTCCGTGTGTCCCTTCTGACGGCCAAAGCCTTTCACTTCACTCACGGACATTCCGACCACACCGACCTCTGCCAGTGCGTCTTTCACTTCCTCCAGCTTGAAGGGTTTGATAATTGCTTCAATTTTTTTCATTCAAATATTCCTTGGTTTGGGATTAATCGTTGTAACCCGCCTCACCATGGGCGGAGATATCGAGACCACTGGTCTCATCCTGTTCGTCCACTCGCAGGCCAACCATCGCATCCACCACCTTGAGGATGATCCAAGTAGCCACAATTGTGTAGAGCCCCACCGCACCGGCGGCTTTTAATTGAATCACAAATTGCTCTCCCGAAGTTGCAGCAAATGTTTCCGCTGCAGCAGAACCCCGGCCATCCAAAGTTCCTTCAATTCCCAAGAATGCCAATAGTAATGTGCCTATAATTCCGCCCACTCCGTGGACACCGAAGACATCCAGCGAATCGTCGTAACCGAATTTTGCCTTGATGGCCGTGCTCGCGTACCAGCAGACGAAGCCGGAAGCTAGGCCGATGATTAACGCACCCTGCGGCCCCACAACACCGGATGCCGGCGTAATCGCCGCCAAGCCCGCAATCGAGCCAGTTACGATTCCCAGCACCGTGGGTTTCCCGTTCTTCATCCACTCAATAAACATCCACGTCAATGCCGCCGTCGCCGCAGAAATCTGCGTCACCACAATTGCGGTGGCACCACCGCCATCGGCGGCCAAGCCACTGCCGCCATTGAAGCCGAACCAGCCCACCCAAAGCATTCCTGTGCCAGCAACCGTCATCGGCAGATTATGCGGCATCATTTGAGCTTGCGGATAACCTTTGCGCGGACCGAGCACAATACAGGCTACCAAAGCACCTAGGCCAGCGGTGATATGCACCACTATGCCTCCAGCCAAATCCACCGCACCCATCTTCAAAAAGTATCCGTTTTCCGCCCACACCGAATGGCAAGCCGGCAGATACACGATCACAGCCCACAGGCCGGTGAACCAGAGCATGGCGGAGAACTTAATGCGCTCCACGAAAGCCCCCACCATCAGTGCCGGGGTGATGATGAAAAAGGTCATCTGAAAAATGAAAAATGCAAAATCAGGAATGCCATTGCCCGAATCCTGCGTGAGGCCGGAGGCAAAGGCATTGCTCAATCCTCCGATGAAGCCATTTTCGTTATCCGTGGAAAATGCCATGGAATAACCAATAGCCACCCACACGACGGTCATCAAACAAACCAACGCGAAGCAATGCATCAGCACTGAGAGCACGTTTTTCTTCCGCACCAAACCGGCGTAAAAGAACGAGAGACCAGGGATGGTCATAAAGAGGACCAAAGCGCTCGCGGTCAGAATCCATGCGGTATCACCCGAATCAATCTTCGAGGGTGGCGTATCGCCTTCTGTGGTTGCCCCGGCATCATCGCCGTCGGAGTTTGTATCCCCCGTGGTGTTTTCCTCCGTAGCCGTAGTTTCGGTGGTGGTTGTATTATCGGCTGTTTCGTCAGCCCAAAGGGTCCCCCCGACAAAGGTCAGGGCCAGTAGGATACAGGGTATTATTTTTTTCATTGGCAGATGATGCCAAAAGCGTGTTGGGTTTATATTAATTCAATTCATCAAAATGATGAACCGAACAAACTGACATCTTTTTACCCTAATACAGGATAAAAGCGAGCGGTATTTATGGCAGATTAGGCCAATTGCCCAGCCAATTGCTGGTGGGCGGCGTGCCATTGAGCGATAGCCTCGCGGAGTTCGGCCACAGCTTCGTCGAAGCGGGCGCGGAGTTCAGCAAGCTGCTCCTTGGTGAGATTGAGTTTTTTCTGAGCGGCCTTGGTGTATTCGTTTTTGGCATGCTCCCAAGATTCAACCGCGGAATGCAGCTTGGCCCCAGCCTCAGTAAACAGAGCCTGTGCCTTTTCGCAAACAGGATCGGGCGTATTGGAGAGCTGCTCGGCCAGTTGCTTATCTTTCTGGCGGATTTCGGCCAGCTCGATTTTCTCATCCGGCACGCGCCGCAGATCGCTGGTAAGGCCTAGCTTGCTCAGTGTCCAGGCTGCCCATTTGGTGGGGTCAAACTGCCACGGCTTCACGCCATTCCGATAGTCATGCTGAAATTCGTGATGATAGTTGTGGTACCCTTCCCCAAAGGTCAGCAGTGCCATAAACCAGGAATCGCGCGCGGTGTGTGTGGAGGAATACGGCTGCGTGCCCATGTAATGGCAGAGGCTGTTGATGAAAAAGGTGCTGTGGTGACAACATAGGAGTCGAAACATTCCACCAAGCAGGAAACCAAGTAGAGCACCCTGCCAAGAACCCTCAATTAACCAACCCGCATAAGCCGGAAAAACAAATCCAACCAACAGAGCGATCTCAATCCACCAGCGATGCTGCCACATAACAATTTTATCGGCCATTAAATCCTTAACGTTATCCTTGGGTGGAGCGAGTTTCTTCTTGAATAAGATCCAACCGATATGGGCGTGCCAAAAGCCTTTGGTAATATTGTAAGGGTCATCTTCGTGATCCACATGCTTGTGGTGACGGCGATGATCTGAACTCCAAACGAGAGCCGAATCCTGCATAGCTGTAGCTCCACCGATCAGAGAGAATAATTTGACTGGCCACTTGGCCTTGAAGGAAATATGCGACAACAAACGATGATAGCCGAAAGTGATCCCCATCCCCGAATAAATGAACAAAACAAGCGCAATGAGAATATGTGCCCACCAATGCTGGATATCAGCACCAAATTTCCATATGAACATTGGGAGCCCCACCACAGAGCCCAATAGAATCAGACCTAGGAAAAAAGTGTTGCCAAAGTGGATACCGTTCCACACGTACTTTCTTGTTTGAGACATATTTAATTCCTTCGCCCCGTAGGGCGAGAAGATCGCACGCTTCAAAGAATTGTAAACAAAAACATGCTACCTTTTCCCTGTTTCAACCTATATCTTCTCAAAAACTATGAATTACACTAAAATTCACTGGCTCCTAAGTGTTCTTATTTTTCCACTTATTTCGTTTGCTGATAAACCGAATGTCCTACTGATTGCTGTCGATGACCTAAATGCAGATTTAGGCTGTTACGGACACCCACTGGTGAAATCGCCCAATGTTGACCGACTAGCTGAACGCGGCCTTCGATTCGATCGCGCCTACTGCCAATATCCGGTTTGTAATCCCAGTCGGTCATCATTTATGACCGGTCTCTACCCTGAGCAGACCGGAGTACTGTCCAATGCCGGCCATTTCCGAGATAAACAACCAGACATCGCTTCTCTCTCGCAGCATTTTATCAATCACGGTTACTTTGCCGCGCGAATAGGTAAAATATACCATTACGGCGTACCCACCCAAATCGGCACCGATGGCGAGGACGACAAGGCTTCCTGGAACAAGGTTATCAATCCCATCGGCATCGACCGCACGCGGCAGGATGATGTGATCACCCTGCGCGCCGGCTCGTACGGCGGCACGATGAGCTGGCTCTTGCTCGACAGCAAAGACGAGGAACATACCGATGGACAGGCCGCGCTCGCCGCCGTGAAGTTGATGGAGGAACATCATCCGAACAAAACCGGCAAACCCTTCTTCCTTGCCGTCGGATTCTATCGCCCGCACACGCCATACGTCGCGCCGCTGCATCACGCACGGCATTATCCTCTGAATAAAATCAACCCCGTACTCGAATTGCCCGGCGACCGCGACGACATCCCGCCCGCCGCCCTGCCCGATCGGCCAAACCAACGCGAGCTCACCATCGAGCAACGCAAGGAGATCATCCGCGCCTATTACGCCTCAACGACATTGATGGACGCCTGCCTCGGCCGCGTACTGGATGGGCTGAAAAAACTCAAGCTCGACGACGACACCATCGTCGTGTTTCTCAGCGACCACGGCTACCATCTCGGTCAACACGGCCTCTGGCAAAAGAGCGATCTCTTTGAAGGCAGCGCGCGCGTACCGTTCATCATTTCGGTGCCCGGCATGAAAACCGCCGGCCAGTCCTCCAGCTCACTCACCGAACTCATCGATCTTTACCCCACCCTCGCTGATCTCTGTAATCTGCCGCAGCCCAAACATCTCAAAGGCCACAGCCTCGCGCCTCTGCTTGCCAACCCCAAGGCTACCGTCCGACAGGCCGCCTACAGCACCACCCGCATCCGCCCGCGCCTGCCTGGCTTCACCGGCAAGGTCAAACCCCTCGGCCGCTCCATTCGCACCGACCGCTATCGTTATACCGAATGGGCAGATGGCAAATACGGTGTGGAACTGTACGATTACCAGACCGATCCAAGGGAAATCACCAACCTCGCCCGATCCGCAGCGCATACCGACAAAGTGAAGCAACTCAAAACCATTTTCGATCAAACCCGAAAACACACCCGTTAAATGAAATCTCTTGTTTCGCTAACTCTTCTACTCAGCCTCCTCCCGGTCCTCTCCGCCGCTGAAGTGAAGGGAAACTGGAAACGCCACGTCGTTTGGGAAGGTCTGCGTAACAATGTTGCCGTAGCCGCTGATTTCACAGGAGATGGCAAAATCGATATCATCAGCAACGCTGGTGGCAAAACGCGACTGTTCATAGCGCCAAATTGGAAAGAGGTCATCATCGGGGACCACAAGGACCACACCTTTATCCATGGCGAAACTATGGATGTGGACGGGGATGGAGATGCGGATTTCATCGGTGCCCGGTATAAGCCTGGCCTCATTGTGTGGTTTGAGCAGCCGAATAATAACCCCACCGGCGGCCCATGGAAGGCGCGCATTGCCGAGGATGAAATCATCGGCATCCACGGCGTACTCAAGGCCGATGTCAACGGAGATGGCAAACTAGATCTACTCGCCAACAGCGGCCAGCCCATGGGCAAGTTTCCCAACTCCGCCGTGTGGCTGGATATCCCCAAGAATCCCAAGACCGCCCAGCGCTGGAAACGGTATGTGTTCGCCAAGGAAGACGCCCCGGGTCTGAGCCATTACCTCGGTGCCGGCGATCTCAATGGCGACGGACGGCTCGATATCACCCTCGCCGCCAAGGGCGGCCCGCAGGATAAATCAGGCAAAGGCGAATGGTTTGCGTGGTGGGAGGCCGGCAAAGACTCCACCAAGCCGTTCAAGAAACATCGCCTTCCCGGCAAACACCCCGGCGCCACCAACATCATGCCCGCCGACGTGAACGGCGACGGCAAGCTGGACATCATCGCCAGTCGCGGCCACGGGGAGGGGTTGTTGTGGTACGAGAATCCCCGCTGGAATTTTCATAACATCAACACCGACCTCGCCTCGCCGCATTGCCTGCAGGTGGGCGATATCGACGGCGACGGCGACATCGATGCCATCACCTGCGCCTATCTCAGCCGTAAAGCCGCATGGTTTGAGAACGACGGCAAAGGCAAATTCACCACCCACATCATCCACGATGATCAGGCTGCGTACGACATCCGCCTGGTGGACATGGACGGCGACCGCGATCTCGATGCGCTCATCGCCGGGCAACAAAGCAAGAACGTGGTGTGGTACGAAAACCCCCTGAAGTAACGTGCCGGTCATCACCGAGGAACAACGGACGCAGTTTCGCGAGGAGGGATATTTTATCCACGAACGCGCCGTGTTCCTCGCGGCATCCCAATCCCCACCCTCGACAGCGCCGCCCAATGCACCACCGAAATCAACCGCGCCCGATCGTACTTGGAAAAGTGCCTCGCAAAAGTTTAACTCCCTCCATCCATGAGTGATTCCTCCAAACCCAAGGTCCTGATCATCATCGGCGATGCCGCTGAGACGGTGGACACGATGTATCCCTACTTCCGCCTGATCGAGGGCGGCTACGAGCCGGTGATTGCCGCGCCGGAGAAACGCACCTACCAGATGGTCATGCACCAAAACAAACCCGGCTGGACCATCACCAAGGAATGGGAGGGCTATACGATGGACGCGGACATCGCCTTCGCAGACATCCAGCCTGAGGACTATCTCGGCATCTTTTTCAGTGGCGGCCGTGCGCCGGAGTACATTCGCGAAGACGAAGATCTCCTACGTATCACGCGTTATTTCTTTGAACAAAACGCACCCATCGCCAGCGTGTGTCACGGTGTGGAAATCCCCGCACGAGCCGATTGCGTGAAAGGCCGGCGCATGGCCACCGTGCCCAAGGCGAAGTTTGATCTCGAAATCTGTGGAGGCACATTTGTCGATGAACCCTGCGTGATCGACGGCAACCTCATCAGCGGCCGCACCTTCTGGGATCACGGCCATTATGTGGGCCCATGGATGAAGCTCCTCGATGAAGCCCGCGATGCCTAGTCCTGACGCGCGAAGCGGTCGAGTAGGATTACGATTTAAGCACTTTTCACAATGTGTCAGTTGACGATTTTCTTTACAGTTGCCGGAAAACTTTCTTTTGATCGCTTTTATGCCGAATCCTCAACAGACTGTGCGCCTTGAAGGGTAAGCTTCTACAGCGATTGCGCATGGTTGGGCTTTGCGAAGGCACATCCACTTTACTCCTTTTTTTTATCGCGATGCCCTTGAAATATTTAGCAGGAAAACCGTTAGCCGTTTCAATTGTAGGCGCGATCCATGGAGGGTTATTCTTATTATATTGTGCAGTATTATGGCATACAATGACCGCCAATAAACGCCCGGCCAAATGGGCGGCAAAATATTTCATTGCGGCACTCGTTCCGTTTGGCCCGTTTGTGGTGGACGGCTCTCTCAAGCGTGAATTGGCGGAGTTGTCCGACGACGATTAACGTGGCGGAAGAAAAGCTAACTTCCAAGGCCTCCGGATTCTGGGGCGTGCGTACTCCGTTCGCCCCTAGCGCATGCCCTTTCTTTTACGGCTGGGTCATTGTCTTTGCCGCCACCCTCGGCACGATCGCCAGCATCCCCGGCCAAACGATGGGGTTCACGGTCTTCACCGATGTGCTCATGGAAGAACTCGGGCTGTCCCGCGTAGAACTTAGCCTAGCCTACTGCCTTGGCACGGTGGCCAGTGGGCTGACGCTGCCGTGGTTGGGGCACGTCCTCGATCGTTGGGGTGAACGAAAAATGGCAGTGGCCTCGGTGGCCGCCACCGGCGCGGTGCTCTTTTACCTCGCGGCCTGCGCGCCGATGAGTCACGGATTGGGCCGCATCCTGCCGACGGGGTTCGCGGCGTTTGTGGTGATTGGAATTGGCTTTTACCTTGTGCGCGCAGCGGCGCAGGGGGTGTTGTCCATGACCTGCCGAAACGCCATCGGCAAATGGTTTGATCACCGGCGCGGCCTGGCGATGGCGATCAGCAGCATTCTCGTGTCTTTCAGTTTCTCGATGTCTCCCAAATGGATCGAGTGGCTCAAGGAACGCCACGGATATGACGGGGCATGGATAATTATGGGCCTCGGCACGATTTTGATTATGGGCCCACTCGCGTGGCTACTCTTTCGCGATACACCGGAGGATGACGGCCTGTTGATGGACGGCGGGGCCAAGCCGGCGGCCCACAATAATCCGGACATGCACATCGAACGGGAGTTCACGCGCGATGAGGCGGTGCGCGATTATTCGTTTTGGGTCTTCAACGCCGCGTTCGGATTCTGGGCCTTGTTCGGCACGGCGTTCACATTTCACGCCACCTCGCTGGGGGAAGAATACGGTTTCACGCGCGAACGGATCATCAATCTCTTTGTGCCCATCGCCGCTACCAGCGTGACCACCAATCTCCTGTTCGGAGCCATTAACGCCAAGCTGCGTCTCAAATTTCTGTTGCTCGTGATGAACATCGGCTGCATTGCGGCGGCCATTGGCATGTTGCACCTTGATCAATCCGCCGGCGTGGTGGCATACGTGATCGGCAACGGCATCGCCAGCGGCGGATTTGTGAGTCTGTCGGGCATTGTATTTCCGCGCTTTTACGGGCGCGAACATCTGGGCGCGATTGGCGGCCTGAACATGTCTGTCATGGTAATCGGCAGCGGCCTCGGCCCCCTGCTCTTTGGCGCCTGCCAGCATTTTGCGGACAGTTATCGTTTGATCCTCATCGCCTGCGGCATTATCCCAACGGTGCTGGCGCTGTTGAGCCTGTGGGCTGATAACCCGCAGCGCCGGTTTGCCTCACCTGATTCATGAGCACCTTTGCCATTGGCCAACGCTGGATAAGTGAACCCGAACCCGAGCTGGGGCTGGGCACGATAATGGAAACCGGCGAAGGCCGTGTACAGGTGCTCTACCCCGCCACTGGTGAGGTGCGAGTGTACACGGAGGAAAACGCGCCGTTGCGCCGAGTGACCTTTCGTGTGGGCGAAAGCATTGAGGATCACGAGGGCAACGCCCGCACGGTCGAGTCCGTTACGGAAACGAACAGCGCGATCGTGTATCGCGGCGCGGATTGGGAATTGCCCGAAGCGCAGCTGAACGATCGCCTGAGCGTGCACGGGCCGATGGATCGCCTGCGCGGAGGGCACGTGGATGACGCCGAGGTGTTCGCCCTGCGCCAGCGGGCGTTGGAGCAGATGCATCGTTGGCGGCAGTCGCCCGTGCGCGGGTTTCTGGGCGGCCGCATTGATCTGATCCCGCATCAGCTGTACATCGCACACGAGGTTGGCAACCGCCTGGCGTCGCGCGTGTTGCTCGCGGACGAAGTGGGGCTAGGTAAAACCATCGAAGCGGGGCTCATCGTGCATCGCCAACTGGTCACCGGCCGCGCCGCGCGCGTGCTAATTCTCGTACCCGAATCGCTGGTGCACCAATGGTTCGTTGAGCTGCTGCGAAAGTTTAACCTGTGGGCGCATATCTTTGATGAAGAACGCTGTGCCGCCATCGAGAAGGGTTTACCCGAAGCCAATCCGTTTCTCGATGATCAGGTGATCCTGTGCAGTATCGATTTTCTCGCGGCCCATCCCGAGCGCGCCGAACAGGCCAAAGAGGCTGGTTGGGATTTGTTGGTGGTCGATGAGGCGCATCATCTTGAATGGGGCGAGGCCGCGCCCAGCGCGGAATACCAACTGGTCGAGGCACTCGGCCAACAAGCCGAGGGTCTACTGTTGCTCACTGCCACGCCCGAGCAACTCGGTCCGGAAAGTCACTTTGCCCGCCTACGCCTGCTGGATCCCGATCGTTATTCGGATTTCGCCGCATACCAGACGGAGTCCGGTCATTATGCGGACATCGCTCCCATTGCTAGTGCCCTGCACGCGGGGGCCCCCTTGAGCCCCGCACACCAGGAAGCGCTTGCCGCCATGCCGGGGCTCGAGGCTGATCTGCCGTCGGATAAATTACTGGGCGCCCTTCTCGATCGGCATGGGCCAGGCCGCGTGATCTTTCGCAATACCCGCGCGGCCATGAGCGGCTTTCCTGAGCGGCAGGCGCATCTGGCGCCGTTAGTGCCCGATCGCGATGCGGCCGAATGGATGACCCACGCCGCGGCGGAGTTTGCCAGTGACTCCGGTGCCAGTGAGTCGATTGAAAAATTCAATCTGAACTACGATCCGCGCATCGCGTGGCTGGGCCGGTTACTGCATGAGCTGGGTAAGGAAAAGGTGCTGCTCATTTGTCGCAGTCGCGAAAAGGCGTTGGCGATCGAGAAGGCCGTGGGCCGGCAGGTCCCAGTGAAGACTGCGGTGTTTCACGAGGATCTCACGCTTGTGCAGCGCGATCGCAATGCTGCGTGGTTTGCCGAGTCAGACGGCGCGCGCCTACTTATCTGCTCGGAGATCGGCAGCGAAGGTCGCAATTTTCAATTTGCCCATCACCTCGTGCTCTTTGATCTGCCGCTCAATCCGGAACTGCTTGAGCAACGCATCGGCCGGCTGGACCGCATTGGGCAGACGCAAACCATCCACGTGCACGCGCCCTATCTTTTAGGCAGCCCGCAGGAGGTCCTAGCCCGCTGGTATCACGAGGGGCTCAACGCGTTCGAGAGCAATCTGCAGGGAGCCAATCAACTGCTCCAACAATTTGGCGAAGACGTGCTGGCACTGGCTGCCGACTACTCCGAATCTGCCCCCCTCGAGCAGCTTATTGCCGACACCGTCACCGCGCGGGAACAAATCGCCGCGCAAATGGAGCAAGGCCGAGACCGATTACTGGAGTTGAATTCCCATCGCCCCACCGAAGCCGCCATTGTCGTGGAGGCGATTGCCGCGGTCGATGTCGCCCCCGAACTAGAGGCGTTTCTGCTACGCGTATTCGATCACTTCGGCGTGGCCGTGGAAGATCTAGGCGAGCGCACCTACCTCCTGCGAGGACACGGCGTGACCACCGATTCGTTTCCAGAAATTCCCAAAGATGGCCTTGTGGGCACCTTCAACCGGACCCATGCCCTTAGCCGTGAAGACGTAAGTCTCTTAAGTAGCGATCATCCAATGGCTACCGGGGCGGTTGATCTTCTGCTCGGCAGCGAACAAGGCAACTGCAGCTTCGGCGTGTGGGCCGATGAATCGGACAAGACGCTCATGCTCGAAACCGTTTTCGTACTCGAAACCCTCGCGCCCGCCCGGCTGCATGCCGATCGGTTCCTGCCCCCCACACCCGTACGCGTGTTGGTAAATCATAAAAAGGAAAATCTCGAACTCGAACTACCCGAGCTGGAAAAAGGTTTACCACACAAGCTGCTTGATAACTCGAAGATTGGCCGCGAGATCATCCCCGCCATGCTCGAGAGTGCCGAGGCATTCGCCCACACGCAGGCGCAGGAACGCATCGCTACCGCCAGCACCGCGATGACCGCGCAATTGCAGGCCGAAATTGACCGACTCACCAATCTGCGCGCCGTGAACGACCACGTGCGCCCCGAGGAAATCGAGCTGACGCAGGCTCAACTCACCGAGCTCACCACCACTCTCGCCCAGGCCCGACTCCGCCTCGACGCCGTCCGCCTCATCTGGAAAGGCGATCCCGCAGCGATTCGGGGGTGAATTTAACCTTCCTCCTTCCGCCTTTTGCCTTTTCAATCCCACCAACTATGTTGCTTCACCAGAAACTCATCCATCCCCAGATCAACGGCATCATCGGGGCGGCCGGTCATCACTCTAAGATTCTCATTGCCGACGGCAATTACCCGGCCTCTTCCACGTTGGGGCCAAATGCCGAACTCGTTTCGCTCAACCTGATGCCCGGCGTGGTGACCTGCGCCCAAGTAATGGAAGCCCTGCTCAGTGCCGTACCGATCGAGGCGGCCAATACGATGGGCATCCCCGAGGACGATCCGTACGCAAAGTTCGGACCGCCACCGGTCTGGGCCGAGTACGAGAAGCTCATCGCCGAGGCCGGCTTGGACGTAAAGTTTGAGCCAATCCCAAAATGGGATTTCTACGAGGCGGTACGCAGCACCGATCTCGTTCTCACCATCCAGACTGCCGATCAGGCGCTTTGGGCCAACCTCCTACTTACCGTGGGCGTGCGAACACCCGATCAATAAACAACCATGAAACGACTTCTCCTAAGCCTAGCGGCCCTGTGGACCGCGGCGTTACCCGCGGCCGACCGGCCGAACATTCTGCTGCTGACGGTCGACGACATGAGCTGCGATTCCGTCGGCGTGTACGGCTGCAAACTGCCCGGCACCACGCCACACATGGACCGGCTCGCCACGCAGTCGCTGCGCTTTGCCCACGCGCACACCACCGTGGGCAACTGCATGCCCTGCCGCAACGTAATGTTTTCCGGCCTTCACTCGCACAACAACAAGATTGAGGGTTTTTATCAGGTGAAAAACCCCGGCTGGCCTCACCTCGTGGATCTCATGAAAGCCGGTGGCTACTTTACCGGCATCCGCGGCAAGGTCAGCCATTCGTCGCCCTACCAACCCTACGCGTGGGACGCCAATCTCGATACGCTGCCCGACGGCACCAAGGCGCATCTTAAAGACGTGCAATCCTACGGCGCCGCCACCACCGCCGGCATCGCGCAAGCCAAGGAAGCGAAGAAACCGTTTTGTCTGGTGGTCAACATTTCCGATCCGCACAAACCGTTCTGGAAAGGCCCAAATGACCCTCATAAACCTTCCCGTATTTACACGGCCGACGAGGTGCCGATTCCCGGTTTCCTGTTTGATGATCCGCAAGTGCGCGAGGAACTGGCGCTGTATTACACCAGCGTTCGCCGCGCCGACGATGCCGTGGGTGCCGTGCTAAAGGCGCTCGAAACCAGCGGCGAGGCGGAGAACACCGTGGTGATGTTTATGTCCGACCACGGCATGCCGCTGCCGTTTGCCAAGACGCAGCTGTACCATCACAGCACGCGCACACCGTGGATGGTGCGTTGGCCTGGCGTCACCCGCCCCGGCAGCGCGGACAAGCAGCACATGATTTCCGTGGTCGATTTCCTACCCACCGTGTTGGACATCACCGGCATCAAACACCCCAAGCGCCTCGATGGCCGCTCCTATCTTCCGCTACTCAAGGGCGACACACAATCCGGCCGCGAGCATGTCATCAAGGAGTACAACGAAAACTCCGGCCGCTCACGCGATCCCATGCGCGCCATTCAAACCAAGCGTTTCCTGTACCTCTTCAACCCGTGGTCCAACGGCGAGCGCGTTTTCGCTACAGCCACCACCGGCACGGCCACCTTCCGCCGGTTGGCGGCCCTGGCCAAGACGAACAATAAACTAGCCGCCCGTCTGGATCTCTACAAACACCGCGTACCTGAGGAATTGTACGACGTCGTCAAGGATCCCGATTGCCTGCATAACCTGATCGATTCCCCCCAATATCGGGCCGAGCTAAAACAACTCCGCGCCACACTTGATGCCGAATTGGTGAAATCCAAGGACCCCATGCTCGAGGCCTTCCGCAAACGCGAAGACCGCGAGTTCGTTGAGGCCTACGTGCAGCAACTGGAAAAGGAAGCCGGCGAACGCAAACGCAACAAGCCGCCCCGAAACAAACCGAACAAGAACAAGCCCAGGAAGCGCACCCCATGATTCTCCGCAGCCTTCCCGCCATTATTCTCGCCAGCACCCTCTGTGCCGACGACCAAGCCCCTGCGCCCTTCAACACGCAGGAAATCACAATCCCCTTCCTAAAGCCTGCCGAGGCACTCAAGGCGATCGCCGTGCCCAGGGGCTTTCGTGTGCAGCTTGCCGCGGCCGAGCCAATGGTGCAGCAGCCCATCGATATGGCATGGGACACCCGCGGCCGCTTGTGGGTTGCCGAGTGTTACACCTACGCCGAGCGCGAAACGAATTTTGAGAAGAAACTCAAGGACCGCATCATCATCCTGGAGGACACCAATCACGATGGCGTGTTTGATAAACGCAAAATCTTTTGGGACGGCGCCAGCCAGTTGACCAGTATCGAGCTGGGCTTCGGCGGCGTGTGGGCCGCGTGCGCCCCTAACATTTTATTTCTGGCCGACCGAAACGGCGACGACCAACCGGATGGCGAGCCGGAGGTGATTCTGGATGGATTCGACACCAACAAGGTGCGCCACAACATCGTCAACGGCCTGCGCTGGGGCCCCGATGGCTGGTTGTACGGCCGGCACGGCATCCTAGGCCCCGGCTCCAAGGTCGGTCGCCCCGGCACGCCCGAAGCCAAGCGCACTCACATTCAGTGTGGCATTTGGCGCTATCATCCCACCCGCAAATCGTTCGAGATCGTCTGCCAAGGCACCACCAATCCGTGGGGGCACGACTGGGACGAACACGGCCAGCTCTTTTTCATCAACACCGTCATCGGCCACCTCTGGCATGCCGTGCCCGGCGCGCGCTATCAGCGCATGTACGGCAATCATTTTGACAAGCACCTGTACGAGTTGATCCAACAGACCGCCGATCATTATCACTTTGATGTTGGAAAGGAAAAATGGAGTGACCTTAAGAAAACCGGCATGACCTCCGGCACCGATGCCGCCGGCGGCGGGCACGCCCACACCGGCATGATGATTTATCTGGGAGACAATTGGCCGGCCGAATACCGCGGCAACGTGTTCACCTTAAACCTGCACGGCCTGCGCATGAATCAGGAATCACTCCATCGGCAAGGCGCCGGATACGTGGGCAAACACGCGGCGGATTTTATGTTTACCTCCGACAAA
>PVBE012819270.1_pt1 | contig 36600 bp, 24 predicted proteins | sample 1631181 | NCBI WGS metagenome assembly PVBE01 (sample SAMN08397723, study PRJNA350692) | Marine metagenome, whole genome shotgun sequencing project. | isolation source: water | place: Pacific Ocean | collected 2012-04
CCAGACCCCATATTCAGCTTGCTCAACGCGCTGTATCGGATACAATCACCGTGAAAGTCCCGCGATGGTCGCGGGCGCAATGCTATCTGGGAAATCCCGGCTTAGAGGGATGGACACACTGGATATCTCACAGTAGGATTTGCTGATAAACAGTTGCGAAACTTGACTGAAAGGGTGGCACATGAAAAAAATGTTATTCGTTGGTGTCGTGATGGGATTGGTGATTGGTGTTGTTTCCACCGTTGGCGGATTGCAGGAATCTGATCAATTGCGGTGAGTCCTGTCCGCCGCCGTTTCCGACGAAGCCTATGATTCCTCTACCACCGCCATTGAGCAGCAGATTCTTAAGCTCTGCAGGCGTCATCCCGCCGTAGGCGTCACCCAGTTTGATTCCATACTTCTCCAGAAGTATCGCCAGAGGCTGTTTCAGCTCAGCGTCAGTCCATTCGCCGGCGATCATGGCTATTACCCTGTTGGATACCGCTGTCTGCCATGATCCGTCGGTTCCTTTGGCCTGGAACAGGAAGTCGCCCCACATTGCGATATCGCCTCCGGTCCCGGTGGCGGCAAGCGTTCCCACCGGCGTGCGGACGCGGAAATCGTTTGCTCCGCGGCTGGAATCCACTTGGGCGCGGATTGCCCCATACTTCAGGCCGAGTCTGGTCTTGACCAGCTTGCCCTGTTTGCGGAACGAGCCTATACCCATCTTCGAACCGTTTTTTACTGTGACGTTGCCCCGGTCGGCTAGCTTCAGCACGACTTTGGCGCCGAGCCCCGTTCGTATCAAAGTCATTTCTTTCAGGACGTCACCGGCTTTTACCGCGGTCCATTTTGCTTTCTCTTCGGTGGCTGAGCGTTGTTCGACTATTCCGGATACCGACAGCACCGTTATCTGCAACTTGTCGGCAGCAGTTTTCGGCGTAGAGGCCTTCGCGGGCGCTTTAGCCGTGGTCTTGGCGACAGCCTTGGTCGTTGCGGGTTTCTTGGCGTCGGCAGCTTTAGCCTGGGCCAGGATTGAGCCAGTCGACAGCGCAACCACAACCCCTATTATCATCGTATATCGCAGCATGATGTTCTCCTGCTAGTCGGTATCACCTACCATGTCGGGGAACCTCCGTGTTCGTTTGTAGATCTCGGCCCTTGTCAGTACTGAGGCGAATTCCATTCCACTGATCTTGGTTGAGCCTGAGCTTGATATCATCATCTGTCTGTACTGGAGTTCTCTGAGGCAGTATCGCTGGCTGGGGCCCGTGAGCCTCAGTATCAGACCGCCTGACAACTTGCACGAACAGCAGATCATACGTGCTAATTCTCCCCTGGTCACTACTCCCGACGGGTCGTAGGAGCCGGTAGCGGGGATTATCTTCTTTTCGATTAGAGAATCGACTCTTTGCTTGAACGTGTCGGCTTTGTCTCCGCCTTCGAGCATGAGAATTCCTCGCATGGCGTCGTTTTGCGTGACAGTGTCCAGCGACGACATCCTGTCCAGGAACGCTGCGGAATTCTCGGCTTGGGGCAGGGGCGCCTTCTCGTCGGCGACTGTCAGTTGCGAAGCTCCGCAACCGCTCAACATCGCCGCGGAAACCAATACCGCCATCAACAAATAATAGCCTCGTGATGTCCTATGCATCGCTTTTTTTCCTATTTTACAGGCCTACGGGCCGCACCAATCTAGAAACTGAAGACAATACCGCCGTACAGGAACTGCCTGGCGGACTTGTCGCCGCCTTTGTACGCCGCGCCCGGGAAGAACGAACCGTAACGCACCGTCAACGCCAGATCGCTGGTCATCCGCCAGTTGGCGAAGAAGTCCATCTCGAACCCTGACGATTGTGCTTCGTTGGTCGTTGTCGGATCGCTGATCGGTCCCGAGCCGTGAGCACGGCTGTAGAAGAACAGCTTGGTCCCGAGCTCCATCTTTTCGAACATCTCGATGTTCTCCATCGGGAAGAAGCTGGCGTTGATCGCGTACACGTGGATGTTTGATATTTCCGGAGAGAAGGCGATGCCCAGATCGCGGAACCCGAAAGCCCCGAACCCGTGGTCCTCGGTGCCCGAGCGGTTTCCGCCGTCGGTTCCTATGTGGTTCGTCGATCGATCGCTGTCGCCGGAGGCGAAGAGGTACTCAAATCCTACTCTCGGCCTTGTGGGGCAGTCGGCGAAGAGGTATTCGATCTGGGCGTCTATCGCCCATGCCCGAATGTTGTCGCTCTGTCCGGGCTCAAACCCAACCGGGAAAGTTCCCGCCGAATAGGTCCTTCCGAATTCGTACACGCCTTCAACGCTGTATCGCAGGTTGGGCAGGCAGAGCGTGCCGGTGCTGCCTATGCCGATGTAGTCGGAGTTGTATTCGTATTTCTGCCCCGGTCCTGCGATAGAACTGGACGGGTCGGTGTTGTCGTCGTTGTGCATGAAATACACGAACGGGCGATGCTGGTTCCAACCGCGATACGTAGCCTGGAATCCGCTTATCCACCGCTGCTGTCGGTTGGCGACCGCTGGGGAGTTGTCAATGTTCCATGAATCACGTAGCGTATGCCCGAGGAATCCCATGAACTCCCAGTCTCCGCAGGTGATGTCGACCTGGCCCATGTCAAGCGTGGTTGACAGCACAAGCGCTGTTCCGATAGTCGCAAAGCTTCGCCCTAGTTTTATCTTCGCGCCGACAGGCGGACGCTGCCCCGATTTCTGCAAGAGCTTGGTAAGATCCAACTGATACCAGGCTCGCTCGACTTCCGCGCCGTGTTCGTCCTGCCTCTGTCCGGACCAGTCGTCGTAATTGGCCAGACCACGGAAGTAAAACTTGTGGACGCCCTGGAGATTCATGCTCGCCCAGGCCCTGAGCTCGTACTGACGCATCTGCCGTTCAATGCGGGCCGGGGCGTCGTCATAGTTGAAGAACGCCATGTTGAGCCACCCGCCCACATCAACGCTGTTCTCCCGAGTCTCCGAGTCGAACTTGTCGAGTGCAACGCGAAGTTGCTCGTCGTATACGCGCGAGCCTGTCCGTTCCTGTGCCATGGCTTGTCCGGACGCAGCCGCCAGAATCACAACAGCAAGCAAACGCCGCCACGCCATCCGATGTGTTTTACCGCTCAATCCATTCATCCGTTCGCATATCCCTTATGCTTAAGTTAGTGAGGATCGATGAGACGTTAGAAGCGGTCGATCCCATGAGCGAACAAAGGTTGGAGCCGATATGACCGTAACCCAACCTGTATCAGTTAAATAGCGTACAGCGCATGGTGTTATCTGTCAACATCGTTATGCTGAATATATCGACCTTGTCGCTTCGAGTTGGCCAGATTCACAATAGCGAAAAGCGGCGGCTTACGCCGCAATGATCACCAAATGTGTCAACTTGTTGGGAATGAATGACTAACAAAGGGTCATTTTATTGATCGTCCGAAGTCTGCTCGATTTTTTTTAACTGTTTCTCCGCTTTGTGGTAAGCGTACGACGCGGCCACCATCAGTATGCCCATAACGAAGAACGATACGATTCTGTATATTTTCTCCACATTGGCCATATCCACCAGCAGCAGCTTGATCGCCGTAAAACCGAACAACGCCAGCGCCGCCAATCGCAGCGGCATGACGCGTTTCCAGAAACCTATCGACAACATGGCCGATGCGTACAGCCCCCAGACAATGCTGATCGACATCTGTACGGTCCACGCCGACTCTTGGCGATCGGCGATATTGTGATAGAGCCAGCCGGCCGGTTCCACAGTCAGCAACGCCAGCAGCGATACCGTAAACCAGACGTATAACGGCGTGATTGCATCGCTGGTCTTGATCGATTTGCTCCGGTCAGATCGCATGAATGAGGGCCAACTGAATACGATCCCGAGGGTTATCATCGCCGCGACAAAACGCGGATTCAGGAACATCGTAATATCGTCCTGCGGATTAAGGAAATAGGCTCTCAATACGCATATCCAGGCGATCAACAGCGGCGCCAGACCCGCCGAGTAGGCCTCTGCAATGCTTCGTGTTCTGGCCGCCGCCAGATAGACCGCCGCGCAGAGGGCCAGCAGCATACCGGCAGCCCACCACATTGTGTAATGCTGGTCGATTTCCCACTGCGGCGCCATTGACCACACCCACAAGAGCACTTCGGCGCATAATAGGGCGGTTGTCGCATAACCGCTTATTATGCAGAAACCTATCTTCGCTTGCTCCTGGGGCCAGGTGAGGCTGTGGACCCACATTACCGCACATACGAAGAACGCCGCGGCGAATTGCGGACTGATAAAGAGCATTGGCTCGAGGCCCGGGTTCAGAGTAAACGCATAACCGATGAGAAGCGTTGCTGCGCCCAGGGGAACGAGCCCCGTGATGCGCAGCGGATCGCCCGCAGAGCTGTATTTAGCCCCTGCCAGAAACGCCAGGGCGCCCAGGGACCACAACACGGGCATTGAACAGTTGTGCAGATACTGCAGGTACGGTCCGGGTATGTTGTCCAGCGTCCAGAACCAGCGGTCCAGCTCCAGGCTGAAAAACAGCAGTGTCGCCAGTCCCGCCGCCACGGTCATGGCGGTCCTGGCCTCCTGCAGCGTCCAGGTCAGGCTGTAGGCCCACATCACGCCGCAGGCCAGCAAGGTTGCTGCGAACAGCGGATTGATCGCCAGCATATGCTCGTCGCCGCGGCCGACCGTGAATGTATTGGCCACCAGCAGCAGCGATCCGACCATGGGCAGGAGTCCGGCGATTCGAAGCGGGCGGGCCATCCAGCTCTTGGCGCCGGCCAGGAACGCTGTCGACCCTAACGCCCACAGTACGATCTTAGAGCAGTGGTTCAGGTATTGTTGGTAATTCGGCGTCATATCCAAGAACGCATCGAACCATCGATCCAGTTCGAAGCTCAGCAGCACCAACGCCAGCAGCCCCGATCCGATAGTGCATATTAATTGGATCTGTTTGTCGGCCGGCGAGCACTTGCGTCTGAAGAACTGATGGACGATCGCTATCATTCCCCCGGCGATCGGGGCGCACATCATGGTCCAGAAGTTCGTGTTGGCGAACGCCGCCAACTGGTCGAGTTCGAGCATGAAAGGGTTGTTATGGACGATGAATACTCGCATGGCGCCCAGCAGCAGCGCTATGAAGCCTCCGATGCGAACCGGCATGTAATCGAACAGGAAGCCCAGGTAAACCAGCACAACCGCTTCGGCCAGCCACGCCAGCGTGATCCCGTTGAGTGCGAAGTGCAGCGGCGGGAAGAGCGTCAGGAACATCATCGCCAGTGAGAGGAATCCGAACATCGCCTTGGTGTCGGCGGTGCGCAGGCGGACGAGCACTCCCAGCGTCAGGTACGCTCCGGACATTACCAGCGAGACCCACGCCAGATCGTCGGGGCGGCCGGTGAGTATGTGGTAGGCGAAACCGAATCCGCAGGTCGCATTGGCAAGCGACATGACTAACCGTTCTATGGTGAGCTCGGTCTTGTGCCTGAGGTGGTGCGCCGCGGGCACTATCGCGAATACCGCCCAGAACGCAGCCAGCCACGCCAGCGGCGGACCGACCGGAGCCCCGACGCCGAACTTGGTCCACCATCCCCAGAACAGCGCCAATGTGCCGATAAACGCCAGGATATCCAGCGCCCGCCATTTCTTGTAGAACGCTACGCCGAGAACTCCCAGGTCAAGCAGCAGGATATACGAAAACAGGGCGTCTCGCGGGTCGGCCCCGGTCCGCAGCAGAACGGGAGTGAGCATCCCGCCCAGGATCGCCAGGAACGAGATGGATATCGCGTCGTGGCGAATCGCAAGCACCATAGCCGCAATGGTCACCACGCACATCAGCGCGAAGGTGAGTTGCTGACTTTTTATAACCGGAGTGTTGTAGAATTTATATAAGTCCGGAGAGTACGCCGCGAATAGCGCCGCGTACAGGACCATTATCCCGCCGCCGATGAGCCCTCGGCCCAGCGGGCGCATGTCCTGACGCAGGAAATACTCGCCCAACGCCAGCATCGCCAGGCCTGCTCCTACCGCCATAAGCACCTGCACGCCGGGTCCGATCCATCCGATGTCGAAGAGGTGCTTCAGGAAGAATGTGACGCTGAGGAAGAGTATTATCACGCCGGCCCAGGTTAGCCAACGTTTACCGGCGGCGGATTCAAAGTTGCTCCAGATAGCCTGGCTCGCCTGGCGTTGGGCCTGTTGGGGCATCGCCGCCGGCATCGGCGGCGGGGGGCTGGCGGGTATGTGCGCCGGATCGGGCAGGAGTGCGGGCTCGGGTTCAGGTGCGATTGCAGCCGGTTCGGCGACAGGTTGGCGGGGTTCAACTACATCCACGATTGGGATCGGTTCGAGAAGTTCTTCGGGCTGTTGCGGCGCCGGCGCCAGCGGCTGGACGGTTTCGACGGGACGTTTAGCCGGTACTGGCGGAGGCTTGGGGGCCTCCTGTGTTTCCTCTGCCTCCTGTGTTTCCTGGAACTCCGGCGGGCGGTCCTGTTCTCTCTCCAGCAGCGATAACCGCTGGTTCAATGTGGTGAATTTGCCCAGAAGGTCCGAGAGCATATCTCGATACAATTCGATGGCCTGGGTCATCTTGTTGGCCTTGGACAGGGCTACAAACGCCACTATCGATCCGACTATAAGGAAAACAGGGATGACAACAGCTAGAAGAATACCGATGGCTTCCATGAAACACACTCCCTATCGTCCGTCCGCGGCCAGGCAATTCGCCGCAGATCGGCGCCTGTAACCAAACTTGTCCCCAAGTCCACAGGTTATACGGATAATGTTATATGCCCCCGCCGCATCAAGCAAGACCCAATACCGCCGACCTGATAAAATCATCGAGCGTTCCCTTGCCTTGCCCGGAAGTCTGTTGCAAGCCGGACCCGCCGACGGTTAACATATGGGATACTGTCCAAAGAGCTTTTGCTCCCTGGAGACTCGCACACTAAAGATCAGGAGATGAACAATTGAAACGCATTGCACTGACGATCACAGCAACTGTCGTGTTTTCCGCCGCGTTGACGGCGATTGGCGCCGATTGGGTTCAGTTCCGGGGCCCGAACCGGGACGGCAAGTCGGCTGAGACTGGTTTGTTGAAGAGCTGGCCGGCCGGTGGTCCAAAACTTCTGTGGACCTCGGACGTGCAACTCGGAGCAGGTTTTTCGTCAATGTCGATCGCCAAGGGCGTGATCTACACTACCGGGATGGTCTCCGGCCAGGAAACCATGTTTGCGATGGACCTTAAAGGCAAACTGAAGTGGAAGGTCAAATATGGGAAGGGCTTCAGAAAGTTCCCGCCCAGCACGCGAACTACTCCCACTGTCGACGGCGATTATCTCTACATTATGAGTTCGGTTGGCAAGGTAGGATGCTACCAGGCCGCCGACGGTAAGGAAAAGTGGTCCGTGGACACCGCCGAGAAGTTCGGCGGCAAGAACATCCGGTGGGGTATCGCCGAATCCGTGCTGATTATCGGCGACATGGCGATCTGCACTCCCGGCGGTCCGGATGCGACTATGGTCGCACTGAACAAGCTCACTGGCGAGACGATCTGGCGGACAAAGGGCCTGGGCGACATCTCGGCGTACTGCTCGCCGATCCTGATCAAGGACGCCAAGAAGAGCCTTGTAGTCACGATGACTGGAGAGAACGTAATCGGCGTGAGCCCGGACAGCGGCAAGGTCTTGTGGAAGTACCCGTATCGCGGCCGATGCCAGGCCCATGCGGTGTCTCCGACTTACCATGACGGACAGATCTTCGTCACCAGCGGATACGGTGACGGTGCGGTTATGCTGAAACTCTCGGACGACGGGAAGAGCGTGAAAGTAGCCTGGAAGGACAAGGGATTCGACACGCACCATGGCGGAGTGATCCTGGTTGACGGAAATGTTTACGGGACAACATGGGACGGCAATAGGGATGGAAACTGGATATGCGCCGACTGGAAGACCGGCAAGGTTAAATTCGAAGAGAGCTGGAAGTGCAAAGGCTCAATGGTCTTCGCCGACGGCATGCTCTACTGTTATGAAGAAAAGACTGGAAACGTGGCGCTGGTGAAGGCTTCGCCAAGCGGATTCAAGGTAATCAGCTCCTTCAAGATGACCGCCGGCGACGGGCAGCATTGGGCCCATCCGGTGGTGTCTGACGGCGTGCTGTACGTACGACACGGAAACGCTCTGCGGGCGTATGACGTGAAAGGCAACTAGAGACAATCACGCCCTGGGAGTCCGGGAAAACACTGGTCCCAAGGAGACTACAGAATGTTGAATCGCATACTCGTCGCATCATTGTTGGTCGCAGTAACTTTCGGCGTCTTCGCCGCTGGAGCGTCGGGCGCCCCCAAGCCTGATCAGGTCGAGAAAATGACCAAGGCGATGTCCGAAAAGGCGCCCGCCAAGCCCGCCAAGGCCCGCAAAGTGCTGATCTACAGCCATTGCAACGGATTCACGCACGGTGCGGCGATCCAGGCGGCAAAAGTCGCTCTTCCGATGATGGGCAAGAAGACCGGAGCCTACGAGGCCGTCGTAAGCGACGATCTGGCGAACTTCACGCCTGACAAGATCAAGCAGTTCGACGCGATCATACTGTCGAACACCACTGGCGAACTGTTCACGATCAAGGGCCCTCGCAAGCCGCGCAAGCCCAATGAGAAGCGGATCAAGGACGCCAAGAAGCTCAAGCAGGCCATGGAGCGTTACGCCAAGCAGTTGGCCGACTACGAGAAGAAGGTCAAGGCGATGGCCGACGGCCCCAAGATCGACACCGAAGGCCTCCGCAAGAGCTTCATGGACTGGGTCAAAGCCGGCGGCGCCGTCATGGGCATTCACGCTGCGACAGACTGCTCGTACAAGTGGAAAGAGTTCGGCGAGATGATGGGCGGCTACTTCGCCGGTCACCCCTGGCACATGCCTGTCCCGATCAAGAACGACGATCCCAAGAATCCGATCAACGCGGTGTTCGAGGGCAAGGGCTTCACTGTCACCGACGAGATTTACCAGTTCAACCGCGGCGTATACTCGCGCGAAAAACAGCGAGTGATCCTGAGCCTCGATATGAGTCAGCTCAAGAAGAAGGGCGGCCGCAAGGACAACGACTACGCGATCAGTTGGGTGAAATCCCACGGTAAGGGTCGCGTGTTCTACTGCTCGCTGGGTCATCGCGACGAAATCTTCTGGAACCCGCTTGTCCTGAAGCACTACCTGGCCGGTCTGCAGTGGGCCATGGGCGATCTGAAAGACGTCGACATCACGCCGAACCCGCTGAAATAATCCAGTGAAACGGCGAGAGTTCATGAAATACGGTCTGGCGGCGGCGGTTGGTTCCGTCGCCGCCGGGTCCGTCTATGGGGCCAGGGACCAGGAGGTCCGTCCGAACTTCTTGTTCATCCTCGCAGACGACGTGACCTACAGCACGCTGGGCTGCTACGGCGGGTCGAATATCAAGACGCCGAACATCGACGCGCTGGCCGCAGAGGGGATGAAGTTCACCCACGCGTACGCCGCGATGTCGATGTGCGCCCCGTTCCGAGCCGAACTGTACACAGGACTCTATCCCGTGCGAAGCGGAGTGGCCCGCAATCACGTCGGCGCCAAACCGGGGACGAAGAGCATTTGTCACCATCTCGGCGGACTGAACTATCACGTCGGTATTGTCGGCAAGACCCACGCCAGCCCCAAAGCCTCGTTTCCGTTCGAGCGCGTTGGCGGACGCGACCTGGCCGGCGACCCGGTGCGGAAGTACATCACGAAGAACCCCAAACAACCGTTTTGCCTGTTCTGCTGCTCGAACAACGCCCATCCGCCGTGGCGAGCCGGCGACGCTTCGAAGATCGATAGCGACAAAGTAAAACTCCCGCCGGTCATCCACGACAACCCGCCGACGCGGAAGACGTTCATCGGATACCTCGCCGAAGTCGTCGAGCTGGATAATGAAGTGGGGCGGATACTCAAGCTTCTCAAAGAGACCGGGCAGGCCGACAACACGCTTGTCATGTTCTCATCGGAGCAGGGATGGGATTTCGCCTTCGGCAAGTGGACCAACTGGGACATCGGCCTGCGATCGGCGCTGATCGCGCGCTGGCCCGGAAAGATCAAGCCGGGCTCCGTATCCGACGCCCTGATCCAGATCGCAGACATAACACCGACGTTTATCCAGGTCGCCGGCGGAGATCCGAAGACCTTCGCCCTCGACGGTCGCTCCTTCCTGGACGTTCTAACAGGCAAGGCCAAGAAGCACCGCAAATACGTATACGGCGTTCACAACAATGTTCCCGAGGGGAATCCCTACCCGATTCGCTCGCTTCGCGATGGAGAATTCCACTACATCGCAAATCTCAAGCACACAGAGCCTTACCACGAAAAGCACCTCCAGAACGAGGCGCTTGCCCGGCGGTACGATCTGCAATGGTGGGCCGCGACTACTCACGCCGCGAAAAACGGCGACAAGCGGGCGAAGATGCTGATGGACAAGTTTCACAATCGCCCGGCCGAGGAGCTTTACCGCGTCGACGAAGATCGCTACGAGATGAACAACCTCGCGGCCGATCCGAAATACGCCGAGGTCAAGAAACGCCTGCGAGCCGAACTGGATCGCTGGATGAAGACCCAGAATGACCCCGGCGCCGCGATGGACGTTCCACTTCCGCCCAGGCCGAAACGCAAGCGATCGGCCAAGAAGCCCAAACAGTGAGCTTCCATGTTGGAGTCCTGATTGTTACACTAATGCTTCGGAATTGAACGCAATCGCAGTCTTCGCTTGTATGTTTAATAGAAGGAGCCCCTCGTGACACAAGACGCAAACAGTAAGATCAAATCGCATCCGCTGGTCGACACCACCGAGCCGAATCTGGTGGAAGGGACTTTTCCCCACAGCCTCCCGCCGCTGATCCATTTCGAGGGACCTGTGATCGAGAATATCGATGGCCAGCCGGTCGAATTCGACCTGCTCGGCGTCAAGGATCGTGATATTCACATCACCGATACGACCTTCCGCGACGGTCAGCAGGCCCGCCCGCCGTATACGATCGACCAGATGGTCAAGATATACGACCTGATGAGTCGCCTCAGCGGACCCAATGGCGTGATCCGCCAGACCGAGTTCTTCCTGTACACCAAGAACGATCGCGAGACGCTGGAGCGCTGCCGCGAACTGGGGCACAAGTTCCCCGAATGCACCGGCTGGATTCGTGCGGTGAAGGGCGACTTCCGCCTGGTCAAAGAGTGCGGGTTGAAAGAGACCGGAATGCTGACCAGCTCGTCGGACTACCACATTTTCGACAAGCTGATGTTCAAGAGCCGCAAAGCCTGCATGGACAGCTACTGCGAAGTTGTCGACGCCGCCTTCGAAGCCGGAGTACGCCCGCGATGCCACCTCGAAGACATCACCCGCGCCGACATCGAAGGATTCGTCCTGCCGTTCGTCGACCGCCTGATGAAAATGAGCGAAGGCGTTCCCGAGGAACTGTCGGTCAAGATTCGCCTGTGCGACACGATGGGATTCGGTCTCCCGTTCGCCAACGTGGCGTTGCCCAGGAGCATCCCCAAGCTCATCTACAAACTCAACCAGGAATGCGGCGTGCCGAGCGATCGGCTCGAATGGCACGGGCATAACGACTTCCACAAGGTCAGCGTCAACGGTACGAGTTCGTGGCTGTACGGTTGCGATGCCGTTAACGCAACGCTGTTCGGTTTCGGCGAGCGTACGGGCAATCCTCCGATGGCTGGGGCGATCTTCGACTACATCGCGCTGAAGGGCGACCTCTGCGGGATCGACACCACCGCGATCACGGAGTTGGCGGAATATATGGTTTCGATCGGTCTTCCGATTCCGGAGAACTATCCGTTTGCCGGCCGGGCGTTCAATACGACTCGCGCGGGCATCCACGCCGGCGGCCTGAGGCGAAACGAGCGTATCTACAATATCTTCGATACCGAGAAACTGCTGGCACGCCCGCCGCGCGTTGCGATTACTGACAAGAGCGGCACCGACGGCGTGGTTCTGTGGGTAAACGAGTTCTTCGGCCTCAAGGGCATCGATCGCATCAACAAGATGCGATGCGCCCCGCTGGCCAGATGGGTGATCGATCAGTACGAAAAGGAAGGGCGATTGACTGCGATCAGCGATCAGGAGCTGGAAGTCCAGACCGAAGCGCTGATGCCCGCCCAATGGGAAAAGTTCAAAGGCTAGTAACATCTCCGGTCCGCGGGCGGCTCGACTGTTCGAGGCGCCCGGGTCCGGTCTTATTCACTTCTTTTTCTTCTTCGGCTGGGGGAAGGCTTCGATCATTATGCGTTTGATGTCTTTTGCGACTTCGGGGTGCTTGGCGTAGAGGTCCGTTGTCTCGCCGATGTCTTCTTCGAGATTGTAGAGCTTGAATCGCGGCGGCCAGCCGATCGCCTTCCACTTGCCTTTACGCACCGTTCGCGTGCCGGTGTAAACCCAGAACAGGTATTCGTGGAGTTTCTGTTTGTCGTCCTGGCCCAGGAGTGTGGGCAGCATGGATATCCCGTCGAGTCTCGCCGGTGTTTTGATCCCGGCGATGTCGCAGAACGTCGGCAGCATGTCCCAGAACGCCGAGATGAGTTTGCTGGTCTTGCCCTTGGGCGTCTTGCCGGGCCACTGTGCGATGAACGGTACGCGGATCCCGCCTTCAAACATGTCGCGTTTGATACCGCGGAACGGGCCGGAGGATTTGAAGAACGCGGGTTTTTGTCCGCCTTCCCTGTGCGGACCGTTGTCGCTGGCGAAAGTCACCAGCGTGTTCTTGTCGAGCTTCAGCTCCTTGAGTAGATCAAGGATTTTGCCCACGTCTGCGTCCATGCGGGTTATCATTGCGGCGAACTGTTTCTGATTCTTGGGCCAGTCTTCGTTCTCGTAAGGCGTCACGTCCGGTACGTGTAGTTGAGCGTGCGGGACGGCGTATGGAACGTACAGGAAGAACGGTTTGTCTTTCGATCGCCTTATGAACGCCAACGCCTCTTTGGTCAGCAGGTCCTGGGACCATGTTCCCTTGGCGACATCCTCTTTCTTCTCGTTTCGCCACAGGTACTTCGGCCAGTGGCTGTGTGCGTGACGCTGGCAGTTGTAACCGTACCAGAAGTCGAACCCCTGCTTGTTCGGAGCCCCGTGAGAACCGGGGAAACCCAGGCCCCATTTGCCCACGGCGCCGGTTCTGTAGCCGGCGGTCTTGAGCAGTTTCGGAATCGTAATCGAATCGGCGGGAATGGGATACTGGCCCTCGGGTTTGACCTCCCGATTGCCTTTAATAAACGCATGTCCGGTATGAACGCCCATCATCAGGCAGCAGCGTGAAGGGGCGCAGACCGTGCTGCCGGAGTAGTGATCGGTAAATCGCAGACCATCGGCGGCCATCTTGTCCAGGCGGGGAGTCTTGATCCGATCCTGGCCGTAGCAGCCCAGGTCACCATAGCCAAGATCGTCGGCCAGGATGTAAATGATGTTCGGCTTTTTCGCCGTCTTGTCCGCCGCTTGCAGCAGGGCCGGGCCCACAATCGCCGCCAGCCCGATCGCCTTCATAAAGTCGCGTCTAGTCTGTCTCATACCTGTCTTTCGTTTCTTGTTTATCGGATCCGAATTACGGTTCCGTCGATGGTCGATACGAATACGCCGGCGCTTGTCAGCGCCATTCCGTCGAGTATAGGCGGGGCGGGAATGGCGCAGGACGCCATTTTTGCTCCGTCTTTGCGTGAGGCGATCCAGAAGACCCCGGGCCCGTGGCTCTCGGCCGTTTCGATCGGCGACCTGCCGCCTGAGGCCAGGATCGCATCGCGGGTCAGCACGATTGCTCTGGCGACGAAGGGCAGTTGGGCGGTCCACTTTATCCGGCGTTTCTTGTAGGATGCGTTCGGTATGACCTCGGCGAACAGTTTGTAATCTTTGATCATGTCGGGTCGTACGTGTCCGTCGCCTTTGCGGTAGGCCATGCGGCCGTATCCGTAGATGAGTTTTCCGCCGTCAGTGGCCAGCAGTCGCCCGGCCGGGACGGCGTTGCCGGTGTCCGGCCAGTGGGTGTAACCGCCGCCAACTTTCGCTCCGTATATCCAGTAGGTTCTGTGCCACCAGGTGTCGTCGAGGAATCCTCGCGGCGCCTGTAGGTGCGGCGCGTCGGCGACGGGCTTGAGATTCTTGTCGACGCCCATTGCGCGCATCCACACGTTTCCTCTCTCCAGGGACAAAATGTCCGGAAGCATCCGTCTATGGATTTTCGGCCCCTGGCCCCTGGCCGAGTGTACGTTTGTTTTGCCGATCACCTTTCCGGTCTTCATGTCCAGTGAGAAAAGGCGAATCCCGCCGTCGCTGAACGAGGATCGCCCGGCCGCGAAGTAAACCGCGCCGCCGTCGACGAGCACCGATCCATGCACCGGCCAGGCCGATTCGGTCTGCCCGTACGAGAATATCCGCCTCTGGCGGGCCGAGACTCCCAGTCGCCAGACCACCGCTCCGTCCGAGGCCCGCAGGCAGTAGACCGCTCCGTTTCGCGTGCCGAACAGGCACAGTCCGCCGGCCAGCGTCGGCGGCGAATCGATTCGCCCGTCGGCGGTGAAGGTCCAGAGCTGCTTGCCGCCGGCGGCCGACAGGGCGTAGAGACTGTGGCGATCTGTTTCGGCGACGAACACCATCCCGCCGGCCGACACAGGGGCGGTTATCGGCGGCTGGAGTTTTGTCTTCCAGGCAACTTGCGGATTTATCGGAGCCGGCAGATCCTGGAACCCGCTCCGAGCGGCGTCTCTGCGGTATGTGGGCCAGCCCTGGGATTTCGGACTTGAGACCTTGGCCCCGAACGCCGGGCCCTTGTTCAGCGGCGCCGCGCCTTGTTGTGCGCCGGATTTCGGGGTCAGTGCGTTGAGTCCGGTGATCAGCGATTCGGGATTGCACGCGCACGAGTGCTGGGGCGTGTAGATCAGACCGTTGGCCGGCATCACGCCGTATTGGCATCCGCCGCGAGCCCAACTGGTGTTTCCGCCAGGCCCGCTGGCGCCTTTGGGGTCGACGAACTGCATCCCGCCGCGGCCCATGATGATCCAACGAACCGTCGCCTTGTTGCGGTAGCAGCGATGGTGTCCCCAGCCCTTTTGTGCGGGAATCGTTTTGGTGATCTTGCCTGTTTTAATGTCGCGAGCGTGGGTGAATCCGGGATCGACTCCGCGTCGCACGGCTCCGGTCCAGACCGCGCCGTCGATTACGAAGACGTCCTGCGGGGCGTTGTAGTTTTCAAAGTAGGGCGCGGTCCAGATTCTCTTGCCGGTGTCGGCTGAGAAGGCGATCATCTGGGCTTTCTGGACTATCTCGCCGCCGCCGCTGGAGATTATCCACTTGCTGCCTTTCATCGCCGGGTCGGTCCGTTCGGTCTTGCGGGCGGTTCGGTCTATCGTCAGCACTACGCCGTCCTGCATGACCAGCGTCGGGGTAGACCAGCCCAGTCGTTTTCTCGCCACCGGCCGCGGACTGCGCCATGCGTCTTTTCCGTCTGTTGCACTCAGGCAAACGGTGTGCGAGATCGTCTGCAGACAGACCTTTCCCTTGTCGGCGGCCATCGTCGCGGGCATGATTTCGCCCGGCTCGTTGAACTGTCGCTGCCAGAGCGTCTTGTCGCTCGCGGCGTTTATCGCCACGATGCGCTGCTTGCCGTACATCCGTATCGGCGTGCGCGGGAAGCGATACCATATCTCCAATTTCGGCCAGGTGCGTTTGATCCACTCTTTTCGCTCGTCGTGGGCCTCGGCGCTCATGTCGTCGGCCAACACGTAGAGCACTCCGCTTGACAGCAGCAGCTCTCGAGCGCCGCCGGTTCCCGCGAGTATGGCGATCTGCTTACCCGTCGCTGCGTCCAGGACGCTGACCGGTTCGGTATGGCCCAGCGATACGTAGACCCTGTCGTCTTTGGCCAGCATGACCCGCCCGATCTCCGGCGGTCCGCTGCGAAAGCCCCTCAGGTGCGACTCCCAGTTGGCGATCGGCTTCTTCCAGAGCAGCACGCCGCTGAATGCGTCGCGGGCCACGAGCCGCCATTTCGGCGGAGAGTAGACCGAACTGATCGAGCCCTCATCGATTATGTAGAACATCCGCCCGGCGGTTGTGACCATCGCGCTGACTGATGCGAAATGCTCGTGGCTGCGTGCGTATTTCGGCCCGGCCGTCCAGCGAATTCCCCTTGGCGCGTCGATTGTGATGTCCTTCGAGACAGCATTGTTCGTCGCGTCGTACAGGTAGTGAGTCCATTCGTCCAGCTTGGCCGATCGAGCTTTTCGCGTGATTTCGACGGTATCCTTGCTGATATCGGCGATCACGCCGCCGGGGCAGAGAACTCTCTTGATCTCTTCGTCAGCGATACGCGTGTCGTCAGCGATTACGATCATGTTGACCAGACCGTCAACGTAGGGGAGTTGTCCATCCCGCAACAGCGATACGGCTACGGAGCCGTAGATGTTGCGTTGCAGCAAAAGCTTTCGGGCTGAGGCGATTTTCTTTGCGTCAGTGTCCAGGCCGCGGACCAGGTAGGGGCCGGCCTTGTGCAGATTCGCCAGCAGCGCCGGATCGTCGCATCCGATAACCACGACTAGCCCGCCTTTCACGCCGGAAGCCTTGATGATCCCGCCGGCCCGCTCGGCATAGGCGCCGCAAGCAGAGCAGACCGCCGCCAGGCAGAACGCCGCGATAGTCAATTTTCGCCGAAAAGTTCCACTGATCATGATTCGCCTCTGGTCAATTAATTCGCCCCGCCATCATAACAAAAATCTCGCCTCCAGCCGAATGAAACAAGCCCCGGCTCGCGGGCCTGGGCTTGTGGATAATCTCATCGGCGCGGGATGCTACTTGGGCATTCCCTCACCGTGGGGGTAGCGGTACTCGGCTCGCGGGTCCGTCGACACTTTCGTCGTGACGCCGCTCTTCAACGTATGCAGGTGGAGCTCCGGCGTTGCGTGGAAGACGATCGCTCTTTCGCCTTTGGTCCATCGCGGGTAGGCGTACCATCGTTTCTTACGCTCGGGATTTGCAAACGCCTTGACGTTGGTGAAAGCCAGCTTCTTGGCGCTGAAGTCGGCGACGAAGAGCGTGCGCCCTATTGGGTTGTGCCTGTGTCCGATCTGGTGTTCGAAACAGACCTTGTCTTCGCTGGGCGAGATGCTGATGCGATCCAGCAGTCCCTTTTTGGCCAGCCCGGCGGTGTCTATGCGCTGGTAAACGTTCTTACCGCCGGGTTTCGGCGTCATCAGGAAGTATCCCCAGCCTAGCTTGGGGTGAGTGCACTGGACGAGGATCCTGCCGTCGATCAGGCACGAATAGGCCCAATGGTGAAACTTCGGGTTGGTGATGCAGACTTCCTGGCCCGGTTTCGCGCCGACCTTGCTCTTCATGACCATGAACCCGCCGGTCTTGAGGTTCCTGCGGTTCCAGATCGGCGTGTTCGTGCCGTCTCGCGTCCAAGTCTGGTTGAAGTTGGTGTTTTTTCCGTCGGTCAACTCGTGGAAGCCCATGCCGTCGGCCTTGATGATGCAGATCTTGGTCTTCCACTTGACCACGACCGGATCGTTCTTTACGCGGCGGAAGAATACGAGCATGTCACCTGTCTTCGACCATGAGGGCTTGAAATCCTCCCAACTCTTGATCGGAGGTTCGGTGATCGGTTTGCCGTCCGGCGTGCCGAGGATCCCCACGTGTATCCTGCCGTTGCGGAAATACGAGCAGCGAATGCCCAACGCCGCGACATCCTTGATGCTCCCGGTCGGTTTGCTCTTCTTGGCGGTCTTTCCGCCGCGTTTCTTCAGGAGGGCGGCGATCTTCGGGCGTGCGGCTTTGATCTTATCAAGATCGATTTTCATGCCCAGCCCCTTTGCGACCGCGGTGTAGAACCCGCTGAGTTCATCGCTCCAGGGCGCCGAGACCGCATCCAGCGGCGTGTCGGAGTTGTTATTGGCTGCGTTGATGCCGGCGCCTTTGGTCAGGAGGAGATTAACCGTATCGCGATGGCAGAAGAACGCAGCGGCCAGCAGGGCGGTCGTGCCGTCGCCGCCTTTTGCGGCCTTGATATCGGCGCCCTTGGCCAGCAGCAGTTTCGCTGCGTCGGTCTTCCCGAAGAGCGATGCGGTGAACAGGGGAGTTAGGCCCGCCGAGTCGCGCGTGTCGACCTTGACACCGGACGACAGCAGCTTCTTAATCGCGTTTGTGTCGCCTTCCTTTGCGGCGGTCGTGAGTTTGGCGGACGGATCGGCGGGTTTCGCTTGCGCGGTTCTGCAGGCGGTAAGAAAGCTGATTGCAACGGCTACCAGAACGACGATCGGCGTATGTTTGCGTGACATCATCATAAGATTTCCTTTCGGTGAGATTTTCGCGGGGGCGGGCTATTCGACCTTCATGTTCTTCATGGCCTTGCTCTTGAAGGCCAGCGGGCCGAACTCTTCGAGCAGGTCCTTGTCGGCTTTGGTGAAGGTGGTGTCGCCTTTCATCGTCTTGATGTTCGCGTTGATCTCGTGTTTGAGTCTCATTCCGACCGCGAGCATGTTGAAACGCTTGTCTTTCAGCACGTATCGTATCGCCGCTCCGGGCAGCAGCCCCAGGCGTTTCTTGTCGAACTCGGGCACGAAGTGTCCGGACCAGGCGCCCATGACTCCGGCGCCGACGACCTTCATCGCGACGATTCCCATCTTCCGCTTGTGGGCCTCGGCGAGGCATTTCTCGCGAAGGGCGATCGCCTTTTTCGAGAACTTCTGGTCGTGCCCTCGGGGCAGATAACCGTATGCCAGCATGCACAGGTCGAATCCGCCGGTCTTGGTCAACGCCAACGCCTTGTCGAAGTACGAGTGCGCCGAGAAGCCTACAAAACGGATCAGGCCCTTGTCGCGAGCTTTTATCAGTTCGGCCTGGACTTCCATGTTCTGCTCGATGGTCATCTGCTGCACGCCCGGGGTTCCGTGGATCAGAACCGCGTCGATGTAATCGGTCTGCAGTTCCTTCAGATTCATCTGGACCTGTCGGGCGACTTCTTTTTTACTCACCTTCTCGATCCGTCCGTCGGGCCTGGCCCGGTTCCAGAAATCCACCTTGGTGGTGATGAAAACGTCGTCGCGAACTTCCTTCAGGGCTTTCCCGATAATCGACTGGCTTTCCTGATAGGTGTAGCTGATGGAGGTGTCGAAATAACGGACCCCGCTGTCGTAGGCGTAACGAACCAGCTTTATTCGGTCTTCGAGCGAAAGGGGGTTTCCCCATTTCTTCGGAAGGGCGGCGCCGCCGTAGCCCAGGGTCGGGAGTTTCAGTTTAGTACCGCCGAAAATCTCGGTTGGCAGGCCGCTGGCGAGTTTTACCTGCTTGCCCTTCGGCACGGCCGCCGCCACGCCCGCCAGACCGGCGACGGCTGCAACGTGCGCGGTGCGTTTAAGGAATTCGCGGCGGGGCAGTTGGGGGTTTGTGTCATGCATTCGATTGCTCCTGTTACTCATTGTAGCGGTCGTGGTGAAGAGTCGCGTGGGCGGCGGTCCATCCGCCGCCCACGCGACTTCTTTGCGGCGTCCCCTCGCCAATTTCGATATCCGCTCTTGGCGGACCTAAGCGTTACTTGCGGTGTGTTCGGCCCATCCGCTCTTTGATCTCTTTGTACTTCGCGTCGGCTTCTTTGCGGGTCATGTCGCCGCGTTTTACCGCGCCCTCGATCCGCTTAGTGATGTTGTCCCAATCCACGCGGCCGGGTTTCCGGTCCGGGCCGCCTTCTCTATGCTGATTGCGTGCGGCCGACATTCTGGCCCTGACGGCTTTCTCTATCTCGGCGAATTTCCTGGCGGCGTCTCCCTCGCTGATCTTGCCGGCCCTGACAGCTTCGCCGAGATCCCGCCGCACTCTCATCAGGTGTCTGCGGGCATGATCTTCGGGCTTTTGGTCCTTGTTGTCGCCGGAGAAGATATGCTTCTTGATCTCCTCGAACTTCTTGCGTGCTTCTTCTTCGGATATCTTGCCCGCCTTGACGGCCGCCTTAAGATGCTCTCCGGCTTCGCCGAGTGCTATGTGACGCATTAACTCTCCGGCGTCCCGCTCGGATATCTTGCCTGCTTTGACCGCGCCGTGGAGCTTGGGGCCAAGTTCCTGCGTCTTGAACGCATGCCATTTCTTGACGGCTTGTTCGCCGGTGATCTTGCCGGTCTCGGCGGTTCGTCTGATATCGTCGCCGACTGACTTCACCCAGCGGCCGATCTCTTCTATCGCCGACTTGTCGGTGTTCTTGTGCTCTCGGCGAGGGTCTTGCTTTCGGTGTTCTTCGGGCTTCCGGTAGATATGTTTCTTGATCTCTTCGAACTTCCTGCGTGCGTCTTCTTCGGACATCTTCCTCTTGGCTACGGCGTCTTTCAGCCTCTCGCCGGCCTCGCCGAGTTCTATCTGACGCATGAATTCGATGGCGTCCTTTTCCGGGATCTTGCCTTCCTTGACGGCTCCCCTTAGTCGAGGCGTCAGTTGACCTTCCTTGAATCCTCGCCATTTGGCCCAGGCCTGCTCTTCGGTGATCTTACCTGCTTTGGCTGCGTTGCGGATATCTTCACCGACGGAGTGGACCCAGCGGCCGATAGCTTCGAGCGTCGCTCCGGCATCTTTGTGACGTTCTCCAGGGCGCTTGTGTTCTTCACGCCGTTTGTGCTCTTCACGGCGTTTGTGTTCTTCACGGCGTTTGTGCTCTTCGCGTCGCTTGTGCTCTTCGCGCCCTTCATGCTCCCGGCCGATATTCTTCTTTATCTCGCCCATCTTGCGTTCGGCGTCTTCCTGGGACATCTTGCCTTCTTTGACGGCGTGCTGGAGCTTGCCCCAGATTTCCTTCAGATGCCCGTCGACGTTCCGGCGATGCTCGCCATGGCGGCGATCTTCAGGTTTCTTGTGGAACCTGGAGAGCATCTCGCGCTTGATGTGGCTCATCTTGCGGCCGGCGTCTTCCTGCGACATCTTGCCTTCTTTGACGGCGTGCTGGAGCCCGGCCCATATTTGTCCTAGATGAGCGTGGACTTTTTGCTCTTCGTTCGGGCCGCGATGTTCTTCTTTCTTCTCCTCCTTGTACAGGGACCCTTTCAGAGCGCCCATCATCATGTGGGCCTGCTGCTGGTTGATCTCGCCTTTCTTGACGGCGGCCTGGAGACGCTCCCATACGGCTCCTATATCCTGGGCCGATGCGGCGCCGAGGGGCAGCACGATCATCGCGCAAAGCAATACACACGCCTGGATCCGGCGTGATTTGGATTTTCTCGAACTGTTCGATACGATCATCTTGAATCTCCTTTCAAGAAATCCGCCGCTGTTTATTTCGCTTGCCATCGCTGGCGGACGGATCGCCGGGCGAACAAGAGACTCAACCGCTGTTAAAAGCGACTGTGCATAAGAGTGAGGTTTGGGATGCAGCGAGGAGATCACCAGTGCGTCGCAGCATATCTCCTCGGTTGCACGCAGGTTTCGCCGCGCCAGCCAGACCACGGGGTTCCACCAGAATCCGACGCACGCCAACCACTCGAGCCATCGGACCATGTGATCGCCGCGGCGCACGTGCGCCAGTTCGTGGGCCAGCACCCATTTAAGCTGTCGGGCCTCCAGCCGATCGAGCAGCGCATCGGGTATGATGATCCGCACCTTGCCGCCGGTCCACCAGACCATGGGAGAAATGTGGGCCGATGTGGTGCGGATCAACGGGATTCTTCTCAATTTGAGTCGGCGTGCGATTCTCGCGGCCCGGTCCTGCAGCTTCTGCGGCGCGGGGCGCGTCTGGGCTGTCAACAGCCGGGCGAAGCGAACGACCCGAAGGAGGGACCAGACAAGAACGATTAAGCTTCCGGCCAACCAGAAAGGCCCGGCCCATTGCTCGGCGTGTTTCAATGCGACAGAGGCCAAGCCGGATTTCGGATCGGCAGGCGATTGCCCGGCCGCAACGGCGCTGTCGGCGGCGCCGGCGGATGCATGTGACGCGTCGAACGCATTACCGCCTGGCGACGCGCCCGGCCGGTCGACGCTCGGCGAAACGCTCCTGACCGCCGGCGTGTCGGGCTGGTCGGAAACCGCCAGACCGGGAACAGTGACCAGGGGCGGGGTGACTAGCTTGACCAGGACCAGCAGCCACAGCAGGTTCGCCAGGTGCGGGCGTTTTGTCATCCTTGCCGCCGCAATAGCTACGATCGCCAGCGCCAGTGAGAAGCACGCATTGCTGAGTCCGATTTTCAGCAATAGTTGAGTCATTATTCGACTCCCTGACGTTCGTGCTGGTTGAGTATGTCGCGGATCCGGTCGATCTCGTCGGCCGATATCTTCTGCGTTTCGACTAAGTGCGTGATAAGCGGGGCGAACGAACCTGAGGTAAGCGTCTCGGCCAGCGATTCGAGTTGCTGGCCGACGTAGGTCTGACGCGAGATCGCCGACGAAAACAGATGCACCGACAAACTGCGGTCTCGCCGCACGAATCCTTTGTCTTCAAGCCGCTGCAGGAGCTTCTGAACGGTTCCGTGCTGGGCCTTGGACGCGTCGGGATAAAGTTCGTCGCGTATCTGACGAGCGGTGAGTTGATCGTCACGCCAGAGCAGATTCATCACTCCGAGTTCCGCGTTGGCCAGAGCAGGTTGCTTCATATGCCGAATCCTTTGCTATTTGAAGACGATAACGACAACGTGTCGTAATAGTACGACAGCTTGTCGTCGAAGTCAATCACAAAACAATATTTTTTCATAATGCGCTGCAAATATCGGTCAATAAGTAGGTTCCGCGCGGGTAGGAATGCCGTGCCGTTATCGCTCGAACGATCACAGGGCTTCATATTCGCAGCCCGACACGTTGATCATTCGAAGGAGAACGACACCGCGGCCGCACGCCGCGGCTCGGCCCCGCAGGATTTTGCATCGGATTGTACGGCGTCAGTCTGTGCTCGAGCCGGACTCGATTACCACACGAAAACCAAAATCGTAGTTGCGATCGCCGCCGGCGCTCCTGCCCCGCATGGCCGAGCGGCATGACGCCGCATCGTTGCGCCACGAGCCGCCGCGCTGAGCGCGATATCTGGACGTTGCGGTGTTCTCCGGATCAACGTTCTTCGCCTTGGCGTAAAATCCGTCGTCGAACCCGTCGCGGCACCATTCCCAGACGTTTCCGTGCATGTCATGCAGGCCGAAGGCGTTGGGTTTCTTCCGGGCTACCGGATGGTGCTTTCCGCCGCTGTTGGCGTTGAACCATCCGTGGGCTTCCAGGGCCTTGTAGTCGTCGCCGAAACTGAAGCTGGTGTTCGCCCCGGCCCGGGAGGCGTATTCCCACTGGGCTTCTGTGGGCAGGACAATCTGCTTGCCGGTCTTCTTCGACAACGCCTTGCAGAACGCGATAGCTTCGTTCCATGACGCCTGCTCGACTGGGTTCGAGGCGCCTTTGAACCTGCTGGGATTCCGGTCCATGAGACTCTGGTACTGGGCCTGGGTTACTTCCGTGACGCCGATGTAAAACGCCTTGCTGATCGTGACCCATCGCTGCGGGCCTTCGTTTCCCCGGCGTCCCGGTTCGCTGGCTGACGAACCCATCAGGAACTTTCCCGACGGGATCAGCACGAGTTTTAGAGTGACGCCATTTCCCATGTCCAGCACGAGCAGGTCATGAGCCGCCAGTGAGACGATCTTCGACGCTGGGATGTCCAGCTTACCCTTATCGGTCTTGAGCGATATTGTCGTTTTCGGATCGAAAGCACCTGCGATTCGAGCGGATGTCCGGCATTGGGCGACGATGGTCGTCCCGTCGTCGGCGAACGTCGCCTTCAATATGTCGGCCGGCGGGACGAGCATTGTTCCGTACGGCGTTTTGACGCGAATCGTCGGGTTGAGCACGACTCCCTTGAGACGCGTCTTGTCACGCAGTCTGACCGACCACTTGTCGACCTTGGCCGAAACGTCTTTCGGGCCCTGGCGAATCCGGCGGATATCTTCGAGTTTCACGACGACTGGTCCGTACGGGCTGGCGATCTTGAACTGTTTGACGGTGATCGTCCCGACAAATGTATTCACATCGGCTTTGATCGTGCTTCGCAGTGTGAGCGGCCGGGTCGCCGGATCAGGCGTCGGGCCTTGATCGCCAGCCCGGGACTTATAGAAATTAAGCACTCTGGCAATCGCCGCACGGTGGTCCGGGACGTCGCTGGCGGCATGGCCTGAAACGATAAGCATGACGGCCGGCCCCATCGCGATAAGTTCCCGTTCGGCTTCCTGGCGCGTCTTGTTTGAGCCCAGCGCCTTGACGAGCGCTTTGGTCCGCTTGACGAGTCCGCCCAGATCGTTGAGACCCACATTTAACTCCGCCAGTTCCGCCACGGGTATCTTCAGAATATCGTTGCTGGCTATGCGAATGCCGATCGCTTTGACGTCAGGGGGCCCGGAGATGACGGTCCCGTCGGCAAGTTCGAATCGCAGCGACGGCCCCTTGTCGCCGGCCGGCGGCTCGGCGGCTTGGCCAGATGGTAGGGCGACAGCTATCATCGCGATTACAGAGATGATTTGGCAGGCGGTCTTCATCCGACATCCTTTCTGCTGTCCGGCGATTTTCATGCGGGACCGGGCGCATGCTCAATAGAACAAATTGTCGAGTATCTAGTTGCCGGCGAAACAGGTTATCGATCCGTCTGACAGCGAGATAAATATTCGACCTTCGGCTGCGATCATTCCGTCGAAGACTGGGCCCGAGTTGAGTTTGTGTTCGGACAGTGTCTTGCCGTCAGCGGTTGAGACCAGCCGCATTACGGCGCCTCTGTCGCCTTTGTACGCCGATTCGATCTTCTCCGGCGCCTTGAGCTTCAGTTGGGAACTCCGGGCTTCCTTCGGCTCGGGCGGGCCGGCGATGACAAGCGTTTTGTCAGTCAGCGCCATCGCGCGAACGAAGACCGGCATCGGTTTGCTCCAGCGGTATTTGTGCAGGCTCGGGGCGCCGTGCATCTTGTCGCGTTTGGTTACTTTCAGACCGAGGGCTCGCCCCGATCTGGCGCCGCGCAGGTGCTGGTCCTTCTTGTAGCTTGGCAGCGGCTCGGACATTTTCTTCTCCGCGGCGAACAGGCGGTAGGTTTCGCCGCTGCGGATCTGGCCGGACATTCCGCCGGGGTATTTGTCGCGCCCGTATCCGAAGACGGTGTCATCGCTCATCGCCAGGATGCGGCCCGAGGGGAGCATGTTGCCCACGCGGGGCCAGATCTGCCAGCCCGATTCGTTAACCGGCGTCATGCAGACCGGGTCGGAGCCGAAAATCCAGTACGAACGATGCCACCAGGCGTCGTCGAGGAATCCCATCGGCGCAAACAGGTGCGGCGGGCCGATTTCCAGATCGTCTCCGGTCTCAAAATCGATCTTCAGGTGCCGCATGTAGATCGAACCGCCGGAGATCGACAGCACGTCGTTCAGTACGCCTCGCAGGTCCACGCCGCCGTCTTGCTGGTGACCGGTCTTCGAGTCGGTGCTGTCTATAGTTGTTTCCGAGAGCTTCTTGCCAGTGGCCGCGTCGAGGCGGTAGATGCGGATTCCGCCGTCGAGGTATGACGATCGCCCGGCCGAGGCGATGACAACGCCTTTGTCGACCAGCACGCTGCCGTGGACCGGCCAGGCCGATTCGACCTGCCCGCGAACGACTATCAGGCGATCTTTCGGCGCAGCGCGGAATCGCCATGCCAGCACGCCGTCTGATTGGCGAAGGCAGTATATCCACCCGTCGGCCGAGCCGAAGAGGACCGTGTTGTTGTGGAGCGTCGGCGGCGAATCGATCCGCCCGCCGGCGGTGTAGGACCATACCGTTTTTCCGTCGTCGGCGTTCAGGGCGTGGATCTTGTGGGCGTCTACTTCGGCGACGAACACTTTTCCGTACCCGGCCGTCGGGCTTGACAGCTTGTCTCCGAGCTTCGTTCGCCAGGCCTGCTTGACTGCTTTCGGGAGGCTTGTTGCGCTGCGGGCGCTGCGCTGGCTGTCGTGCCGAAACGCCGGCCAGGCTTCTGGTTTGAGAGTTCCGGTTTCAGATTTCGGATTCGACGCCTTTCCGAGCGCTTTGCCGGTTTCCAGACGCACATCCGTTTCCTTTGCGGGCTTCGGTTCGTTGCGTGAGGCTGCTACTGCGAACAGGCCTTTGAGCATCGTTTTAATGTTGCATGCGCACGAGTGCGGCGGGGCGTAGAGCAGTCCGTTTGCCGGCATGATCCCGTACTGGCAGGTCCCGCGGATCCAGTGGTTCGGGCTGATCTTGCCGGACTTCACGTCGATGAACTCGATTCCCGATCGGCTTGACATTATGAAGCGGCTGGTCGCCTTGGGGCGATAGCAGCGATGGTGCGCCAGTGTGGCGAAGTCCCAGGCCTTCTTCGTGTCGATGGTCTTGACGACCTTTCCGGTCTCGGCGTCGAGGCCCTGGCCGAAGTCCGCGGCGCCTCGGGCGCGGGTGTAACCGCGCCACACGAGCCCGTTGATTACGAAGATGTCCGGCGGCGAGCAGAATCCCGCGCTGGCTGAACTGCTCCACAGCGATTTTCCATCCTTGATCGAAAACGCCGTGAGCTTCCTGAAGTCCGCAACGTACACGATCCCGCCGTGTGTCACGAGTGTGGGCGCGGCCCACTGCCATGCCTTCCCGCCGGGGCGAGTCAGCTTGCAGGGGTGGTCTATGCTCCATGTCTCCGAGCCCGATTTAAGCTCCAGGCATACCAGGTTCTTGTCGGTCTGGTAAAGCAACCTTTCGCCTGCGACAACCAGCGGGATGAGCGTTTCGACGCTGACCTTCTTCCGCCAGATCGCCTCGCCGGTTTTCAGGTCGGCGACGAGGATTGTTCGATCGGCCGGCTGGGCCTCGCCGCGGCGGCGCATGTGAATCGCCTCCTGGCTGTCGCCGACGAGCATGACCAGGACCTTCCCGGTATTGATAATCTGGTGCGTGCGGTCCGAGCCCTTGAACGTCAGCATCGCCTGGCCTGTTGCGGCGTCCAGCGCCGTTACGGGCTGGTCCAGCCCCAAAGTGGCGTAGACGCGATCGCCGTCTGCTACGAGTCGGAACGCCAGGTCCGCCGGTCCGGCGCGGAAGCTTCGCATGTGATCGGTCCACTTGTTCATATCGCGTTTCCAGAGCAGCACTCCGTTGAATGCGTCTCGTGCGACGAGCTTCCATCGCGGCGGCATGCGGATGTCGGATCGCTGGCCTTCGTCGATCATGTAGAAGATCCGCCCGGCGGCGGTCACCATGGCGCTTACGCTGGCGAGTTGTTCGTGGCTGCGTGCGAATTTCGGGAACGCGATCCACTGCACGTGCTTCGGCGGGCCTACGCGCGTGTCGCGGGCTACGGCGTTGTTGTCCGGTGCACGCAGGTAGTGGGTCCATTCGTCGATATCGCCGGGCCGAGGCTTGACGGTCTTCTTCCAGCCGTCGCCAGACTTGATCATCGCAACTCCCATAGGCGCAAGAACGCGAGTAACTTCGCCGGCGGGGATGTCGCCGAGATCTTCAGCGATCAGGAGATTCACGAGATTGTCGGCATACGGCAGGTGTTTCTTGTCTTTGGCCCAGTACTGGGCCGATGTCGCTCCATACCGTTCGATTGTCCCGCGTGCCTTGTCGAGCTGGGCCCGCGTGTGATACAGACCGTGCACGACGAAACTGTTGTCTGTCTTCAGGCCGTCGCTCGGGCCGAGATGCACGAGCAGTCCGCCCCGGACGCCGCTTGTTTTAACGATGTCGGGCGCCGCAGAACTCAAGGAGGTCAGCAGGCATAGAGTCATCGCGATGGACAGTCGTTTCATGCTTTTCATATTCATCTTCCAGTTATTCGTAGTCTTTGCCGTTTGAGCTGTTCTTGCACGAGGTGCGCCAAGCATCGAGAGTCTTTGTCATTGTCGCCACGATCTCGGGATGTTTGGCGGCGATGTTATTCTTCTCGGCGGGGTCTTCGATCAGATCGTACAGGGCGCCGCCTGACTTGCCGCGGCGAAGGAGTTTGTAGCGATTGTCGATCAGCGCACTCTTTCCGTGCAGTTGGAACGCGATGGGTTTGTCGCGTTTGGTTTCGTTTCCGCAGACTACCGGCAGGAGTGAGACGCCGTCGATCGGTCCGGGTTGTCCCTTGGGCTTAATGCCCAGTGCGTCGTAGATCGTTGGTACGTAATCGCTGGTCGACGCCGGCGATTTGACGATTTTTGCCTGCTTGATCTTCGCCGGCCAGGTCATGAGTCCCGTCACTCTTATCCCGCCCTCAAATAGCGAGAGTTTGTAACCTCGCAACCCTCCGTTCGATCCGACCTGGCGTTTCTTGCCCTGGCGGGCGGGCCCGTTGTCGCTGCAGAAGAACATGATCGTGTCCTGGTCAACCTTCAGGTCCTCCAGCGTTTTGCGGAGTCGCCCGACCTGCTCGTCCATAGCGGTAACGCAGCCGTAGAAGTGCGCCTCGTGCTCGGGTCGGTCTTTGTACATCGCCAGGTACTTCGGTCCGGCGAGCACCGGCGAGTGGGGCGTGTGGAACCAGACAACCGCCAGGAACGGCTTTTTCTCGGCGACAGCTTTCTTGATGAACGGTACGGCGCGGTCCATGATCACTCGCGAATCGTCGCCTTCGAGGTTTTCTTTGGCGATCTTGCCTTCGCCGATGAAGTAATCGTTTCCGAACGGCTTGTCTTCCTTGCTCCCTCGCTTCCAGTGATCCGGCATCCTCATCGGGTCCCACGTAGGGACTTTCGATTCGGTTACGAAACAGGTGTCGACCCCGTTTACCCAGGGCGGCGAGTAGTGCTCTTTCGGCTTCTTGGACCAGACGCCCCAGCGGTTCTGGGCGCCTCTTTCCGGGGTCAGCGTTCCGATGTGCCACTTGCCGAAATGGCCCGTGGCGTATCCTTTGGTCTTGAGGGCTTCGTAGAGGGTCAGCTCTTTGGGCTTCATGTGGCCGTCCATGGCGAAGTTTATCCCGTACCTGCTGGGGTGCCGCCCGGTCACGCAGCTTCCGCGCGTCGGCGAGCAGACCGGGGCGGCGCTGTAGAATCGATCGAACCGCACGCCCTGGGACGCGATCTTGTCGAGATTCGGAGTTTTGAGGTGCGGATGTCCATTGTAACCGGTGTCACCCCAGCCCTGATCGTCAGTCATGCAGAGAATCACGTTGGGCCTGGGCTGTGTCGCGGTCCTGGCCTCGATGTATCTGGACAATACCGCGCCGGTGGCAAGAGCGGCGCTGGTTGTCAGGAACTTTCTGCGATTCATGGTTTCGTTTCTTTCGTATGTTATGTCAAACGCCTTCGTAACCGACTTGTTGCGGTTTCGGTAATCGTCGTGCTGCTTGTTCGAACGACGCGCGAAACCGCAAGCGGTTTACCGTAGCGTGCGGAAATCTGTTCTTTCACAAGCGTTCAAAAACCGCTTGCGGTTTCGCACGGTTTTCCAGGCGCCTCACTTGGGAGTTTGCAGTATTGTCAGCCCGCCTTGATAAAACGCTCCTGCTACGGCGCCTGTCATCAGGCACGCCAGCGTCGCCGCCAGCAGTGCTCGCGGTCCTACCGCCGCCAGGTCCTTTCTCCGCTCGGGGACCATCGCCGATATGCCGCCTACGAAGATCGCCATCGACGCCACGTGCGCGAATCCGCATAGCGAATAGGCAATTATGACAGCGGTTCGCGGGTTTTGAATCGCGCCGGTCTCCATGGCCGTTTTCAGACCAACGTACGCCGGGATCTCGCTGACTATCGCACGCTGTCCCAGCAGCTCGCCGGCCAGCATGCTGTCTTCCGGCGGTACGCCTATCAGTATCGCAAAGGGTTGCATGATGTACGCCATTCCGCCTTCCAGCGACAGTTGAAGATCGGTCCCGCTCCATTGGCCTATATGCCATCCGGCCCCGCCGAATATCAGGTTGATCACGCCGACTATGCCGAGGAACGCGATCAGCAGGGCCACGATGCCGACGAGCAGTTTCACCCCGGCCATCGCGCCTGTGATAATCGCTTCGATCGCGCCGGACTGTTTTTCGTAGTGCAGTTCGATATGCTTGCCCAGCGTTTCGGGCTGGCCTGTTTCCGGGACGAGTATTTTAGACAGCACGATCGCCGCAGGGGCCGACAGGAAGGAGGCCGAAATCAGGTGTGCGGCGATCATGGGAAACGATTCGCGCAGGAATCCAACGTATATGAACAGCGTAGTGGCCGCAACTGTAGCCATTCCCGAGGCCAGGATCGTGGTAAGTTCCGAGCGTGTCATTTTCGCCAGGTGCGGGCGGACCGCAGTGGCCGACTCGACGCCTACGAAGATGTTTGCCGCCACGCAGAGGCTTTCGGCTCCGCTGATTCGCATCAAACGCGTAAAGACCCACGCGAACGCCCGGATCAGCATCGGCATGACTCGCCAGTAATACAGCAGCGACATCAGCGCCGAGAAGAAGATCACGGCCGGAAGAGCCTGGAGGCCTAGAATGAACGTATCCTCCGTCTCCGCCCGCTCGGCCAGATATCCGAAGACGAACCGCGTGCCTCGCATCGCGGCGTCGAAGAAGCTGTCGACCGCCGAGCCGACATGATCGAACGCTCCTGTCGGTCCGATCACCAGAAAGACAAGGGCTCCGAGCCCCAACTGCAGGCCCACGCCCCATACGATTACGCGCAGGTTTATGTGTCGCCGATTGCTCGACAGCGCCCAGGCAAAGAGCATTAGCCCGAATATTCCGCCCAGGCTGATCAAATTATAGTGGTCCATATGCGATTCCTTATCGCCATGCATTATGGGCTTGTTTTGCTTCGGTACAACTGTGAACAATGAGTTTAATGCCGGGTTTTTCTTGCGGAATGGCGTCCAGCCTGAGATAAGTGTGCCCGAGGTGAAGGATGCGAGTGGTGTTTTGCGGCAGCGGTCAGTTCGCTGTCCCTAGTTTCAAGGCGATATGTCGCGGCGGTTACGAGCTTGTCGGACTGCTCACCCAACCTGCGCGCAAAGCCGGTAGGGGCGGTAAGCTGCGCCACATGCCTATAGCCGCCGCGGCCGAGGAAATGGCGGTGGCCGCAACGCCGTGCGAGAATATAAACTCCGAAGAATCCATGGCGATGCTGCGAGCCATGGCGCCGGACGTTATCGCCGTAGTCGATTTCGGTCAGATTATCGGCCCGCAGGCGCGAGCGGTTTCTTCGATCGATACGATTAACCTGCACGGTTCGCTGCTGCCTGAACTGCGCGGCGCCGCGCCGGTTAACTGGGCGATCATTCGCGGATACAAGGCTACCGGCGTGACGACTTTTTCGCTTGTCGGCCCCGTCGACGCCGGAGCGATGATCGCCAGGACCGAGACCGAGATAGCTCCCGGCGAGCGGGCCGACGAGCTCAAGGCCCGCCTGGCCGACATGGGCGCCGAACTGATGTGCAAAACACTGGATATGCTGGCCTCGCACAACGCTCACCCAGTCGAACAGGACCATTCGCTGGCCACCCACGCGCCGATAATGACCAAGTCCGACGGCGTGATCGACTGGACCGCATCGGCCCGCGAGATCGTTAACCTCGTGCACGGCGCCTGGCCCTGGCCCGGCGGACAGGCCGTTCTCAAACGCGGCGACGGCAAGGAATACCCGATGGTCATCGCACGTGCGGAGGTCTCTACTGGCGCTGCGATGCTGGCGCCGGGAATGCTCGACGACGAATTGTGCGTGTCGACCGGTTCGGGATGGATTCGCATACTGGAGCTCAAGCCCTCGGGCAAGCGGCTGATGGCGTTCAAGGATTTCGCCAACGGTTACAGGCTTACCGCCGGCGACAGCTTTTAATCTCAATGGAGCAAATGATGTCAGATGTCCCCCAGGAAAAACTCGGAGCCCGCGCCGTTGCGCTCAAGGGGTTCCGAGATCGCGAAGGCAACGTTATGGCGCACGTTGACCGCCTTGCCGGCGAGAGCGAGTTAAGCTCGGCCGATCGCGGTTTTGCGATGGAACTCGCCGCCGGTGTGATCAAACGACGATCGACTCTCGCTGCGATTCTCAAGCCGATGCTGAAACGCCCCAAGCAGCGATTGCCGGTGATTGTCAGCGATATTATACAGTTGGGCCTGTACCAGATTCTGTTCCTGGACCGCGTCCCGGCCCACGCGGCGGTCAACGAGACGGTGAATCTCGCACACGATGCAAACCAGGACCGCCACATCGGGCTGATAAACGGCGTGCTGCGTTCGGCGTTGCGGCTTTATCCCGAACCGATCGAAGGCGTTCCGCCGTTTGAGGGAAATATTATCCCCAAGGGACCAAACGCGTACTACAAGGCGCCGAAGGCGATTTTTCGCGACCCGGCCGGAGAGCCCGCCGAATACCTCGCCGCGGCCTGTTCGATCCCGCTGGACCTCGCCGAGCGATGGATTGGCGAGTTCAAGGGCCTGGAGCCCGCTGCCGAAATCGCCATGCACGCGAACAGTCGCGCGCCGATGACCGTTCGGCCCAACACGCTGAAAACCGACACCGCGGCTCTGCTGGCGAGATTCGCCGAAGCCGAGATATCCGCCGTGGCCCACGCAAACGGGCTGAGCATAGTTGTAAACGATCGCGGCGAGGCGCTGGCCAGCAAGATGTTCGCCGAGGGTCTCTTCCAGCCGCAGGACGCCACGGCGACGGCCGCCTGCCTCTCTGCGGCCCCGAAACCGGGAATGCGAGTGCTCGACACCTGCGCCGCGCCGGGAACGAAGACCACGCATCTTGCCGAAATAATGCAGAATAAAGGCGAAATCGTCGCACTCGACATCCCGCAGAAACTCGGACTGATCAACACTAACTGTCGGCGAATGGGCATATCGATCGTCAAGACGGTGTCGGCTTCGGAGCTCGGCTCGCTCGATCCGCACAGCTTCGACGTGGTGCTGGCTGACGTGCCGTGCAGCAACACCGGCGTGCTGGCCCGGCGCCCCGAGGCCAGGTGGCGATTCAAGGAAAAGATGCTCGGCGGGCTGGTTAAGGATCAGAAATTCCTGGCCCTGGCGGCCGGGGCGTTCGTTAAACCGGGCGGGCGGCTGGTCTACAGCACCTGCAGCCTCGAAGATGAAGAAAACGGGAGCGTCGCGGCGTACGTCGATCGCAAGGTCAACCATCTTTCTCTGGTCCGCGAGAAGGTTGCGATGCCATCCGGCGCCTCCGACCCGGCGCAATGGCGAGACGGCGGATATCACGCGGTCTTTGAAAGCTGACCGATTGCGAATTCCCGGCCGGGATGTTAATCTGGCTCTCGCGTGACAAGAAATGGCCAAATCGAAGAAAAAATCCGGCAAGTCGGCAGATGCGAAGCCAAAGGGCGTTCGGATATCCAATCGACGTGCGCGCCGGGATTTTGAGATACTTGAAGTGCTCGAGTGCGGGATTCAGCTTACCGGAACGGAAGTCAAATCAATGCGGGCCGGAAACGCCAAGATTGACGAGGCCCACGCGCGATTGTCCAACGGCGAGCTGTTCCTCGTTGGGTCAACTTTCGGCCTGTACCCACAGGCCGCGCCCGGGATGCAGCACGAACCGTCCCGCGACAGGAAACTCCTGGTCCATAAACGCCAGATCGCCAAGATTGAGATGCACGTCCGGCAGAAGGGCAAGACGCTGATCCCGCTGGCGATGTATTTCGTACGCGGCTGGGCCAAGTGCGAAATCGGAGTCGCCGTGGGTCGCAGGAGTTACGACAAACGCGATGCGATCAAGAAGAAGCAGCAGGCTCGCGACATGGCCCGCGATCTGGGCAGAAAATACCGGTAGGTTAGCTGGCAACTGCAACAGGAGTACGAAATCATGGGTGATCGGACCGCGACCAATTCAGTTACTCGCAGATCGTTCCTGGCGGGCGTCGCCGGCGCCGCGGCGATCGGTTTGAGCGGATCGGCGTTCGGGATCGAACCGTTCAAGCGACCCGGCAAACCGATCATGAAGCTGTCTCTGGCGGCGTATTCGATGAAGCGTTATCTGGCGGCCAGGCCCGGGACCGAAGGGGCGATGGATATGATCGCCTTCATCGACTACTGCGCCAAGCTGCGACTCGACGGGACCGAACTGACGTCGTACTGGTTCCCTAAGAAAGTTACGCCTGAGTACCTCGCTTCGCTCAAGCGGGCCGCTCACCTGGCGGGGCTGGACATCTCCGGCGGGGCGATCGCCAATCGATTCACGCTGCCTGACGGCAAGGATCTCGACGCTCAGCACGCACACGTGCGGAAGTGGATTGACCATTACGCCGATCTCGGTGCGCCGGTGATACGCGTGTTTGCCGGCAGAAGCGCCAAAGGCGTTAGCGAGGCCGACGCTTTGAAGTACGCTGTGGCGAACTTGCAGAAGGCCTGCGACTACGCCGGCAAGCGGGGCGTGATGTTGGGCATCGAGAACCACGACTACGCGGCCGATATCGATCGAATGATGACGATCGTGCGCGGCGTGAAGAGCCCCTGGTTCGGCGTTACGTTCGATTCGGGCAATTTCCACAGCGCCGACCCCTACGCCGATCTGGCGAGAATCGCACCGTATGCGGTAAATGCCCAGATAAAGGTCCATATGCGCCCGGCGGGGAAGGCGGCTGAAGAAGCCGACTTCAAACGCATAATTAAGATACTCCGAGCCGCGAACTACAGCGGATATATCACGCTGGAATACGAAGCCAAAGAGGATCCCTACAAGAGTATCCCGAAGTATATCGACAGCCTCAGGGACGCAATCGCCGGATAAAACGCCTGAGGGCTACTCTTCCTGGTCTCCCGGGTCAATGTCGGTCTGGGCGTGCATGTGCTCCGACGATCCCGGCGTGCTTATCACTTTATATATGCACCATACCAGCAGGGCGGTTATTCCAGCCACTGCCGCTGTCATTATAATCCATCCGCCTGTGCTCATTCGGAGGCCTCCTGTTTATCCCAGCGTTTGTTGGCCTGGTTGACGATCAACGCGAAGAATGCGGCGACCACGAATATCAGACCGAGCGACATGAGCACCACCGGCGGTTTGCCCTCGGGCGGTGAGATAATCGCCTTAAAGCGATCAGGCAGGTTGTAGTAGCACCATAAACTGAACACGCCGATCAGGTATATCGGGGCGATGTACTTCAGCACAATCTTCAGCACGTTCGGCATGCGGATCGCCGCGCCTCGCCTCAGTTCGGCCATTCCCTTGTCGATCCCGACTATCCAACCGAAAAGGATCACCTGGAAAGTCGCTAGCAGGAAGATGAAGAAGTTGGCCATCCAGAAGTCGATAGTATCCAGCGCCAGCAGGTCCTTGGAGAAGTAGACCACGAACGACGCCCCGGTCAGCGTGATGAAGCTGAGTATGGTCACCGAAGCCTGACGCCCGATCCCCAGACCCTCTTCCAGCAGCGCGATTGACGGTTGGAGCATCGACAGCGAACTGGTGACCGCGGCCAGGAACAGCAGGAAGAAGAACAGGAAACCGAAGAACTGTCCGGCCGGCATCTGGTTGAATACGTTCGGCAGGGCGACGAAGCCCATTCCGAACGTGCCGGGCGGGTTGGCGACGCCGGCCTGGCCCAGGAACATGAATGTAGCCGGTATTACTATCATTCCTCCCAGTACGATCTCGCAGAATCCGTTTCCAGCGGCCGCGGTCAGGGAGGAAAGCGCGACATCGTCGTCGCGTTTGAGATAGCTTGCGTAGGTCAGTATGAGCCCGAAGCCGACTGAGAGGCTGAAGAATATTTGTCCCGTGGCGGCCAGCCACACCTCGGGATTCGAGAGATTCTCCCAGAATCCCGGTGCGTGTATTTTCGCTTTGGAGTCCTTTATTTCCAAAACTAATCGCGAGCCGGAGTGGCTCCAGCGTTCGGTCTGGGCGGGGTTCTTGCGGGTCCAACCGGCCGAAACGAGTCCAAGCCTGAAGATATCAGGCTTGGCGATGATCAGGGAGTCAAAGTCTGTTTTTGTTCCTTCGGGGAAATCCGGTTGGGATACGGACTGCGGATCTTTCAGATTCTCTTTGCTTTCAAGGGTTCTGTGCAACACCGCCGCTGGCGACGTGTCTTTGTCGGATTTCGGTTTCTTCAGGGGGAGTAGTTTTGCGATTGTTTTCGCGTCGAATTGTTTGCGCAAATCGGGTCCGGCCTGGTCCATGCGTGCGGCGTACTTCACGGCTTTGGACAGGTGCTGATCGCCCGGGGCGAGTTTGTCGGCCTGCTGGATCGGATTCCACATGTATCCAAGCCCGTTGACGAGATTCTGCTCGGGTTTTCCTTCGACCGGAGCGCCTAGCGTGAGCACTCGCACGAGAACGACGATCGCGCAGACCACTAGCAGGGGCATCGCGATATTGCAGAACTTTTCGATGCCCTTGGACACCCCGCGGTAGATCATTATGAAGTTGACGACGAAGCATATCGCCACGAACACCAGCATTCGCCATGCCCCGCTGGAGAACACCGCGCCGTCTTCACCGGCTCCGACTGAGGTTTCGAAGTGCTTCTTGATATTCGCCGCATCGTTGCCGATCTCCGCGAAGCTCCCTGTCAGAAACTCCCATGCGTACGACAGGCACCATGCCTCGACGAACACGTAGTACATGTAGATCATCACGGGCATCAGCGTGCCGAGCAGTCCGATGTAGGAGCCGGACCGACGCTTGGTCAGCGAGCGGAATATGCCCGGTACGGAGTTGTGACCCATCGCTCCGCCGTATCGTCCCATCGCCCATTCG
>PVBE012992256.1_pt1 | contig 36577 bp, 35 predicted proteins | sample 1631181 | NCBI WGS metagenome assembly PVBE01 (sample SAMN08397723, study PRJNA350692) | Marine metagenome, whole genome shotgun sequencing project. | isolation source: water | place: Pacific Ocean | collected 2012-04
CCGCATGTACGCACGCTACGCCCAGGCCAAGCACTGGAAGTTCGATGTGCTCTCTCGCTCCGAGATTTCCGCTGGAGGGGGCAACAACGGATTCAAAGAAGTCATCTGCCAGATCACCAGTGATGGGGCCTATGCACACTTGAAGTACGAGTCTGGCGTGCACGGGACCGCGGGCCAGCCATCAAGAGACCACGGCCTCAACGAGATCGATCTGCGAGAAGTTTTCAAAGCTTCAAGATGACTTGGACCTAATCGGCGCGACCCCGGAAAATGGGGCCGCGCCGATTCCCCAACCATTCCGCGGACATGAATGGAGCCGGCGATCCGACTCGAACGGACGACCTGCTCATTACGAGTGAGCGGCTCCACCAACTGAGCTACCTCGGCCCCGGAACATAGTCCGTTAACGCGTCGCGATGAGGCCCCAGGGAAGGACCAATCTGCGTGCAACCGAAGCGGTTTCCACCGACTAGACAAACCGTGAAGATGGCTTGAAGATGGATCGACGAAATTGGTCAGGCATCTCCAAGGGATGCCGAGCGGATTCGTGTGAAGATCCGGCATGTTACTGGCGCCCCGGGCAGGACTCGAACCTGCGACCCGCTGCTTAGAAGGCAGCCGCTCTATCCAGCGAAGTTGCCGGTGCGCGGTCGATCGATTCGGCCTGAGCTTGGAAGAAGTCCGCTAGATAATCTGAGCGCCCCGTGAGTCGGGAGCACGCCGGGCGGCCCCCAAAGAGGGCCGTCGCTTTCGTTCGGTTGACTGATCGACCTCGCGTCCCGCGGTATCCTGTAGCTGCGCGGCTAGACCGACGGGTTGAACGGCGAGCACCACACTCGCCTGCCGCGCTCCTCAGTGTGGGCACCTCGTGGGGGTGCGCGTGGCCAATCTCAATCACGACGAGTTTCTGGAAACGGTAATTGTCGACTACTGCGAAGATCCAGAGAACCCACAAGATCCTCCGGAAGACATTCGAGCGGTCGAGGCGACAGGTGTGTTCAATCTCAAGGCCAAATCTCGAGACGTTATCCAAGTTCTCCAGCCTGAAAGCGTCGAACGGCTATCCGATACCAAGTTCGAAGTCGTGGTCCGATGTCGCCGCCTTGATCCGGATCTCGCGCATCGATCGCCGATCGATCCATCTTCGTTTAGGAGATCAGCTCTGACCAAAGTCGAAGACGGCGAACCGGCGAGATTGGGGCCGAGGGCGTACGAGAGTATCTCGGAGACTTTCCCGGCCTCGCTTAGGACCGAAGAAGGTGACCCAGGCCCTAAAATCTCATCGGCCATGAAGCGAATCGCAAAGGCGGCAGGTCCATATCGAAGGCTTGCGACACTTCCAGACGCCGCATGGAAGATCGGATCTTCGAGGATCCTGCGAGATGAGCTTCGAAACTTCGCGAAGCTCATCGAGCACTACTGCACAGAACACGCACGACTCCGTGTTGTCGCTCGCGAGTGCATCGACTTCGAACTCCAACGCTCCAATGGCTTCGATTCGCCGTTTGAGTATATGCGAATAGCTGGCCTAGTCCCGGATGACTCGGACCATTTCCAGGATGACAAGGAATTCGAAGATCCAATTCTCGAGCGGCGGGATGAGCTTCGAATCTTCTTCGGAAGCATGTCAAGAATATTAGGCGATATCAAGATTGCCGCCGACCTAGCGGCCCGGCGCCTCAAGCAGGACCCGAAAGGCCGAAACTCGAGAAAACAAGCGGCACGTCACCTGGCGAATGAGCTGGCATAGATATGGCGGGCGACAACGGGCGAGTTGCCAGCTTTCTCGCGAAGCCCCAAGCCCGAATCATATTGCTCGCTCGTCGCGACTGTATTCAGAAGCTTCTCTGTACCGCAAAACTCTCAGGCCATCGCAAAAGACATCGTAGAGAATACGCATTCGAGCGATTGAGCTCGATTCGATCGCTGCGAAAAAAACCAAAGCCTCTAGTGGCGCTCTTCTCAGTCTTAGCTGAATCGGGAGAGATTCGTTTCACCTGAGAACGTCACAGGTGCGGTTAGAGCAGAATCGAACCTGCCCCGTCTAAATGACAGTTTGAGGGATGATCGCGTCCAATTGCGAAGGAGCTGGGGCTCCGACGTAAGGGAGGCGCGAATAGTGATTGACGAAACGCAGGAAGCAACGGCGACCGATACCCAGGGCGCCGCAGACTACATCAAGAGGAAAACGGGTATTGCTGTAAGCCCTCGCACCCTTGAAGGGCAACGCGGGCGCGGGAGATCGGGCCGCGGTTCATGAGAATCGCGGGACGAGTAGCCTATCGGTTCCAGGATCTCGACGCGCACATTGACTCATGCGTCGTTGAGGCCGGAGAGGTCAGCGCCGATGTCCACTGACCGCGCCCCGATACTTGAACTGTGGGCGTCCGACGGCCCGTTCGTCGCCGTTCTCCTCCGCGTTGCCCGACTTGCCGACCGGATCGAGGCCTGGTTCCTCCGGGCCGTCGCCGATCGTCATCCGGACCGCGTTCTTCAAATTCGCGAGGCCGACAAGAGTGGCGACCCGCTCAGGTCTGCCGGTCGTCAGCTCGACCAGCTGGACGCTGAGATCGATCGTCTCGAAATGAAGGCGGGTCGATGACAGCCGCCTTGATTCACAGCGACGACTTCTTCGCCTTCTGTCTCGACGACTCATGCGCCACGGGAACCACACGATGAGCGATCCGGAGCGCCGAGCCCTACGCCGATGCATCGTGCGCGACGTCTATAACGTGAGCCTGTCCATGATCGATCGGCTCGTGAAGAAGGGCGAGATTCGCTCTCGACGGGTTGGGAGTGCCCTGTTGCTCAATGCCGAGGACTGCGAGACCAGCTTCGGATGGCCCAAAGACGCCAAGGTCGAACCCTCGCCGCGCTCGATCGCGGAAATGCGGGAATTGGTAGAATGAGCGTCATGCCCGTCTACATCCAGACCGCCGCAGAGTTGAAAGGGTCCGCCTGGGCCGCCCGGTATCCCGAAAAAGCCGACGATCTGTACGTCGTCGCACGGTCTGGGAAGAAGCGAAAGACGCGACGATTCGGGCCACCTACCGCCAAGAACCGAGCCGCTGCGGAGCGAAAGCGAGATGAGTGGGCGGTGGCGCTCGAGCGGACCGATCTCTCGTCCAGCGGCATCATCGCACCTCTGATCGAGGATGCGGCGCGCGACTACTTACGCAAGGGCATGACCTCGCACGCTGCTGGTACGCGCAGGCATCGGCGATATCAGCTGGACCGGATCGTCAAGATCCTGGGCTCAGTCACGCTCGATCGGATTGACGCGGACCGCGTGGTGGATCTTTACGACACCCTTCGCGGTGACCATAAGCTGGCCGCGCGTTCGGCTGCTCTGCACATTGACGGGCTGTCCTGCGTCTACGTCCACCATGAGATAGACAACCCGGTGCCGGATGCTCGGGACCGCATCGCGAAAAAAACGCCGCAGACGGCCGCCACGCGGGGCTTGGATGCGGCGAACTGCAGACCCGTTCCGATGGAATCACTGGGGGCACTACTGCCGCGGCTGACGGGCGACATACTGCCTAGCGTGTTGCTCTGTTACGAGCTGGGGCTGCGCATCGGCGAGGCTTGTGGGGTCCGATGGGAAGACGTGACCTTCGGCACCGATGAATCCGACGCTCGCCGCTCGATCCACATTCAGCGCAGCCGCGAGAGCGGTCAGGTGGGGCCAACCAAATCCGGCCTACCCCGCCGCGTGGCATTCTCGCGTCGGATGCGTAGCTATCTCCTAGCGCGATTTATGGAGGCGGGCCAACCGCCAAAGGGGTGGGTATTCGAGCAATCCAGGCATAAGACGCACCACGAATGGCTCAAGCGAGCAGCTACCAGGGCAAAGGTCGATAAGCCCCAATTCAAGGACCTGCGCGACACATACGCGAGCCAACTCATCACCAACGGCATCGTTCTGAAGTGGATCAGTCTCCAACTGGGCCACGCTTCGGTAGCGACCACAGAGCGCCACTACGCTCGCTACATGGCGGTCGAGGGCTACCAAAATCCTTGGATCGTGCCGGATGGGTGCCTTCCCACGGACCTCTTAGAGAGCCTTGACGGCTGGCGTCACCAAAGCGTCACGCAGCGTCACCAAAATCGACAAATATTTGATAAATAAGGGTAAAATTTAAATGGCTGGAATTGCACCACATTCCCGCCCGATGCCGATCCTGGACGCCACAGCACTCAAGAAAGTCGTCGCCGATCGAACGCTCTTTTCCGAGGTCAGCTTCACGATTCGGCGGGGCGAGAAGGTTGGCCTCGTCGGTCACAACGGATCCGGCAAGAGCACGCTGGGCCGTGTCCTGGCGGGCCTCGAAGAGCCGGACGACGGCTGCATCGCGCGCCGACGTGGCGCGACCTTCGACTACCTCGCCCAGGAGCCTCGCCCGCCGCCGGGTCGTACGATTCGCGAAGTGGTGCAGGCCAGCCTCCGGGATTGGAACGAGACCCGACTTCGCTTCGAAGCGTTGACGGAGGCCTTGTCCACGGCCTCGGCGCAGCAGGCGGTGCGCCTGGCAGCGCAGCAGGCAGAGGTCGGTGAGGCGCTAGAACGTCGAGGCGGTTGGGAGCGCGAGCACGAGGCCGAGGCGACGATCAGCCATCTCGGTCTGCCGGACGCGAGTCGTCGGATCGAGACGCTGTCGGGGGGCGAGGCCCGTCGTGTGGCTCTGGCGCGAGTGCTCGTGGCTGCGCCCGACCTCGCGATACTGGATGAGCCGACCAACCATCTCGATGTCGAGACCATCGAATGGCTCGAGGAAACTCTTCGCGACCGATTCCCCGGTGCGCTGCTGTTGATCAGTCATGATCGCAGCGTGCTCGATCACGTGACGACGCGAACTCTCGAGATCCATGACGCAGCGCTGACCAGCTACGACGGCGGCTATGCAGCCTATCTACTCGCCAAGGCGCAGCGACAAGTCCTGGCGGAGAGAACCGAGCGCAATCGCCAGAACTTTCTGCGTCGCGAAGTCGAATGGCTGCGCCGCGCGCCGAAGGCCCGGGGCACCAAGCAGAAGGCGCGGATCGGTCGCGCAGTGGCCGCACAGGCTCGTGAGGCACCGAAGCCGGAGCGCCTCGCCGAGCTGAGCCTGCGCGGAGAGCGGCAGGGCAAGACGATCCTCGAGATCTCGAATCTGGTTCTCGAGCGCGATGGACGTCGACTGATCGACGGGCTCGAGCTGGCGCTGCGGCCCGGGCAGCGCATCGGGATCGTGGGGCCCAATGGGTCCGGAAAGACCAGTCTGCTGCTCGCGGTGCAGGGCGAGCTGGCCCCGCTGCGAGGCGAGATCGTGCGCGGTGCGAACACGAAGATCGGTTATCTCGATCAGGGCCGTGGTCATCTGGACGACCAGGCGACCCTTCGCGAGGCGGCGGTGGGTGACGCCAGCGAGATCGCGATCGGCGAGGAGCGGATCACGGTCGGAAGCTATCTCGAGCGCTTCCTGTTCAGTCGCCGTCAGCAACGCCTGCGGGTGAGCGAGCTGTCGGGGGGCGAAAGGGCGCGGGTCTGTCTGGCTCGTCTGCTGGCCGGAAAATCCAATCTCCTGCTGCTCGATGAGCCGACTAACGACCTCGACGTCTCGACCCTGGGTGCCCTCGAATCGATGCTCCTGGACTTTGGGGGCAGCGCTCTTCTAGTGAGCCATGATCGTTGGCTGCTCGATCGCGTCGCCACCTCGATCCTGGCTTTCGAGGGTGATGGGCTCGTGGAGCTGCACGTCGGGAACTACTCGGACTATCGCGAGCGGCGGCTCCGGCGCGTCCGCCAGCAGAAGAGCCCGAACCATGCGACGCCCGCAACCCCCGCAGCGGCAGAGCCCGCCTCGGCGTCCGCGCGACCGAAGCGGCTCAGCTCGGGCGAGCAACGCGAACTCGATGGCCTGATCGACGAAATCGAGAAGGCCGAGGCGCGAGTGGGCGAGATCCAGAATGCCTTGGCCGATCCCGACGCCTACCAGGGCGAAGGACGCAGAGCAGCCGGACTGCGCGAGGCGCTTCAGGAGGCCGAGGCGGAGGTGGCGAAGCTCAGTTCGCGCTGGGAAGAGCTCGAAGTGCGCGCCGCTGCTCAGGCGTAGACCGATTCGCCACGACCTCTCCGGATCGGCTGACCTAGGAGTCTGCCGCGCAGACTCCGAGACCGTCGGCTCCGAATCTGCCGTGGCTGCGCGCGAAGTGCGACCTTTCGGATGGGGCGCCGACCGAGAGCCACGCCTCGGCCCTCGGGTCGGATCGAATTCGCGCTCCCCCGCAGCGACCCCGCGCGGCCGCGAGATGCGACTGAAAGCCTTCGATGCTGGCTCTCTGGTGCCGTGGAGTCTCATTGCAGGGGTGTCTCTGGGTGGGGCTGGCTGGGTGACGAGGATTCTCGAGACCCCGGCTTGTGCTACACTACCCGCCCACAATCCCCATTGCATGTTTGCAGTTCAGTGAGCCCGAGGCGGCCCGAACACGGCCCTGCATGCGAAATGCAACCCGTCGGTCCCGTGCCGCGCGGACATACGGACCGAGCCCCCATGACCTCGACGACCTCGAATGATCCCTTTGCGGGTATTCCCGCTCCGATCTGCTCCGCTCTCAGGGCGCGCGGATTCTCCGAGCTGACCGCTGTGCAGCGCGCCGTGGTCGATGCGGAGTTTTCAGGCAAGGATCTGCGCATCTCGTCAGAGACGGGGTCGGGAAAGACCGTGGCGATCGGACTCGCGCTGGCGCGCCATCTGCTCGGCGCTGCGAAGGAGTCCGACTCGAAAACGATCTCCGCGGGCGATTCGAAATCGCGCGCCGGGTCGCGCAGCCACGCCGCTCATCCCGTCGGACTGCTGATCGTGCCGACCCGAGAGTTGGCGGCCCAGGTTCGAGACGAGCTGCATTGGCTCTTCGCGGAGCTTCCCGGCGTCACGGTCGAGGTCGTCACCGGAGGAACGTCGATCGGGATGGAACGGCGATCGCTCGCTCGACAGCCGACGCTGGTCGTCGGAACCCCAGGACGACTTCTCGACCACATGCGCAACGCAGCGCTCGACTGCGACCGAATTGCGCATGTCGTTCTCGACGAAGCGGATCAGATGCTCGATATGGGATTCCGTGAGGAGCTCGAGGGCATTCTCGACCAGCTGCCCGAGAAGCGTTCGAGTCATCTCGTCTCCGCCACCTTGCCCGCCGCCGTGCTCAGTCTCGCCAACCGCTATCAACGCGACGTGCTCGCTCTACAGGGCACGAAGCTCGGTGTGGCGAACCAGGACATCCATCACATCGCCTATGCGATCCGACGCTACGAGACCTACGCCTCCCTCGTGAACGTGCTTCTGCTGACCGAAGACTCGCGCTGCCTGCTCTTCGTCAATCGACGAGTGGATGCGACGGAGCTCGCGGAGAAGCTCTCGAGCGACGGTTTCGGTGCGGCGCCCTTCAGTGGGGAGCTGCCCCAGAGTCAGCGAACCCGGACGCTGAATGCGTTTCGAAACGGCACGCTCAAGATCCTGGTCTCGACCGATGTCGCTGCTCGCGGCATCGACGTGCCCGATATTTCAACGGTGATTCATATCGATCCGCCGCGTACCTCCGATGCCTACGTGCATCGCAGCGGTCGCACGGGACGCGCCGGCCAGACGGGGCGCAGCATCCTGCTGGTGACGGGGCCCGAGGCGCGTCGCGTGAAACGGCTGCTCCAAGCCGCGCGCATCGAAGTCTCCTGGCAGCCGATTCCACAGCCCGACAAGATCCGGAAGGCGCTGAAGAAGCATGCGCGACGCAAGCTTCACGAACGCCTCGCGGGCGACGAGGAGCCGAGCGAGGCGCAGCTCGTCTATGCGAGCCAGCTTCTCGAGGACAAGGATCCCGCCCGTCTGGTCGCCACGCTTCTCGAAATGGCGGCGCCGACGCCGCCTCGTGAGCCGATGAAGGTCGAGGGCCTCGATCCCTTTGCCGACGATCGAAGCGGGCGCGGCGCGCGCCGTGCCGCGCCGACGCGGAATTTGCGTGGCGGTTCGGAGCGAGCGGCGAGCTACGCGCAGTTTCAGGTCAGCTGGGGGGAGAGGGCGGGTGCCACCGCCAGTCGTCTGCTTTCGCACGTCTGTCGCCGTGGCGGACTCGCGAGTCATCAGGTCGGCGCAATTCGGATCCAGGCTGGATCATCGACCATCGACATCGCGAGCGACGTCGCCGAGGCCTTTGAATCGAAGGTGCGGCGACCGGACAAGCGGGATCCGGGAATTCAGTTCCGTCGCCTGGGCGCGCCGGAAGCTTCGGCTCAGTCGAATCGGTCGTCGAGCAAGGGATCCTCGTCGCTGAAACCTGCGTCGCTGAAACCTGCATCGCTCAAAAAAGTGCCGAAGGGACCGGCGGCCGGACCGCCTCCGGGCTTGGGGAAACGCCCTCGGAAGCCGCAAGGACCGGGTCACCCGGCTCATCTGAAGGGCCACCGTCCGAGACGAGCGGCGTCGCGGGCGTAGCGTTAGGCACTTCGTCCCGACAGCGCCGGAGTTGCGGCCGAGCGGCGCAGCGCTCGATTTCCCATCCGAAGACTTTTGCGGCTCCTCCGAAATCCCTCTACGCTCAGCCTCTCGAGCCGCGCCGACCCGCGCGGCACAGGAGGAGTTGCCGATGTCGAATCGAAATGGACCGAATGCACCCAGCTTGACGCGGGCGGCGATGGGGATCGTCGATGGCCTGCCCCTCGAGGTTGCGGACGATAGCCCGGCTGCGTTGCGTGAAGCGCTTCAGCAGCTGCTCGACATCGAGGCCATCAAGCGAGTCAAGCACGCCTATTTCCGCTGCATCGATACCGGAAATTTCGAGGAGCTCGCGGCCTATTTCCATCCGGAGGTGACCGTACATTTCCGAGGCGGGACCTACGAATGGAAGCTCCAGGGTCGGACGGAGTACCTGGCATCGATCTCACAATCCTTTCACACGCGATCCGTTGGCCATCACAACGGACATCATCCGGAGATCGAAATCCTGAGCGCGACCGAAGCGACGGGTGTCTGGTACCTCTCCGACAATATGTGGATCATGAGCGACAAGGCCTTCACCACGGGCACGGCGATCTACTGGGATCGTTACGAGAAGGTCGAGGGTCGTTGGCTGATTCGCGATACCCAATACGAGAGGCTCTACGAGCTCAACGAGAAGCTCGAAGCCGATCCGCCCTTCGCGTCCCACTATCTCGGGAAATGCGGCGTTCGGCTACACGAATAGGGCGAGGATCAGGACGGTTCGCAGACGTAGACCGGGATGTTTCGGTCCGTCCGCTTCTGGTAGTCCTCGAAGGGGGGATAGTTTTCGACGCAGACCGGCCACAGCGCGGCCTTTTCCGCGTCGTCGACGCGCCGGGCCTTGAGCTTCATCTTCTTGCCCTTGTACTGGGCTTCGATTTCGGGATGGACTTCGAGGTTCTTGTGCCAGACCGGTGATTTCGGCGCGCCACCCTGGGAGGCGACGATGATGACGCCTTCCTTGTAGGGGACGTACATCAGCGGCACGGTTCGCGTCTGTCCCGATCTGGCCCCCTTCATCGTGATCAGGACGACGGGACGGCCCTGGAACTTCCCCATCAAGCGGCCCTGGGTCAGCTTGTAGAGGAAGCTGTTGAGGCGGGAAAAGGGTTTGATGAAAGCACGCAGCGATTTGAATTGCTTCTCGGTCATCGGATTCTCAGCCATGTTCTCTCCCTCTCTCTCCTTCGTCTCGCTGTTGATGTTCGTCGATGTTCCCCTGTTTGCGCCGGATCGTCGCCATGGGTCTTCGAGTCGCCCATCGCGCCCTCATGCTAGCGCGCGAAGCACCCGGATACGCTGCCGGTGCGCGGAATCGGGACCGCGTCAGCGTCGGGCGGCCTTCAGCGACAGTGTCGACATCCCCTTGGCGATGATCCGGCCGTCCTGGGTGCGCAGCAGACCCTCGGCGAAGGCCGTTCGCCTCCCCATCTTTTCGATCCAGCCCTCGGCGACGACGATCCCCGGATGGGCGGAGCCATGGAACGCGATCTTGATATCGAGGGAGAGCGGCACGAGCTCGAAGTTCGTCTGGAGCAATACCGCGGTGGCCATCGCGTTGTCGATCCAGCCGGCGATGTAGCCGCCCTGGACTATGTCTCCCGAATGGCACTGCTCCTGTTTGGCTTCGAACTCGATCGCGACGCGACCCGCCTCGGCGTCGGAATCCAGGATTCGAATGAAGCCCAGGTTCTGCATCAACGGATTCGTCGCGAGATCGACTATCGAGCGCTTGGCCATGTGGTTTCTTTCCTGCTCGTGTGCCCCTCGCAGCCGCTGGCAACTCGAGATCTCGTTTTGGTCCTGCGCGGGCTCAGGTATTCAGCCGGCGATTCAGGATCGAGACGATTTCCTGGGTGTTGCGCCGGGAAGGTTCGGCCGTGGCGACGAAGGCCGAGCCGTGGAAGGCGCCGGCGTAGTTGTGGAGCTCGACCGACACGCCGGCCTCCAACATCGCCATCGCATAGCGTAGGCCCTCGTCGCGCAGCGGATCGAATTCCATGGTCGAGACATAGGCCGGCGGAAGATTCGAAAGGTCCTTGGCTCGCGCGGGCGCGGCGTAGATCGAGGGATCACCCTCATGATCGGGCCCCAGGTAATGGTGCCAACTCCAGACTGCGTTGGGCCGATTCCAGTAGGGCGTGTCCTGGAAAGCGAGCATCGAAGGCGTTTCGAGCCGATCGTCGAGCTCAGGGATCTCGAGGAGCTGAAAGCAGAGGGCGGGCTCACCCTGGTCGCGAGCCAGCAGTGCGGTGCCCGCTGCCAGCCCGCCGCCCGCGCTCTGCCCGGCGATCGCAATGCGCTGTGTATCGATACCGAGATCATCGGCGTGTTCCGCCGTCCAGAGCAGTGCGGCATAGCAATCGTGAACGCCGGCCGGAAAGGGATGCTCCGGAGCGAGTCGATAGTCGACGGAAACGACGATGGCATCGACTTCTGCTGCGATCATCTGGCACCAGGGATCCATCATCTCGAGGCTGCCGAGCATGAATCCGCCTCCGTGAATTTCGAGGATGCCGGATCGCGGCCTAGCTGCTGCGGCCTTCGGCGAATAGATTCGGATCGAGACTTCGGGCCCCCCCTGATATCCCGGGACGCGCCGGTCCGTCATCTGGACGTCTTCGCGATCGGGTGGAATCTCCATCTCCTCGCTGCGCAGCTCGCGCAACGCCTGGATCTTCTCGAGGGAAGAGAAATCCTGAACGGTCGGCAGGGCGGGGATGTACTCGTCGAAGTCCGGGTCGAAGTCGTATTTGCTCATGGCAGCACGATAGCAACGGGACCTCGGGGCCGGGGATGCTCGAGGAGCCCGGCGGAGAGGCGGATTTCGGGGCCGTCTCGAGCCGTCAGTCGTCGAGACTGCGGACCCGAGTTCGAGGTTGCGGAGGCGACTCGCTGGCCCCGACCCATCGGAGCGCGAGGGCGCCGCGTCGATGTCCAGCGGTGTCGAGCCAGTTGGGATGGCCGGGATCCCGGGCGGCGACGAGGATTCGAACGCTGCCGTCGTCTTCGACGACCGCCGTTTCGTGATTCACGTGAGTGTTGCGATGCAGGTAGTCGAGGGATTCGAGCCAGTGGTTTCCGATCTGTAGATTCCAGTAGTCGAAGGCGGCGGGCGGCTCGAGGATGATTTCGAAGACCTCACCCTCTTCGAGCTCCCAGTAGCTGTAATGGTAGGTGGTATTCGGATCGCCCTGGGCAACGGCCAGAAACTTCGGATCGATGGGATGGATCTCGAAGGGGCGTGAGCGAAAGGAATCGGTCCATTCGATGAATTGGTCGACGACACCGCCGACCGTGAGGCCCACGCGATCGAGCGCCGCCACGAGACTGCGCGGTTCGAGCGCCGCCGGTGGCCCGCCCCCGTCGACGCGTTCGAGCTCGAAGCGAGCGGGCGTTTGCTCGCGGCGCCGCAGCAGGGTCTGACGGATGTTGAGGGAGTTGGTCTCTGCGCCCATCGCAAGCCAATTTCCATCCCGATGCGCGCGGCTGATCGCGATTTCGATGCAGCGATCGCCGTCGAGCTCGAGCTCGTCCGTCGTGAGGTAGGCGTCTCGAACGAGTCCATCGGAGCTGCCCAGAGCGCCCGAGAAGGCTCCGATTCCCAGCATGTGGGCGTCGTTCAGCTCGATGCGCAAGCAGTATTCGTAGCTGGGCGACAGTCGGCCGCCCGTGTAGATGTAGTCGGGATTGTCGAGACCGATCTTCGGACTCGAGCTGGCCAGCAGCGCCATCGCCGGATCCGACTCGTCGATCGTCGAGCGCAGGAAATGATGGGTGAGACGCGAGAGATAGCGAAGTCCCTCGGCGCGATCGAAATCGTCGTCGGGCGAGGCGGCCAGGATCTCGTCGCCCGCATGCTTGAGGCGATCACAGAAGTCGTGCCAGGCCCGCCCATTTCGAAGCCTTGCCAGGTCGTCGTCTTCGGCCATTTCTCCACCCTTTCAGACTTCTCAGACCTCGAACCGTATGTCGAAGCAGTCGATGTAGCTCTCGAAGCGTTCGCGAATCTCGTCGTTCTGGAGGCCGAATTGCTCGGCGTCGTAGCGGTGCTGCTTCGAAGGACGCGAGTCGAGCCAGGCGAGGGCGGTCTCGCGGTCGTGATCCGTATAGGCGACGCCCGCGTGCTCGAGAATTCTCTCCGCCACTGCGACGGGATCGGCGAGGAACTCATGAAAATGGATATCGACGAAGCGGTCGGGTTGGCGTTCTCGGGTGCGCATCAATCGCTCGATGCCGCGGGCCCAGAGATCGAGCTGCTCCCGACCCAGGCGCGGCATGTCCGGAATGCGATCGTTGACGCGCCGCGCGCTCGCAGACAGACTGCACACCGAAGGGATCAGGCGCGCCGGATCGCGGTGCGTCATCACGATGGTCGCATCGGGAACGGCCGTAAGCAGCGCATCCGGCGCAAAGAGATGGCTCGGATCCTTGAGAATCCATCGGCGATCCTGGTCGTTGGCGCCGATCAGTCGTAGATTGTTCGCCCAACGTTGGTAGGCACGGGTCATGTCCCGCTGCGCCCACCAGGCGGAGTAGCTCGGGACGTGAAAGACGCATTCGAAGGTCACGCTCGCGAAGCTCTGTCGCAGCAGGTTCCAGCATTCGTCTGGATCGTCCGCCCGCTGATCGTGAATCTCGATCATGTCTGGTGAATTCTCTTGCTGGATGCGCAGCGCCTCCTCGCATTGTCGATAGGGGACGAGCGACGGCCAGGTCTCCCTGTTCGGTCGCGGCATCGGGTGTTGCAGCAGCCAGAGCTCGGGACCTTGCAGCGAATCGACCCTGGCCAGCATCTTGTGAAGGACACTCGTGCCAGTTCGCGGTAAACCGACGATGACGATCGGTGCCTCGATGGAAGACGTGCCCCGGCCGGGGTGGTCCTTCCAGCCCGCTTCGGATTCGAGCCGGCCCGCGAGTGCGGTGACGACGAGTGCGATGGCCGTCTTCCGGCCGAGCGGAGAGAGGTCCGCTTCCTCGTCGAGCGAATGCAATAGAGCAGCGAGACCTGCCCGATACTCGTCGTCGCCAAAGTCCTGCAGTCCAGTGACTCCGCGCGCCATCTCGTGAAGCGTGTCCGTGGCCTGCACCAGGCATAGATCAGCGGGAATCGAATCGATCATCTGCTCTGTTCATCTCTCGCCAGCTTTTCTCTTAGCGCCCCGGCGGCTCGCTGCGGCTGCGGGCTACTACGCCCCGTCCTCTCCACGCGTCTAGAGCGCCGCATAGAATGCCTTGATTACGTCGAAACCGGTGGGTCCACCCGTGAGCCCTTGCTTCATGCGGTTCATGACGTAGCCGAAGCCGACCTCTGCATCGGGGTCGGCCATGCCGAGGGAGCCGCCTGCGCCGGGGTGGCCAAATGAATTGGGGCTCGGGGAGATGGGCATGACCGGACTCTGAAGCATGAATCCGAGGCCGTAGCGCATCGGCAAGCCGCCGAGCGTCGCGTCGGGCCCGGAGGCCTGTTCGCTGCGGGCGCGATCGATCGATTCCTGCTCGAGCAGTCGGACGGCGCCGACCTTGCCGCCTCGGGCGAGTGCGCCGTAGATTCGGGCCAGCGCGCGCGCATTGCCGTGACCGTTCGCTGCGGGAATCTCGGCTCCGCGCCAGGCCCGACTATTGGCCACGTGCCGGCTCTGCGGTGGATTGTTGAAGGCGAGGCCGACCATCGTCGTCGGATCGCTCATGTTTCGCAGGAAATCGGCCATCGGCCCCTCGAGTCGGGCCGCGGGTTTCTTCTCAGAGGCCTGGGACTTCTTTTCCGTCTTCGGTGCGATGAGGCCGCCGATCATGTCGCTCACACGTCGCTCGTCGCGCTCGGGCAATCCGATCTGGAAGTCGGCGTCGAGAGGTCCCGCGACATTCTCGCGAAACCATTGGCCCACGCTCTTTTCGCTGACTCGGCGAATCAGCTCGCCCACCAGAAAGCCGAAGGTGATGGGGTGATAGCCGTGCTGCGAGCCGGGCTCCCACCAGGGCTCCTGCTCGGCAAGGGCGGTCGCCATCGCATCCCAATCGAAGAGGGCTTGCTCCGGCAGCGGCTTTCGGATGGCCGGCAGGCCCGCCCGATGGCTGATCAGCCAGCGAACCGGGATCGATTCCTTGCCCGCCTGGCCAAATTCGGGCCAGTAGTCGGCGACCTTTGCGTCGAGATCGATCTTGCCGAGCTCGACCAACTGATGCGCGCAGATCGCGGTCATGCCCTTGGTGGTAGAGTAGGTGTTGACGATCGTGTCGCGCTGCCACGGGCGCGTTCGCGCCTCGTCGACATGACCGCCCCAGAGATCGACCACCAGCTCGCCGTTCAAGCTGAATGCGATCGCCGCCCCCACTTCGCGATGCTTTTCGAAGCAGCCCTCGAAGACCTCTCGGACCTCCGAGAACCGAGCGTCACAGATTCCCTGAATCGAAACGGGCAAGACTTCCTCCAGGGCCGCTTCCCGGCCCGCTGAATGGATAGATCAGCTTCGCTCAGCGCAACAGCCGGTGCGCAGCGTCGTCCGTCGAATCTCCTCGCCTCCGGGCACGACTCCAGCGCCGCAGCCAGCCAAGCCGAGGCCCGCCGTGGCGCTGCCCGGCGCCGCGAGAAATCGCCGCCGAGGCAGGGGACGCTTCGATCATCGCCGGAACGGTTCGGGCAAATCTCCTGTGTCCGGAGTGCGCGAGCGCCCTTTCTCGTCGCCCTCGAGCGTCCGGTCCTGTGCGGGCCCCTTCGTCCCGGGGCTCGGGGCGCCGGCAGGACCGCCCAAAGATGACTAGAATCCGGCCCTGCTGGTCGACTCCGGGGGCTCACCGCCGACCGCGAGCTCGATTCGGCGACAGCGCGAGATTTCAAACCGAAGCCAACTCGAGGAGTACCCATCCCATGAGCCCCGCCCGAGAAGAGAACCTGATTCTTTGCAACGCAACCCTGGTCGGTGGCTCGCTGGAGGTCAGTCCCGAGCAGCTCGAGACGATCGTCAAGGCCACCGCGGATGCCGGATTTGGCGGCGTTTCGCTCTGGGCCTTCCATCATCATGCCGCGGTCGGCGCCGGGGCGAGCCCCAACGAGGTCAGGGGCTGGCACACCGATCGAGGTCTGTCGGTTCCGGTCGTCGAGTCGCTGATCGGATGGGATGGCGGCGACCGGGCGGCCATCGATGAGCAATGCGTTCCGGTGCTCGAGGTCGCGGAGCTGTATGGGGCGAAGATGGTGGCCGGCGTCGTGATGGCGCCGGAGCTCGAGTCGGCGGACGCGGCGGCCGAGGGTCTCGGCTACCTGTGCAAGCTGGCTGCGGATCGCGGACTCGATGTCTGTATCGAATGGCTTCCCTGGTCGGGTCTGCCGGATATCAAATCGGTTTGGAAGCTGGTCCAGGATGTGGGCTCGAATAATCTGGGCATCGTGTTCGATACCTGGCATTGGCTGCGTCAGCCCGGAGGTCCGGATCTCGAGACCCTGCGCAAGATTCCGGGCAGTCGGATCCATTGCGTGCAGCTCGACGACGCGAAATCCGAAGCGCCCGGTGGCGACGTCATGGCCGAGTCGATGACCAACCGACTGCTGCCCGGCGACGGCGACGTCGATTGGACGTCGGTCCTCGCCACGCTCGATGAGATCGGGGCCGACCCGATCTGGGCGCCCGAGGTCTTCAACGCCGAATTGATGGCGCTGGGGCCGGACGAGATGGCGCGTCGCATCGGAGAATCGACGCGCAAGGTGCTGGGTCTCTAGAAGTCCGGCCGGTTTTTTTGCATCTCAAGTGAATCGAGTACCAGGGTCGGGTGCGGGGAAAAAGGCCGAGATGCTCTTCTACTTCGACTTCAGTAACTACTTCAAGATGGTCCGACTCGCCTGGAACGAGCCGGTTCCCAAGGCGCGTTACTACTTCCTGGCGGTGCTCCTGATCGGTGTGCCTCTCGTGTCGAGCTTCCACGCCATCTGTTTCGCCCTCGACTGGCTGTTATTTCCCGGCCTTCGCAAGCTCGAGGTTCGCGAACCGATCTTCATGGTCGGGCATGCGCGCAGCGGAACGACGCTGACCCATCGTCTGCTGAGCAAGGATGCCGGCCGATTCAGCTCCTTCATGCTCTACGAGCTCTATTTCCCCTCGCTGATCCAGAAGAAGGCGATTCGTGCCCTGGCGAGATTCGATTCCGAGAAGCTGCGCGGACTCCTGGCCGGTCAGGTTCGGGCCTGGGAGGAGTGGCGCTACGGCCCGAGTCGTCACATCCATTCCATGGGTCTCACACAGCCGGAAGAAGACGACATCGCACTCTACTGGTCGATGGCGGCAGGATTCTGGATCACGAAGATGCCCTACATGGGAGATCTCGACTTCTACTACATGAACGAATGGCCGGCGAAGAAGCGCCGCCGTTACAATGACTTCTATCGCGAATGCATCCGCCGTCAGCTCTATCTGAACGGGCCGGGGAAGACTCATCTCAGCAAGAACCCGATGTACTCCGGGCGCGTCGCTTCTCTGATCGAGGCGTTTCCGGACGCGAAGATCATCGTCAACGTCCGCAATCCCCACGAGACGATCCCGAGTCTGCTCAAGCTGATGCGATCCGGTTGGAAGCAGATGGGCTGGGACGAGGCGCGGCAGCAGAAATGTCTCAAGGTCCTCGCGGACCAGTCATGGCATACCTATCGTCATCCCCTCGAGGAGCTCGAGCGTCGCAGCGACACGCGCGGAGCGGTGGTCGACTATCGGGACCTGATCTCCGATCCCGCTGCCACCATCGAGCGGATCTATCGAGATCTCGATCTTCCGATCTCAGATGGCTATCGAGAGATCCTCGCGGGCGAGGGCAAGCGCGAGCAGGAACACAAGACTCGCCACACCTACAGTCTCGAAGAGTTTGGCCTCGAAGCGGATGCGATCCAGATCGAGCTGTCGGATCTCTTCGAGCGGTTTCGATGGAACGAAGAGAGCGATGAAGTGATCGACGCAGTGGGCGACAGAGAAGGAGAGGCCTGATGGCGAACGAATCGAGCGACGCGCAGAAGCTTCTGCGAGCGGGCTGGGACTCGATGATCGCGAACCTGCAGGAGGCGCGAGACGGCGTCGACCAACCGCATCGGATGCCTCCGCCGAGCAGCGATCGCAATCTCGCCGAGGGATATCGATATCTGATGGGCTTCGTGCACAACGCGGTCGAACGGGCTTTCCACGAGGACCCGCTGCGTCCACATTTCCGCAACGCGCTCAGCATCATCACTCGCAGCACGATCGACAATCCCGATGCCGTCTATTTCTTTGCTCCCATCGACGGACGAAATACCTACCTGCTGCGCGGTGAGATGGGCGATGCGCGCCACTGGAAGGGCGAAGCCCCGGCGCCGACCGGTCGCAAGGCGCCCCACTACGTGATCTTCGAAACCAGCTGGGGTGTGCTGGCCGGCGATTCGGGAGATCTTTCCGAGCTGCGACCGGGGATGAAGGCACAGACGGGTCGTCTGGATTCTTCGTCGATCGAAGTGAGCGATGACGGCAGCTTCGAGATTCTCTTCGCTCCGGAGAAGCCGGCGGGTCATACGGGAAATTTCATTCGCACCCTCAAGGTCGTGGGTCATCCCCATCCGACGGATCCCTCGATTCCGGCCGAACGCTATGCCAACTACGTGAGCGGTCGACAGCTCTTCAACGATTGGGCCCGCGAAGACGCAATCCATTTCGAGTTTCGCCAGATCGATCCGGAGGTTCCGACTCCCGAACCCTACACGCCTTCGAAGGCGCTCGAAGAGATGCTCCGTTTCGGCGAGCTGGTGAAGAACCAGATGCATTTCTGGAATGCATTCTGGACGATTCCGATGGGCACCTACGGCGAGCGGGAGGGCAGCATCCCCGGCGTGGCTTTCCCGCGCAACGCCTTCAACACCGTGAACGCGGCCTCCAGCGCGACGGCGGGCGGCATGAGCACGAATCTCTATGCCGGCGGAGTCGTCGAACTCGGGCCCGACGAGGCGCTGATCGTGGAGAATCGAATCAAGCTGCCACCGCAGTACATGGGCTTCCAGCTCGGCAATCTGTGGGGTGAATCGATCGAATACGCCCACCAGGTCGGCAGCCGCAACGGACATCAGAGCCACGTCGACGATGACGGTGTGATCCGGTACGTGATCGCGCATCGCGATCCAGGCATACACAACTGGCTGGACACGACGGGTCATCCCGAGGTGTTCATGTCGCCGCGCTGGGCCTACAGCGAGACGCCCGATCCGGATCAGTGGCCCGAGATCAGCGCCAGGAAGGTCGCCTTCGCGGAGATCGGAGAGCACCTGCCCGCCAGCACGAAGCGCGTCACGCCGCCAGAGCGGCGAGCTGAGATTGCGATTCGCCAACGCCACGTCCAGAAGCGATTTCGAGTCTTCTAGGTGTCGTCTTGATCCTCGACGCCTTTCGGCTCGACGAGAGAGTTGCCATCGTGACGGGCGCCGGCCGCGGAATCGGTGCGGAGATCGCCCGCTCCTTTGCCGAGGTCGGTGCATCGATCGTCTGTGTGGCGCGCAGCCAGCAGCAGCTCGACGAGACCGTTGCGAGTATCGAGGCCGTCGGCGGTCGCGGGTTTGCCCTGGCCTGTGATCTGACAGAACCCAGCAGCGCCGCGCGGGTGGTCGACGCTGCGATCGAGCGCTTCGGTCGACTCGACGTCTTGATCAACAACGCGGGGGGCGGTGGGCATGTGCCGACGCGCCACGCGGCCGACGAGCATTTCCAGGCGGCCATCGCGCTCAACTTCATGGCGCCGGTGTACCTGACGCGCGCCGCCGTGGCGCCGATGAAGTCGGAGGGTGGATCCGTCGTCAACATCTCTTCGGGCTATGCGCGCGTCGCCAACGTCGGATCGATTCCCTACGGTGGCGCCAAGGCGGCTCTCGAACAGGCGACGCGGATGATGGCGATGGAGTACGCGCCGGCGATTCGGATCAACGCGATTCGAGTGGGCGCCTGTGCGACCGAGAACATGAAGCAGAACCTGCTGGCGGCGCAGCCCGGAATCGGTGAGAAGCTGAACGCCTGGACGCCGCTCGGGCGCCATGGCGAGCCCGAGGACATCGCGCGCGCCGCGCTCTTCCTGGCCTCGAGCGCTTCGAGCTACATCACGGGAAAGATCCTCGATGTCGATGGCGGTGTCGTTGTCGAGCGCTCGGCGATGGAGCTGGTCGCTCGAGCTGACGCCCTGGCGCGGGACTGAGCGGGCGCTGATCATGGCAGCCACGGCGAATAGGGCTTCGGCCAAGCGATTTCGCGATCGCTACGGACCCTGGGCACTCGTGACGGGTGCGGCCCAGGGGATTGGGCGCGCATTCGCCGAAGCCCTCGCGACACGCGGGCTCCACGTCGTGCTGGTGGATGTCCAGGCGCAGGCGATCGCGGCGGCGGCGCGCGAGATCGCCGCCTTGCACCGCGTCGAGACCCGCAGCCTCGCGGCCGATCTCTCGGATCGCGAATCGATCGACCGGGTCCTTGCGCGAGTGGACGATCTCGAGATCGGTCTGGCGATCTGCAACGCGGCGATCGGACAGGAGGGGCCCTTTCTCGAGGAGCCCCTCGACGCACTGCATCGGGCCATCGACCTGAATTGTGGGGCGGCGGTCGCGCTCACGCGCGCCCTGGCTCCCGGCATGGTGGAGCGAGGTCGAGGCGGGCTGATCCTGATCGCGTCGGGGACCGCCCTCCAGGGTTCACCCAACTACGCAAACTACGCTGCGACCAAGGCCTTCAATCTATCGCTCGGCGAGAGCCTCCACTACGAATTGAAGGAGCAGGGTGTCGACGTGCTTTCCTACGTTCCGGGCCCGACCAATACGCCCGGCCTTCGCAGCAGCCTCCCGGGCCTGAAAGAGGGGGTCGAGGTCGGTTCGATTCGACTCGCGGGGCCGACGGCCGAGGCGGCGCTGAAGGCCCTCGGCGCTCGGGCGAGCGCTGCCAGGCAGCCGGAACATTCCCGACGACTGGCAGCACGCCGGCGGATGGCCGAGCTTGCCATCCGGGCGCAGCGTGCGCGCCAGTCGAACTGACCAGGAGCAGTCGGATGAAATTCGGAATTCGCATCCCCCCGCCGCAGATGGGTCCGATCGCCGATCCGGACTTCATCGTGCGTTATTCGCGGCTCGTCGAGAGTCTCGGATTCGAGTCGTTGTGGACGATCGACCATGCGCTGATGTGCGTCGAGTACGACTCGACCTATCCCTACAAGAAGACGGGGCGCACGCCGATTCCCGCCAATTCGGATATGCCGGATCCCCTGATCATGATGATGCTGATCGCCTCCGCCACCGAGCGCCTGCGGATCGGCACTTCGATGCTGATCCTGCCCCAGAGGCACCCGCTGATCCTGGCGAAGGAGATTTCGACCCTCGATCAGTACTCGAAGGGGCGAGTCACGCTCGGCGTAGGCGTCGGCTGGGTGAAGGAAGAGGTCGAGATCCTGAAGCAGAACTTCCACGACCGCGGCCGTCGCGCCGACGAATGGATCCAGATCCTGCGCGCTCTCTGGGACGAGGGCCTGTCGGAGTTCGAGGGTGAGTTCTTCCAGTTCAAGGCTGTCGTGAGTAGCCCGAAGCCCGCGCAGCCCGGCGGAATTCCCCTGATGATCGGGGGCCATAGCGAGGCCGCGGCGCGACGCGCGGGTCGCTACGGCGACGAGTTCTATCCGCATTGGTCGACCCGCGGCCCCGATGAGGAAGCGCTCGCAACGCTGATGCCGGTGATCGCGAGCTCGGCCGAGAAAGCCGGGCGCGATCCGGCTTCGGTGGGACTCACGCTGACGAGCACGAGCGATGCGAAGACGGCTTTCGGGACCGCGGAAACCTGCGCGAAGCTCGGCGCGGAGCGCGTCGTGGTGCTGCCGCCCAAAGGCGAGCTCGACGCAGCGCTGCCGGACGAGCTGAATCGATTCAAGGAAACGGTGATCGACCAGTTCGGCTGACGCGACTCCGCTCGCGCAGAGATTTACTAACGAGGAGGCAATCCGGTGGGCAAGCTAGACGGTAGGGCTGTGATCGTGACGGGCGGTGGGCGCGGAGTCGGCCGCGGCATCGCCATGGCGATGGCGAAGGAAGGCGCGCATATCGCGCTGGCCGAGACGGACCCCGAGACGGGTCCGGCCACGGTGATGGAGCTCGAAGGGCTGGGTGCCAAGGCAATCTTCGTCCAGTGCGATGTCAGCCAACGTGGGCAAGTCGAATCGACCGTCGAGCGCGTCGTCGCAGAGCTGGGGGGCGTCGACATTCTCGTCAACAACGCGACCGGGGCGCGTCCCGAGTCGGCCTTCCGCTCGCTGCTCGAGACCACCGACGATCAGATCGAGACGCAGCTGGGCGTCGAGATCTGGGGCAGCATCTTCTCGATGCAGACCTGTCATCCGCATCTCGTAAAGAGCGAGGCGGGGCGGGTGATCAACCTGTGCTCCGCAGCGGGGACCGAGCGAGGCGCGGGCTTCGCGATCTATTCCGCCGCCAAGGAAGCGCTGCGGGCCTTGACGGGTGTGGCCGCGCGCGAGTGGGGCCGCGACGGCATCACCGTCAACGCGCTGTGTCCGACGGCGGGCACTGCAGCGTTCACGCGCTGGGCGGAGGACAATCCCGAAATCGCTGCCGAACATCTGCGCAGCGTGCCGATGGGTCGCATGGGTGATCCCGAGATCGATATCGGTCGAGTGGCGGCCTTCCTGGCCAGCGATGATGCCCGATTCATGACCGGACAGACGCTATGGGTCGACGGCGGAGGAGTGATTCACGCCTGATCGGAGCGACCCGCGCGAGAGCGAGGAGGGAGGGATGAGGCCGAGTTTCTCGGCCTGGAACGCTGCGCGTTCTTCCTGACCGAAGAGAAGGAGATCTTTCAGGTTGCCCGGGGTTTGTGGTTTCGGGTGCCGCGTGGTCGTCGCGGATCAGGTCTCGAGATGGCCGCGTACGGCGTTGCGAGCCTCATCGATCCAGCCCTGGCTTGCGGCGTAGCCGAGCATGCCGTCGCAGCCCTCGCGCCAGCCCGGCCCGCCGTGGGCTCCGCCCAGGGCGTGCAGTCGCGGGATCGCGATCCAGATGTGCTCGTCGTCGCTGGAGAAAGCGTCCTCGCCGAGCGCAGCCAGGGCCGCGCCGAGATCCTGGCCCGGCGCGCGGATGTGGAAGGCCGTAAAAGTATCGGGTTCGTCGAGTCGAAGGGACCCGTTGGCGTCGACGTGGATGATCATGGTTACTCGCTGGCCTCCGTGATGACGCTTCTCGTCGCGCAGAAGCGTATCATGCCAGCGCCCTGGTCGCCGTGATCTGATCGGGGTGCCGCCCCACAACATCGACGAGTGCTCGTGGCGTGCACGCAACTTGTTAAGCGCGACCGCGCGCCACGAGTCTTCGCAAGCGACCAGGTCGATCCGGCTGGCCGTGCGACCAGGTGCGGATCGTCGGTCTCAGCCCTGCTCGTCCACAGCCGACGCCGAACCGGATAGCGACTCGCTCCGGCGCCTTCCGGTGGCGCGCCCCATGCGCCGGCCCCGGTCGCGCCGCTTCGTAGCAGACTCTGCGCCGCAATCCCGGAAATCCAGCCGGTCTCCCCCGTCCTCGCCATGGCTCGGGCGGGCCAGATCCGCGAGAGCTGGACGCCCTCCAACAAGAAACCAGGAGAGACCAGAAAAGGACTCCACTGTGAAGTGGTTCATAGAGGACAGCCTTCGGAGCTGCGAAACATTCTTCAGCGAGTGAGAAGAGGCGGTCTCGAATCCCTCGCCGACCAGCAGTCCGAGCGCCACCGAGAAGGCCGGCGACTCGCTCATGGCAAACAGAATGCCGACAGAAGGAGAAAACGAGATGATGAAGCGAAGCAGTCTTCGGTGTGGTTTGGGTGCCGCGTTGGCAAGTGGTGTGATCTACGTACTTTCGCTGGCCACACCCGCCGTGGCCCTGGAGCTGTCCGATACACCCTCGGCTCTGGGCCTCGAAGAGGCCAGGGAAGGCAATTTCCAGGACGCCGAGTCAGCGGCGCGTGGCAGCCTGGCGGTCGTGGAGCGCTACCTCTGGCCCCCCATCGAGTTCTCGAAAGGGGTCCCGGCTGCAAGGGCCAGCGTGGTCGAGTTGGCGCAGTCGGGCCCGGCCCGGTTGGAGTACGGGCTCTGGCCTACCACAATCCAGCCGGCTGTGTAACGGCCGGCTGAGGGGCCTGGCAAATCGCGGAGGAGGAAACCAAGGGCGAAGAGCTAACAGGAGCGCCCGGGACGATCGCCACCGCAGCGGGCCTGCATTGCGGCCCGAAGCTGTGCGATCTCTCCGCTCAGACACTGTCAGACACTGACTGATTCTGCGCGGGATGTGGCCGTACCCTGAGTGGTTGGGTGGCGGGAGTGAGAGTGGAAAGGGAAGAGCCCTGCAATTTCGGATGGTACCGATCGGGAGGACGCACGGGATGCGGGTCGTCCAGCCAGACCGAGGGATTCGAATCCATCATCGCGGCGGGTCCAGGAGCTCGAAGAAGCGTGGGAGCTGCTCGCGGCGGTCGGGTGGAAGGTAGGAGAAGTTGATGCCCCGGTCGGTGACCTCCCAGTACTGTTCCCTGGATTCGGCCTGCAGGGCTTCGCGGATGGCTCCGAGCCGCGGGCGGTCTTCGCCCCGCATGTCCTCAGCGATTCGGCGGGCTCGTGTTTCGTCGTCCGCGGTCAGGAAGAACGTCGCGAGCTGGATCTGGGTGCGGCGGACGCCGTCCAGGTGCTCTTTGTGTTCTCCGCCTTCGACCGTGCGATCGACCTCGAGGAAGCGGTCGAGGAGCGCATCCACCTCGTTGGGCAGCGTCTCGACCGCGCGCTCGATCAGCGTGGCGATGTCCCAGGCCACGACCTCGAGCAGGAAGGCCATGCCGAGCTCGTAAGCGAAGTCGCCGTACTCGTGAAGATGGGCGGCGATCCGATGCAGTCGCTCCCTGTCGCCGCGCGCGAGCGCGTCCTCCGCCAGGCCCCGATACTGGTCGCACACGTAGTAGGCGGTGCGCAGGTCGCCCGCGCGGAGCGCGACGCGCAGGAAGCTGTTGAAGAAGCGCACGGCGAGGTCGGGTAGCTCCGGGCCGTCGCTGGCGTGCTCGACCGCCAGCGACCGGGTGTTGAGGGCGATCAGGTTGCCGAGGTCGCGCTCCTCGCCCAGTCCCTCCTCGAACAGCGACAGGTACTGGCGCAGGATCTTCGCCTCGAGCCAGATTCGCTGAGCCTCGAGCTCGGCGACTGCCGATGGCGCGAGCGCCACGAAGTCGGGGTCTCGTGCCAGCTCTCCGCCGATCTCGAACCAGCTCGCCGGTAGCGCGTCGCGCAGCCGGCGGTAACCGCGCAGCACGTCGGCGAGCGCGTCCACACTGGCCAGCGCGATACTTCGGTCGCGGTGCTGGTGTGCTCCCCGCGCGACGTCCTCGAGCTCCTCGATCGCGTCGAGCATCTCGGCCCGAAGTCCGGCGCGGGCCGCGTCGAGGGCCTGCGCTGCGATGCGTGCGATTATGTTCCGCGGTGCCAGGAACCGGAACAAGAACAGAAAGTATGGGAGCAGCAGCAGGCACGCCGTCACCATCGTCATCGCCAGCGTCGGTGCAATGCGCGCAGTGGCGATCTGCTCGAGCGGCGCGGTCGACACCCAGAGACACACGATGGTCGTCAGCACGAAGAACGCCAGCACGATGAGGTTGGCCGGCTCGCGCACGAAGAGCTGCGTGATCCGGTGCGTATACCGGTTTGCGGCGAGCTCGACCACGATGGCGACGACGGTGATCGCGATCGCGAGCACGCCGGCCACGACCTCCGCCGCGTTTGCGACGCGGTCCAGCGCCGCGGCGCCCTGCAGCCCGCTGAGCCAGAGGTCGGGTTGGCTGAGCAGTGCGACCCCGCCATCGATCCCGACGGCGCCGATGACGAGCAGCAGCGCGAGGCCAAGCATCCCGCCGATCAGTTTCAGCAGCGTCATGTGCGCGTGCTGACTCATACGGGTACGGGCGTCTTTCGCATCGCTACGAGCATACACGCTCCGGCGCAGTCACGGTCGGCCCCGCCCTCAGCGCGGGATGGCGCGCGGGCCGCCCTGCGCCCTTCGAACCGATCGGAACGAGTCGCAAGGATCGCAGTCGCTGAAAGGGGCCTTCTTCGGCTCGTCCCCCGGATGGGTAGCACCCGAATCGGCAGGGGGAGTTCTCTAGGCAGCCAAGCCCCGTCGGCGAATCAGGACTACTCCGCCGCTGAAGAGCAGCATCCCGAGAGCCACGATCGTCGCGTTCGACGTAGCAGGGACCGGTGTCGGCTCTGGTGGAGTTGCCATCGCGAGCGTGCCGGCCGTTGCGCCCGACAGGCCATCCAGTGAGCCACCTGGAGCACCTACGAATGCGATCTCGTAACTGACATCGAAGAAGCTATCGACAGCGAACTCACCGCCTGACTGCGTCAACGTCGTGTGACCGGGGCTGCCCAGCGCAGGGTCTTCATCCACGCCAGCGGTGAGTGTGAGAGATGCGAAGTCCAGATCTGGAATCGCCGTGCCCACGAGGGAGACGATCTCGGTGTCGAATTCCTGAACGGGCTCGCCTGGGGTGACCGGAGCGGTGTGGATTTCTACGGGAGCTGGCACGTCGATGATTCGGCTGAAGTCGGAGAGCGCTCCGGTACCGGTTATCTCGAGGCGAAGGGTCGAGTCAAACGTCTCGATGTTGCCACCCAGGTTGCCACCAGGCGTCGTGCACTGTTCTAACGGCGCACCGCCATTGCAGATGAAGTCACGGTGGATGGCGCTGATGATGAGTTCCGTGCCGGGGGGGAGGCCATCGATGGCCGTGTGGACTTGTGCGGGGCTGAGGTATTCACATCCTTCGGGCGGAAGAGTGATGGTTCCCGAGCCGTTATCCAAGTTCGAGCAGGGGTTCGGTCGATTCAGCTCGATAATGCCGTCGGGAGCATTTCCGCCCGTCGTGTCATGCGGGGTGTTGGCATTCCACGTACCAACGCTGCCGTGCCCCTGAGTGTGGATGTACGAATGTGTTCCGCCTTGTGGAAACAGGAAGTAGAGGTTCGTGTAGGTCACGGGTTCGCCACTACTCCATCCCAGGGGCCAGCATCCGCGTTGTACCCGATCCAAGCGATCGGGAGTGAGCCGTTTCCCGATCGAGCGGGGAATGTGGCGATTATCCAATTATTCTCGGCCGCATCGTTGATCGTTACCAGATGCCCTCCGAGGGCAACGGCCTCGGCCTCGGCAGATTGCCATGTCCCAAAGTTGGTGGTGAGGGCGTAACTATGACCTCCATAGGCGTGCCACTGAAGAGCTGACGCCGCCTGCACCGGTAGCCAGGCGACCAACGAGAACACGAGCAGAGCCGTAGAGATTCGCATCCTGAACTCCCCCTTCTATCGAGTCACGTATCGAGTCAGATTCAACGAGAACAGGCGAAGCGAGCGCGGCCGCGCACACGATGCCCTTCCCCGGTCGTGAGCAGCCTCTCACGAAGGGAAGTTGCGTGTCAAGAAGAATCAACACCGACGGGCTCTGGGCCGCGTACCTTCTCCTTGCCCGTGATGCTCACGCTCGCCCCCCGCCGTCGTGCGAACCCGAGCCGTGCCCATCGGGCGAGCGAAGCTCCGAAGTCGCTTCACTTTGGCCACGGATCCGGAGCGGGTTTTCGCGGTGGTGTTCATGTTTGCACCACAGACTGGCGTTGCATCGGCTCGCAGACGCCGCGACTTCCTGAATCTCGCAGAAAGTCGAAAGAAACTTCTCGCTCAGTGAAGTGCTTCATACTCGCCGGCCCGGTTTGCGCCGCATAGTCCCCCGTATTGCGAGGGCGGTCCTGAGGAGCAGGAAGCCATCGCGCCTCAACGAGCACGGGGGGAGCCAAATTCGGGCGCCCCAGGACAATCGAGGAGAAGGAAAGATGGGCGGAATCATCGCTGTAGTATTCGCAATCATCACCATGTCACTGTTCTTCGCGGTACGCGCAATCGTTGGGGCCACGCTCGTGATCGGAATCGCTCAGCTCGCGGATGTCCGCTCGCGACGGCGCACCGAGCGAGAGCAAATCAAGCGGTTCGCGATGAAGCAAAGCAAGAAGGAGTGTCTAGCCGGCAAGGCGGCCTAGGCAGAAACCAAAGACCGTCTGGTAGCGAGAGGCATTGCTTCTCGGAAATATTTCGACGACCTACGAGGAGGAGCGCGCTCCTTGCGAGCGCCCGAGGCCGGGGCGAAATTCCTCATTCTCAGTCCAATTGTCAGAAGTCCAGTTAGCGGTGGTGAGGAGAACACCGCTCGAGATGACAATCCGCAATCCGCCGCCTACGTACACGAGGTTGCGCCCGGAAATTCTAGTTACCTGAAAGACACTAGAGCTCGAAGCTCGCAGTGACGGCCCCGAGCGCCTCGGGCCGCTCGAGAACAACGCGGCCGCGTCCGAGCTCGACGATTCCCTCGTTCTGCCAGGCGCGCAACTGCTTGTTGACGCTCTCTCGAGTCGTCCCGACCAGATCCGCCAGATCCTGCTGAGACAGCCGCACTTCGACGGGTCCGCCGACGATCGGTCGCTTCCCGTGCCGCTCGGAGAGCGAGAGCAATCGCTTCGCGATGCGAGCCGGAAGCGGCATCGTCTGACGATCTTCCGCGCGATCGGATAAGCGACGAACACGGCTGGCCAACACGCCTGCCAGGCTGAGCAGCTCCGTGGGTTCCACGGCAACCACCGTCGCCGAACGCTTCTCGCCATCGAGCAGCGCAATCTCGCCCAGAACCTCTCCGGGCCCCATCAGAGTAAACACGATGTCCCTGCCGTCCTTGCCGGTGGTCAAGATCTTGAGGCAGCCGGAAAGGATTCCATAGAGCTGATTGCCCGGGTCGCCCTTGTGACGCAGCGTCTGTTTGGCCTTCAGGCGTCGAGTGGTCGTCGCCGTCAGCAGCTGATCGAGCTCATTGGGCTTCATGGATGAGAAGATCGACACCTTGCCGAGCAACTCGAGACGGTCCATCGGATCCTCCTCGCTCACAGAGACGGCCATTTCGCATGGAGAAGAGTACACGCCGAAATCTCCGAAGCTGCAAGCGTCGAATTGATCATCGTCTTCGAGATGGTGACGAGTGCGACCAGAAGCGTCCGCTGTTCGGGGCGTCGAACCTTCACTACGAGGTCGCCGATCAGACGCGGAGCTTCGGCGCGGGAGGCAGGCGGAGCGAAGGAAGATAGTCCGCCGCAACGCACAGGCCGAGGCGCATCGTGTCACGGCTCTCGATACGATGCTTCAGGACCGGTGCCACGCCCGAGACCTCGGACGCATGGGCGAGGAGCTGAAGAGCGAACGGATGTTTCAGTTGGCGATCCTGATCTAGCGCAATGGGCTTCCCTCTCACTCCTGGTCGCAGATCGCAAGGGTCCATTGATGCGGCTTGGCAAGTGACTACCGGTGGTGCTGAGGATCGAATGACTTTCGCAGTCTCGTGGCGCCCGCCGTGCACAGAAGCCAGGATCGGATCCAGCGGCACGTTCTACCCGCCCTGCACGGCCGGCCGGCCAGATCGCGGCGAGCTGAACTGCGTCGAAGGCAGTATCGTATTCACACCCCCGGAAGCCGTGGCAGTGCGCCACGTGCTTCGCCTTCCAAGACTGGCGTCTCGGGGGAATGCACAGCGAATCGATTCGCAGGGAGCTGCTCGTGGCGAAGCGCCGTGACGCGATCAAGATGAGCGATGAAGAAATCTGGAAGTTCATCGAGACGCAAAAAACCATTCAGGTTGCCACGATCAACAAGGACGGCACGCCGCATGTCATGCCACTGTGGTTTGGGATCGACGCCGGGAAGATCGTCCTCGAGACCTTCACGAAATCACAGAAGATCGTGAATCTCGAACGCGACGATCGGATTAGTGTGCTCTTCGAAGACGGCGATGTCTACAACGAGCTCAGGGGCGTTGCGATCAAGGGGCGCGCCAAGCTGATCCGCGACCACGGCGAGGTGCATCGTCTGCATATGGCGGTGCTTGCGCGCAACACCCCCGAGGTGCCTACTGACGTCCTCGAAAAGGCGGTCGCTGCGATGGTGCCCAAGAAGACCGCGATCGTGATCGAGCCCGAGAGTTTCATCAGCTGGGATCATGGAAAGCTTGGGGGAACCTACTGATCCTCACTGCCCACCCGGGCTGGTGCTGCTTGCTCAGCCGACCCCGTAGACCGCGGCGGCGTTGTCACAGATCACCTTGCTCAGCACCTCGTCGCCCAGGGCGGCCAGCGGTGACTCGCCGATCGCTTTGCGCGAGTTGGGCCATGTGCTGTCGCCGTGCGGGTAGTCCGACGCCCACATCACGTTCTCGGCTCCGATCTCGGGGATCAGCTTTACGCCGAGGGTCTCTTCCTCGTAGGTGACGAAGACCTGCCTACGGAAGATTTCGCTGGGCAGCATGTCGAGTCGGTGGTCCTGCGTCTTGTCGTAGTATTTGTGATGTTCGTGGTCCATGCGCTCGATTACGTAGGGGATCCAGCCGAGCCCGCCCTCGCCCAGCACGAACTTCACGTTCGGCCGCTGCTCCAGGATTCCCGAGAAGATCATCCCGCACAGCGTCTCGTCGAGCTGCATCGGAATCACGGCGACGAAGGCGGCATGCGCCAGGATCCGAGCTGCGCTTTCAGCATGGTGCCCCGTGGCCCCAGGTGTGCGTGGATGGGAAGTCCGATCTCCTCTGCGGCGTCCCAGAAGGGGTGCCACTCGTCCTCGAAGATGGGCGCCACGCCTTCGTCCTGAGCGATGATGGCTCCCTTGTGCCCCAGCTTCGCCACGCGCTGGAGTTCCTCGCAGGCCGTCTTGGGATCGTGTCCAGGCAGGTGCGAGAGGAGCAGCAAGCGGCGCGGATCGACGCGATTGAAGTCGGCGGCCCAATCGTTGTAGGCGCGCATGCAGGCTGCGCGCAGCTAGGCGTCCGCGATCCGCATCTGGGTGGTCATGGGGCTGTAGATCACGTGGGCGAAGACGCCGTCGCGATCCATATCCTCGAGGCGGGTTTCGGGACGGCCCGGCCGAAAGCCGTGGTCCGCCGCGCCGATGTAGCCTTTGCCCTTGTTGCCACCGGGGCTCAGTAGATTGCCCTCCGCCTGCCAGAAGGGACCGTTCTCGGTCTCCACGACCCGAGGACCCCGGTCGCGAAGCGCTGTGGGCAGGCGCTCCTCGAAGAGTTTCGGGGGAAGCACGTAGATATCCATGTGATCATCGGCTGAGATGATCCGCTGATTGGGGTCGAGTGCCATGGCGTCATTCCTCGCGTTGCACCGCTAGATGGGCGCAGATCCGGCGGGTCCTCTCCAAACTAGTCGCGGAGAACCCGGTTTTCAATGCTCGCGAGTTCCGGGGGGGGGAAACTGCCGGTCGGAGCGGGGCCGGTCTCGGCAATGCGTCATTTCAGTAGTATGGTGAATGAGCGCCGCGCGGCTGTGGCGATGAGGAGACATCGTGACAGAAGCGCTTCTGCAGGGAATCCGTGTAGTCGATCTGGCGGCCGAGCCGGGCCAGATTACCGGCCGGCTGCTGGCCGATCTCGGAGCGGAGGTCGTCAAGGTGGAGCCGCCGGGCGGCGACCCGTTGCGCCGCGTCGGTCCCTTCATCGACGGCCGGCGCGACGCGGAGGCCTCGCTGCGCTTCTGCGCCTGGAACGCCGGCAAGACCAGCGTCGTGTGCGACGCGGATGATCCTCGACTCGAGGCGTTGCTGAAGGGCGCCGACGTCGTCCTCGACACCCCCGGCTGGCCGGGCGCGTTGCAACTCGATCCCGGGCGTGCACCGCAGGCGGTCTGGGTTCGCATAACGCCCTTCGGCCTGTCGGGCCCGCGCGCGGGCTGGCGCGGCTCGGATCTGGGTGCGATGGCGGCCGGTGGCAACATGTATGCCACCGGCTTTCCCGACCGCGCACCGCTGCGCTGCAGCGAGCCATCGGGCTACGCGCACGTGGGTCCGGAAGCGGCGATCGCAGCCATCAGCGCGCTGGCCTCCGGCCGGCCGCAGGTCGTCGACGTCTCGATCCAGGAGGCTGCGATCGTCTCGAATATGGGGTCTGTAGGGCAGTACGCGCGCGACTGCCGTGACCGGGGCAGTCGCGCCGGTGCCCGGATCGGCGCGACGCGCGAGATCTGGTGCTGCCTGGACGGTTGGGTGAGCTTCTGGCTGCGCGGCGGCGTGGCCCGGGCGCCCACCTACTGGAAGATGACCAAGATCATGGAGGCAGAGGGCGTCTCCACGCCGGCCTGGTCGGAGCGCGACTGGGACAAGTTCAACCAGAACGATCTGAGCGAGCAGGACATCCGCGACCTCGAGGCGCCCGTGGCGGAGTACTTCAAGCGTCATTCGATGCTCGACCTCTACGAGATGGCCGCCGCCGACAACATCATGCTCGCCACCGCCAACACGCCTCGCGAGATCTACGCCAGCTCGCAGCTGGCCGCGCGCGCGATGTTTGGCGCGCTGGGTGAGATCGAGCGGTTCCCGACGCGTTTTGCCATCGCCACGAGCGTCGACGAGCAGGTCGCGCCACTCGACGCAAAACGCCCGGCGCCCGAGCTGGGTGCCGGAACGCTGCCGGACTGGTCCGATCGGCAGGTCGGCAGCGCTGGGACAGTCCGGCCATCGGGGTCTGGCCCTGCCTGGGAAGGCACCCGGATTCTCGAGTTCGGCTCGGGCGCGGCCGGGCCGATCGCGTCGCGCTATTTCGCGGAGCACGGCGCCACCGTGATTCGCGTCGAGTCGCGCAGCCGCCCCGAGTTTCTTCGCACCATGGCCGTGGCGATGCGCAGCCCGCACGGTGTCGAGGGCAGTGAGATCTTCAGCGCCCTCAATATGGGAAAGCTGAGCGTGGCGCTGAATCTGAAGCACCCGGACGGCCTCGCCCTCGGCAAGCAGCTCATCGCCTGGGCCGATCTGGTGCTCGAAAACTTTGCGCCCAAGGCAATGCGCGGCTTCGGCCTCGACTACGAAACGATGGCTGTGGAACAACCCGACCTGGTGATGGTGTCGGCGTGTATGAACGGCCAGACAGGCCCGCACCGCAACTACCCGGGCTTTGGCTCCCAGGGATCGGCGTTAGGCGGCTACACGGTTCTGACTGGCTACTCCGATCGGGAGCCGGTGGGTCCCTACGGGACCATCACCGACTCGCTGGCGCCACGCTTCTGCGCAACGGCCATGGCCGCAGCCCTCCTCTACCATCGTCGCACTGGCCGGGGCGTGCACATCGACCTCTCCCAGGTCGAGGCGGCCCAGTACTCGCTGAGCCCCTGGCTGCTCGACTACGCCGTCAACGACCGGTTCCTCGAGAATATGGGCAACCGCTCGCCTCGCACTGCGCCGCACGGGGCATTTCCATGTCGGGGCGATGATCGTTGGGTTGCGCTGGCCACCTGGAGCGACGACGAATGGGCGCGTCTGGCGAAGATCATCGAGCTCGACGATCCATCGCTTGCGTCGCTGGACGTGCGAATGGAGCGCGTCGATGAGGTCGAGGCCCTCGTCTCGGCGTGGACGTCGGAGCGCACGCGCGAGGAGGTGTCGGAGCGTCTTCAGGCCGAGGGCATCGAGGCGGTGCCTGTGCAGGACTGGCAGGACCTGATCGATGACCCACAGCTGGCGGAGCGCGGCCATTTCGAGCGACTGGACCACGCCGTCGTCGGCGAGTGTTGGGCCCAGCACAACGGCTTCCGCCTGAGCGATGCGCCGGCCCATTATTCGCGACCCGCACCGACCCTGGGTGAGCACACCGATGAGGTGTTAGGCGGCATCCTGGGCCTGTCCCCGGAGCAGATTGCAGGGTTCAAGGAGAGCGGTGGCGTCGAGTAGCCAGCCGCCCGCGACCGCCCCCCGCCCCCCGATCGGGCCGCTAGCGGTTCGGCTTTTCTCCCTCGGCCGCGGCCTTGGCCATCAGCTCCAGACGCGCCAGGATCGGCAGCGGTTCTTGGCCGACGGCTGCGTCCAGCTTCTCGGCGATCTCCTCGACGGTCCAGCGGCCCTGCTTGGTCATCTCGCGCAGCTCGGCGGGCTGATTCCAGACCGCGATGCGGCCACCGTTGATCGAATAGATCTGGCCCGTGATGTGCCGCGCTTTGTCACCGAGCAGGAAGCTCGTCAATGGCGCGACGTCCTCGGGCTCGCCCATTTCGAAGCCGAAGGGCACCTGCCCGGACATGCGACTCTTGGCGGCGGGGGCGATGCAATTGGCGGTGACGCCGTATTTGTGCAGACCGGCTGCCGCGCTGCGGGTGAGGAGACGATGCCGCCCTTGGCGGCGCTGTAGTTGGCCTGAGCGACGCTCGCCGCGAAGGCGCCCGAAGTGACGCCGACTAGCGAGCCCGACTTCTGCTTGCGCATGACTGCCGAGGCCGCCCGGAACACCGTGAACGTGCCCTTCAGGTGTGTCGCAATCACCGGATCCCATTCTTCCTCGGCCATGTTGAAGAGCATGCGCTCGCGCAGGATGCCCGCGGCGCAGACGACACCGTCGACGCGCCCGAAATGATCCACCGCGGACTGGACGATGCTGGCGCCCCCCGCCATCTCGGCCACGCTGCTGGCGTTGGCCACGGCCTCGCCGCCCAGCTCTTTGATCTCGGCGACGACGCCATCGGCGACTTCGCTGGTCGGCTGCTCGCCGTCCATCGACACGCCGTAGTCGTTGACGACGATCCGAGCACCTTCTCGGGCGGCGTCCAATGCCACCGCCCGACCGATCCCGCGCCCGGCGCCGGTCACTACGACAACTTTACCCTCTAGACTTCCCATGACTCCTCCGAAGGCCGCTCGCGGCGGCGATGAATTGTTCTAGTGATTTTGCTTTTGAGACTGGGGCGTTGGAGGCTGCGTCGGACCGCGCTCGGCACCCCAGGTGCCGGCGACCTCGCTGTGCGCGGCTTCCGCGACCGGCAGCCTCAGGCCCAGGCTCCGGCCGAGGTCGATCGCTGCGGAGAGATCCTTGAGAGCGGTTTCGACGACCACCTTGCTGAGCGCAAGCCGTGCCCTGCCGTCCGGCGTGTCTTCGTTGCCCTCCCGCACGCTCGGCGCCGACAGGAAGCCATCGAGCAGATCGCTCTGCGCCTCGCTGTGGCGAACGATCTGCGCGTAGGCCGCGAGGTCGATGCCCGCTTCCTCGGCGACGCGCATGCCCTCGTAGATCCCTGCGACTTGCGCGAAGGAGAGCAGATTGCGCGCGATCTTGGCCTTGAGGCCCGATCCGAGTGGCCCCATGCGCATCACGAGTCCGCCGTAGGTATCGAGGAGCGGGCGGCAGCGTTTCATCACAGCTTCATCGCCGCCGACCATCACCGCGAGCTGTCCGCGTTCGGCCCCGGTGATATGTCCCGAGACGCCGGCATCGATCAAGCAGAAGCCGCGGGCGCGGGCGCGCTCCTCGACCTCGAGCAGCGTCGGCAGGTGGATCGTCGAATGGATCAGGATGTCGAGAGCGTCCTTGTCCGCCGCCAGCAGACCGTCGTCTCCACACACGACGTGGCTAACCTGCTGGTCGTTCAGCACCACCACCGCCACGACGTCACAGCGCTCCGCAAGCCTGCTGGGCGAATCGGCGACCTCTGCGCCCTTCTCGGCCAGGGCCGAACACGCGGCCTGATCCAGGTCGAAGACCACCACCTCGAGCCCGTCGACCAGCGCCCGCCTCGCCATCGCCCCGCCCATGGCCCCAATGCCTACGAATCCAACGCGCATCTCGATCCTCTCCTTTTGGCCGACCTGCCGACCTGCCGACCGACCTTCCGCCTCAGCCTCGTGTCGGCGGCTCGTCTCCTCGGCGGCGCGGTCGGTCAGCCGCGGGGCACTTGATTCTGGGCGCTTGCGAGCCGGTCGGCAATACCCGCGGATTGCCCTCTCTTTTCGAGCCCTGGGGCTCGCGATGGGTTCTGGCTTCGAAGCGTGCGAGCAGACGGCTCGGCGCACCCCGAACCCGCCGCACGGCTCGGCCGATCTTCGAACGCGATGGCAGGGGCGAATGCGCTGGGTTGTCGGCCTGGCGCGAGTCGTGGTCATCGCCAGGCAAAACGCTCCGCTCGCGAGACGCCCGGTCGCGCGAAGCCGGTCGGATGCGGATCGGTACCAGGGCGGGAGAGGGCATCGGCGCGGCGCCCGACATCCCGGCGCTGGCGGAGCTCGGCAGGGGGCGAGCCCGTCGGGCTCAATCCGCTCGCAGCTGCCGGTCGAAGAGCTTCCAGATCCGCTGCCAGCCGTCGTCGTGAGACGGCGCATCGAAATGCTCTCGGCCGCGATGGGCGAAGCCGTGGTGCTGGTCGGGATAGACCACGACCTCCAGATCGAGCGCGTTGCGACCGACCCGCTCGCGGAGCTCCTCGACGTGGGCCATGGGCACGTAGGCGTCGAGCTCGGCGAACATCGCGAGGACCGGGCAGCCGCGCTCGTCGAGGGCATCGATGGGATGCTCGGGGTGGCGCTCGTCGAGCTCCTCGGTGCGCAATTCTCCGTACCAGCTGGCCGCTGCCGAGAGCCCCCGGCAGCGCCCCGAAGCGAGGAAGGTGCACGAGCCGCCCCAGCAGTAGCCGAGCATCCCGATCCGCTGCCCCTGCACCGATGGATCCGCCGCGAGGAAGTCGATGCTCGCCTGCAGGTCGCCCAGAATCTGGCGATCTTTCAGGTTGCGCAGGAAGCTCAGGAGTTCCGGGTTGCTGATGTCCGCCGCCGGCGCCTCGCGACTGTACAAGTTCACGGCCAGCGCCACGTAGCCCGCCTGCGCGAGCTCCTGCGCGACCCCGATGGCGTGTGGGCCAAAGCCGCCGCCATCGTGGATCACCACCACGCCCGGGTGCGTCCCCGTCCCCAGCTCGGGCACGACCCGCTCCGCTCGGATTCGATCTCCAGCTGATTCGATTTCCACCGGCACCTTGGCTTCGCTCCGCTGGGCTGGGGTGTCTCGATTTCCAGCGCGCGTATTGTACGGCGTATTGCCGCGCCAGGAACAATCAGCGCGCACCCGAAAACGGGGCCTCCAGCTGCGTGACCCGCGATGCCGGACAGTGTGGCAAACAGTGTGGCAAACAGTGTGGCAAACAGTGTGGCAAACAGTGTGGCAAACAGTGTGGCAAACTGGA
>PVBE011934025.1_pt1 | contig 36563 bp, 45 predicted proteins | sample 1631181 | NCBI WGS metagenome assembly PVBE01 (sample SAMN08397723, study PRJNA350692) | Marine metagenome, whole genome shotgun sequencing project. | isolation source: water | place: Pacific Ocean | collected 2012-04
CAGCCGTAACGTGCCGACTTAGCTTCCCTGAGTCTGCGTCATCGTCCGGCCCAACGCCATCACCGACAGCGATTGCTGTGCCGTGATCTCCACAGATACCGACGACTTTTCCACCGATTTGCATGAGAAAATAGTCGCTATTAGCAGGTCCGGTAGCAGACGCTTCAGTCGGAACAAATCCACAGATCTCTTCCGTAGCAGCGTCAACGCGCTCAACCGTGAAAGCAGTACGACTCACCCAAGTCAGAGCGGAACAGCGGGGAACCGCTGCGCCATCCGCATTGAGAACAAGCCGATACGAGTTGCCGTTAGGCAACGTGAACACCGCACCCAGCGCATCAGTATTAATTTCCGTAGTACTGTGCGAGAGCGCGAGAGGTAATGAAGTAGCCATTCGAACTCTCCTTTCTAAGCGAGGTCTTTCCACGCAACGAACTTGCGAGGGGAAATGAATTTACAGTTTCCAAATGTACTGAGCAGAAACTTATATGCCAGTTGGTCTTCATCGAAAACCATCCGCCCCTTTACGATGTTGGGTTGCAGGAATAGCAACTGCATCGCATTCAGGTTGAGTCCATACCCATTGACCGTATCCGCCGAAGACTGTTCGTCTACCAAGGGGACATCAAAGTCCCAGGTAACGGGGATACCATCGATCTCGACATGATCACCGAAGCCCATCGCAGTCAGTTCCGCGTTTTTCGCCGAAGCGATAATGCGTTCACTGCCATCGATCGCGTTGAGGAGATCAACATACGCCGCTCGAGTAAGGAGGACGATGTCCAACTTGTCGTCGTGCGCGTAGGTGGAGTTTTTAATTCCAGTACGCAAACGCTCGACCGCGGATGCCGACCATGAACTGGTATTGTAGCCACTGTTGACGAGGACAGGAGACCAGAAATCGTATTCCGCATCTCCGGCACTACCCCCGTATGTCCCCTTCACAGAGGAGATACCAGCATAGGTGCCAGCGTTTGTGCCGACTTCGTCACCATTAGCAGTACCAGACTCGTTCATGATAGTGTCGAGTCCCTGGAACCGCTTCGTGTTCGCGGCCAGGTCACCATCGATGTAGAGTTCCGAGCAGAATCTGCGCCGCCAGGACGCTTTCATCCGATCCAACTTATCATCGAAGATGTTGACAATGGCTTCCTTGCCTTTGTTCATCAACCTTTCTTTCTCACTAACCGCGTCAGTCATAGTGTAACCGCGCCAGTCGATTGTCGCTTTTTTCTCAGTGACAATCCGCGAGAAGGAAATGGTTTCCATGTCACCATACCCTTGCAGGGCATGATCTTTGTAGCCAACAGTCCAGGAGTTCTGGTAGCTATTGGCGTTATATTTAATCCGTTTGCGTTTCTCAAGAAGAGCGAGCGCAACTCGATTTTGCACTTGTTCTTCATGCAGTCCCTTAGTCCACAGTTCTAGCGTAGTGGCTAAGACACGTTCAAATTCAGCCATTTCTGACTCCTATGTTTCAAGGCTGGATGTTATCGAGATCCATCCCCTCTGCTCGAGCAGCAGTTTCGACGAGTTCCGAGAAACTTTTCCCGGCGTGTCCACTGGTTGAAACACCTGCTTTAGAAGAGGCGCGATGCGGTCTTGACGACAGCCTGTCCTTTAGTTTTTCTCGGTCACGTTGTAGGCGGCGATTATCGTCCTTGACCTGACTCACGCTCCCCGCTGTACCACGAAGGCGAATGACCTCTCTCGCGAGATCGGCGGATGCTCCTTGGGAGAGCAACGCATCGAACTCGTCATAGTGACCATCCAGTTCCTCATGGTTTTCGCGGAGAAAGTTTGCCGCCGAGAGTCGGGCTTCGAACTGCTGAAACTTATTCTCTATCAGGCTCTGGACGACAGGGGTTGCCAACTCTTCCATCATCTGGGGAGGATTCGTGAACCACTTCGACCACTGGTCATCGTAGTACTGCACGAACTCCTGAGACTTCTGGCGATCCTGTTCGGGCAATTCTGACCAGCGGTCATAATCGCTGCGATACAGGTTCACGTTGTTAGCAACATCACCGTAAGAATGCGGTGGGTTCCACGCTCCAGGTGGAGGGGTTGCCTCTTCCTGTGCCTGGGCCTGCATCCACGCCTGGAACTGATTCCAGTGCGGAGACATCTGCCTGCCCATCGAAGCCATGTCATCTCTTTCGGAGATAAGACGTTGAGCTTCCATGTACCCTGATTCCAGATCTTCGACAGAATTATATTTCTCAGCATACAGTTGGGGGGATTCCTCTGAGTGAACCTCCCCATCGACTCCTGATTCCAGCGTATCCTCTTGATCGTTGACCAATTCTGCAAAGGTCTTCGTCTCGTAGGGGCCTTCGTCCTGAGTATCTACCTGCTGGGGCTCTTCTTCGACGGTATCCACAGGGGCATCGAATTCAGAGGTATCCCGTTGTTCTTCGGACATGATTTACTCCGTTAAGGTTTTCGAAAGTAGTTCTTTAAAGGAAGGATCTTTCACCTTCTTTGTTCTATTTCCGGGGTCAACGTCTTCGACGTTAATCAATTTCTTTCCCTGGGCTTCGGCCTTTCTTTCGGCCTCAGTAATGGAAGAGACGTTCGCGTTGGGGTCACCGGGGTATCTTGCGAGGGAAGAGATGTATTTGCTCTGCCCTGCTGGATGCCGGACGATGAGACCCGGTGCTTGTCCTGACTCTATGATTTCTCGTATGTTGTCGCTCACATCATTCATCCTGGTAGTTGTCCTTGGGATAGTGGAACTCCACCGGGTGCTGCGCCTTGCGGCGCGACTGCCGGGGGTGCTGCCGCTGGCGCGGCTTGCCCTCCTCCACCCGCTGCTGGCATCGGTGCCATTGGGGGTGGGGGTGCCATCTGTGGCTCGAGGTAGACGCGACGATCCGAAGGAACCATGTACGAATCGTAGAGCATGTCGAGGCATTCATTATAGATCGAGGTATCGATACCTGGCGGCAACTGAAGTGACAGCGCGCCTACTTGTTGCAACACCATTTCGGCTTGTTCAACGACCCATTCACGATTGGGTCTTCTCGCTGATCCCGCTTCGATCCGATACGTGAACTCTCGAACGATATCGATATTGTCATCGAGGGTTGAGGTATCTCGCCAGACGGTGGCCGCGGTGACAGGACTGATTTCTATTTGCGCTCCAGGCAGTGTGAGCATGACGGCAGGCCCAACTTTTTGAAGAGCCATCTGTACTTCTTCTTCTGTTTCGTAGTACGTCCCGGCGGATGGGAACATTTTCCTTCGCCGATCGAGTGTCATCCTTGCGCCTTCGTAGAGGATATCGATAGCGAACGCATAGATCTTATCTTTGCCAACAGCCTTTTCGATGTCGCCTGGTTCGAGCAGGAACCGAGCGAGCATCGCTTCTTTCCTCGCGGCTTCGTTCATCCAATGTTCGACCTGATCCGCCTTGTCATCGATCCGCGCTCGACTGTTCCTATCCTTTATGAGTACAGCCCTGGCAGTGCGTTCGATTCCTCTGCCGCTGGTGCCGTAGAGGATTTCCGCCATGCCTGATCGTTTCTCGAACAGGTCGATCATGAGTCGAAACATCTCTTTGAGATCTCCGGGTATGCCTGGATGCTGTAGCCAGGAGACGACCTCATGTATGGATCGTCCTTGCGCTCCGGTAAGAGATACGACTTCGAGGTCTCGGCCCGAAATTAGTTGATTGATTGCGTTCTCATCGATAGACGGATCGACACCAATGACATCTCGGCTGGCGTTCTTCGCTTTAGCCATCATGAAGGTTGCCAGGTAATCGATAGCGACTTGTTCTCCCATTGCTGGTTTCATCGGAGCGATGGGGTAAACATCTTCGGGGTGATTGTGCCAGGACAGAATGGAGTGAAACCATTTGCCGTCGAGGAAGAGTGGAGCAGGCCAGTCTTCCACCGCGAGGGGTTGGTCATGCCCAGGGGCTATAGCGATGAAGACGTTATCTTGTTCGGGGTACTCCCCGATCATCTCTCGGAGTTCCGGCGGAGCGTCTTTGCTCCGCATCCCTACACCCATCTTGGAATAGATTTCATACCACAGCACCATGTCTTGGCTTGTGGATTTATCCATATGCTTCTCATGGGTTTTGCTGGTAGGCATCGAGAAGTTGGATTTCCGATTAGGGATGATTCCCTTCGCCGTTTCCGGGAATATTCTTTCGACGAACCATGCGGGTTCGACACGTTTCCTCGCGATCCACCAGATATCTTTCATCCGTTTCGCGTCAGGATCGAGGAGTATATTTTCTACTGGTTCGTGCTTTGATCCGACGAGCCCGGTATCTCTATCGAGGGTTGTCCACAGAACCCCCATCCCTGAGATCAGCGCGTCAGTGATTGCGTCTCGACTATCTTGTTTGAGGCTGAGTTCATGTGGAGTGTAGTTAATATATTTCTCGAGGACTTTCGCGAACACTTGATAGACGAGGTCTTCGGTTCGACTGGTGATTGTGCGAACGGGGTTTGCCTGATAGAGGATTGGCCCGAATATCTCGACCAGTTCGAACGTCAGATTGACTGTCATCTGCGCCCACTTATCTGTCTTCGCCCAACCCGCGCTCTCCGCTTCGTCGTAGATGAAGTCGTGCGGTCCTGCGTAGAACTTCAGGATCTTCTCCCTATCTTTGTCGAAGCGTTTCGCTTTCTTGCGTTGTGCGGCTTCGATCAATCTCGTCCAGACCTCTACGACCTGTCGATCAACCACTTTCTTCTTATCGTTATCAGCCAAGCGTCAATCTCCTCTTTGGCCGAGTCTTCGCCTTGCGATCCCACCGCTCATCAAACTTTTTCATTTCGTCATAAACACTCATGGGTTTTGGACGCAATCGATCCCCTCGGTCTTTGTATGGACTAAGATCCATGAGCATGAGCCCGATAGCCATACTCATGATTCGGTCATCATGTTTTCCTCCGACAGCCATCCACTTCCTGGTATTTACATTCCAGGCGAAGTCTTCCATCTCTTCGATGAATCCTTCGTCGTAGACTTGCAGCATCTTTTGTCGTGTGACCATCCGCAGGACATCGAGCATCTCTCGTCTGGTTCTCACGTTTGTATTCCAACCAGGCCGAATAGCTTTCCCTCTGGGGCTATTGATGTCGCGATACCAGAAGATATTTGGGTATCGCATATGGTGTGACAGTCTGCGACACACTTCCGGGTTGCAGTTGTTTTCTGGCGCGATCTGCGCTTTGTTGTACCAGAGGCCCATCCTATATACCTGATCGGTCAACTCATCTGAGTCTACGAGGCAGTGTATGGAGGCAACGGCTTCCACGTTGGATTGTTTCAGGACATAGCCGGAGTGATAGTCTCCTCCGGGGATTCCTTCTGACACATCGAGGCTCAGTATGTATTTCTCTCGAGGAAGCGGTTTTTCCCAGATACTGATACTGCCATGAACATTGGGTTCGAAGATGGGGAACCCTTTGCTTGTGATCCCCATATCACCGACGACCTTTGGTTTCCTCACCATCTCTCGATAGTGTTGTTTCACCTCTTCTCCGAAGAATCTTTTCTCGGAAACGGCGAAGCAGTCTTTCAGCGTTGTGGGATAGTATCGATTCCACGTAGCGACATCTCCGCCGCACTTATTGTTTATGCACCATCGTCGGTAGTTAAACTGTTGATCGGTGATCCATGTCGATGTCTTCTCATAGACATCCGAACGAACATACTCTTCCTCCTGAGTAAGCGTCCACCCCTTGTCTTCAATAGGTCTTGAGTATTTGCTGGTGATGTACCAAGGAAGGAAGAGTACTTCGAAATCGTTATCACCTTTGAGCGCTCCTTGCACCATGCGATAGAAGAACTGTTCTCTACCGTTAGCTGTGGATTCCAAGATGATGGAGGTATCCGCGTGATCTGGGATTGAGCTTGCGATAGAAGTCCAAGCCTTCCACGGGTCTTGTCCCTGATCCGCCCAGTTAGCGCACTCCGACCCATGAAACATGGTGGGAGTTGTCCCCTTCGCCAATGCATCCCCCGACTTCGCGGTCAACACCATGTACTTGGAACCGTGAGGCTCAACATATTCCATCTCGGTTTTAGCCGAGTACTTGAGTGGGCGTTGCATGTTTAGCGGTAGGTAGTCATAGAATCTGCGTGTCATCTGAAAGATATACGAACTGGATTCTTGATTATGGGCGACGACTGCGGCTTCCTCGTGATCGAGGCGAAAGAGTTTCTCGAAGAAGAGCGCCTGTACTAGTGTGGTAACTCCCTGTTTCCTTGCCTTCGGGATTATGAGCCTAACAGGCTTTTTCTCCTGTCGGTGCCTCAACAAACTCCGGCAGATCGCCCTCTGAGCTTCGTTCAATTTCAAAGGGATTATCTTCTGTTTCATCGGAGAGGAAGTCGTCTGGTGTTCCTCGTCCTCCGCCATTCGCTCTTCCCCCGATATCTTCAGATGCTTTTCGATCCACAGCGCTGGATCTTTTCTCGCGGCCTGGGCTAATGATAGGATCTTCTTCTGATCCATAGAGTGCGAGATATCTCTGGAGGTCATCATGTGCTTCTTCGACATTTACCACTCCCCCGGATGCATCTGCGTTTATCTGGACGTTCACCTGATTTTCAGGAGTTTGGTTATCCATCTTCCTCTGTGCCTCGAGCAGTTGAACCTGAGCGTTGAGCGCAAGCTTCATATAATCAGTCATGACCTTAGCGACCTGAACCATCTCTCCGACCTTGCCTTCTGCTCGAGCTTTGTCTACGAGTTCATCCATGAACTCCCTTGCCTTCTCAGGTGTAGCCACAGCCCAGGCGGAGTCGATCTTGTCCCGAAGGAAACCTACATTCGCTTTAAGGGTATTCTGTCTTTTGGCGACAGCCCCCTTCTTCGATTTCCTTAACAACGGAAGTACCCCCCCTTGGGTCTAGGTTTAGGCTTTTTGGGTTTCTTCTTGTATACCATAATAGAACATATAACAAGATATAGTGGGTGTGACAATAAAAAATCCTCGCACAGTCGCATGCGACTCGCACGACTCAGCCGTGTTCCAGAACCTTTTGTTCTCTGAGCCAAGCGCTGAGTAGTTCTCCGAAGTCTTCTCTCCGCATCACTACCATCCAGGGATACCGATCCTTCTTCACCATCCCCAGGGGGATCTCACACTCGAGCGCTCCCCCCTCCGCGTCAGCATAGGTATCCCAGACCCGAACATTCTTCCCCGATCTCGCAGAAACGCAGAGCATGTTCGGTAAAGACTCCCCATCATCCGCCCACCTGTGCGAGAGACCCCCCACCCCCTGAGTCTCAGGAATCCTACTGATCCACTCCTCCACATCATTCCTTATATCCATCTCCCTCCTCCTCATCTCTTTCCTCCAAAATCCCAGAAATGCCGCCATTACTTACACTTTCCCCTTGACACGACCCCTCTGGGGTGAGAAATTGGTAAAATAAAACATATACGCACCGATAGTACCGCAGTAGAGTGAATCACTAGGATCTCTCACACACAATTAGCTGCCCTATCCCCTCTAGTCGATAAGATAAGAAATTCTTATCTATCAAGCAATAAAAACTCACAAAACACTAGAGATGCAACACTTATACCACTAGTCTCGACGACTAGGAACCCTCGGGGAGATTGGGAGACGGGGATAGGCTGGGCAATACCCCCCCACAAAGGGGGGATTTGCCAGCCCCTCGGCAACGATACAACAGAAAAGGAGCAATCGATGAACTGCTGGCACTGCCAAACCCCACTCATATGGGGAGGCGACCATGATATCTCAGACGATAACGAAGAATTCTGTATCGTCTCGAACCTCTCCTGTCCACGCTGCAAGTCCTTTGTGGAGGTCTACTACCCAAAAGACCCCCCCAGGGAAAATTGAGCGAATTTTTATAGAGCGACTAGAGATATAGGTGACCCTGGCCGCGGGGGGAGTGGGAGACGACATTCCTGATCGGCCCGCCTCGGATTTCAACCCCTCAATTCCGATCGGATCGGCCCGCCTGGCGCCGATACCACCCAGAATCCTCTGGAACCTGCCCATCCAGACGCTACTGATTTTCCCTTTCCTATAGAATACTTACTATAATTCGGAAAATTGTTTTTTTGTTTGCAAGGGGGTGGAAATAGCGTATGCTTTCTCAAGGTAGCAATTGTGCTACCTACGAACGATTGACAATTTCATCAGGAGAGTAGCAATGAAGATCGTAATCGATACAGATCAGATCGCCCAGATTCTTGCCGATATGACCAAAAAGGTTAGGAAGATCCTCGGAAAAGAGGAACCTAAAAAGTCTATCTTGCGACACAAACCGATCCCGCTTCACATGTTCTTGGAGTGTGTTGACCTTTACGAAATCAAGAAAGGAGCTCCCGTCCTCAAGCGAAAGGGCTCACCATTCACGGCAGGAATGGAAATCGAACCGAATACTGGACGATTCAAACCGATCGACGGAGAGGAAGATCCTCTTTACAAACTGTTAGACGACAGATAGAAAGAAGAGCCCCAGGACTCAAGATCCTGGGGTTTTTTTTTGGTGCTTGACAGGGTGCGGCGCTTTTGCTACCATAGGTGGAAGATCGACCATTGGGTCGGTCGGGTTACAATTGACAATTGAAGAGGAGTAGCAAAATGGACGTAGAACAAACGTGTTACAACGAACTGTCTCGAATCTTTCCGCCTATCGATCTGGATGACATCCACACGAACCCTGAGGTTCGGCGGAAAATTTCCAAGCGGATTAATCAGATCCGCCGAACGATCCGGCCCGTCAAGGTCACTTACGACACCTTCGTCGAGTTCACGGGTGGCATCGGTCACCCTGGGGTTTGCATGGGATGCCGAGACGTTGAAGAGTTCATGTACTGTGAGCCTGACGCCGAATGCTATCGATGTGAGACTTGTGAGACTGGGCTCGTGTTCGGACTCGAGCAGGCTATGATGCTCGAATTCATCGACATAGTTGAATAGAGAGAGAGAGGAGGAGTAAAATCCTCCTCTTTTTTTTATGCTTGACAAGCCGTTGCACATTTGGCATAATAGGGGTGTAAGGTCGATCATCGGGTCGATCGGATCGAATTGACAATTGAATATAGGAGTAGCAACGATGGAAAGATATAGTTTCCAGCCGAAAGGTAATCGAAAAACCCAGATCCCTACGACAAAAACGTCTCGGATTTCCTGCCCCAAAGCCTGCCCGCTGATCGATAAGTGATACGGTGAAGGATTCTACCAGCGTGGCTGGTGGACTAGGGTCGGAGAAATCGGGATGTTCCTAGGGGCTCTACTCGAAACGCTCAGGGAGAAGCTCTCACCCGATACGGTTTGGCGACATAACGAAGTCGGCGACCTACCAAAACAAAAGGGTACTGAGAAGATCGCACGGCGTAAAGCTTTGAAGATCCTTGGGATAGCGATACCCTTCACGTTCTCACATCATGAGATGTTGAAGGGTAGCATTGCCAAGTGGAATCGTGAAACGATCAAGATGATTCACGAAAAAACTAGGGCAACGGTCAACCTTTCGGCGAACAATCCAGATCATGCTGATCAGTTAGCAGATCTGGGGATCGCCCCCGTAGCATGTCTTGGCCCCTCGGATTTTTCCGGGAGAAGTAAGACCCCCAAGGGGCGATCAATGATCGCATGTCCTTCGACCTACTTCGAACTGGGGGAATATTCCTGCGCCGACTGCGGCGGGAATGGTCTTCCACTCTGCGCCCGGCAGGATAGAAAAGAGATCATCGTCTTTCCTGCGCACGGACAGGGCAAGAAGCACATCAATGAAATGCTCTCGGATGTTTGAAGTGATGTTTGAAGATGGCACCGTCCTACTCTCGCCCCCTCTAGGCATTCCACCTAGAGGGGCAGTGAGAATGGAAAGCATCGATACTCGTGATGCTTGGATCGTTTCTGTTGATGATTTTGGTAGGCGTCAATGGAGATCTGAGCATGGGCCGAGGGAGTAAAATCCCTTGGCCTTTTTTTTTCTTGACAAGTGGTGGCGCATTTCATACCATGTATTCACTGGCCAATCGGGTCGGGTTAATTGACAACTTAGAAGGAGCAACAAACCAATGGTTTACAAGACGATAGAAGAACTGTTGAACGCCGACCATAGGCAACCCAATTCCTGGGTGAACTATGAAGTGGTGGAGGGATTCGAGCAGGCCGACTGTAAGCGGGACTACCTGTTCAGCCTAGCAGACAAACTGCTAGATCCGAGGCTGGAATGGCGAGGGCTTCGGGACTCCGACGACCGTAGCTACCAGCGGATGACCGCACTGGTCGAGGGGATGCAAGAGATGATCGAAGACTTCATCGCTGAGGTGGAAGAATCCATCGGGCAGGGAGAAGCAGAACTAGATGCTGAAAATGCCTGGATTCGGAATGCCGAATACGACCCTGGACATTGGGTCGTAGGCGGTGATGCCTATCGCAACGACTTATAGGGATCAAGGGGGACGGTGAGAAATCGCCTGACCTGGCGAGCTACTCCGCTCGGTCAGGCGCACCCCCCCTTTTTTTTATCCTTGACACGGGGCGCACGTTTGATACAATAGGTGCATCGGGTCGAACAACAACAACAACAACAACGAAGGAGGACTGATGGCTAACAAAGACAAGTGCAAAGGATGTAGCGGGTGGGGTGGGGTTCATGTACGAGGTGGGCCTCAGTGGACGACATGCCCTGCGTGCCTGGGATCTGGAACTACCAGACAAGACAAGCCCCTCCCTGGGATGGGCGTAACGAAGGAGGACTGATGAACAACTCATGCGGAGGTCGCTATCAGGATGGGCCTCAGAAGAGACACGTTAGGTGCGGGAGGTGTGGATCGGTCTCTTACGATCATTGCGAGGGAGATACACATACTGGCCCACCCGCTACACCCCATGTTTGGGGCAAAAACCTATGGCAACAACAACAACGAAGGAGCAAGCAACAATGAAGATAAACATCACACCAACCTGGACAGCCATCATGCCTGCCATGATCTCTGCCCTACAGCAGCAAGACCTGCCGGACGAGAGCCGACAGGCAATTCGGGTCGAGTTAATGAGGCTCGCTCGGGCCGCCGACCTCGTGAAGGGGTGGAAGGAGCAATTCGAGAGTGAACTGAGGAAGGAGCAACAATGAGCGACCACCTGACTATGACGGAAACTCTAATCAAACGAGAGGTTCTGATGAGTTTCTACTCTGCCGATCACAACGGCATCGAAGCGTGGCTGGGATATCGAAACCAGACATGGGATTGCGAGGACATAATCACCAAGGGAGAGGCAGACCAGGCTATGCAAGAGTTCGCCGCACATGCCGCCAAAGAGATCTTGCTGACGCTCTCAGGTTGCTGTGAAATCCCCGAAGACTTCCTCGAAAATCTACTTAGCAACAAGAAGGACAGATTTGAACCAGATCCAGATCGGATACAGATCCTGTGTGGGTGTGGGTGGGGAAATCTTTTGTACGAAATCAGGGAGGGTGACCAACCCCAGTGTCCACAGTGCGGTCACCTGTTCCCACCATATGAGAAGGAGGACGAGTGATGACATACGTACCGAAGCTCACACCGTCAGAGGCCGAGAACCTGCGGGTACTGCAAGAGGTGGGGCTAATGTGTTGGAAGCAAACCAAGCATGGACTCAAGCCCCGTTGCCGCCGGGGGGAATGTGCGGCTTGTGATTCGCTACGAAAACCAATAGAGGAGGACGAGTGATGATCACAAACCCTAAGAGATGGATGACCCTGGATGAATTCTTCGGGTCGAAACGATCACGATGGGACAATCAGGCGACAGCAAGAGCCTACCTGGCGGCACCGGATAAAAACCTATGGCTGGCGAAGTGGTTTTACCACAACCTGGAGTTCGGTCACTATCACCCCAGCGCTGAGGCCGAGATGAAGAAAGCGTATGCGCTGGTGGATAAGCTTGACTGGTTCGATGAGTTCCTCAGGGGTGAACTCAGGAGGGAGTGGGATTGCCGGGAGATGGCAACTAAATGCCTGAGGATGAAGCCTGGAGTGTTGAGTTGGGGTCACCAGCAGTTAGCGTTCTGCGAGGAGTGGATCTGCGAAAGCGGAGGCGCCGACCATCCACAGTACGAGGACGCTCTCGACTTGATGATGGCAGTCTATGCCGGATGGGAGGAGGCTATGCGACAGGAAGAAGAGAGGTCGCTGTACCTGAAACAATTAAAAGGTTCTTGACAGCCCCTCGGATCGTTTGGTATCATATGTTTACGATTAAGGATCACACACAACGACAACAAAAAAGGAAGGTAGACATGAAGAAAAGCTCGATCATGCTGACAGACGACAGCTACGCTGCGAAGCGTGAGCAGGTGCTGGCAGTGGCAACGCCTACGGCAACCAAGACCTGGCAGCCAGTGGCAAACGCTGAGTTGATCAATCGGGTTGAAGATCAACTCGGGAACCGAGGATTTGAAATCGTCCAGACCGACTATGCGCTGGCGAAGAAAGACGCTCAGGCGTTCATCGTCTGGCACCTCGCCAACGAGAACCGAGAGGACATGAGAGGGATGCTTCTCGCTCGTCAGTCTCTCGACAAGTCTCTCTCAATCATGCTCGCAGGAGGCACGAGCGTGGCTGTCTGCACAAACCTCTGCGTCTTCGGCGCTACGGTCAAGCATGTGCGCAAGCACACATCCAACGTCATGCGTGACCTGCACTCGGTCATCGAGTCAGCGGTCGATGGCATCCACCGGGCGAACATCGTGGGTAACACGTTCTCTCGGCGCCTCGTGGACACACCCGTCGATGAGGTTGAGGGTTACCGCACCCTCGGCGAACTGGTAGGGCGCAAGCTCATCATGCCGAACCAGGCGACCATTGCCTATCGGGACTGGCAGGATGCACGGCATCCCGAATTCGAGGATCGGAATGCTTGGAGTCTCTACAACTGCGCAACCGAGGGGTTGAAGAAGAGCCGACCGGAGGTGCGAGCCCAGCAGCACTCACGCCTGACCTCTGCCTTCGTCGGGCTCTACGACATCCCCGTACCGGACAACGTCTGGACTCAGAACTAAACCCAACCGCCCCCTCTCCCTGGAGAAGAGAGGGGGCATCCACCCCACTAAACTTACACGCATTATAACAATCAGGAGAAAGCAATGCTCACAAACACGACGACCCGCACGGAAAACATTCTACAACTCGAGGCGATCGACAACGTCACAAAGTTTCTTTTCAATGTCAACCCGTGGGATGTATTCAAGTCCGTGTATGGTACGAATCACACCCAAGGGTACGGAGAAGAGAAGGTGAAGCTCATCCAGCGGGGAGTCTCCGCTCTCTGGCCTCAACTGGACAAGGGGCATAGACAGCGCTTGCTCGACGCTGCGAACCATCGCTACCGAGACGAGAAGCTCGACCCCCCAGTGAATCTGGGACAGGGGGTGACCGGGTGAGTAACAAGCGGATGACGAAAGAGCAGATGGCAGAGGTCGCTGGGTGGGGTTATCGTGCCGCCACCAGGGAGGGTGCCGAGATGATACTCGGACGATTCCCGCACTGGCCCGGTGTAGAACACGTATACCAAGACAAGGGTAGCATCGGGGTGATTCTCAAAAACGGTCAGGAATTCACAATCAAAGTCTCAATACCGAGACAAAAAGGAAAGGACAAACACAATGGATGAAGCAACCCAGGATGCGCTGATGACACAACTGCTCGGCAGGCTACTGAGCGAATCGCTCAATGCCGAAGGAGTAGATGCGCCAATGGCAATCACGACTCTCGTTGCAGCGACCGTAGCTCACGCTCGCCACACGCTGCTCACTAAAGACCAGTTCGTAGAACTATGCGGTGACGGATGGGACAGGGCAGGGGCCTGCTCCGAATTCTCGATCGCTAAGTTCCGGGAGCTTGGCCTAATCAAACCCCCGGCAGACCCGGAAACATGGACGGAAACGTGGAAGGAGGCGCAGTGATTGACCGACTCGTGGACATCGAGTCAGTAGAGGGAGGTCCGGGTCAACCGGACTTCCTCTTCGTCCGATCGTCTGCACACAAGATGACCAAACCACTCACCCGAAAACTGCGAGAGGCAGGCTATCGATTCGGATGGCACTGCGTCGATGGGCCGACGAGGGTCGGAGGGTGGGCAAAGATAATTAACAAAACAGGAGCGAGCAATGAACGAGATTGAGAGACATCAATTGTCATGCGAGTTTGAAAATGCCCGGAGAATATTCGAGCGCATCGAGGCGCTCATCTGTCCGACGAGCGAATCTAATTACCTGAGTCAAAGCGAAGCGTCTGCTGCACTCGGTGTGTCCAGGCACACGCTTGCACGATGGAACGTCCCGTCGATCGTCTATGGACGGACGAGACGATATAGATGGGACGACCTAGTGATGATGCATAGAATGAAGAGAGGCCACGCCCCAACAGCCACGACCAACAACAACAACAACAACAAGGAAGAGGAGGCAACATGTTCTTGAACCAGAAACAACTCAGGGAAGATATAGCGGATATCGTGATGGGAGAAATAACCCGTTCGGAATCTATACCGCGATCGGAATGGCCAGACGAAAGTAGGCGACCAGTACAGGCGCACGGACTGTCACGGCAGCATTGGAGGGCGGCCGATAGCGAATATTGGGGCGCTGCGCTGTCGCTCTCGGACAGAGTAGCCGAAAGAATCCTCGAACAATACATGCTCGTTCTGCCAATCGAAGAGGAGGTGACGAATGACTAACTTCTCAGAGACGAAAGGGCTGGCTATCGACTGGACTACTGATGCGATGAAGAGATCCTTGGCCAAGACTATTTGGGTGGACACTCGCAATGGACTCTGCTACTCGAAGTTCAGCGAGGTACCGGAGGATGTGATTGGACACTGCGAATGTGTCGAGGACATCCCTCCTGGCCCCTCACAGAGCGACCATAGAGGCAGAATCAATTGGATCATGCGAGTCATGGCTGAGAAGCGGTATCGAGTAGACCTGCTCCAGCAGCAGCAGAAACTGCAACTTCGACAGGTCAAGGCAGACCTGAGGTCATTCGAGTATCTGTTCGGAGAGGAACTCGAGGAGGTCGCTCGGCGAGACCTGGAGGAATCCGGCAAGCGCACATTGCATCTCGACTATGGGACATGCCGTCTACGATCGAGTACGAAGTGGGTCATCGAAGACCAAGCCAAGCTCCTCGAACACTGCAAGCAGTCGCACCCTGATGCCGTCAAGACAACCGAGAAAGTACTCGTCTCGGAACTGCCGAAGTTCGAGGTCGGATGTGTACTCCCCGGAGCGATCCGAGCGAAGACCGAAAGTTTCTCAATCTCAACTAAACTGAAATAGGAGGTAGCAATGAATGAGTTAGTAGTCAGAGACAGTGTGGAAGTAACGACAGTGGAAGACCCCCTTCCACCCGCACCTGCGCTAATGCCACAGAACACGTACAACGGAGCGAGTCACCTCGATGCGTCGAAGGAGGAGATCGAGATCCTCTGCCGCCCTATCGATCCGGCTACTGTCTCGATCAGGCCAGATGGAATCGTCTATCTGTCCTGGACACACATCAACCGCATTCTGAGGGAGGCGTTCGGTCTGTCATACAGTCTCGTCCCTGATGGCGAACCGCAGATCAACGGACGAGAGATCACTTGGTATCATCACCTCTACGTGCGTGGATGCTACGTTCGTTCGGCCTATGGCACATGCAATTACTCACCAAACAATCGGACGATGTCATATTCAGACGCTGTCGAGGGTGCGCATAGCGATGCACTGAGGAGATGTTCGAAGGGCTTGGGCATCGCATCTGAACTCTGGGATTCGACCTGGATCAACGAGTTCAAGGCTCGGCACTGCGAGGTGGACGGGCGTGGGAAGTGGCGGCGCAAGCGCATGGCGGCGACCCTGCCCAGGCCCCCCGCACCCGCACCCGCACCCGCACCAAAGGGGAAACCGAGCAACGGGAAGTTCGCTCTGCAAAGAATCCGGGACGACGAGAAGAACGGAGGCGCTTGGCTAACTGGGATCAAGGCATGGGGTGGAGGCGACGACACACTGTCGGATTGCACATACATGGATGCCCTTGGTAACACGACAGCCCGATCGATCATGCGGCGCATGGTCGCTGGAGACTACCTGCCAGCAGATTCCTCTATCAAGCAGCGCATCGAGACTGTCCTTGCGGCGAGAGACAAGGACAAGGCAGCGATCAGGGAGAAGAAGGCTGAGTTGAAGGCGCTGATGGTTAATGCCGGGGTGAAGAAGCGCAAGCATCAAGACCTGGCGATTCAATCGGCGAGCGATGGCAAGTACACAAACTTTCCATCTCTTGACAAGGCGACCGTTCCTGAGTTGAAACGCATCACCGAGCGCTTCAACAATTCCGGGGCGCCCTTTCCGGCGGTCGATTTCGTAGCAGACAACCCACCAAGCGGGACTGCGGCAGACATCCAGGATCGGATGATCATGGACAATCTGCCAGAAGATGAGGACGAATGCGAATGAGTTCGCCAACATCCAGATCGCTAGCCCTCCTCCGCAAGGAGGGCTGGCTGGCTCAAACCGTCGAGCAGTTTGTGAGGTTCCCCCCACCGGGACACCGCAAGGATCTGTTCAATATCATAGACATACTCGGCATAAAGAATGACGAGACCATCGGAATACAAGCGACGAGCGCTAGCAACATGAGCAGTCGAGTCAAGAAATCAATCGAGTCAGATGCTTTGCATGTTTGGCTGGCGGGAGGGTCGAGGTCTTTCGAGGTATGGGGATGGAGGAAGAAACCAGTCAAGCGTGGCAGCAAGCGCTTGGTATGGCATTGCAACAGGAGGATTATAAATGCGACTGATATGGGAGAGCGAGGATCTCATGAGAGTAATCGAAAAGAATCCTCTGCCAACAACAACCAAGAGACTGGCCCGGATCACGGGTCTGCCAAACTGGAAGACGAAAGACCTACTGGACAAACTGCGTGAAGAGAGCCTCATCCTCATGGAAAGATATCGGTGCGGGTATACAACTTGGTATTGCCTCTACGGGACAGGAGACCAGCATCGAGAACTGATGAGACTCTTTAGCGATGGGCCGAATCCATACACTGCGTATGCGAGTCGCAAGGACAAAGTACTTGATTCACTGAGAGGAGAAGTGATAGAATGAATTCCAGAAGTTGCTACCTTCTATTGTTGTTAAGCCAGCCCTTGAGGATTTTCGTCATCCTCGGGCTGGTTTTTTTTGTCGCCGGATGCAGCGCACCTGTCGAGATCATGAACGCAGAGTCAGCAGCGAGCAGGCTCGAGGACGCATGGCAACGAGCAGTGAGCGAGAGGTTGATGCAATGGAGTCTCGAGACAGAGGCAGCATGGGACAGGGAACTGTCCGTAATCCTTAAGTCACAAATAGAATTAAACTCGGTGGACGGGAAGGTCGATGTCGATTGGACGATCGACATGCTGTCCAAGCAATCGCAGGCAAGGGAAGACAACAAGCGACGACTGGATGCCGAGCGAGATGCCGACCAGAAGTCGCTGGCGGCATGGGCAGAGGCGAGGAAACTGCGAGCAGCTATCAGACGGTGGATGCAAGCGGGACAGACTGCCGAGCAGAGAGAAGAGATCTACAAACTAATAACAGAGGAGGTTGCAAAATGAACGAATGGACGATCAAGAAGACACTCGAGATAGTGCTGCGCATGACGAGGGAAGAACTCGCAAGCGCAGTCCCCGACGAAGGCAATCCCTTTGCCAACGCCGGAGCTAACGCTGCTCAACATCTCGATGCAGAGCAAGCCTACAGGCAAGTGCTGGATGAACTGGACGAAGGCGAGATCGAACGGATGCTCCAGTCGATCAACGCAAGAGCATGGACGAGCGAAGAGTATCATCGGGTCGCAACAGTGATGGTTGCGGCGGCAAAGAAACTATCAACAATAATCTGAAAAAGGAGTGTAGCAATGTATGTATATCTACCAGTTGAAACTGTGACTGGAGCAGAATGCAAGGTCGGATTCTTCGACCCGAACGGAGACTTCCATATCGAGAGTTTCCATTGTGATGCCGAGGGAGCAGCGCAAAGAGTATCATATCTCAACGGAGGTGGGCCGCCCTGTAGGCGACGAGCATGGGATAGCTCTGACATCACATGTACGGAGAGCGCATGATGCTGTCGTGGACGATCGGCCCAACCGAGAAGATCGAACTCATTGAGTTGGCGAAGGCAAGGCGAGCAGGAAAGAACCCCGCATCCACCAGGAGACGAAGCGCTGAATGGAGTGATATTAGCCTGGAGATTCTGGGCCTGCTCGGCGAACATGCCGTAGCCGAATGCCTCGGCAGCAGGCTACAGGACTCCCAGAGATATCGACTCATCACTGGATCGACAGGTGATGGAGGCGTGGACTTCTGGTATCACGATGGCACACCAATCGTCGTCAAGTATGGTCATCGATGGAAGTCACGCCTCTACGTGGAAGAGAGACCGGGGGATACGGACGAGGCATGGGTTGACGTACCGAAGAACTCAATACTGATGCTCGTACACGGTCGATGCGTGAAGAACAAGTGCATGTGTGAACATGACATCTCATCTCCGAACAAGGCTATAGTTACTTGCTTGGCCGGATGGATCGGCGAGAAAGATTTCCGCAGTCGATCGAGGAAGAGTGACTTCGGATACGGAGGACGTTATTGGGTCGAGTCCAGCGAGCTATCAGATGCAAGGGAGTTAATCCAATGAGAGCAGACGACCCCCTCATGACAAGAGCAAAGGCATTCATCGAATGGTGGCAAACCGAATTGAAGAATAGGTTTGGCCTGAGCTATTCACCGAACTGGCGAACAGATCCAGAGAACATCGCTACGATGTTGAAGGACTTCGGGGCGAAGACGCTGCATCGAATTGCGATGCAGTACATGGAGAACCCGAAGAAATATTCCTCTCGTGCTGACCTGACGCTGGGAGTTTTGTTCCGCTACCGAAACAACATACTCCAGAAGATCGACCTGGGCAACGACCCCCGGTCCTCGACCCCCGGATCTCTTCCACCTGCAAAGATCATTACGGTCGGCAAGCATACGTTTGTAACAAGAGGCCGCCCACGCTGGGCCGAGCATCAGCACTTGATCCAGTGGAGGATTGACTACGTGAGAGATCGGCTCGAGCGCTGCAACTTGACAGACTACGACCGGGAGTCTTACGAGAAAGACCTGGCATGGTTCGACTACCTCATGCAGAAAGTCGAGGTGCCAGAAGCGCAGTCAACCGTGAGTCGAGCAGACGACATTGTCAACGATGTCAACGCTGCCCTGAAGCAGGGGCGCCTTGGGGTCTGAGAGGCGACCTGCGCTTCCCTGGCGCACGATATGCTTTTGAGGGGTATGGGCCTGCCTCGGCGGGTTCATGCGCCTCATCGGCTTCAGGCTTCGCCTTGCCACCCTTGCGCAGTCGCTGGTACTCACGCATAAGAGCAGCGTCCTCGGGCGGCATGGAGCCCCGCTTAAAGAAAATTTCTAGCTTGCCTACGTTCCCGGATGCAAGCTGAGACCGAAGCCATGACTCGATCAGCTTCCGCTTCTCTCGCTCGCGATCAACCGTTGCAATCTTGATGCCTGTCGAAAGTGAAAAGACCTTCGAGACCCACCCCTTCCTGTCATCCAGCGCTTTCGACAGCACGCCACCGTATCGAGAACCAGGGATTGAGCCTGCGATCGGGTGATACCACTGAGGCACCTCATACCTGACCTCACCATCCTTCGACTCCCGGCCAGTCATAACGCCTGTTGACTCGAACAGTTGCTTGAGCCCTGGCACCGTCATCCACGAGGGGGCTCGCCGATAAGACCCCAACTCAGTACCGAAGAATGAGTTCCGCTGAAGCGCCGACTCGACGAAGAACTTGAGCAGAGGATGCAAACTGGAGACGACCCCTCGCTCGAAGGAGCGAGCATGAATGCGCCCCTCCTTGAACAAGTGAGGGCCAGTCAGCAACTGCGAGACATCTTCGTGGATGACCCCGAAGCTTGTGAGGAAATTCATGTTCCCGTTCTTGTCCTGGTATAGGGGTATGGCAACCCGCTCGCCGATCCAAGCTGGAACGTAGTGTTCATCCTCATCCTTGACTCTCCCCTCAATCTTGCCGAGAGGCATGAATGTCCTTGGTCGCTCGACAGCCTCGCGCAAAACAACCGGGGTAGTACCCAACCTGAACTTCGCAAAGGGGAAAAAATCGCGCAGGAGTCTCTCTTGTGAGGAGAGCATGTCGTAATCAATATGCGCTCGCTGGGTTCTCCTCAATGAATCTGCATGAGAGAACCCCTTCGACCGCAACGAGGTATACGTATTGATTCGAACTGTATCTTCAACATAGGTTGCCATCTGATGAGGCACAAAGTTTGTGCGCAGGTTCATGCCCAGCCACCCCTTGAGCTTCTTCGCCTTTTCCGATATAGGCATGCCACGCATTTGCTGCTTCACATCCCACCAGAACTCTGGTCGCTGCTCAAGATTTCTGCGCAACAGTTCTCGCGATGCGAAGTCGGAACCGACGACATGCTTACGCATGTCTTCGGCGACAGAGATTGCCGGAGTGTTTCCAATATAGATCCCCTTGAGTCTGTCGGCGGCAGATGCCTGCCCCTTGTTCGGCCTGACTCGAGCAATGTGTTCCCGGAATGCGTTGATCGCATCGACGCGCGACCAATATGCCTGCCCCGCACGACCTCGCTCAGTCGCTCGCCGGACAGGCTTGACCATATGACGAGTCAACTCCATGTCATGCAATATTGCGAAGACCCCCTGGGTTGCCTCACCCCATCCGAGACTAGGATCCATTAACGTCTGGATCACGGCACCCGCAAGGTTCCGACCGGAGAAAGCGAGGAACGGAACGCCGAGAACACCAGTGGTCATCGACTCTTTGATCCAGCGATTCACCGCTGCGACATTTCGGTACTTCCTCGGTGCTATTCCAGCCAGAATCTCGTTCATGTATATACGAGACCCAGCGACTTGAGCCCACCCGACTTGCTCTATGTCTGATGGACGATGCACTTGCCCAAGCGGCAATGCCACATACTTATTCCCAGTCCCCCTCGCCGCCTCTGCCTCCTCCTTGATCCAATCGGCCAATCGCTTGTAGACATCATCCGAGGCAACGTCTTCCCAGTGGTCATCGATCGCACTCATGAAGCGAGGTTCCAGCGTGACCGACAATCCCTCATCCGAAAAATCGGCAGTCATCGAGATGATCTTCTCGTCACGAAGCGACTGGAGCATCTGCTTCGTCGTTCCCTCGTCCACCCCCGACCTCTTCGCTCCACGAAGAACTTCCGAGACTAACACCGGGCCAGTCTTTCTCCTCTTGGCATCGGTGGAAAGCGAGGCAACAGTATCCAGAACGACCTGGCGAGAAACATATCCCTGCGCTGCGGCTTCCGACTTAACCTTCGCCGCCTCTGTTTCGTAGCGAACGGGTCGCAACTCCGTCCCCTTCGCCCAGGTTTCGCCCTTGACCCGGTGAATGATTCTGTTGATGTCAGCATCCGACCACTCGGCAGGCCCGATCGTCTCGACCAAACGCCGAAACCCCAAGCTATCCACGCCCTGCGGAAAATCTTTCACTGCCTTCGGATCTTGCAGTACGTTCTTCACTCGCTCGACTGTGTATTCTTCCCAAAGCTCGCGAGCCTTCTCGCGTGTCGGAGGCTTCGTCATCTTTAGCTCGAAGATATCCTCGATGTCCTTCGGCACTTCGACCCCTCGTTTACGAATCTTGCCGACGAACTCATCGAACCAACCAACGATCGCCTGGAAGATTCGATCGAAGCTTTTCCTCAGAGGCTTCGGGACTCCGGCGAGGAGCGACCAATCTTTCTTGCCCTGGGCAGAGTACTCCGAGAACAAGAAGTTATGGAACCAGGGGCCAAGTTCCCTCCCCTCTGCGGTCACATGCGAGCCCGGAGCAGCAGTCTGGTATACCTCTCGTTCCGAACGTGACATCCTCTGCCATTTCCCCTCCGCTTCAAGAATATCGGAGGGGGAGAAGTCAGACTTCCTGAACTTACCGAAGCCGATATCAGCACGCTCCATGCGCTGGATGCGGTTGCCCCATAACCACTCACTGAAGAGATCAGCGAACCACTCGTCAGATGAGGCTGAAGCCTTTCGCTTGGACTTGGGCAGCTTCATCCACGCTTGCTCAACGAGAGCGCGATCTGCGACCGTCATCTTTCCATACCAGTACGCATGAGCGAACTCGTGAGGCGCTGCCTTCGCAAACTGGTCGAGGCTTGGAGAGGAAACTAACGCGACAATTCGGTTTACGTGATCGTAGAACCCAGCGAATGATCCATCGCTCTCGAACAAGCGCTGATGCACCTCGCTGTATGCCGCATATGCCTTCTTGCTCTTGTCCGGTGTGAATGCCTTGAGGGAGATGCCAATAACAACATCGTCCGACAGGACATCGAGCATCGTGTTCGCAACAAGCGCCTCCTCTGGAGTCCAGACCCCAGCCTTCTCGGCTCGAGCGATAGACTGGCGCATAGACGAACGATAGTTCGCAGCGGTCTTTGGTTTCTTCGCTCGACGCGACATAACCCCCGGCAGATCAACGTGTCCTGGCCAACTCTTGCCCAAGAAGTTTTCCTGACCGAGAAGATGATATCTCGGTTGCAGGTGAGCGATGTCTGCATGGTTGACCGATCTCGTCAAAGCAGGGAGCCCACCCCTCATGGATGAGGGCAGGCTACCATATCTGCCAAACGCAATCATCTGGTACTCATCCTCTAACGCTACATCCTCGAGCGCTCGCATGAACCTCGTAAATTCTCCACGCAACTTCGGGTCTCTTGCCAAATAGTCGATGCCCACGTTCTTGCTCCAACGTGCTGGAGTTACTAACCCATGATGAAAGGGTACTGGTTCGAGAAGATGCTTCAGTATTTTCTCATGTATCCTCTTGAGTCCGGCAACTTCCCCTACGGGTACATCCTCGATCAACTTGTCCAGAACTCTTCTCCGAATGTCATCGGTCAACGGCTTCGTTGCGTCAAGCACCTTTCCTACCTTGACGAAAACCTGATTGACCGCACCCCTCTTCGTGCCAGCCTTCTCGGCTCGAGCGAAGTCTTCGGTGAACAACCTCATCGGGTCACCCGGTTTCTCCGCTGTGTACAGGACAATCTCTTCTCCCTTTCGGGGGCGACGATACGCACCTGTTCCCTCGCGAGTCTTTTGCGACTGCGCTTGAGCCTCGACAGACTCTTTCCTGAGCAGAGAAGCTTCCTCCATATCAACAGCATCGTTTTGCCTGCGAACTGATTCCGACATGGTCTCTCGCCGAGGTGCCTCCTTTGCTGCCTTCTCTCGAGCAAGCACCTCGTCCACCTCCACACCCGATACCCTCGAGCGCAACTCTGCTCGAGTCGTCACATCGGGCGCAGAGTCAATAACCTCTGACGCTATGCCTGCTCGCTTCGCGAGATTCTTTCTCAGCGCTTTTTCCTGGACTGGTGTGAACTTTCCTCGTCCACCCGGTATCTTCGGACGATCCACCTCACCCATGAACTTCGTCATGACCGAAGTCATGGAACCTAACCTCGGCAGGTTCGGATCTCTCAAGGTTGCTTCGAGGATTTTCTCAAACTCTGCCCTCGCTTCGGTCTCAGCCAACTCATAAGCCTTGCCCAGCCACACCCTCCCCAATTCCGGGTCGCTGCGCAAGACATCCTTATCTATCTCCTTGAGTTTCTTCGCCCAAGCATCGAAGCCAGCATCGCCAGGAATCAAGTTTTTGCGCAGAATCTTCTGCACTGCCTTCCTCTTCGCACCGAGACCAACAGTTCGCTTCATCTTCTCGAGATGAGGATCTTTAAAAGGTTTCTTGGACTCGACCCCCTCTTTCAGTTTGCTGACAGTTGCCGTCAACTTTTCGATCTTGTTAATGTCCCTGACATTAACCCACTTAACCTCCTCGCCCAACAAGATGCTGACTGCCTCGTCAATATTGGCATTACCCTTGCCCAGATTTTGCCCCTCCAGGACAGCCACCAACTGCTTCTTGAATTCACCCCTAGCAGTGTCCACCTCTCTCTTCGTAACCTTCCTTGCCTTCTCCTTCTTGACAACTCTTGCCTTCTCCTTCTTGACAACTCCTGCCTTCTCCCTCTCTGCCACCCTTGCCGCAGTAGCTTTCTCTCTCTCCGCCGCCCTTGCCGCAGCAGCTTTCTCCCTGGCTACCTTCGCTTCCTTCGTCTCGATTCGAAGCGGTGCCTGGTGTATGCGATGCTCCGCCTTCGCCCATCCCCGACCGATCTCGGCCTGACGAACGAGTATCCTGTAAATCCTCCACGCATCAGCGTCTGTATCCCTGGCTATCCTCGTGGACATCGAACGCAATCGCTTCTTCGAGAAGAATGCTCGCTCAAAAGCGTAGCCGCGGATGTTCGCAAGTTCCGCGAGATTAGTCTTCAGCGCAGCACCCTCAACATGCTTGCCTATATCGATCGCATGTTTCTCAGTAACTGCCGGAAAACCTTTCGAGACCATCTCCTCTAAAGTCTCATATCTACGACTATCAGCGAGCTTATCCTTGATGGGATGAGGAGCAGGACTCTTCCCGGAATGCACACCTCGCTTCAGCAGCAGATCCAGAAGTGGGTCGGAGAACTGTCTTGGTTGATACATCTGGGTGTAGACATTCTTGTGCAGATCCATCCAGTCCTTGGCATATGAGTCCCATCGGCTTGCCATCCTTGGTCGCATCCGAGTGGGAGTCTCGATGTATCGACCGGAACCCTCAATCAATTGCCGCTCGGTTCCTGTGAGATAACCCCGAATGATGCTTTGGTTCTGCTCTCGAACCTCCAGCATTCTGGCCGAAGGCTCGCGAGCTTTGGGAGGCTTCGGTCGCTTTAGCTCAACGAGACGCACTGGTTTCACTACCCCCTTGAGCTTGACCGACTGGGTCTTGGGGTAGAACGCTTCGACCTCGTACCTCTTGCGTCCCTTTGCGCCGCGAACGACAAGATCTCCTCGCTTCAGGCTACCGGACGGAGCTTCCGCTGCCACATCGGTAACGAGTCCTCGCCTGACCTGCCTCATGTCCTCTATTTGCTGACCCGCCTCATCCACGAACCGGAAGCCATCTTCATACATGTTCAGAACAAGTTCATCCCAGTGCGTCTTCGCGAACTGAGGTATGAGGTGAGAGTACGGAATCGTCTTGAACATCTCCGAACGCTCGACGATCGTCTTCATGTAATTCCGATAGAACTGTTCAGCCAACGCAATCTGTCGTTCGACCTTCGCGTGATCCGACCCCTTCGGATATAAGTTCTTCTTGCGTACAGTATCGATAGTCCCATCGACAACATACCTGCTAATCTCGTCGTCGATTTTCTGAGTGATGAGGCGAGGGTCGAGTCCTTCCTGCCCCCCCGAAGACAGCCACTTTTTCCCCTCCTCCATCAACTCAGATATGTATTCACTGTTCGACTTGACACCTGCCTCTGCCTGCTTCGCTGTAATCTGCAATTTGTCTGTCATGAAAGCGAACTTCTGCGCTCCCATTATGTTGAGTATTTCGTCCGACAAACCAGTGAAAGCTTCGCGAACAGCTTTCTCCCTTCTCCGAGCGACAGAGAGGGACTCGCTTCGAATCTTGCTGTCGAGATCCGACATAAACGACTCGAGTTCCGTTGTCATCCGGCGAGCTTCCGCACGATGCACATCGCTAACCGGAACCCCCCTGCCCTCTTTCAGCGCGAGACTGGAAGCAACCTCTTCAACTTGCTCTGCTCGCGTGAATGCCTTGTACGACGACCCGAACAGAAACTTTTGCGCGACCTTGGCCCAAGCGTTTTCTAATGCGAACTCCGTCTTGCGAGCCAGCCCAGGGTTCACTGACTTGACCCCCCTCCAGGCTAGACCCGGAGCGGTGATCGGCCAGACAGCAGACCATAAGCCGTGAGGAAGATCTGCCTTGTACAACAACTTGTCTGCCATCTTCGGATAAGACGCGATTGCCTTTCCCGCTCGTGTCCCCCGAAGACCTGGCAGCATTGCCGTATACTTCGCGACTGTCGTAAGAGGCCAGTGCCTGCCGAAGTAAATTCCCCCCGCTTGTAGCTCCCCGGATGCCTCGAAGAGTGGCAAGACTCCCCGAAGCGTCTCCGCAGTAAGCGGCTGCGCCCCGGCACCTCGACGGTATTGAGCCGCAGCAGAGCCAGCCTCTTCACCAACCTGGAAGACTCGATGATAATCCATCGATGGCAACTGCGCTCGATTCCGAACGAGATTCTCAACGGCATTATCCCCAGCCACCCGGAAGAGACCATCACGATGCAAGATCCTCTCCAGCGAGCCGAGACCATCGGGCAATTCTTGCGCAGCTTTCTGCCAGCCAGCGGCATTAGATCCTAGATCCGACCTCCAGCTACCCCCTTCCTTGAACACCTGATCCATCCTCGAGACCAAGTCGTCCATCTTCTTCGCTGGAGCAGTCTTCCCCCCCTGGAGAAGAGAGTCCCTCTGCCGGACGAAGCTGTCTCGCATTGCCTCCAGCAACTGAGGTGCTTCATGGTCGATGCCCTTAGCGAGAGCGACCCGTCCCGGATTGGTCAATGCCATTTGGTCGCGCATAGCGCGAATCCACTTCCGAGATGCCGCACCCGCTCGAGTCGCAGTTGCCGCGCCACGAGACACCTTCGCCGCAATCTTTGCTGAAGATGCTGCGGCACTCTTCAACCCCATTGTCGGATCGAGAGCGAGACCCCCCGCTATGTCCAAAGCAATTCGCCAACCAGAACCGTGCGCTGGGGTAGGCACACCGAAACGATCGAGGAAGTCGCTCATGTAAGGACGCTCCTCACGCGTCGAGACACCAGCGTCCGTTAAGTCCGTCCACCAACCCGTGATCGGGTCTAACGTAACCAATCCTCCCGCCACATCCACTATGTTCTTGGCCGCCGAAGGAAGTCGAAGCGACAGAGTATTCCATAGGGCATGTTCGACTCCGCCCAAGGTTCTCTCGAGACTACCCCAGAAGGAGTATTCTTGGCGCTTGCGCAGTCGCTGGGCTATCTCCTGACTCCAAGGAGATGGAGGGGGGGTGGGGCTGACCGCCGGATCAACTTGCCTTTGCCGAGCAAGCGGCCCATGCAACCAGGGTGAGTACTGAGACTGCACATCATAGGCAGACCATCCCCCCGGCGAAGGAACACCTCCTGGATGTGGAGGTCTCAACCCCATTGCTTACATCGCTTCGTATGGGGAGGCAGGCATCGCAGGCAATGGGCCGATCGGCTCAGACCCCTGCATCGCTTGTTGAGCGATCATGTCTCGCAGAGCCTGTTCTTGCGAACCGATCTGCGGAACCCCTCCCGCACCCGGAGGTGGGGGTGGCATCATAGCCTGCGGTGACATCCCCACCTCCGGTGGCATCCCCATCATCTCCGGTGGCATCCCCATCATCTCTGGTGGCATCCCCATCATTTCCGGTGGCAACGGAGGTTGTTCAACGCTCTTGACGGTTCGCCCCAGACTGCTGGCAGCAAGCGCTGTCATCACATCGTCCAACATCGGCCCAGCAATTTCTTCTAATCTCATAACCAAACCTTTCACCTTGTTCCAGAGATATCTGTTACCAGCCTTTTCTCGTTCAGAATCCTCAGTAACTTATCCATTACGCCGAGAACGTCCACCTTGCCGACCCCCATGCTCATCCCAAAATCTTTCCCCGTAACGTCCTCCCATGTTTTCTCCACCCACTCTCTTGTAATCTTGTGGCCTTGCGCGCTGTAGTCATGCACTCTCTTGGCAAACTTGCGTCGATCATACTTATCAAAAGGTTGACCAAACTTAGGAATAAACTGGGTGAAAGTACCTGTTCTGCTGAAGTTAATATGCCCCCCGTGGAGGAACCTCTGCGCCCAGGGGCTAGTGATGTCATAGGTCTTGGGCTCATGCGCTCCCCCTCCAGTCGCGATTCTCCACTGCGTCCGAATTCGCTTGAGACTGCCTGGACTATGCGTTCCGATCGTCTCCAGCGCTGCCCGATAGTTCTCGTCCTTACTCAGCACAGAGAGGATCATCTTCATTGCCCGATCCCCCCCCTTCTTACTCCCTTCAGGATTGAGGGGATGACCCTTCTTCATCACTGTCACACGCATGGACTGGAGAGCTTCCGAAAGAGTTGACTCTGGCTTGTCATCTCTGTCCTGGGAGTGTTCAACAAAGGCTGGCATCCAGTCGTGTGCGTCGATTACTTCCATAATCTTACCACTAAGCGACTCCGCCTGCCGATTGATCTCCTGGGCCTCTACCGCATTTTTGGCTAGGGGATCTGTCATACTATCAATCTGAGTCTTCATCTTATTGTATTGTAACTTAGCCTCCGCAAGGGCTATCTTCTCATGCAAATCTTGCAGTTCTTTATTGTCGAGTTGCTTTTTCTGCCGCTGGATTTTCCCCATGCGAACTTGTTGCGCAATATCTATGTATTCACCTGCATGCTCCAGTTCCCGCCGCTTGAGGTCGGTTTCAGCTACCATAATCTGTCTTCTCTTATCAGCATAGGACACGAATTGTTTCTCTGACATACCCCCGACTCCTGTTGCCATTTCCCGGAGTTGCTTCTTGGCTGTTTCGATTGCCACTTTTCTTGCTTCAAGCCGTTGCTGCACTGCCTCTTTTGACCCATGCTCCTGCGCCGCTAACTTCGCAATATCCTGCTGAAACCTACTCGTGCCAAGATCTAATGTTTTCCTTTGAAGATCCAAGATACCCATTTGCCACCTCCTCACCTGAGCCGCCTTCTCTTCATCGGATGAATTTTTCCATTTACTCAGTATACTCTTCGCCTCTCTCTCGCCGAAACCAGCAATATCCGCTGCCAACTCCGCAGAGAAGTAACCACTTTTCAATCTCCTTTCGTACTCTTCGCGCCGCTGCGTATACGTCAGACCCCTCGAGGCTATACCTTGTTTAGTTCCCTCTTTTGTCAATCCATGAAGTTCCTCTGTTCTCTTCTCCGCTCTCCCCTTCCGCTCCTCTTCGGCCTTCTTGCGTACCTCCCCCGCAAGGATCATCTCCCTCTCTTCGGCATATCGATCTGCACCTCCAGCGACTCGAGCCTGGAGGTAGGGCATACCTCCACCCATCAGGATGCCATGCTCTCTGCCTGCCTGAAGATTCAGCCGATCTGCCTCGAGCTTCGCTTGCCACTCAGCCTCTCGTGCCGCTAGCTTATTGGCCTGCATCGCGGATTCCGTTGCCGTTCGCTCGCGCTGAACCATAGACGCAGTGCGAGGTGCGTCAAACTTCGGGCCTTGAGTTGTCAGATTCCATGCTTCTACCATCGTCGTCTCCCCTAAGCCGTGTACGGTCTGCTAACTCCACCGTAGAATTTAGATTGCTGCATAGTAAACGGTGCTGCCGCCGCAGTCCTGCCGCCAATTGCCCCTTGCAACGCACCTGCCGCTGCCAGTTGGGACTGGAGATTAAGAAGAGGGCTCTTCTGCCTCGCCAGGGTTTCCCCCGCTGTCTGCATTTCGAATCCTCTCTTAGAAATGTCGCCAAGCCCACTTGCCATAGCACCGGACATTGCGCCTGCGCCTGCCCCGACGAGCCCCTTCGCTGCCATGAGACCCCGCAGCATCCCCTGCTGTCCTCCCTGCCATGCTCCGCGTCTCTCGCGCACATCCTTGATGGCACCAGGAACATCGACGGGACTTTGCCCCATCATCGCGGCGAGCTTCTCTAGCAATCCATACTGATCTTGTAAACCCCCCTGCCTCCCCTCGCCACGACCAAGAGCATCAAGCTGAGACTTCTTCGCCTGCTCTACCGCTGCCTTGTCTGCCGCACTTGGGCCTTTCTTTGCAAACCCCTGGAAGCCTGGAGCGAATGTGATCTTCCCCCTACGCGCAGAGCTTGGGGATTGCTGAATGCCAAACCATCCCCCCTGACTCCGCCCAGAGATGTCTCCGGCCCCTATGCGCCCCTTCGTCTGCCGCATATTAGTGCGCCGCCGCTTAGACCCAGGACTCTTAGCAGTCTTAGCCACCTCAAACATTTTATCAAAAAATCCCATAATGTCTTCCTCGCTATCCGTAGTCGCGATCAACCACTGCGTGAAAGCACAGAGTAGCTGATCCCAGGCTCGTTGGAGTTCCGTTCTTTGTCACTCGGACGACGATTACATCATCTGCCGCTAAATACTTATTTGTCGCATGCACAGTTCCTAGATCATACGCGGAATATGCCGTAATCTCACTACCATTTGTGGTCTTACTGGCGGCCAGGAGACTCACTCCTGACCCTGGATTCCCCTTATAGACATCGAACTGCCAGTTGTTTGATCCGCTCGAGGAAGTTGTGGTTGTGTCGCACACGACAACAACCTTGCTCAGTATTGCCTTATACGGTGCTGCTGGTCGCAGGATCTCATCAGTAGGCATTACGTTGGCCCCTCCATCTTTCCGACCAGATACTCTTGCTGTGGGCGAATGCTCCCCGAACAGATCTCCGAATCGAGACCAGAGAGGAATGATCTATCCATGTAGTCAGAACTGATGCCGTTGATCAGCAACATGTAGACGGCATCAATGTCCTGCTGAAGGAGTTCGAGCGAGAACTGATCGAGCGGCGCTACCAGTCCTCTGCCTTGCCTGGAGATTCTCGAAGCTACCATCAGGCTACGTCCACCGGATATTCTGCCGTGTAGCCATCCACATCAATCCGGTTGATGGATGGGCCTGTCGTCTCGTAGTAGCCGAGCAAAGGCTGATAGATCTTTTCTGTCGGCTTATAGACCTCTATCAGGATCTGGATCTTCCGCCAACTCTTAGATCCAATAGGGATTTTGCGATACCCCTGCGCTCCCGTCCCAGTGGCATCCGTCTTGACCACAATCCGAGACGACCCCGCGGTAAACGCAACTCCGTTTTCCGAATACGTAGCCCAGTCCGTATACACGCCAGTGCTATCCGGGATCAAGTGCAGTCCGAGGGTGTAGTCAGTTGCGCCAGGAGCGAAGTACAGGTGGATGTATCGTGGCGAAGATATCTCCCACCGATCGTCGAGACCGAAAGAGCGAGTCAACAAGGAAGCGTTGATTGTGCCGAAGTAGATAGTGGAACCAATTGCTGGAGCAGTTGAGAACGCAGAGTGCATCGTGACTTCTGTCGCAGTGTTCGACAAGACTATACCGCTCTCACCTAGCCCGACCGAGTACACTGGCGCACCAGACATCCCGGTAAAACTCGCATCCGCTGGAGTGACGGAGGAGAACGAATCCAAATTGCCTTCCGATATTGAGAATGTCGTAGCGTTTGGTCTCGGTGATGCAGCGACAGTGCCAACGACTGTCGTAATGGTTGAAGGAGACCCCCCAATGTCGTTCGGCAGGACTCCCTCGAGCAAGTTGCCGCGATCAGGCATCCACAGGTATCCGAGATTGTCTCCATAAACGCTAGTCATGCCCTCGATAGGGTCAGCATATTCGGTCGAGCAGAGCATGGATGTGTGATGGCCCCCCATCCCCCAGACCCCAGTGTCCAAATCAAACTCTGCATAATCGTTTATGTTCGCTGAACCCGCCCCAAAATGAAATCGAATCTTCCGCTCGTTAGCATGCCAGGAGATATGTGGACTGTTGACTGCACCCGTGGTCGAAGTAACTGCCGACCGAAACCTGAAATCGACCGCGTCTGAGATACGACGAGGTTGCGCACCCTCCCAAACCCAAGCCCCCGACTGATCCCATCCATAGATCTTCCCCTCTACCTCTATCACACAATTAGGATTCATCACACCGCGACTGCGAGAGACGGGGAAGAGTTGTCCATCTGGCATCCGACCGTCAATAGTGAGAAACGGTTCGAGGGAATAGGTCAGTCGCTCCATAGAATGCGAGCCACATATCAGCAGTTGATTGCCGAAGGGGATGATAGCTGTCGCGACATCATTCATTTCCTTGAGCGTGTCGATGAAGGAAAGAACGGGCCAACTCTCTGGGAACAATGCTGCGGAGCAAAACAGAAGATTGGGAGACTTCGGCACAATTATGTACCCCAGACCAGAATCAGTCGTTCCGGCGAAATTGCTCGTGAGTGCGATATGGGTAGCATCCGTAAACGAAGCAACCTCGTAGCTGACGTTTTCAAGCTGGAAGTGCAGCAACCTGGCGACCGAAGCCGCTGTCCACCCCGTGCCAGTGCCGACAAGATTCGCCGATCCGTTCGTCGCAGCAACAGTACCGATCTCATGTCGGACTGAGCCCAGCCCCCAAAGACGACCTTTGTGAGATGCAACGCACCTGAACACCGGAGGAGGAGCATGCCCTGTATCAGAATACGGCAGCACCTTCTCGGACAGAGACGCATCTGAAATATCAAAAACGACAGTAGATGGGATCAAATTGTCAATCTCATCCACGACATAGAAAACGCTGCCATTCGCCAGAGTCGCTTCGAGAACGATCGTGTCCACCTTGCCGTCCCCGCTGCGATTGACATTCCCTGTCCCGCTCGACGCGACAGGGAATGTAACTTCCTCGCCGGACGCTGCGACAGTTACCGCAATGAGGTTTGATGGATCAGAAACATAACCAGTCCTCGAGTCCTTGTATCGATACTGGAAGTAATGTTTCCCCACATCCGACGACCCGGACGCTGTGCTTGGAGAGGGATTCCACGTTTGTGGCGGAGCATCTATCCCCGCATCGTACCCGCTCGAGCTAACCCCATCCCAGACCCACATCTTATCCCAGCCGTTACTGCCGTAAGCACGCTGACCGATTGCAGCGAACGTAAAGTTGTGTGCTGTAGACAGCCCTGACTTAATGGTAACAGTCATGACGAAAATGGAAACCTGGGGTCAAGCATATCATGCCCAACGATTGTCCCGTTCGACGAGACGACCAGGGCTCGAGCGAATGGGGTTTTAGTGGTAGAATTACGAATAAAGGCATTGACCGCAACTGCCGGAGTGAACTGGAAGATTGCCGTGATCGGAAACGACTCACGAAGGATCGACCCTCGAGTCGTTCGGCACATTCGGGTATACCCCTTGCGATGCGTCCACCCCCCACGCATCAAGTCGCGACTACCGTTCTGGTCATTGGAAAAATAGCCAGCAGGGATCTTGGATGGGTCATACCTTTGGCTCGCGACCCCCTTGAACTCTTGCTCGCTGACCATACTGAGCTTACCTTTCGACATCAGCTAATGCCTCCCCTTCGGATCAGTTGATCCGAGATGCCGCCCCCGATTCCCCCCTGAGTCAGTCGATGCTGTCTCCGCTCAAACTGCCGACCGGAATCCATTGCCTTGGTCTTCATGAGGGTTTCGCTATAAATCTGACTGCATTCCGCAAGCGCCTTCTTCTCCCTGACAGCGATCTCCAGATCGATTGCCCGGTGAGCGAGATCGATCCAGTCCTCGACCCAATCCATTGTGTCCCCATCACTCGACAGAGCAGTCGGCCAACGATAATACAAGAAATCCATCGCATACGACCTCGTCGGATACGGCCAAAGCTTCAGTTGCTTCGAGCCGACAATGGTATAAAAGACTGGATCTGCCCCGGTCGCTTCATGCGTTAGATGGTAGACCTCCCAGTCCGTAGGAGTCAGATATGACGAGAAGAAATCCTGACTCTCATGGTCATACATCTTTCTAAAATTTGTAGGCAGGTCATAGGTATAGTAGTACAGGTCATAGCTCCCCCCGGAAACGCTAGTCCCTAACCACTTCTGCCCATCATCGACGGTTACCTGTGTGCCGCTGTCTCGGGTCTTGACGTTAAACTCAACAGAGGTATCCGAATCCAGGGTGATAGCCGCATACCCGGTAGCGGAATCAGTGGGGAATGTGCCGCCCGTAAGCGTGATGACACTAGCCCCATTAGCCATTGCCACAGTTCCGGTATCGTACTTGACTTGAGTATTAACCCTCCCAGTCTTCAGATAGAAAGACCAGTCATGCTCGCGAGCCAGTCGGCGGAACGCATCGTTAACGAATCGACCGATCTCCCGAACCGCTTTAGTATCGGTGCCGTCATGATATCTGTCCTGGGCATACTGTTTAAGGTTGGCGTATGTAGTCAAGTAACTCATCTCCCATCGCTCGAGAATGTTTTAGGGATCGAGCATCTCGCCCCCTGCGAACTACGTCACGAGTGTAGCGCTCTCGTTCCGCAATAGCTTCCGGCGTTCTGTGGGCAGCTTGCCGCTTGAGTTCAGCCTGCCAGTACTTAATCGCACGCTGTGCTTGAGGATCTATGAGCGACAGACCAGAGTTTCCATCAACCTGGGATGGGTAGAGCCCCGCGTTTAAGCGCTGCGCCTCAGATCTGTACGAATCTATTCGCGCCTGACGAGGAGCATTTCTTTTATTCATTCTCTCCCTGTGCATCTCCATTTCCGTAGCATGCGCTCTGCTCGCATGCCTACGAGCTTCCACCCCTGCATCGTATCTCTCCTCATCTTCTGCCGCCCGCTTCGCTCGCACGGAGGCTTCCCCGACCAAGCGAGCGTCATATGCTTTTTCTCGCTCATCAATGAGACCCTGTTGAGCTAATCGCTTTGCCCTCTCCTCCGCTCGCATCCGCTGGATCTCTTGCCGCATGAGGACACGGGGCATCCCCAACTTCATCGGGAGTTTGTGGCGGGTATTAAAACTCTCACCCTGGAACCCAGGCATAAACGCCCGAAAGTACGGAGTATTTCTTTCCATCGGAGAGTGAGTCGGCCCACCCGCCATTGCCCCGTAATCCTCCCTGATCGTACCAGCAGACTTGCCCTGCTGCCGCATGAGCCCTTCCCAGTCTTTCTTGAGTTCATATGCTTCCCTTAGCTCATCCAGGGACTGCCCATAGCGCTCTTGGGCCTGCGGCTCAGTCAGGTCGGTAAACTCCCCCCGACTCGTGAACCCCAACGCTCGAGCCGCGTGTTCCATAGGATTCCAGCCGGGTGCGGTATTCATGCGATCCGCTTCAATCGGCCCAGCCGCCAAGGCTCTAAAGTACGCATCCGGCATATTGGGAATAGCATTACTCCCGCCAGGGCCAGTTTGCAGATGAAACCTACCCGCCTGTTCATCTTTGGTCAGGGCTCTGCCTACTCTGACTGCGCCGGGAGGGTCTGGTCTGGGGTCTTGGTACGTAATAGGCACCTGAACCTCCTATTCGTATCTCACGGTATTGACTTTGACAGCGGTACGACTCGCAGTATAACCGAGCGCACCCAGGACAGAGACAATCGTCCCAATCGCCTTGCCAACAGTCGAGGTTTCGGTGACAACATCCCCAGCTACAAGCGCACCGCAGATCACGGCGGCAAGACTCAGCCAGAACTCAGTGCTTTTCCATCCAGGTTTGCTCTTCGGTTTTGCTTCAGCCATGTATCTCTAGATCCCTTTCTTTGATTCGTCTTGCTCGACTCGCAAGATTTTCAAGTCGCGTTTCTTCGGTATCATCGATTGTCGAACTGAGGCGAGTCTGCTCGTCGAGGACCGTTTCCAACTGAGCATCATCAAGACAGCCTTGGTCAAGCAGTATCTCTCCAACACGCGGCACACTACGACCGTTCCCTCTGAATGTTTCTTGAAGCTTTAGTGCATCCCTTAACTGCTGCGGATTGATGTGTCCAAGAACCTGAGCAATCTCGCCAAACAGTGATGCCGCCGGGGAAAGCTGCAAGCCGAATAGTTTCATAGCGTAGATTCGCAATCTGTTCCGCTGGAGTTCGAGTTCTTTTGTTTCCATCACTTCCCTCCATCTAATTTCTCCAGTACCGACTCCATGACCTCAGAAGCAGTATCAAGGGTCTTTTTTGTCTTCATTGTGAGGTCATTATATGTGCGTATTATCGATTTATAATCCGATAGTTGCTGATTGAGAAGTACGTGATAGCGGGATTGGGTGTCTCGCAGTTCTAGTTTCATGTCGTCAGATTCTCGCAACAGTCGAACAAGGATAAATTTGTAGACGATGCCGCCCAAGATGAGGACAGATATTCCGAGTATTCCATATTCCAAAAATGCTCTCTCCATAAGTCACTCTGGAGGCTCCTGTACGTCCCAGGGATGATCAACCCATCCGCTCTCCTCGCACCAGCTTGACCATTTGGCATATAGAGTGTTGTTGTAGACGAACCGAGTAGCCAAACTGAACGAAACCTGACGACAATCATCATCGCAATCATGACTGACTATCTCGTCGCAGCTAATCGAATAGGGAGAGATGGAGGGTAGCGTCAGACCGAACGCAAACCAACTCGGCATCGGATACCTGGCCAGTGTTTGATCGGTCGGCAGTTCGGCTCCGTCCTGCGGGAGAATTGTCGGGGTACGCAGACCCTGCCAGAATTTATCGTGAGTACCGATCCACGCTTGTTGGAGTGGCAGAATGACAGATTTTTTGCCTGCAATAAACGCTTCCGCAGAGTCTTTGATTTCTTGAATAGTCATTAGATCGGTGCCAATCCCGCCTTTGAGCGATTGTAAAATTGAAGAATTTCGTCGTTCGTCAAAATGCGATTCCATCGCGTCAAGAGATCGATGCGCCCTTCGAAATCATAAGACGGAGGATAACCTACAAGAAACTCGGTTCCTTGCAGC